>Ga0265298_10000111_pt1 | contig 120175 bp, 84 predicted proteins | sample AusTroGonzalo_MG_3_FD_193486 | JGI IMG/M metagenome (GOLD analysis project Ga0265298, IMG submission 193486) | Bovine rumen microbial communities from tropical cattle in Woodstock, Queensland, Australia - Gonzalo_01 | ecosystem: Host-associated > Mammals > Digestive system > Stomach > Rumen ...
GGCAGACGCGTGCGGTACACGCCCCTGCGCTCCAGATGTCGCTTGATCTTCCTGTCCATGGCGGCGGGAAGTATAGCAAATCCCCGCCGGGATGTAAACGAGAATTCACTTCGGATTGAAATCTCGGAAATCCGCCATGCTCCCAATTCCATGCACAATCTCATATGGACGTCAATGGTGATTTCACGCAAGCGTCTAGGTGGAGGCTTTTTGAAACCTCCGAAGTTGGATTCTATCTTAATCGGGAATGGTGCGTGGTGAATTACGCAGATGCGCCCACTTACTTATCGGCAGAGACAACAAGAAAGAGGCTATCTTTGAATCCAGCCGACGCCGCGGGCGGTCGATATCCTGCGCCACGCGCCGCTTCTGGCGACCTCCTCGTAGGAAGCCCCCGGCGGCAGCTTGAACAGGACAGGCGACGAGTCGGAAGGCGCGAAGCGCACACTGAGAGTGGTGTCGGCGCGCGCCGCACCGGCCTCCGCCCTGCGATCCCCCGCCCCGGCCACCGTCACCGACGTGTTCTCGGTGGACGCCTTCTCTGCCGAGACGAACACCAACTTCGGGCGTACGGCCCTTGCCGCCGTGTACTTCCGCGAAACGAGATCGTAGTACCCGACCTCGACGAAGGCCGCGTTCGTGGCCGAGACGCTCTGCGGCACCACCATCTGCTCCCATACCACCTCGTTCTGGCTACGCGACTTCTCCTTCAACTCCCATACCTTGAAGTCAGAACCCCAGTCACCTGTCTTTGGTTCGACACCAGGCGGAAGATACCCGTCATATGAGAGCGTATACGTCACCTTCACAAGGTCGCCCGGGCGCACATGGTCCGGCGTGAACGTCTCCTTCAGGCGGAAACTGCGCCCCACCGCGCCCGAGAAGTCCTTTGGCCGCCCTTCCTCCGGAAGCGGCCTGACGTCTACTGCGAGCGGCTTCAAACGGATACTGAAGCTGTTCGCGAACGACGAGCTGCCGAAGCGCGAACTACGCCGTGTGACGGCCATGCCCGACACCACCGCCTCCACAACGCTAGAATGGGGCGCGAGGAAACGAGCCGGGAGGCGGAATCGGCGCAGAACACGGCCGGATGCTGGGGGCTTGCCGTCCGCCATCGGCTCGAACTCCTTTCCATACTCCACGGCCCTCCCCGACGGATCCGGCATACCCGATATCTTCAGCTGTTCGATGCCGACGTCCTTGGCGACGTCCAGCGACAGAACGAACGCGCATGGCTCGCCCACCACCACCTGCGACGGCTCCAGAGCCATGCTGCCCTTGATGTCCGTTCCGGCCTTCGTACCGAAATTGAAGTTGAAGAACTGCGCGTCGGCCCGCGACACGAGCCCGAAGGCAAGAATCAGCACCGCGAAGCGCGATCCCGTCTTCACTGCCACGAAGAAAAGCAGCGCGAGTGCCGCGAGAATACCGCCGGCGATGGCCAGGCGCACGGGCATGGAATACTTGTACCAGAACGGGAAGAGAATGCGCTGGAGGGGCAGTTCGGCACGAGGGTCGTTTTTGAGCCGGGCCCAGGACGCGCGTATGCCGCGCAGTGTCGAGGGGGTCTCGCCCACTGCGCGCTCGGCAGCGGCGTAGTCCGAAAGCGCGCCGCGCCAGTCACCGGCCATGAAGCGCAGCGCGGCGAGGTTGCCGAGATGGCGCGCCTCGACATCCTTGGTGGCGGGGCGGCGCGACGGATCGGCCAGGTATTCGGCGTAGGCCGTCGCCGCCGCGGAGAAGTCGGCGGGTTTCACGGCGCGCGTGGCAAGGGAGAACGCACGGCGGAGTGTGAAGTCCGCATTGCCCGAAAGCGGGAAGTCGAGGTCAAGCCCGTCCGGCGCGGGGAAGGTGTCGTCCTCGTCGTCTATGGCGCCGAGCGCCGCCTGCGCGCCGGCCTTCACCTGGATGGGAATCGCCTCGGTGGACACCGTCTTATACGCGCGCTTCTCCACATCGTAGAACGCCACGGGCACGGACGGGAATTCAAGCGTGCCGGCCTTCACGGCGCGTACGCGCCAAGTGAAGCGCTTGCCGCCGGGCCTCGCCTCCGTCTTCACCGACGCGGCGTCTATGCGGAAGGCCGGGGACTTCACGAAACGTGCGACGTCGGGCGGCATAAGAGTGTCGGGCGCGACCTCTCCCGTGGCCTCCAGCGAGAAGATGAGCGGATCGCCCGCAGTGCACACGTTTGCGTCGAGCGAAGCGACTACTGAAAGGGAACGTCCGATGGCTCCGCACCACGCGGCCGGACGGCCGGCTTCGGGCGGAACGGACACCACCACGTCCATGGGATTCGTGAGCAGGCGGACTGTCTTCAATCGCACGCGGCCGCGGGAATCCACGGTGTCAATCATGGGCACGTCTATCGACACCGGGGCGAAATGCGCCGTGCCGGGGGTTTTTGCGGTGAACTGCGGCACGGGAATCGTGAAGTGCCAGTTGCCCTTGTCGTCACGCACGCCCAGGAACGGGAAGCGCTGCGGCTTGGGGCCGAGGGACTCGAAAGGATCGTCGTTGAAGAAGCTGAACGGATCGCGCATTGACGAGAAAATGTCGTTCGAGACATATTTGTTCAGCGTGAAGACGCGCACGTTCGGACCGCGTCTGGGCACTCCCTGCCCGATCTGGTTGACGCTGCCGGGGGCAATGGCGCCGGGCTTCCAGTCCTGCTCCAGGAACGGCGCCTCGACGTGCGGCGGACGCTGGTTGAGGATCGGCGCCTCCCCGTCGTACGGGGCCTTCAGCGGCGGCAGACGCAGATGTATCGCGGCGGAGGCGGTCTCCGTGACGGTGATGTTGGTGGCGGAAAGAGTGAGCCAGGCTTTCGGCGGATCGGCGGCGAGGCAGTCCGCGGAAAAGACCGCAAGAGCAACGGCGGCGAGGCGTATGATTCGTGCTGCCGTCATTGGATCACCACCACCGACACGTCACGCCGGCCGGCCGAGGAGCGCGCGGACCCAGTCTCATTCGTCTGGACGTTCGAGGCGAACGGCCCCAGCTGAGAGAGCGCCTGCGCAAGACGCGCTTCGCGCTGGCGCTGCTGACGGCCCTCCATGATCGCGAATCCCGTGAACACGCCGCCCGCGAACGAAAGCAACGCCAGGAGGGTCACAGACACCGCGATGGGAACCGTGCGGCGCGACTTGGCGATCTGCGCCTCGGCTTCGGCGTGGGCCCGCGCGGCGGCGAGCCGTTCGCGCTCCACCGCCAGCGCCTCGCGCTCAAGGCGAAGACGCTCCTCCTCCAACGAGACGTGTAGATTGTCCTGTGCTGGTTCTTCCATGATTCACACCTCGCTTTCGCAGATGATGTCCAGTGCGGCGGAAAGAGACGAGGCCACCGGACGTCCAGCGGCGGAAAGGCGCTCGGCGGTCTGGTGCCCGCCGTCGACGAGGATGCACTCCGCGCCGAGGGCGGCGGCCACTTCTGCGTCATGCAGCGTGTCGCCCACGAAGAAGCATCTGTCGGCGCCACCGGCCTCTCTTATGCGGACCATCAGGTCGCGGCCGCGCGAAAGCTTGGTCGCGCCGTCAAGGTTGTCCACGCCGTAGACCTCGTCGAAACTGGGCATAAGCCCGGCGGCGGCGACGTCGCGTCGCAGCAGGTCTTCGCGCAGCGCACTCAGAATACACTGACGGTAGCCGAGAGAGGCGGCGCGGGAGAGGACGGATGCGGCGTCTGGGCGCGGACGCTGGTCGGGCTCCTCGGCGATGAAGCGGTGGAAGTCCTCGCAGATGCGGTCCCAGTCCTCGTGCTCCAGGTCAACGCCCAGCTCGGAGTAGAACGGACGCACGGGGAAGCCGAAATGCGCACGGTAGTATTCGCGAGTAGTAGGGGGCACTCCGCGCGACTCCAGCATTCGGTTGAGCGCGCGCACGGCCGCCCCCACGTCGTCGAGGAGCGTGCCGTTCCAATCCCATATGATGTAGTTGGCCATGCGGCAGATAGTATAGCCTATGCCGGGCTCACCTGCAAGCGGCGAAAGTCAATCCTTAACAATGCCCTAACAGACTTACAGCCCTTCGGCAAGGGCACGGATGCGGCGGGAGGTACGCACGGCGCAGAACTGCTTGCCACACATGGAGCAATGGTCATCGCCATGGGCCTCGTCCACGAATGCGCGCGTCTTGAGCCATCGGGCCTTCGCGCGCCCGGGGTCGAGGCAGAGGGAGAACTGCCTGTCCCAGTCAAAGGCGGCACGTGCATCGGACATCGCGTCGTCGCGGTCGCGCGCGCCGGGAAGGCCGCGCGCCACGTCGCCAGCGTGAGCCGCGATCTTGTAGGCGATGCAGCCCTGGTGGACCTCCTCGCCGTCCGGAAGCCCCAGATGCTCCGCGGGCGTCACATAGCAGAGGAGCGACGCGCCGTATGTGGCGGCCGCGGTGGCCCCGATCGCGGAGACGATGTGGTCGTAGCCCGGAGCGATGTCCGTCACCACAGGCCCAAGCACGTAGAACGGCGCCTTCTTGCAGACCTCCTGCTGGCGCTCCATGTTCATGCGGATCTGGTCGAAAGGCACGTGGCCCGGGCCCTCCACCATCACCTGTACGCCGCGCGCGCGGCAACGGTCCACCAGCTCGCCGAGAACATCGAGTTCGCCAAACTGCGCGGCGTCCGAGGCGTCGGCCAAGCATCCGGGCCTCAGTCCGTCGCCGAGGGACACGGTCACGTCGTGCTCGGCGAGGATGTCCATCACGTCATCCCAGCGCTCGTAGAGCGGGTTCTCCGCGCCGTTCTCCATCATCCACTCCGCCATGATCGCGCCGCCACGCGAGACGATGCCCATCTTGCGCTTCATGGCCGCGGGAATGTGGCGAAGGAGAAGACCGGCGTGGAGTGTCATGAAATCTACTCCCTGCTCGGCCTGCGCGCGTATCACATCGAGGAGGAAGGAAGGGTCCATGTGCGGGATGTCACCCTCCAGGCGGGAGATTGTCTCGTAGACGGGTACGGTCCCCAGCGGACGGTCGCTCCCGTCGAGCATCCCCCGGCGGATGGCCGCGAGATCGTCTGACCCCACCGAGAGGTCCATCACGAAGTCGGCTCCGGCCTCCAGCGCGATCTTAAGCTTCTCCAGCTCGTCACCCTTGCCGGAATGCGTGACGCTTCGGCCGAGGTTCGCGTTGATCTTCGTGGAGAACATGCGCCCCACGCCCACGGCGCGCGCGTTGGCATGGTGCACGTTGAGCGGAATCACGGCCTCTCCGGAGGCGACGGCCTCCAGTACGCGCCGCTCATCAACGCCCTCGTCCTCGGCCACAATCTTCATAGCCTCGGTCAACACCCCCGAACGGGCCGATTCAAGCTGCGTCATTCTCTATTTCCTCCATCGATTGCCGAAGCGCGTCCGCCGGACGCGTCTTCACGCCTATTTATTCCCGGCCCCGAAGTCGAGCAGATGCCCCAGGAGCGAGCGTACTCCACGGTAGTAGAAGCTGAAATCGAAAAGCGTGCGCGTGGAACAGAGGCGTCTTAAAAGCGCCTGGGGCTGTAGGAATCCGCGATACACTTCGCGCACGGCGCGCTTTATGTCCTCCTCCGTGGCGAGCGGAGTCTTCGTGATCTGGCGGCGCATGTCGTATTCGTCCCAGTCGCGCGTGACGAGCCCGTCGGAGGCGTCCAGATCGCGGAAGAGCGGCGTGCCGGGATACGGAATCGTTATAGTGCACTGAAGGGTGGACGCCCATCCCTTCGCCAGCATCTTGCGCGCAAGGCAGACGGTTTTCGCGATCTCCTCCGGGCCTTCCCATGCGTGTCCGAACATGAACGTGAGATGCACGTCGAGTCCGGCCTTGCTGGCCCATTCGGCGCCCTTCTCCACGTCCTCCACCTTGAGCGCCTTGACGAAGCGATCGAGCGTGGCCTGGTTGGCGGACTCCACCCCGAAGAGCACCAGCCGGAAGCCTGACGCGCGCATCAGCTTGTAGTCTTCGAAGCCAAGACGCCCGAAGCGCATGTTGCAATCTATGCGCAGCTTCTTCTGGAGACCGCGGCGAATGATCTCGTGACAGAAGGTGTCAAGCCACTTCCCCACGGGCAACGACCCCGAGTCGTCCATCAGCTCCTTCACGCCGTACTTGTCCACGAGCATCTCGATCTCGTTGACGACGTCGATCGGATCGCGCGTGCGGTATGTCGGATAGAGAGTGGTCCAGCTGCAGAACGTGCATTTGGCATGCCAGCAGTCGCGTCCCGACATGATGTACGTGCCGGGCGTCCGGCGGAAGTTGCCGTTCTTCTCAGCGTAGAGGCGCCATTTGCAGAGGTCGCGGTCGATCCACGGCGCGGAGTTGAGGTCGTGGTCGAGTTTGAACCGGCCGGTGTTGCCGCCGCGGTGCCAGATGCCCGGTTCGAACTTCGAGGCGTCGAATGCGGCGTCGACGATGTTCTTGAGCAGGAAGTCCCAGTCGCCGCCAGTGAGGATGTAGTCCACCGGGCAGTTTTCCATGGACTCGTCCGGCAAGGCCGTCACATGGTCGCCCACAAGAACCACCTTCACTCCGGCGCCGGCAGTGGACGCCTTGTAGTCGGATATCCACTTCCAGTGGCGCTTCACCACCGGCGTCTTGGTCTCCAATACGACGAGATCCGGACCGAACTTGTCCAATTCGGTCCGGAACCTCTCAGGAGTCCACTCCTCGGCGATCCCGTCGAGCCAGGCCACTTCGTGGCCGGCCTTCTTAAGCATGGTGGCGGCGGTGGCCGGCACCACGGGGAAAATGTAGGTGGGCCGCGAAAACCACTGGAACTGCCTGTTCTGCGAGAGGAGGGGCACGCCCTTCTCGCTGGGCAGCGGCGGATAGCAGATCGCGACCCGCACGACTCACCACTTGTAGCCGAGGCCGAGGGTGTAGCGGAAGTCGCTGGACTTCGTGCTGGGGCCTGGGTTGGAGTTGTACTCCCACTCCCACTTGCCCATGAGCTGCCACGCGGAGGCCAGCTCATATGAGAAGCCGATGTCGGTGTTTATCAGATAGTTGTCGGCCCAGTCGTCGAGATCGGGCAGGTACTCGAAGTTGTGGGTGAAGGCAAGCTTGTCGAGCCAACGCGGATTCCACGAGGCGTGGTGCGCATAGCGGAACGCGGCACGGTCGTCGTCCTTCTGATGTTCGTACTTTTCCTTGATGTAGGTAATGCCCGCTTCCTGGTTGAACGACCACTTGCCCGTGCTCTCGAAGACTTGACCCTCAAGCCACTGGTAACCGAGACCGGTGCCAAGGCGGTAACGGTATTGCAGGTCGTTTATGCCGTCGCGCTCGTACTTGCCGTTCAAATAGGAGTACACCTTAGTGGCCCAGAAGTGGTCGTACTGCGCACCGAGGGCGATGCGGTCCTCGGTCTTCTCCTTACTGTCATGGTCCACGCCGGACTGCGCGAAGTAATAGCCGAAATCGCCGGTGAAACGATCCTTCTCCCAGCGTCGTGCAACGTCAGCCAACACCGTGACCTTTTCACTGACGGTGTTTCCGCGCGCTGCGGTGGCGCTCAAGTTGACGCTTCCGTGCCACTTCTCCTCCTCGGGATTGACGGCCTTGACATTGCCCATGTCGAGCGGCTCTCCCGACGCTGTGTAGACGCCGTTCGACATGTTGACGACGGCCGCCTCGGTGGTTCTGTCGTTGTACTGGATCGTGCTGTCCTTCTCCGTGATCATTCTCGCCACTTTGTCCTGGGCGATCTTCACGGAGCCTACGTCGTCGGCGTCGAACATGATGTTGCCGCCTTCGATGCGAACCAGCTTGCCGGTGAGCTTCGAGCCGCTTTTGAACTCGATTACGTCTGCGGCCGCTACCGCGACCGCCAACGCGGCCGTAGCCGCGAGGATTAGATTAGTACGGATCATTGATTTTCCTTGTGGTTGTGAAACAACTTTATAGATTATACCATAAATCCACCCAACGTGGTGGAAAAAACACGAAAGCTCGAAAAGAAACCATTCGCGGAGCACGACACGGCAAGGGCGCATGCGGCCAGGGGAAAAGCCGTGCACTTCACCTGTTGAGCAGTTCCTTCACGTAGTTCGGCAGCGCGAAGGCGCCGCGGTGCAGGTCGGTGTTGTAGTAGCGGGTCTGCACGCCGAGCGAATTCCAGCGGTCGGCGTCGAGGTCCTGCACCGGGTCGTACTTGAGGGAGGCGAAGCCGAAGAGCCAGTGCCCTGACGGATAGCTCGGGATGTGGCACTGGTAGACGGTCGAGACCGGAAACTCGATCGCGATGTGCGCGTGGGCGTTCTTCACGCTCGTCTGGTGGGCTGCGTAGAACGGAGACTCGTGCTGGTTGATGAGTATGCCGTCATCCTTGAGGGCATTGCAGCAGTTGCCGTAGAATTCGCGGGTGAACAGCCCCTCGGCGGGACCATACGGGTCTGGGCAGTCGACGATGATCAGGTCGTAGGCGTCCTTCTTGCCGCGTACGAACCTCAACCCCTCCTCGAAGTGCATCCTCACGCGCGGATCACGGAGGCGGCAGGCGGTGAACGGAAGATGTATGGAGGAGAGCGTGACCACCTCCTTGTCGCTCTCCACGAGGTCTATTTCCTTGATGTCCGGGTATTTCACGAGCTCGCGGACAGTTCCGCCGTCGCCGCCGCCCACCACGAGCACGGACTCCACGTTCGGATGAACCGCCATCGGCACGTGCGTCATCATCTCATGGTAGATGTATTCGTCCTTCTCGGTGATCATCAGATCGCCGTCGAGGACGAGCACCCGGCCGAAGCCGTAGGTGTCGAGGATGTCGATCTGCTGTATCTCGCTCTTGTGCGAAGCCAGCTGCCGCTTCACCTTGATGGAGAAGTTCACGTCTTCAGTGTGTCTGTCTGTGTACCAGAGTTCCATGGCGGACTCCTTTTTTCTCGTCCTTGCAATCTTCCGCAATCAAAACGGGCGGACGCGCCTCACGCGACGACCTGGAGGTTGTCGATGTTCATGTCCTGCGGGCCGGTCATGAAGCATCCCTTGGCCTTGGCGAACTCGATGTGCTCGAGGATGTCGGGCGTGACGCGCTCACCCGGCGCGAGGATCGGGATGCCCGGCGGATAGCTCATCACGAACTCGCCCGCGATGCGGCCGAGGGAATCCTTGAGCGGGACGGTGGTCTTCCCAGCGTAGAACGCCGCTTCGGGGGTCATCGCGACGTCCGGGTCGATGTATTCGTGGTCGAACAGACCCACGGGGTCCTTGCGGTGCAGACGCTTGATCTCGGCGAGCGCGGAGATGAGGCGCTCCACGTCCATGCGGCGGTCCCCCGCCGAAAGGATTGCAAGGATGTTGCCGATGTCGCCGAACTCGATCTGGATGCCGTAGTCGTCGCGAAGAAGGTCGTAGACTTCGATTCCAGCGAGGCCGATGTCGCGGGTGTGCACGGAGAGCTTCGTGAGGTCGAAGGCGAAGCAGGTGTCGCCGTTGACGATCTCCGGGCCGAAGGCGTAGTATCCGCCGAGGCGGTTGATCTCGTCGCGCGCGTACTCGGCGAAGGCGATCGTCTTGCCGAAGGCCTCGCGGCCGTGGAAGAAGAGATGCCGACGGGCTATGTCGAGCGAGCTTAGGAGAAGGTAGTTCGCGCTCGTGGACTGCGTGAGGGTGATGATCTGGCGGACGTAGTCGGGATTTATGGAATCCTTGCAGAGCAGGATGGAGCTCTGCGTAAGGCTGCCGCCCGTCTTGTGGAGTGAGGCTGCGGCCATGTCGCATCCGGCGGCCATGCCCGAGACGGGGAGCTTGTCGTGGAAGTAGAAGTGTGTGCCGTGCGCCTCGTCCGCCAGCACCTTCATGCCGGCGGCGTGCGCCACGGAGACAATGGTCTCGAGGTCTGAGCAGACTCCGTAGTACGTGGGGTTGTTAACAAGGACGGCCTTGGCGTCGGGGTTCTCCTCGATGGCGCGCTGCACATCCCCCACGCCCATGCCGAGCGGGATGCCCAGGCGTTTGTCGCGGCCGGGGTTGATGTACACGGGCACGGCGCCGTTCACCACCAGTGCGTTGATGGCGCTTCTGTGGACGTTGCGCGGAAGGATGATCTTCTCGCCGCGTCCGCATGTGGCCCAGATCATCGTCTGGACAGCGGAGGTGGTGCCGTTCACCATGAAGAACGCGTAGTCTGCCCCGAACGCATCGGCCGCGAGGGCGTGGGCGTCCTTTATCACGGAAACAGGATGCCCGAGGTTGTCGAGCGCCTTCATGGAGTTGACGTCCAGAGACGTGCAGAGCTTGCCGAAGTACTCTGAGAGCTCGGGGTTCATGCGTCCGCCCTTGTGTCCGGGCACGTCGAAGTGCGCGAGGCGGTTCAGCCGCTGCGCGTTCAAGGCCTCTGCGAGAGGCGCATCAGACTGTTCAAGTTGCAATTTGCAGATTCCCCGAGCAGTTTTTTCCGCAGGGGCGCGGCTTCCTGTCGTGCACCCGCACGTGGAACGGCGCCCGTTCCGGAACGAGCGGCGGGAATGATACCAAAACATCCCCTTCGCGTCAATGTCATAGAACCATCGATCTTTTAACATGCCCTTAACACGACAATGATACACTATGGGCGTTTTCCAAACGGGAAACCAGAATTCAACAACAAAAAAAGAAAGGAAACGCGAAATGAAAATCGGAACGATCGGAACGTGCGGCATTGCTCTGGCGGCGGCGTTGCTCGCCGGTTGCAGCGAAGCCAAGGCCGGAGACGCCGGCATCTCGTCGAAGACTGCCGCGTCGTCCATAACGACAAACGAGAACGGATGCGTCTCGAAGACTCTGGTCGAGACGTCCGTGACGACGAACGGGAACCTCGTGACGGAGCACCGCCGCGAGACCCGCACCAGCACCGACCTCGACGGGAACGTGCTGGAGACGAGCACGAGCGAGTACGCGCAGTCGTACAACGTGGGCGAGACTGGAATCGCCAACTTCTCGCTGAAGCCCGAGGAATCGGACGCGGAGGCCGCCACGAACACGGCGTCCTTCATGGGCCTCAAGTTCGGCGAGGTGTTCCAGACCACCAACACCGTTGTCGACCCCTGCGAACCAGCTCTTGTGCGCACCACGTTCAAGCCGAAGAAGACCCTCCCGGGCTTCGACGACTACTACGCCTACCTCACGCCAAAGACGCACAAGGTCGTCAAGGTATGCGCATGCGCGAAAGACGCCGTGGAGCCCGGCGGCAACTGGCGCCGCCACTACCTGATTGAGGCGCTTGAGAAGCGCTACAACACGTGGGCAAGGCTGCGTAGCTTCCGCCTGCCGTACTACACGTTCGACGTCGCGCCCGACAGATACGTGGCTGTGTGCCTGGCCGGCGCGTCCGACGACTACGAGACCGTGGTCTCGGCCTGGGACGACAGCGTGGCGCGCATCGCCGCCGAAGAGTGCGAAGAGATGCGCGAGGAGGCGCGCCGCAATGCCCGCGAGAAGCGCTCGCTCCGTGTGAAGGAGGCGCAGAACGCGTTCTAGCGCATAGACAAAGATCACCCCCCGGCCCGGACGGTTCCACGCATCCTCCGTCCGGGCCTATTTGCATCATTATGAAATCGGCACGACGCGCGGAGCCTCACGCCAGCGCGGGGACGATTTTGGCGCCCCACTCCATCGACCGCATGAACTGGTCAAGGCCGTACGACTCGTTGGGCGCGTGTATGTGGTCCTGCACTTGACCCCAGCCCACGAGGAGCGGCGCCGCGCCGGAGACCTGCCGCAGGGCCGAGACCACGGGGATCGACGCCCCGTCCCAAAGGAACACCGGCCCGCGCGGGTCGATTTCCTCGAGCACCGAGGCGGCGAGGCGAAACACCGGCGACGACAGCGGAAGACGGAAACCCGACGCAGCCCCCGTGACGTCTTCCACGAAGAGCTTCATGCCGCGCGGCGTGTGGCGGCGCAGATGGCCCTCGACGAGCGCGAAGACCTCGTCCGGCCGCTGGTCCGGCACAAGCCGCATGGAGAGCTTGGCGATCGCCGACGCCGGAATCACCGTCTTCGACCCCGGCCCGCCGTAGCCCGTGTGGACGCCGTTCACCTCGATCGTCGGACGGAAGGAGTTGCGCACCACGGGCGGAAGGCCGCTCTCGCCGCCGGCCGGCGGGCATCCGATGTCCGAAGCATATGCGTCCTCCGACGGGGCGGACGCCTCGGCAGCGGCACGTTCCTCGTCCGTCGGCGCCGTCACGCGGTCGCAGAACCCGGGGACGGCGATTGAGCCGTCCGGCCCGTGCAGCGAGGCGAGCAGCTCCGCCATGCCCTGCGCAGGGTTCGGCGCGATTCCTCCGTATGCGCCGGAGTGGAGGTCGCGCGAGGCGGCCTCGAGACGCACTGTGAAATGCGACACCCCGCGAAGGCCGGCCACAATCGCGGGACGAAGACCGGCGGCGGCGGACGTGTCGCTCACGCACAGAACGTCCGCCTTCATCCTTCCAGGGAAGTCAGGCCCCGACGACGGACGCGCCGCACGCGACAGCAGACGGAACAGCGCCGTCGATCCGGACTCCTCCTGCCCTTCCAAAACAATCTTCAAGGTGGGCAGGCGCCGCGCAGGATCTTCGCCCAGAAGCGCCTTGAGCCCGCTCAGAAACGAGAACCACTGTCCCTTGTCGTCCTGCGAGCCGCGCGCATACACGCGCCCGTCGTCCTTTAAGACGGGCTCAAACGGCGGCGTGGACCACTCATCAAGGGGATCGGGCGGCTGGACGTCATAGTGCCCGTAGAATAGAACCGTTGGAGCGTCATGCGCACCCGCACGCTCGGCGTAGAGGACTGGCGGCACGCCGGCCATGCCCTCCGGTTGGACGAGTTCGCCGGCGAAGCCGAGAGGCTTCAGCCAGTCTAGTATCCACATCGCGCACTGTGCGCAGTCCCTGAGATGCGCGGGGTCTGTCCCCACTGTGGGAAAGCGCAAGAGGGTGAAATAATCGGCGAGAATCTCGGAACGATGTGATTCAAAGTGGTTTTTCATGATGATATTATACTATATTGGCTTGCGCCAGTGGGCAAGATACTCGATGTTGCCCTTGTCGCGTCCGCGCACAGGCGATTCAACCACGCCCAACAGTTCGAGACCAAGCGTCTCGACGCCGAACGCGGAGATGTCGGACACGACGGCCGCGCGCACGGCGGGGTCAGAGACGACTCCGCCCGGGGCGAGGCCGCGCCCGGCCTCGAACTGGGGCTTCACCAGCGACACCATCTCGCCGCCGGGGAGCAGTACCTCGGCCATAGGGGGGAGGATCAGCTTGAGGGAGATGAAGCTCACGTCGGTAACGGCGCGGGATGGGCGCTCTGGAAGGTCTTCGATCTTCATGTGGCGGGCGTTGAAGTTCTCGCGGGACCAGACGCGCGGGTCGGAGCGCAGTTTCCACGCGAGCTGGTTGGTTCCCACATCCACGGCCATCACGCGAAGAGCGCCGTGCTGGAGAAGGCAGTCGGTGAAACCGCCGGTGGAGCTGCCCACGTCAAGGCACACTAGGCCCTGGACCGTCCAGTCCGGGAAGGAGGAGAATGCCGCCTCCAGCTTGTCTCCGCCGCGCGAGACGAAGCGGGGCGGGGAATCCACGGCGACGTCGGCCACCTCATCAACGGCGAAGCCGGCCTTTGTCGCCACGCATCCGTCAACGCGCACCTTGCCAGCCATCACGAGAGCCTGGGCGGCGGTGCGCGAGGGGGCGAGACCGCGCTCGGCAAGAAGCACGTCGAGACGCCTCTTCATTGCGTGATGGGTGTCTTGCGGCGGATGTCCCCCTGCGGGATCGTCTGCGTGATGCCGGGGCGTATTTCGAGCGTCAGGCCCTCTGGCGAAGAGGAGACGAGCACGCCGCGGTACGTGCCGTGGGTCGTCTCGACTTCGGTGTCGGGCGTGAAGACGCGGGGCAGTCTTATGCTGACCTCAAGGGACTGCTTGGGATCCACCTTCACTCGACGCGACACGTCCTGGTAGCCGTCGAGATGCGCCACTAGGGAGTGCTCGCCCGCGGGGAGGTCGTTGAGGAGCAGTACATCTGAGCGGATCGCGCCCGGCCTCGCCTTTGTGGAGCCCACTGCGTGGCCGTCGAGCGATATCTTCGCTCCGCCCGGAATGGTCACCACCTGTATGCGGCCGAGGACGCTCTCCATGGAGACGGTCTCCGTGAGGTCGGCTCCGTTGGCGGCGTTCACGGTGCGCGTGACGGTGGCATAGCCGTTCAGCTCAAGCTTGAGCTCGCGCGCTCCAGGCTTGAGGGGCGTAACAGTCACAGGCGTCTTGCCCTGATAGTTGCCGTCCACGAACACACGCGCGCCCTCGGGGGTGGATATTACCTTGAGCGCGGCCGGCAGCGGAGCGAGCTGCACGTCGAGGTTGCGGCGCTCGCCTGCGGCAAGGCGCAGCTCGCGCGACTCCTCGCGGTATCCCGCCAGGCGGAATGTGATCATGGCAAGTCCCTTCGGCACGCCCTCGGCGACGAGCGGCGTGACGCCACGCTCCACGCCGTTCACCAGAACCATTGCGCCTGGCGGATCCGTCGTGCACTTTACGATGCCGGAGTCGAGCACCAGCTCCTCGTCGCGCACCACCGGGGCACGAGACTCAAGGCGCACGTCGATGCGCTTCGTGCGGTAGCCGTTGAGCATCAGATCGAAGGTGTAGGTCTCGCCGGCGTTGAGCGTAGTGGAGAGAAGAGGCGTGGTTCCGAGCGCCACGCCGTTGTAGCGCACCTCGGCGCCGGCGGGAGTGGTGCGCAGCAGAAGCAGGGCCTTCTCCCTCTGGAGAGCCCAGTTCTTCTGGACGAATCCCCCCTCCTCTATCGTCACGAACTCGTCGGCGGCGACGTACCCCGGCGACTGCACGTGAACCAAGTGTAGGCCCGGAGACACATCGAAGAGCTGCAACGGGGCGATGCCACGCAGCTGTCCGTCCACGAACACCTGCGCGCCCTCTGGCTGGGCGGTCACGTCGAGACGCGTGGGCGGAGCCTTCGCGCCCAGCAGGACCATCGCCGCAAGAGCGGCGGAAATGCATAAAAGTCGCTTCATCTCGCGCCTCCTTTCTTCTGGCGGTTCTCAACGTCCAGCAGCTTGGCGGACGCCTCGGCGTGGCGCGGGTCGCGCTCGTCGGGCACCATGTCGCACAGGATGCGCAGCTCGCGGCGCGCGGCGGTCCAGTCGCCGAGGTTCACGGCGCGGTCCACCAGAAAACGCTGGTCGCGGTAGCGGCGGTCAAGCTCCTCCTGGGCTGCGCGGCGCTTGGCGAGAAGATCTTCGTAGTCCGCAGGCTTGGGATTGACGGTGTCGAGATACGCCACCGCCTCGTCGTATGCCTTGATGGCGGCGGACAAGTTGCCGTACTGCACGTCTCGCTCGGCCCATTTCGCGTCGGCCGCGCGCACGGACTCGGCGCTCATCTCCTGGAGCTTGTCGGCGGAATACTGCAGAGCCCATGCGCCAAGCTCGTTCTTCGAGAAGGCCTCCAGCTGCTCGCACACGTCGCGCAACGCCTCCGGCGGCTCTGTGTTCTCCACGGACGTCTCGAACACCCGCGCCCCCCTTACGATCTTGAGTCTGCGGCTCTTGAGGACGCCGGCCCCGACGCCGGAGCCTACGTACTCCGGCTCAAGCGCGTAGAGGGCCTCGCCGGCGAATACGGCCGCAAGGCGCTTGCGGGCGTTCTGCGAAAGCTTCACTGTGCGCGATAGATGCCGGTTCTCCTTTGGCACGTCGGCGTATTCTACGTGCAGGGATCCGTCGGCGGAATATTCGATGGCGTAGCGGTAGATGCCGGCGGTCGTGGCGTCCACGCGTTCGAACGAGACGGATATGAGAGCGTCCTCGGACGTCTTCTTGATCTCGGCCACGGCGGCTGGCTGCTCTTCGCGCTCGGGCGCGACCAACACCACCACAGCTGCACCCAGCATCACTACGGCGGCAATGCCCCAGAGCACACCACGCCCGAGGCCCTTTCGTCCTTCCGGTTCGGGCGCGGCGGCGTCTCCGCCCAGGCCGAGATCGACTTCCGCGGAGGGCGGCTCCGCCGGCGGAACGGATGGTGGAACGACACCCGGACTCGCATCCGCAGGCAGCACCACCTGCAGAAGAATGTCGCCGGCGGCGATCGTGTCGCCGAGGGCCAGGCGGCGCGAATCGGCGCCTATCGGCTTATCGTTCACAAGCGTCCCGTTGGCGCTCGCAAGGTCTGTGACCCATATCGCGCCGTCACGGGACTCGAACAGGCAGTGATTGCGCGAGAGCGCCGGGTCGGACACCGCTATCTCGCATGACGACGACCTGCCCAGGCGGAGACCACCTTCAGCCGGCACCACAAAGCGCCGCCCAGAAAGCGGTCCCAACGCCACGAGAATCTCTAGAGGTTGATTTTCCATTTTCACCTTCTCGCTCGTTCACTAGAAAAGACTTCCCGCCGCCTGGGCTATGATCGGCCCAAGCAGCACCAGGAACACCGCCGGGAAGATGCATAGGAGCAACGGACCCAGCATCTTGACGGGCGCCTCGTTGGCCAGCTTCTCAGCACGGTCGAATCTGCGGCTGCGCAGCTGGTCGCTCTGGATGCGAAGGATGGATCCGATAGAGACGCCAAGCTCGTCGGCCTGCACCAGCGCGTGCACCACGCTTTTGAGATCCACCTGCCCAACGCGCACTGCCATGTTCTTCAGGGCCGTGCGGCGCGGTGTGCCAATCTGGATCTCGTGCGTCATGCGGATGAGCTCCTCGTTGAGAGCGTCCAGTCTGCGCGTGGCGCAGTTCCGCTGCAGCGCGCTCATGAAGTCCATGCCGGCCTCGATGCTGAGCGTGAGCAGATCCAACACGAACGGCAGTGCGCGCATGATCTCGAGATGGCGCCTCTTGAGCGCGGAACGGAGCCACATCAGGGGATATGCGTAACCCGCGAAGAAACCAAAAATCGAAAGGAAGTACCTGTTCTCGGACAGAATGGAGTCCGGCAGCAGCGACGCCAGCAGCAGCACAAGCGCAGTCCATGCTGATCCGAACACGATCGGTGTCAGGAACTTGAGCGCCACGAACTCCTCCCCGGTGAGCAAACCCTCCATTCCGGACGAGACGATCATGCGGTCCGCCGCCGCACGCGACTGCGCGAAGGCCGGACGCGAGACGAGCGACCGCAGATTCGGCACGAGCGGCAGCAGCAGACGAAACACCAGCGGTATGCGGCGCTCCGTCCGGCGTCCGTCGGCTAGCGTCACATAGGTGATCTCCCGCGCCACAGACGCGGCGTAGGCGGCGAAGAGCGCCGCGCAGAGCGCCCATGCCAGGATGATCGATATAGGCAGCAGATTCATGTGAGTGAAAACGAGTGAATTTTATCAAAATCCTGGTGGAACTGGAAGCGGAAATTTGATATCATATCCACAAGTTTTTCGGGATAGTAGCTCAACTGGACAGAGCGACGGTTTCCTAAACCGTAGGTTGGGAGTTCGATTCTCCCCTGTCCCACCAGACCGCAAAGACAGAAAAGCGCCTCCGCGAGGAGGCGCTTTCCGTATTTCTCGTCCATCATGCGGAGGCGAGGCTACTTGTCATTGAGAGCCGCGACGCCGGGAAGCACCTTGCCCTCGAGGTATTCGAGAGAGGCGCCGCCGCCGGTGGAGATGTGGCTCATGTCGGCGGCCTTGCCGCTCTTCTTGACGGCGGAGACGGAATCGCCGCCGCCGATGATGGAGAGCCCGCCGTTGGCCTTGACCGTCGCCACCGCGTCGCACACGCCGAACGTGCCCTTCGCGAGAGGCGCGAACTCGAAGCAGCCCATCGGGCCGTTCCACACTACCGTCTTGGCGGCCTTGATCGCCTCGGAGAAAAGCGCCACGGACTTGGGGCCGATGTCAAGGCCCATCCAGCCGTCCTCGATGTCGCCCTCGGTCACCTTCATGGTGATGTCGGAGGCGTCCTTCTCGGCGGGGAACTTGTCGGCCACCACATTGTCGACCGGCAGAAGGAACTTGATCCCCTTGGCCGCGGCGGCGTCGAGCATCTCCTTGGCGTAGGCGAGCTGGTCGTCCTCGCAGAGGGACGCGCCCACCATCATGCCCTGGGCCTTCTTGAAGGTGTAGGCCATGCCGCCGCCCACGATGAGCGTGTCGACCTTGTTGAGAAGGTTCTTGATCACCTTGAGCTTGTCGGAGACCTTGGCGCCGCCGAGGATGGCCACAAACGGACGCACAGGGTTCTCGACGGCGTCGCCGAGGAACTTGATCTCCTTCTCGAGGAGGAAGCCGGAAACCGCGGGCTGGAGATAGTCGGCGATCACGGCCGTGGAGGCGTGGGCGCGATGCGCCGTGCCGAAGGCGTCGTTGGCGTAGACGTCGCCGTAGGAGGCGAGCTTCTTGGCCATGGCGATGCGCTTCTCCTTGAGCTCGGCCTTCTTGGCCTGGAACTCCTCCTCGGTGAGATGGATGCCCTTCTTGTCGTCGTCCTTCTTCACCTTTCCGTCTTCGGCCTTGTAGAAGCGGGTGTTCTCGAGGAGGCACACATCGCCGGGCTTGAGGGCGGAGACGACGTCGTCCGCGGCCATGCAGTCAGGCGCGAAGGCGACAGGCTTGCCGAGCTGGCGGGAAAGCTCCTCGGCTACGGGCTTGAGCGAGAACTCGGCCTCGTATCCCTTGCCCTTCGGGCGGCCGAGGTGCGACATGAGAACGAGCGACGCGCCCTGCTCCAGCACATACTTGATCGAGGGGAGTGCCGCGACGATGCGCGTGTCGTCGGTGATCTTGCCGGAGCCATCCTTGGCCATCGGCACATTGAAATCGACGCGCATCACGACGCGCCTGCCCGCGAGATCGATGTCGCGGAGAGTCTTCTTAGCCATTTCTGCAGTCCTTACTTGGCCATTTTGTTCATCTTGAGCTGCGCACGCGATTTCTTGCGGTCCGCAGTGTTCTTGGTGATCACACCCTTCTTCACGGCCTTGTCGAGGCCGCTCACGAAAGCCTTGAACTCCTTCTCGGCCTCTTCCCTGTTGCCGGCGTCGGCCGCCTTGAAGAGCTTCTTGTGCTTCGTGTGCAGATGCGTCTTCACCGCGACGTTGCGCTTGTTCGCCTTCGCGTTCTGACGGTCGCGTTTACGGGCGGCACGGCCGCCTTTGATGTTCGCCATTGTGTTTTTTCTCCTGTTTTTCCTAAAACAAAGTCATATTAGTATAGCGAAAAAGGCGGCGGATGTGAATAGGGAAAATGAAAAAATCGTCGGTTGGCAGATCGTCGTTTGCAGAGCTGAACACACCCTACAATGCGTCTTCTTTGTTATTCCCGTGGCGGATTCAAGCGGGAAGTCCAAAGGAGAGAGCGTCAGAACTTGAGGTTGATCTCCCACCTCAGGAAGTACGAGGGGCGAGAGGTGTCGTAGTAGTCACCGGGGTTGAACAGCTCGCCCATGACGTGCCCGAATATCTCGAAGCGCCGGATGCCGGAGGCGTTCTTGGGGGCGAGGAGTATCGGGAAGTCGTAGCGAAGAACGGAGAGGACACCCTTGAACATGCTCTCGCCGGAACCGTCCGCGTGGCCGATGTGGTCCTGCGCCGCGGCGAAGATGGGTCCGGAGTACGCGACCACACGGTGGCGGGGGCCAACGTCGAGGCCGAGTTCAAGCTTCGTGTAGAGTAGGTTGCTCCAGTAGCCAAGGCCGTAGAGCGTACCGTACTGGAAGAGCTCGGAGTCCTGCGGCCAGCGCCCCCAAAGCGGATCCCAGGCGGTGTCGTTGTCGTCCTCGCCCGTGCGGTGCTTGTCGCCGGACATGTAGTATGCGCTCAGGCGCGAATATGGCTTGAGACCCTGCAGCGTGCGGTCTCTATGGAAGTCGATCGCCGCGTAGCCCATGGTGCCGCCGGCCTGCTTTCTGCCGCTGTCGGACGTGCCGAACTGGTGCGCACCCTCGAATTCGAAGGATATGTTCTCGGTGAGCTCGGGCGTGAGGAACACGCCGAAGGTGGTGAGCTGCTTGTCGCGCACATGGCGCCCGTTGAACGCCTTGTAGTCCTCGTTGTGCTTGTGGATTATGTAGAACTTGTAAGGGATGCGCTTCTCGAAGAGCGAGTGGTGCCACACCAGCCCGCCGCCCCACTCGTCCATCTCGGGCGAGTCGCCGGGGTGGATGGCGTTCATCGGGCGCCCACGCGAGTGCCGCGAGCCGTAGCGGTACATGTTGCGGCCGTTGTCGTAGATGGCGAAGGCGTCGAGCTTGGAGTCGTCCGTCGTGTGGAAGGTGAACTTCGCCATGTCGGCGTATGCGGAGCGGGAGCCGACGTATGGAGCGCCGTCGAAGAGCGTGCGGTCGAGCCCGAAGACGGAGTGGCCGCGCTCGAAAAGGTCCTGCCGGCCAATGCGGAAGTCGAAGAAGTCGTCCCAAAGGCCCATGCCCTCAAAGTAGAGGTTGTCGAGGGCCACCTCGTCAGGGAAGTTGTAGGCGCGGTACTTGCGCGGCACGCCGTTCTTCACGATGTGCTCGCGGAACTCGTCGACGAGGCGCACGTAGAGGCCGAAATTCTCATAGTCGAGGCGGCCCCAAACGCGCGGACGGAAACGGATGTGGTTGATGTTCTTCCTGTACTCGCGGGGCATCATCGCGCCCGGATCGCCCGGGTTGCCCACAACGTTGTGCATGATCTCCTGGCGAATACGAAGGTCGGCCCCTGCATCGAAGCGCAGACCGGAATCGTCATCGACTTCCACGGGGATGTCGTTAGTAGACGCCGCAACGGCGCCGAGCAACGCCGAGCATATTGCGAAGATGGTTTTTCTCATGCCGGCAATTTTACCAAATCCCGCGCGGGGGCGGCATGGAAAAACACAAAATGGCGATTTTTCTCTTTCTCGTCAAAGCGTCGGCCCATACATGGTATAATGTCCGCCGTCCACACACACGCCATGACAATGAAGTTTCCCATGTGGGCGCGCATAGCGGCCGTCACCGCCCTGGCAGCGCTCGCGGCCATACCGGCCTGCCGCCGCACCCGGCGACCTCCCCCTCCGCCGCCCGCGGAGGATCCACGCGCCGTGCTCGTGACCGGATACTGCAACTGCGGACAATGCTGCGGCTGGACGCGTCGCTGGTTCGGCATGGGCGCGCCAACCTACAACTACGGCAAAATGAAAGGCAAGCCGAAGAAAGTGGGCATCACCGCCTCCGGAAAGCGCGCAAAGCACGGCACTATCGCGGCCGACCCGAGAATCTTCCCGTTCGGCACCCGCCTCTTCGTGCCGGGCTACGGCACTGGTACGGTCGAAGACGTGGGCGGAGCCATCAAAGGCCGACATATCGACGCCTGGTTCCCCTCCCACGAAGAGGCACGCCGATGGGGTACACGAAAACTCATCGTCGAGGAGCTCACGACGCCGCGGAAGTAGCCGCATTCAACGTCACGCGCCGCAGCGGGGGACAACATCACCTTCGGTGTATGAGACCGATTTCCTCGAATGGAATCGGCTTGAAGCCCGGGACTCGCCGGAATATCTCGGAATCAGGTTTGAGACGGTAGTCGCGGTTCGCATAGTCGATGAAACCGGGATCGCCCTTGATCGCGACGAACGTGTCGTTCGTGTGCCAGTGCCCCCTGACGTAGCCGCCACAGTGGTACACCTTGCCGTTCTTCTGCGGAAAATCAAGACGGTCGGGGCAATCGACCGCCACGCAGTCGTATGCGGCGTTCATCCTGATCTCGGCGGGATACGGATCTAGGAAGGTCTCAAGCTCCGGATAGCGCGATCGCCATTCGGGCGAACGATAGTCCACTTCCTCCAGGAACTTGTAGTCGTAGTTAGCCCACTTTATCGGATCCTGGCCCTTTATGCGCCGCTCCCATTTCTCCTGCGGCCAGGAAGAGCCGCCCAGCGAACGGGCGCACCTTATGAAGATGCAGTTGCGGACGATGTTAGAGCAGCCCGCATGAGAAAAGACGGCGGCGAAGTTGGAGTAGTGGTTCTGCGTCTTGCCGCAGTTCTCGAAGATGTTGCCGAAGACAGAGTCGCCCGAATCGCCGTCGTCGAAGTAGATCGCGGAAGATCCATGCCCGCCGGGCTTGCCGATGTCGCGCCAGTAGTTGTATTCGATCCGGTTGCCGCGCATGGACGGATTGAGCCCCTTGTAGAACGCCCCGGCGTCGTCGACGCCCCATGTCGTGTTGGAAACCACATTGTAGGCGAACACCCCGTCGTTCTGCTTGTAGCTCACGACATAGCCGTTCGCATTCCTGATCTCGTTGTGGAGCGCCTTGTTGCCCACGCCGTGGAACTCGATGGCATGTCCGCAGTTGGACCTCAACGTCCCCCAGTCCTCGAAGAGGCAGTCCTCGACAAGATTGTTGCCGGGGACAAGCTTCCGCCGGTCCCCTCCCCAGATGCAGAAGCAGCCGCTGCCGACCTGCGTCACGTCGCACGTCCTCAGCGTGCAATCCCATACGTTCTTGCCTAGCACGGCCCAGTCGCGCTGGTCGCGGAACTTCGCCTTTTCAACTGTGATCCGCCGCGCGCCCACAAGCTCCACGCCATACCCCCAGGACGCGCCGAAGTCAATGCCCGAGAACACTATGTCGTGCGCCTCTTTGAACTGAACGATTCCACCCGCTTTGCCGCAGACGATCACAGAGTCGAACGCCTCCTCCGGCGGATAGATGTAAAGGCGGCGCTTTGCGGGATCCATCACGTACCGTCCCGGCGCGTTCAGCTCCTCGAACACGTTGAGCGCGCGCCAGCGACGCGGACGCGGATTGCCGAGTTTGACGCCATACTGATGGTGGTTCTTCAACGTGATCGTCTTCGCCGCCTTGTCGATCGTCTTCGACCAGATGATCGTGGCACGCCAGTCAAAGGCCCAGAACCCCTCCAAGAGCACCGGCTCCTGCCAGGCAGAAGGACGATCCTCGCGATACTTGAAAGACCCTCCGCGCACCACTTCGTCGGGGCCGAGCAGTCCGAGCTCTCGCGCGCGCTTGATGGTATGGTCGCCCGTCACGCTTCCTTTGTCGATTATCTTCTCGATCTCGCACCATCCGTCGATCGGATAGTTGGCGAGAACAATGCGCCTGCCGTTGATGAAGACGTCGGGCACCTTCAGCGGTCCCTGCACCTCAGTGTTCACGGAAGTGCCGATCGGCATCTTGAATCCGTATGAGGAGACGTCGGCCTCAAGAACCTTCCCGCGCGCGGACTCGTCCAGTCTGGCGACGAGCGCGGGATCGTCCACCACCTTGAAGGCGCTCTTCGGCAATTCGACCCCCGAAACAAAGAGCGGCCTGTTCGAAGGGTTCTTCGCGCACCATACGATCGAAGCCTGTGGCGAGCCAGAGTCGCGTCCGTCCAGCACGAACGGCTCCCCGAACACATACTTGCCGGGCGGAACGACTACCTTCACGCCCTTGGCTCGGTCGTCAGGAGGCAACGCACGCACGCGGTCGCGCAGCTGCACCATCGACTCGCCGGGACGCATCTCTACGACCACAGAACCCTGAATCTCCGAGAAGCCGCCTGCAAACAGCAGCAGCCCTGCGGCCAACGCGCCTATTGAAATCGGACGGGACATTGCGTGATCCTTGCCTGGCGGCGTTGCCTGTGCAACATCGGCCTCGTCAGAGCGCGCCGCGCACGGTGTCGCACTCTATCTCGAAGAGCCATTCGTCACGGCATACGTCGCAGACGGTCTCCGCCGCAAAGTCCATCGGCAGACCCTGCGCCGCGAGCCATGCGCGCCACGCATCGCGGAAGGACGGCTCCTTGAGATAGACTATCGCCCTCGGCACGTCGCCCCAGCCGTAGCCGCGGCTCTCAAGTATCGCCTTCACCGCGTTCATCGTGCAGTCGATCTGACGCGCAATGTCCCCAACGTACGCCACGTCGTGGCTGTTCGGCTTTATGGACGCCGTACCGCTCACGAAGAGCCTGCGCCCGGAGGCGCGGAACACCTCCGCCGCCCTACTGAAGCTCGACTTGTAAGCCATCGCCGGGGCCTGCAGCGGAGACTCCACTATCTCCGCGCGCGCTCCGTCCCCCTTCGGGCGCATCGCGTATGCGCCGGCGATGAGCGCCGCGCCGTCCAGGTTGGCCGAGCCGATCCCCGTGGAGGCCGGCAGGAAGGTGTTGAACACGTTCCTCTCCTCGAAGAACTCCGAGCGCGCCGCGTTGAACTCGCCGTACCACTCGCACACGCGGTCGATGTAGAGCCAAGTGCGCACCACGTCCGAGAACGCCATCCCCGCCTGAGCGAGGAAATGCTCAAGCCGACGGAACACGTTGGACGCCTGCACGCCGCGCGGCGCGGAGATGTCGGCCGGCATCACCCCGGCGAGAAGGCAGTAGTCGGCATCGTCGTCTTCCCACAACGTGCCCAGGACGCGTCCGGAATCGTCGCGCAGCGGGCGCACGTTCCTGGCGTTCACCGCGGTGAAGCTCTGCGCAACGGGCGGCAGATCGCCCGGGGCGGCGTTCACGAGGCGGAACTGCGGGATGTCCGGGCGCAGAAGAGAGCGGACCTTTTCGGGCGCGCCCCACAGGAATTGAGCGAGTTCTGTCATTTTTCCTCCAATGTTCGCAATGCCATGTCGCAAAGATCTCCGGCGGCGGGGTCGTCGGTAAGACGGCCCAGGAAATCCCTGCGGAATGCAAGATGTCCGCGTTCGGCGCAGAGGCGCCGGCTGGTGGCGTATTCCAGGCCGGAGATCATCCAGCCCACCTGTATAAGCACGAAGTCGGCGAGAGACGCTATGTTCTGGTAGTCCACCGGACGGCGCTCGCGTATGGCCTCCACCACGGCGGGGTTGGGCGGGGCGGAGACGGGCAGGTTCCAAAAGGCAGTGGAGTCGCGCCGCCAGTCGGTGGTGGCCACCTGGCGCTCCAGAACGCGGAAGATGTCAAGCTTGTCGGCGTCGCGCACGGTGCGAGCAAGCGCTGACGTAAGCGGATCCATGTCCGCCGGCAGATCGCGCCGGTTGTGGTAGAGGACGGCGGCGAGTATGGCGGCGGCCTCGTCAGGCGGCCAGTCGCCGAGCCAGCCCTGCTCCCGCACGATGTCGTGCGAGAAAACGGCATGGTCCACCGAATCTGAGTCGCGGAAAGTATTGTAGCGGCGAAGCTGCTCGTAGCGCCCGGTGTCGTGGAGGAGCGCCGCCGCCTCGGCGGCGCGCGCGGTGCGCGCGTCGAATCCCTCGCCCGCGGCGATGGCGCGCGCGTTCTCCACCACGAAGGCAGTGTGCTCCCGCTTCAACCGCATCATGGGCGGCAGTTCGCCGTCCGTGCGGAAGGTGTCAACATAGGCGTCGTATGCGCGCCTCAGACTGTCGATCGCCCGGTCTTTCAACTCTTCAGTTCCCATCCTTTGCGGTAGGTAGTCTTGAGGAAGGCGTTCGCCGCCTCGTCGTTCGTGATGCGCTGGCCGTCCCAGAGGAGCTTCTTCTTGCCGGCGCGCGGCGCCACGTTGCCGAGAAGCACGGTCTCGGCGAGCGGTGCGGAATAGTCGAAGCAGCAGCCCGCCGGACGATCGGGGTTGCGGATCGCGCGAATCCAGTCGATCTGGTGGTCCAGGCCCTTCTCGCGCGCGATGGTGCGCGGCACCTTGCCGAAGTTCTTCTTGAGGTCCTTCGGCATGAAGATGAGGGCGTTGCCGTGGGGGCCTATCTTGACCATGCCCTTCTCGCCGACGAAGAGCGAGCCGAGGGCGCCGAGGTCCACGCCGTACTTCTTCTCCGCCTCGAGGATAATCGGCGGCAAATTCTGGTACTCGCGCTTGAGGCAGCATCCGATGGCGTTGACATGCTCCTTGTCGTACGGCACTCCGGCGTTGACGCCGTCGAACCAGTGGAGCGTCACGGCGTCCATGCCCTTGCGGGCGGGGAACTTCCATTCCACCTCCGTGCGCCATGTCCAGCTTCCGGCGCAGCCCCAGTCGGCCTGGCGCGCCTTCACGCTCTCGGGATGGACTTCTCCCAGGCGCAGCGCCCAGAACACCGGGTCTATTATGTGCGTTCCCATGTTGCCGATGGAGCCGTTGCCGTAGCCGATCCAGTCGTGCCAGTCGTGCGGGTGCATGCCCTGGTGTCCATCGGCGGGGGCGTAGTAGTCGCAGACGGGCGCAGGGCCGCACCACGAGTCCCAGTCCATCCCCTTCGGCGGCGGCGCGGACGGCGGGCGCGTCAGCATCGCGTTCAGACGGTCGTCGAAGCTCCACACCTCGCGGATCTGCCCCAGCATGCCGGCCTGCACGCACTCCACCAGAACGCGCATGCCCTCTTCAGAATGTCCGTGGTTGCCAACCTGCGTCGCCACCCCGTATCTCTTCGCGGCGGCGTGCATGAGCTTCACCTCCTCGATCGTGAGCGCCATCGGCTTCTCGACGTAGACGTGGAGGCCCATCGACATCGCGAGAAGCGCCGCGGAGGCATGGTGGTGGTTGGGCGTTGCGATGGCCACCGCGTCGAGGCGCGCGCCTTCCTTGGCGAGCATCTCGTGGTAGTCGTAGTACTTGCGGATCTTGGAGACATCGGTCTCCGGCTGGCGGAACTTCACCACGCCCAGCGTCTTCTCCCAGCGCGTCGGGTCGGGGTCGCAGAGGCAGACCACCTCGCAGTCCGCGCACATGTTGTTCAGTATGCCGTAGCCCGGCCTGAGGCCCATGCGCCCGGCGCACGCCACGACGCCAAGGCGTATCTTCGCCCCGGCGGCGATGCGCTTCGCCCTGCTCTGGCCAAAGCCCTCCGCGCCTACGTTGAAGAACGGCGCGACGGCGGCCGCGGCAGCCATCTTCAAGAATGATTTCCGTTTCATTTTCAAAATCCTCTTGTCCGCTCCGCCATCCTCCGACGGGGCGACACGAGCATTATATCATAAATCGGGGAACTTAGGCGCATTGGACTTTCACGGACGCGTTTGGTAAAATACTCCGCGGACGATGAGCTTGCTTTCTAGATTAACCGGCGCCTCCCTCCCGAGGCGAATGGCGGCATGGGGCCTGGCCCTCGGCGCGGCGGCGAGCGTAGGCCTGGCCCTGCGCGGAGCCGACGGCGCGCTCGACTTCATGCGCTGGCGCGCCGCCATCGCCTTCGTGGGCGCGACGGCGGCCGTGTCGCTTGCCGCCGCGGTGATCTGCCGGCGCAACCGCCCCGCCCTTCTTCTGCATCTCGGCTTCGCCCTGACGCTAGGGGGATGGACGGCCAACGAGGTGCTTCAGGACCTCGGCGTGATCCCGGGCGAGGCGCAGCTACGCCTGTGCGCAGAAATGGGCATCACCGAGTCCACGCCGGACAACCGACTCGCGTTCACGCTGGAATCCTTCGAAATCGACCGCTGGCCAGACACCGGAACCGTGCGCCAGTACACAAGCCGCGTGCGCGTGGCCGGCGAGGATTTCGGCATCTCGCATGAGACCATTTCCGTGAATCACCCTCTCGTGAAGAACGGCTGGTGGATATACCAGAGCTCGTACCAGGAGATGACGAATCCCCACACGGGGCGGCCCCTCTACTTCACCATCCTCTCCTGCGTGCGAGACGCCGGGCTCCCGTTCGCGCTCTGCGGCGGACTGCTTCTTCTCGCGGGCTCCCTTCTCTTCGCCTTCAGGCGCAAGCGCTCCGCCGCCGCGGCCCCCGTGCGCTACCCGCCCCTTCTGACGGCGGCATACGCGTTCTCATTCGCAGGCGCCTGCGCCATGCTTGTGCACCGGGCCGTCGCCACCGGCCACGCGCCGATGCAGAACATGTATGAGTTCCTCATGTGCATGGCGGCGTTCATACCCGCGCTGACGTTCATCTCGGCGAGAAACGGCGAGCGCACCATGCTCCAGGACGCCTTTCTCCAGGTGCTTGTGATCGTGCCGGTGGCGTTCTTCATGGACGGACGGGTGAAGCATCTGATGCCCGCCCTGCAGAGCCCGTTCTTCGTGCCTCACGTCGGGGCCTACGTTCTGGGATACATCCTGCTAGTGCGCGCCGCGCTTGGCGCCGGCAGACAGCTGGTAGGGGCCGGGTTCCTGCTGATGACGGTCGGCCTTGTGCTTGGCAGCGCCTGGGGGAAGGTGTGCTGGGGCAACTGGTGGATGTTTGACCCGAAGGAGATGTGGTCGCTCGCGACGTGGTTCGTGTACGCGGCGTATTTCCACGTCGAGGCCAGGCTCTCGCCCGCGGCCAGACGCGCGTTTCTCATCGCCGGCGCCGTGATGATCGTGCTCACGCTCACCTGGGTGAACCTCTCAAAGCTCTTCCCCGGCATGCACAGCTACGCATGACGCGCCAGGCGACTCGTCACCTGCGCTTCGAGAATGGATTGACGCGGCGCTTCTTGCCGAACTGCGTGTCCACGCGGAACTTTTTGCCGTCTGAGGTCACGGTGACCGCACCGTCCACGCCGCACACGTACACTTCAGCCCCAACCGCGCGGTACTCGCGCCAGATTGGGAGCGTGCTGGCCCAGCGGCGGCTCCATCCGTCCGGAGCGCCGTCTTCGTACACTGTGCCTATGGCCGCCTTCGGACGGAAGGTCTGCGCCTCCAGAGGCGTGGCGTGGATGCCGTGGCTGCACGGCATCAGCACGTCGCACTTCCTGTACTTCTCCGGCAGAGACGGCAGAAGGAACGCCGCCTCGTAGTCCTCCTGGATATCGCCCATGATCTGGAACACGACATCCTTGTGCTCCACGCGGATGCCGAGCGCATTTGCGTTTATGAGGTTGTGCTCCGGTCCGTCCCGCTTCATGCGCTTGGGATTGGGCAGGAACGGCACGCCCGCCTTCAGCGGCGTGATGGCCTCCACCGATATCGATGGACCCCAGTCTATCGCGTCGAACTGGCGGACAGGACGGTACATGAGGAAGGGATTCTCCGCGAAGAGCATCTTCCTGAGACGGTTTTCGTATCCATGCTCGTTGTCGAACAGACGCTCGGGGCTGATGCTTGGCATGGTGTACTGGCTGTCCCAAAGCGCCTTCACCGGCACGCGCCCGAGCATCGCGAGGAGCCCGCCGAAGTGGTCGCCGTGCGCATGGCTCACCAATATGCCGTCCACCTCGCGGATGTCGTTCTCGAGGAGCCAGGGCATGATCGCATTGCGGCCGCAGTTGTGCGGGACGGGGTCTTCGCCGCCGTTGCCGAGGTCGAAGAAGTACGTCCTGCCGTCCGGCGTCCGGAACGCCACGGCCATGCCGGCGCCGCCGAGGATGTAGCGCTGGTTGAACACCGTCATGCGCAGTTCGCCCTTCGCCTTCTCCGCTGCGGCCTTCTTCCGCCACTCGCGGGAAAGGGCCATCGGAGGAAACGTGGAGGTCGCGTTCTCGATCTTCAGGACGCTCGTGACCGTTCCTAGCCGCCCCACCGCGCCGTCCAGGCAGAACGGCACAAAGCCGCGATCGACCGCTGGCGAGTCCGGCCACACTCGCAGGTTTTTCACAGAACCGTACGGAGCGCCGATGCGCGGATCAATGATCTGGTCGCCCGGCGCGCGCGCGAACCACGCCGCGGCGTCGGCGGACGGCGTCTTGACGCGCCGCCACGTCTTCCAGCGCGCAGGCTTCGTCTCATCGAAGAGCTCCACCTCGTTCGTTCCGCCGCCCTTCGTGAACCAGATGCTCTCCGGCCACGCCGCCTGCCACCAGGTGTTGCTGGCGAAGGACATTCTATCCGACGGCTTGTCACCGAATATCTTCGCGCACTCTTCGTCCCACTGCACCACGTTCCTCTCCATGCGGTTCCCAAACGCCGGCTCGGAGTCCCTGCACGGCCACACCATGTACGACTTGCCGAAGAGGAAAATGTTGTTCGCGATCAGGATGTTCTTTGTGCGCCCGCCGATCTTCACCGCGCCCTCCGAAGCGCGAGTCACGACGTTGTTGGACACGACCAGCGAAGCGCTGCCATCATCGAAGTATATCCCGTGCGCGCCGTATTTTCCGCGCGTCACGTCGTGGATCAGGTTGCCCCTCAGCACGGACCCCGGCTGCTCGCCGAGCGTGTATATTCCCGCGAGGTCCGAGAGGAAATAGCGCCCGATGTCATAGATGTGGTTCCCCTCTACCACGTTTCCGCCCGCGGCGTCGTTCCCCCATCCCCAGGCGTACCCTACGCTCACGCCGCTGTAGTAGCCGTCGCGGATGGTGTTGCGGGCGACGGTGTTGCCGCCGGAAAGAAGAATCGCGACGCCGGTCGCGCCCGGCTGGACGCGGCCGTAGCCCGCTATGAGACAGCGCTCGACGCGGCATCCGTGCGTCCATCCCTGTGCACCGCGCCTCACGTTCTTTGACCCTATCGCGACGCCGCCCGCACCAAGATCGAAGAGCTCGGAGTCGCGCACTGCGCAGTCCGCGCACCCTTCTCCGAACTTCACGGCCCAACCGCCGGTGTGCCGCACGGCGCATCTCTCCACAACCACTCGCTCGGCGCGCTCGACCGTCACGGCCGAACCCGCCTCCACCGACGTCTGGTGGTAGGTCGTACCCCCTCCCGCAAGAGGCTCGCCCACATACGCCAATGTGAGGCCGCGCAGCGCCACGCCGCACGCCCTCTTCGTACCCTCGCCCTTGATCTCGAAGAGGCAGCTCAACCTCGGCGCCACCACCTCCACGTCCTTCGGCATCTCCCAAAGGCGCGGCATGTAAGAGAGAGTGCCCGCCGCATGGTCGCAGTACCACTCGCCAGGCTCCGTGAACGCCGCCTTTACGTTCTCGAGGCGGTAGGCGGACTTTGCGTTGAAGTCGCGCATGTAGCCGCCGCGCCCGGCGGCAAGGCGCACCTCGCGCGTCACCGGGTCGTACGACTTGATGCGCGTGCGCGTGATGTTCCAGCCATGCGCGGCGATGAGTTCCACACCGTTCGTTATGTCAAGCCACTCGTCCGAGATGTCGCCCGCCTCTGCAGTGAAACGATCTGGAAGCGAGTTAGTGGCTCCGGGAGCGCGTCCGGCCGCGTAGAACCAGTCGCCGCGCGGGAGGGACGGCCTCAAGGCACGGCGTCCGTTCACCCACAGCTGCTCGATCCGCCATACACCATTCGAGACGTCGGGGAGGCGCGCAACCCACGAGCGACCGTCCTCTCCGATGCGCCAACCGGAGACGACGCGCCCTCCTGAGAGGATTGTCTTCCCCTGCCCTGCACCCTCGAAGACGACGGGGCCCGTCGTGTCCGACGCCGAAAGTCTGATTGACCGCGCGAGTTCATGGCGCCCGGCTCCGATGCGGATCGCGACCGGCTCCGCCGATGCCTTTCTCACGCCCCTCAACGCATCCACGGCACGCTCCACCGTCGCAAACGGCTTCTGCGCCGTGCCGGGGTTGGCGTCGTCGCCCTTTAATTCAACATGGAACTCCGCCGCCCCTGCGGCAAGCGCGCACGCAGCCAACGCGGTGGCTATGGCCATAGTCTTCATAATTATCATACCTCCTCTGCCAATACGCAGTCGCCGCCGTGGAAAACGAGGACAAGGCGGTGGAGCGTGACCGTTCCTTGCGGCGCGTCGGGGACGCCGCGCCCTACCAGCCGCCATGCCGAAACAAGGGCGGGATCAGCGGAATACTTGTCGAGCTGTGCGGTAGCGTCGGTCTTGATCTTCGCAAGCTGATCGGGAGTTGGCGGCGGATCGCCAGCCTTTACGTATTTCAACTCGATGAGAGCCGCGTGTGCGATCTTCGGGGCAAGGTCGAAGCGCGGCGCAAGCGAAAGGTCGTAGAATCCGCCATTCGCCTCGCGCTCGCGCGTGATGAAGTACGGGCCGCCTGCGCTGATGAGTATCGCCGAGACCGCGCTCGCCACCGCCGTCTCGCCTTCCTTCGAATCGCGCACGGCGAAGTTCTGCTTCACCACGTCGAAGAGAGGCTCGAACAGCTTGTCCCATGTCCCCGTCGAGGCGAAGGAGCGAAGCCCGGCGTTGACGGCGGGAATGCGCTGGTCTATTCCGCACGCCTCGGAGTACGTCTGCGTGAAGAGTTGCGCTGCCATCTGGCGGAACGCGCCGTTGGGGATGCCGAAGACGGGCGTTCCCATGTCGTTGCCAACAATGGTGGTGATCCCCAGCCAGTAGAGAAGCGATACGAAATTCTCGCGTACGGTGATGTCCTTCGCCTGGAAGGATTCAACCAGTTGTTCTGACAAAGTCCCATCCGACACAATCGTCTCAAGTGCGTGGAAATTGCCGTTCAAGCGGTTGTTCACCGTGATGAGATGGCGTATCTTCGCGTAGTCTGTGCGCAGATTCACGTCGATCATGTTGTCGGGGAACTGATGCGTCTGCCAAAGATAGTTGAAAAAAGAAAGGACCAGCGTCGTGTTCGCAAGAGGCGGCGCATCCGCCGAGCCGAAGCGGCAGTTGTCGTACCATGTGAGGGCGGCGTTGTACGCCTTGTCGGCGTCGAAACCGCACTGCGCGCCGTAGTAGTCGGCGATGGCGCGGAGGTCGTCGTGGCGGAAGCCCGTGAAGTCGGCATACTGGGGCATGAGGGAAATGTTCGTCCCGATGTTGAAGCCGCTCGTAACGTCGTCCATCGTGACGGGCGATACGCCGGTGATGAAAAGGCGCGTCACGGGAGCGTCGATGTCGGACGTGGCGGTCTTAAGATTCGTGAAGAACTGCTTGAAAAAGCCATCGCCGTGGCAAAGCTCGTCGTAGGCCTTCTGTCCACTTTCGGCGAGAATCGTATTGGTGAAGTTGTCGTACTCGTCGATGAGGACATAGAGCTTGATTCCGGTATGCGCAAGGCCAACCGTAATCTCGTTGAGTTTTGCGCACACATCCGGAGCCTTGAGAATTCTCTCGGCCAGACCGTCGGGAAGGAGTCTGGGGTAGTCACGCGCAAATGCGTCACAGCACAGCGATGCGTAGGCGTTGAAACTGTCCTCAACACGCATGGGATCCTTGGCGACGGCCGAGAAGTCAAACCTGAGGACAAGATACTTTCCGCGCTCATCCGTGGGATTCGCGCCTATGTCCGTGCCGCCGAAGAACTCCTCGAATCTGTCGGCAAACAGCACATCGTAGTAGGCGCGCAGCATCGACACGATGAGCGACTTGCCGAACCGACGCGGACGCAGGAACATCGCGTAGGAGGTCGCCTCCAGGTCGCGAATCTTGGCGGTACGGTCCACGAACCAACCGTTCTTCTTGCGGATCTGCGCATAGTCTGCCACGCCATAGAGTATGGGCCTAGTCTTCTCCATGGCGCACATTATACCATATTCCCGTAGTTTATGGGCGAGCTACCTGATCGAAATTCTCATGCCCTTCGATAGAAGATCCAGGCAGAGCGCTCCGTCGCGGATGCGCACCACGGGCTTGAACGACGCCTTGCAATCGCACTGCACCACCCAATCGCCGCCAAGCACCGCCGACGTGGCGGAGATCACCGGATATGACCCAGCCCTCAAAAGGCGCGCGTCGCCTTCCACTACGAGCGTTCCACCGGCCGACGCATCAAGGCTCCCCGTAACTGAAAGCGTCTCCATTCCGCCGCCCTCCGCGACCTTAGCCGTAACCACGCATCCTGTAGCGCACGAAAGAGAACCCGCTATCACACCGCCGCCGGAGACAGCCTCGGCCATGAGAGGCGCGTCGCCATCCACGGCCAAGCTCGCCCCTTCCGCCACGGACACCGCCGCCGCAGACGCCGGCGAGAACCCCGGCGTCTTCCTGCCCAGCCACTTCCATCCTAGCCAGGCGTCCACTTTCCTGTGCGTCACCGAGTCAAGCGGATCCTCGTAGATGAGAAGCTCGCCTACCTCTCCGCCGCCCACGTAGCGGCGACCATGACCCATCATTATGTTCTGGACACCGTCGCCGCCCGTGCCCGTAATGTTGCGCACGGCCACAGTGTCGTAGCCGCCGGAAAGCCCGGTGCTTGTGAACGACACGCTCTTGCCGTTCAAAAGACCCTCGCCGTAACGCAGGCCCTCGGGCGCGTTTGAATTTAAGAACGCGACTGCGGGATTCGTGGTGGTCGAACGCCAGTTCGTCATGTCGTAATCGCCCAGCGGCAGGCCGCCGCCGTTTCTGGAGCCGATCATCATGAAGAGGCTGCCGATCCTCTCGGTCTTTTTGAATTCTCTGGTTCCAGAACCGATGTAGAAATCGTGGAAGCAGCCGGCGGAAAGCTCGTTCGACGTGGCGGTGCCGGCTATTATGTTCGTGAGCGTACTGTAGTCGACGACCGGCTTGCCGCCGAGCGCCTCGGGGTAGGCCAGGAAGCCGGGGCGGTAGCGTCCGTCAGTGCGGCGCGTGTTCGCATAGACGTTCGTCGTGGGGTCGCGCCACGTTTCAACCATCTTCGCAACCGTCTGCCCGCGGAATGCGTAGGACTTGAACACCATGGTGTTCGTCTTCGACGCGTCGAGGTGGATGAACTGACCTGGCGGAATCACGCTCTCAACGTTGGCGCAGGAGCGAATGCGCAGTTCGCCCTCGCGCACGTCGAGCGACGCTCCGTCCACGAGGTCCGCGTAAAGCGTCCCTTCGCCCGTCTTCACGAGCGTTCCGTTCGTCATCGAGGTGACGCCCATCAACGCGCCGTCCTCAACCTCCACACTCATCCCGCCGCCCGCGTCGAATCCATCAAGATTTGCGTTGCCGCTGAAACGGTTGTCGACACCGGGCACTACGGCGTTCTTCCACTTCTTCAGCAGGTAAGCGCACACCTGCCGCCGCTCCGTCTGCGTAAGCTCATTCGTGTAGATGATGCACTCCATCTGATACTGGCATCCGCTGCACGTGACCCCGCCATGCTCCTGGATTGCAAACGCATCTGCGCGCCCGTACGGAGCCTTCGGATGCATTTCCCATACGACAGGTTGGCTAGGACTTGCGAACTCCGCAAGCGTGTCCTGCGGGCCCTTGGGCTTGCCGTCAGCGTATATCCAGCCGTTCTGCACGCACTCCGCCGCCGAAGGAGAGAGTATGTAGTTCCCCCAAGTGCCGATTCCGCCGCCGTCGGTGGTGGAAGAGACACCGCGCCTGAAGTCGTTGCTCGTGCGCGCGCTCCCCATCTCCTCGAATCTCTTGGTGCATCCCAGAATCGCATTGGCGCCACCTTGGTTGTATATCACGTTGAACACGGCGCAGATGTTCGTGATCGGACGATTCCACACCATGCCTGACTGAACATAACGGTAATTTGTCGCACCTGTCGTCATGAGTCCATTGTGCTGTATGCCTGGCCGCCCATTGTACATGTTGGAACTGTAGCGGCTGGGAACACCCTCTTTCACTGTAATCTGCGAAAAATCAATCTGCGAGAAATCGTTCGTCGCGTAGTATGTAGTCTCGCCGTCGCGGCAGTCGCGCCAGCATGCGACGCCGTTGTTGTATGTGGTGCCGTTCCACTCGAACGTGATGAGGTCCACGTTCTTGTCGGCCGACACCCAGAACGCCGGATGCCCGACCACGGCCGGTTCGCAGTTGTCGTATGAGATGATGTCGCGCGAAGATCCCTGGGAGGCGAAGACGAACCTCGGGCAGCCCACCGTCTTCGCGCCAGATATCTGCCTCGCATTCACGAGAAGGAATGTTCCCGGACCTTCGAGCGTCACGCCAGCAGGGATGGTCAGGGCCGACACGTCGAGCGTCGCCCCCTCGCCGGCCGCGAGCGTCGCGCCGGCCGCCAGATTGGCCCCGTTCAACTTGAGGATGCCCTCCGCGAGCTTGAACGTCGCGCCGTTCGACACGACGAGCGAAGCAAGCGTCTGGTTCTCGGCCTCGGCCGTCATCCTCAAGGCTGTCGTCCCCTCTTCGCACACAAGCGCATTGTGCGCGACGTTCGTGGATGACGTGATGTCCAGCGTCCCCGCCCCGCACTTGGTCAGGGTGAGCGTCCAGCGCCTGATGTTTCCGACCGTGGCGGTGACGCCAGCCGGAGTCTCCAGGCGCGGACCGAAGCTATTGAACGCATTATCATTCTGCGCTATGTCCAACGCATAGAGGGAGAACGCCGCACCGTCAGACGGGGCAAACACCAGATGCGTCCTCCTGAGCTGCACGAAAGCAGAGAGTCCGTTCGCTGTCGCCGCGCTCTTGAGGAATATGCGGGCGGGGAAGTAGTCGCCCTGACTCGCGGCGAACGAGCGCTGACTAGTATCGGTCGCCATGTCTATCCCCACCCACGGGCCAATGTCGTCCACATACACGTCGAACTCGTCTTCGGCGCGGTATTTCGTGAAATAGTGCGTGATGACGAAATCTTGGCTAGAAGACTGGTTCGTTATTCGCGTGAGGTGCTGGATAGTCTTCACGTTCTCAAATGCGCCGAACTCCACCGTCTCGCCTGTAGTCGGGGAATCGCCTGTGCACGCCTCCGAGATCTCTATCGCCGCGTCGTTGTAGATGCACTTCACGAACGCGCCGGCCGGAATGTTGTCGCCGGAGACGGACGCGCCGGGGACGAGCGTGTGCTTGTCGTTTTGCATGCGCGTGAGGACGGGCGAACCGGCGTATGTGCGCCATACGCCCGTCTGCGCCGGCGAGCCCATGCGCGCGTAGTACCTCACGCTTCCGGAGCCGGGCGACATCACCGTCTCAGGGAATGGATTCGTCACCATGCTGCTCGTGTTGGTGGCCCAGGCGTTGGCGTACCAGCGGGCGGTGTTGGAGCTAGCAATCGTGCCGCCCTTGGCATACGCCACGGGACCGCAGAAGTAGGCCCGGTTGAGCGTGGTCTCCTTCTTCGTGAAATCGATCGGACAGTAGATCCACATGGTGCACGTGGTGTCATCGTCGCGGATACGCGGGAAATTTGAAAGAGTCGACCGCGCCCCAAAGCGGATCGGGCCGCCCGTGAGATAGATGGTCGCATATTGACGTATGTTCACCTCGCCGAGATCGACTCCGGCGTCCGGCACGCGGATCCACCTGGCTCCGGCCGAAGCGAGGGATGCCGCCTGGTCGCCCGGAACGAGATACGCTACGGACGTGTCGCCGGACGGCGGCGTGGAGTCAACCCAGTTGGCGGCGTTGTCCCAAGCCCACTGCTGGACGCGCACGTCCACTCCGGATGGTTCCACAGTGGCGGACCAGTTCCAGGTACCGTCCACGGCGCCCGCAGTGGCAACGGCGAACACCACCACAAGGAACAACGCCGAAGCGGCACTGTGGCAGGGCGCGGACTCCGGCCGCGCCGCCGCACAAGCCCGGCGCGTCATAGCACCACCTCCGAGAAGAGCGGATAAGCTACCCCCCCCCCCTACTAAAACATCGGTTTTTTGCAGTTTTGCCATCGCCACTCCTTTTGATTGGTGTTTTCTGATGTTAATGATACCAAATCCCCACCTCTGTCACAAGGGGGTAAAGCCAAAAACTCTTTATAAATCAAACGCGGCGTTTGGAGCAAATGACGTTTTATTTCGCGAATTCGACCGTCACATAGGAGTCGTCGAAACCAAGCGCGTCCTGGGCGAAGCCTATGCGTCTGCCCGCGCGCAGCATCGCCGGTTCGAGCTGCCGCCCAGGGAACACGCACGTGAACGTGCGCCTGTCGCCGGTCATCTCGGACGTGACTTCCACCGCCGGCTCGACGACGTTCGGCAAGAGTCCGCGATCGACCCCGCCCGTCAGCTGATGGTCCGGCGCCTCGCGGCGAAACACCTCAAGCATCCCAGACGCGTCCTTCTTCGGGCGAAGCAGGTAGACTGTGTCGTTCTCGTCTATTCCAATATGGCCCGCCTCGGCATTGCCGCGCTCGTCGGCGAGCGTGTCGAAGACGAAGACTGGCAGTTTCCCGTCATCGGACGTCCAGCGCACGACGAACGCCTTCTCCGACCAGGCGAACTTCGCCGAACCACCCTTGAACGGCACTGCGGCGATCTTGTTCCAGTCCGGCACACCCGCCGCATACACGGCCTGCACCTTCTTCGGCTGGCGAAGTTTCGCAGGACCCTCCACGCGGCAAGCGGCACCGCCTGCGCGGAACGCGTCCGCCAGCCGCTCCGCATCGGCGCGCGGCACGCGCACATACATCGGGAAGTTGCCGAATGGCAGACGGACCTTTCGCGCGTCGGAGCCCTTCAGCCCCGTCACCTGGTTGCCCATCATGTCGAACAGCTCCACGGGCAATCCCTCTGTCGGTAGCTCCAGAACGCCACCTGCCTCCTGTCCGTAGTCCATCGCGAGCGAGAACCGCCAGAACGCCGCGACCGCGTGTCCCGCATGGTCGTCGAAGACGTAGGTGCGCGCGCCCGGCGCGAAGCGGACGTCTTCAAGGAACGTCGCGCGTCCCAGCAGCTCCAGCTGCGCCGCCGTCGCGACGTATCGGGCGATGGGATTGCGGCTGTCCATGGCGCTGGTGCCCCAGCTCGTCGCGCAGCTGATGCGCGAGCCGTACTTGTACGAGACGAGATTGTACCGAAGCATCATCGCGGCCGACACCCGCTCGCCCCAGCCGATGTCGAATGACGGCAGATGCTGCGAAGAGTAGGAATCCTTCACAAGCGTCGGCGCCCACGGCGAGATCCCGCCCCACGGCTGACAGCAGATCGGCACGAAGTATCCGCCCTCCACGGCCGCGACTGATTTGCCGCCGTAGCCGAGCGCGTCCAGACCATCCAGAAGAGCCTTCCAGTCCGCGTCGTAGTCGGGGAACTCGGGGTGCGGACGGTATGGATGCACGTCCACCGTGTCGAATCGGAAGTCCGGCCACATCTCCTTCGCCGCCGCCAGGAACTCAAGTATCTCCGCGCGCCCCTGCTCGCCAAGATTGCACGTGCCGTAACATGAATACACGGCCTTCGGATTCGCCCGATGGACCGCGTCGTGTGCCGCGCGCATCAGCTTCGCGTATTCCTTCCAATTGCGCTCCTGGCACATCCTCACCCAGCCGCTCACCTCGCTCGGGCCAAACCACTCTGTGACCTCCGGATACTCTCTCACCGTGTCCTCAACAATGGCCGACACCTTGGCCACCAGTTCATCCGTCGCCGACGCGGCCGTCTTCCATCCCGTTGCGTCCATCCGCTTCTGGGAGAAAGGATGCTGCCCCGTCGGGAAACCCCACTCTGCGTTCTTTGCGATGATCGCGTGTCCAAGCGCTGGCGGGAAATCGCCCGCATGGCCCGAAAGCGCAATTATCCTCGGTTGCAACCCCAGCACGTTGTACTGTCGCCGGATGTGGGTATAGTCGTTCGTCTGCGCCGGAGTCGGCCAGGTTATCCCGTGGAGCTGGTGCAGACGGCGGTTCGGCGCGGGTGCGTCCGCGTACTTGAAGCGCGCCAGTCGCACGCAGTCGAAGTACGGAAGGAACCCTTCGCCGGAGACGTTGAGGCGTATGGCATAGACGCCCTTCTGGGCGAAGAACGCCTCGTCGAAGGCCGGCAGGATCTGTTCGCCCTTTGAAAGATCGAACTGATGCGCCCCCTCGCCCGTCTTGCGTCCGAACGCATCAACGACTGAATACGCGATCTCTCCGCGGCAAGTGGATGGGCCGCGGACGACGAGCCGCGCATTGAACGGCCTCCCCGGCGGCGCGAAGAAATCGTCCGGCGCGTCCGTCTTCAACTCAATGCCGAGCGGATTACCGCGATACGGCGTAGCCTTCCTCCCCTCCTCGAACTGGAAGTCGTCGAACATCACCCCCGGGCACTGCTCAAGCGTGAATGCGATCGCCCTGTACTGCCAGTTCGTGACGACGTACTCGACGCGCTCCCACTCCATCCCCACGCCCCACCATTTCGTAACGGATGGCTTCTTCCACAAATACGTGTCCGCCGAAACGCCGCCGCCCGCGCGCTTGCCGGTGGCGGACTTCGCCCAGAAGCTGAACACGTAGTCGTGGCCCGTCTCCGTCGGGAAATTGAACGTCCTGCAGCCGCCGTACAGAGCGAAACGTCCCGAATGGGCGTCGCCCTCCACGACCTGCGCGTAGACGTCCCGTCCGGACGGCACGTCGTGGAAGTAGCGCGCGCCGCTTTCCAGCGAAGGGTTGACTAGATAGTTGCCCTTCGGATCGTAGCACGGCACGGAGAAGTCGTTGTTGGCAGTGAAGTTCACTTCGTTCACCACGCAAGGCGAGTCCGCCCCGCGCGAACTGAATCCGAAATCGACGGTAATCGGAGTCTCCTCGGTACGGCACCGGTCGTGCCAGCCGAAGTAGAGCTCCATGGTGCCCGCCGCGCGGAACAGGACGAGGCTGCTGCATGTGCCGGGTTTGAACTCGAGCGCGAAGGAGCGCGCCGGATGCTCTTCGTCGAATGCGATGCGCACGGGATCCTTCGCCTGAAAGCAGTTGATCCAGGGCTTAGGCTTTCCGTCGCACCACTTCTCGATATTATCGGGAAGGACGTAGCGCTTGCTCTTGCCCTTCGCGTCGTATGCCGTTATCGACCTGCCGAAACAGACTGGCGCGGGCATGGAGATGTAGACCCCTGGGCTCTTGAGCGTAGAATAGTCGTCCATCTCGTACTTCACGGTGAACGTCGCCTTGCCCTCGGGCGTTGCGAAGATGCGCTGGCGGAATGTTCCGCCGGCCGTCTTGGTGGTCTTGAACGGACACGTCCGCACGACGCCCGCCTCCGGGCTGAAGTCCGTTTCAAACGTCGTAAGCGGATTCCATCCCGCCTCGGGCTTGGAATGGATGCGGACCGACGCCACAGACTGCTCGTCGATGAGCAGAAACAGCGCCGAGGAGTTGCCGCGCACTCCGGAGCTCCAGATCAGCGCCTTCGATCCCGACACTATCTTGTCGGCGGACATCTCGGTCTTCGGGCGATAGAGCGACCTTCCCGACTCGGCGAACGGCGGCCGCACCTCCGGCGCCGCGCTCATCGCGCCGTCGCCCGCAAGCGCGGCGAATACCGTCATCGCCGCGATCAACCCAATCCGCCCTTTCATTTTGATTTCCATAACCTAATCCGCTCGTCCACTATTTGACAGACATAAAGCAAGTAATTTAGAATTACATGTCCCGCAGAGAAATGCCCTCTACAGTTCCGAGTCTTGAACGCTGGGACGGGTTTTTCACGAAGAACACCTCGACCTTGCGCTTTAGCGCATCCAGATCAAGCCTTTGTTCGTCCATCTTGACCTCGTAGAAATCCAGCCGTCCGTCCTGGGCATTCTCGCACACAAGGTCTATCTCGTTTTCCCCTTTGCGATCCCACCACCCCGTGATCTTCACGTATCGCCCGTCTTCCATGAACAGCCATCGGAAATATCTTTCAAGCGCATACCCTGCAAAGGAGTTGAAGTCCCTCCGAACGATTTCCAGCAGACGGTCTGTACGCTTGAGCTCGATCATGTCCGAATAACCGAACACGAACCGGAACCAGAACCTGAAGAAGCAATCGTCTATCTGGTAATGGCAGCCTTTGTTCGACGTCCTCTCCCCGAATGGCTGTTTCTTGGAAACAAGCCCATAGAGTGATTCAAGACGCGTCAGATATCCGCCTACATCCATGCCGACTTCGTTGGCTATCTGAGAATACGATGTCCGACCCGACGCAATGGCCGCCATGATCGTGAAATATGTCCCATACTCCTTGCCGAACTCGTCTGAAAGCACCGTCTTGCCCTCGTCAATGAAAGACGTGATCCCGCAGAATACTGTCTCAAGCATGGAATCACGAGTCGTCGCCATTCGTTCCATCAGAAGTTCGACGTAGCGCGGCACGCCGCCCGTGATCGTCCAGAGAGCCAACAGATCCTCGTTCGAGGCATGCGGATTGAAATCCGACAATATGCCTTTCAAGACAGAGGCTTCGAAAGGACCAAGCTGGTGTTTCCCCGTGTTGCGCCCGTACAATGGTTGTGAATCGTCGAAGAATATCTTGTTCATCAGACGATTGACGCTGCCACAGACGACCAGATTGATCTTTGCCGTTCCGTGGTACTTGTCCCAGATGGCGGCAACTTCCGAATAGATAGAATCATCCACCTTGTCGAATTCCTGAAACTCGTCAAACACCAGCGTGAACGGATACTTTTGAGCCTCTTTCATCAAGTCTTCAAACAAGTCCGCGAAACGTTCACAATGTCCGCGAATTACGATTCCAAGGCTCCTCTCCACCTCTCGCTGATGGATACCGCATTGTACCTTTTCCGTCTTTTTTGTGATTACAAGGTGTACGTATGGATCTGTTCCATCATCGTATGCTTTCCTTATGAGCTGCGTTTTTCCAATGCGACGCCGCCCAGTAACCACTGTAAACCTAGCAAAACGATGAGATATCTCACGTTCTTTGCGTAATTCAGCGATTTCGCTTGTTCTGCCGTAGAATTTCATGTTGCGTCCACCTTTCAAAACCACTCCGTTGGCAACTGTACGGTTGCCAACCAACGGTTAGGAGTATAACACATTCCCACGCGGACAGCAACCCCAAAACGCCAGACATTCATGTGCACACAATCGCCCTTCATCATGGAAAGACCATTCACCTCGCCATTGCCGCCCACACCATGGGGTCAGACCCTGGGGCCCTCTACGAGAATTCACTTCGGAATGAAATCTCGGATGGTTTGTGGGGGCGGATGGTTTGTGGGGTCAGACCCTAGTAACGGTTCTGGGGTCAGACCCTAGGATGGTTTGTGGGGTCAGACCCTAGCGATGGGTCCAGACATCATGTGGAGTCAGCAACTGATTACTCCGAGGCGCGTCGCTACTTTTGCGCCATCAACCGCACAGGGCCTATCAGGCCGGACGGGAAAAGCTTGTCGCCCTTCTGAAACGTCCGCAGCGTGGAAAATGCGTAGAAACCATCAGGCGAGCGTCCGCTCTCCGCAAAGCAGGCCGGATACTCCCGCAGATAGAGCTTGTCGCGGAACTTGCTCCAGACGCCAGGGAAGTCTTCGTCGTTCTGGGCGTCGCCGATCATGCAGTTGGACCATTTGTTGACGACCGTGACGGCCACGGTGTTGACGCCGTCGACAAGCGAAGAGGTGACATCGACCCGCCACGGCTTTTTCCAGACGATTCCGAGGTCTTTCCCGTTCATTTCCACACGGCACACGTCGCATACCATGCCGAGATCGAGAAAGACCCGCTCCGCCGTCCGCGAGCGCGCATATTCAAAAGCCTTCGTGTAGACCGATTCGCCAGAGAAGTACCGGATGCCAGGCGCATCGTTCTCAGAAAGCGGCTTCAACTCGGCGAAAAACGCATCAGCCGGAGCACCGCGGCCAGGCTGGAAAGACACTTTCCAATTTGCCGACAAATCAAGAATCGTGCCAAGACCGTCCACGATCTTGGCCACCGGACGGACGGCGCCCGGCGTCCGGTGCGGGCGAAACATGACGAACACGCTGTCGGCCGGACCGAGATCGAGCTTCACATCGGTACGTCCGTCCGTGCGCACGGCAACTTCCGCCGGAGACACAGAACCATCCATCGCATCCCACAACTCGACGGCCGCAGACTGGGCGCGGAACGTCGCCGAGAATCGGCGCGGCGCTTCCGTTATGTTGGCCACGAAATAAAGATCCGTCCCGTCCTCCAGACGTCGGTGCAGCCAGCACACGTTCCCCTGCAGGCCAGGCTCGACGAAGAAATCTGGCATCGTATCCCCAGGATCGAACACGTCCTTGCTCCGCACGACGAAACGGTAGCGCTGGCCGCTCGGCAGAACAGTAAAGCCGTCTGCGTCCTTCTTCGCGTCGCGGCGGAAATGGAACGAGTCCACGGCGTCCAGCTGATAGCCGTAGGGCAGCCTCGGCGAATTGAAACGGCATGGCGGGTCGTCGCTGCCGACGTACAGGACGTCTGACGCACCGAACCCCTGCTGCAACAGGAAGTTGGCGCGGCTGAAATACGATATGAGCGGCTTGAAATACGGCCAAAGCGTGTTCGCTCGGTTGAAGTCCATGCCCCAAGGCCCCATGACCATGCCGGCAGACTTTATGGGGCTCTTCCAAGGCTGGTGCGCAAACGTGTGGAAGCAAAAGCGGTTGACCCCTTTCGACAAGGCGTTGTCTCCTTGCTTCTTGAGCATGGCCGGCGTCACGGCCCATCCATCCGTGCGCTTCATGCCGCTAGTAAACGACTCCGTCTGCACAACCCTGCGGCGCTGGGCGCGTCCGACAGCGCCGACGAGCGCGCTCCATCCAGTGTTCCTGCCACCCTCGGAAAGCCAAAACTCGCCCATGGGGATGTCCGCATAATAGGCCTGCAGCAGCTCGTCGAAGTGGCCGGGGTAAGGTTCAATCTCCACTTTGAGCCCCAGCTCGTGCGCCTTCTCGACGAAATACTTTCCATACCAGAGGGAGAAAAGATCGGCATTCGTGCGGCGCAGGTCGCGCAGGAAACGTTCGGTCGCCTCCCCGCTCTCGACGTAGCGACCGGAGAGCACCGGTAGAAACGGGATGAGATCGTAGCCACGACGCGCCTTGAACTCCTCGGGCATCTTCTGCGTCCAGCTTTGCGGACCGCGCTCGTAGCTGTCGATCAGAGTCGTCTCCAGAGACCGGACGCCGGCCTTGCGCTGGTCTGCGGCAATGCGGGCCAGCATTCCCCTAAGCGCGGCGTCCACCCCCTCCTTCGACATCTTGTCGCATTCAAGTCCGCGCGCCTCGTTTGAAGCAGGATGATTCGTGACGTTCTTCACCTTCCATTTGAAATGCAGAACCGTCCATCGCCCATCTCTAGGCACAGAGCCGCCGTGGGTGAGGTCAATCACCTTGTCTTTCGGGATGATGGACCCTCTAGGCACGTTTTGAATGACGTTCGTCTTGTAGAGCCCGTTGTCGAAAGCCGTGTTGCCGACGAATGATTTAAGCCCGTAGTCGGGCACTCGCACGGCGTCGGAAGGCAGTTCCGGCACGGCAAGGACCGCTATCGTACGGTCGTCTGCCGCCGGCACCTCCCCGTTGCGGCACTCGACGCAGAAATAGTCCTTCATCGCCTCTTCGGGTTTGATCCACGGCCCACCCGAACTGGTCCAGCCCGGACAGTTGTGCATTCCCATCTTAAGTCCGAGACGATCCGCCTCCCTGCCTGCAAACAAGACGAGATCATACCATTCTTCGGACAACGACTTGACCGGGCCGTGAATCTCCGGCCAATATCCTACATCGAAAAGCGTAAATCCCCCAAGCCCCAACTCCTTCATGGCCTCCAAATCGGCCGTGATGCCTTCCTTCGCGACATAGCCGTGCATCCAATGCCACCATGTACGCGGACGCGCCGACATCGGCGGATTGCGGAACCCTTCCTCCAGCGCCTCTGGGAACGCCATACCGGCAAGACACGCCAGGCACAGCGCAATCGCGTATTTCTTCCTTGTTGCCGGAACTTGACTTATCTTCATCTCGTCCTTCCTGTTCCATCACCTCGCCATTGCCGCCCGCACCATGTGGGGTCAGACCCTGGGGCCTGCAAAGAGTAGGATTCTCAGGAGATGTCCCCACCCCAGACCGGAAATTCCATGTGGCGTTGCCCGCCCAGAGCGAGGAACTCAACGCCAGTGCCGTCAACGCTGCCGCGCAGACGGCCATTTCGGAGCGGCGCTTCATTGCGCCCCTCCCGAAGAGGACAGATAATTTACCTCCCCTACTTTGGGGGCGATTTTTGATAGTTTTGCCATTTCCGGCCTCCTTGCTGATACTTTTAGAAAAGTCTACTTGCCATTTTAGCATATCTCGCCCATACCCGCAACCCCACCAGATGGTGGTGGTGGTGGTGTGTGGGGGGGGGGGGACGATCCTCATAGCATCGACATTGATCAAGGCCCGAACGCCGGAGTGACTTCGCAGGTACAGAGTTTAAAAGGGAATCTCGCCTGATTCAGCAAATATATCAGCAGTAATACTGAATATCACCGAAATGCTTAAGCCAACGAGCCACAATATACTCGTGTCGGGCTTCTATTGTCCCCATGATGTTGCGAAGCACATTAAATGGTATCGCCGACTCATTTCCGGCCAACAAGGCTCCTCCGTTTTTCGTCAACCACACTTTGGTGGAATTCCTTGAAGGAACACCTTTGGAAATGTGTACATGAACTGGTTCAAGTGGTTCGTTCTCGTTTGACCAGAAATAGACGAGATACGATCCCATCTTAAAAACCTGAGGCATTCTCAAATCCCCCGTTTCGTGCAAAACGAATGATCAGATGCGCCGTCGTCTCCAGATAACGCCGTTGGGACGCAAGCTCTTCTTCGCTAAAACCCTCAACATCGAAACTACGGTAAGACGGCAATTCCCAATAGGCAGTCTTGAAACCGCCTTCCACAGGGCGTTCCACACAAACCTTAACCGAACCGTCACTACGCATTTCGGAATGTGTAACTTCGGTACTGTCTGGCATTTCCATGAACTTGTACATCATAACGTCAACCTCCTGCATGGCGGGATTCCGCCCTTGCGACGACTCATATTATATCATAATTCCTGACGAGGCGTAATAGCACCTGTCACCAAATCAGCGTTTTTCAAATGCGATTTTGTCACGGATTCAGAGATTTTCAAACCAAGGAATCGTCACCAAATCAGAGTTTCTCGGACAGAACGCAACAGTCTAAGGGGATTTGTGAACATAAAGAGCCGACTCAATGACCGCGGCTCCGGCGGCGTCCAGCTCAAGCACAAGCGGTCTCGCCGAAGGACGCGTGTCGGTGAAAATGTAGGGGAACACAGACAAGACCCCTGCGCTCTCTAACGAGAATTCACTTCGGAATGAAATCCCGAAATCTCTGTCAAACGAGCGAAAAGGCAACCATCCTCATAGCACGGACGTTGATCAAGGATCAAAAGCGACGGACAACGACGCCGCATCACCTTCCACGATGGCAAGGCAAAGTCCGTTGAAGAGCTTCATACGCATGGACGAAAACGCAGTGCGATCAGTCGGATCGCCGTTGCATACGGCCTTGAGCGTGGCGCCAGCCGAGACCTTGAAGACGAGTCCGGTAGACGCGGTTGGGCAGAAACGACCCTGCGCATCGACGGCCTTCACCGTCACGAATGCAAGTTTGCCGTAGGTTGCCGTCTCGCGAACGAGCTGCACGGCAGGCCCGGCAGTCTCAACACGATCCTCCGCCCAAGGCCGACCGTTCTTCCACGTCTTCACAGCCACGACGCCCGGCTGATATGCGACATTCTCCCAACGGAAGCGGTACTGGTATTTCGCACGCTTCTGGCGTCCTTGCGAAACACCGTTGACGAACAGCTCCGCCTCGTCGCCGCTAGTATAGACATGGATTGGCGTGATCTTCCCTTCGCGTCCTGGAAGGTTCCAGTGCGGCAGTATGTGCGCCGAGGGCTCGTCTGGCCGCCACTGCGCCTTGTAGAGCCAGTAGCGGTCCTTCGGGAAACCCGCGAGATCGAAGATCCCGAAATAGGAGCTGCGCGCTGGGCCGCAGCATGGATCGGGCTCGCCCAGATAGTCGAATCCCGTCCACACAAACTCGCCGTAGACTGCCGGATTCTTCTCTTGGCACTCGAACTCGACATCCGGCGGATAATCGTTCGCGTGTGGCCAATGGAGATCGTATCCGGGGAACGGCTTGAAATACTCGCCGCGCAGCGACACGGTCGAACATGTCTCCGTGCCGACTATGCCCTTGCCGGTCCTGCGCGCGAGGAAGCCCGCATATTCGCGCGGAAGATAGTTTGCTCCGTATGCGTCGCCGATGAATTCAACTCCGTTCGTGATCGTCCACGGCGTGTAGCTGCCCATTGTCACAGGGCGCGTCTGATCCTCGCGCTTTACAATCGACACGAGCTCGCCTCCGATGCGCCGCGCCTTGGCGGAGTCCTTCTCGATGAACTCCATGACCTCATTGCCGACAGACCACATCACGACGCATGGATGGTTGCGGTCCCGGCGGATGAAGTCCACGAGATCGCGTTCGTGCCACTCCGCAAAGAAGCGTCCGTAGTCATTCTTCGCCTTCGTCCTCTCCCATGTGTCGAAGGCCTCGTCCATCACGAGGACACCCATCTCGTCGCATAGGTCGAGGAATTCCGGCGCCGGCGGATTGTGCGAGGTGCGAACGGCGTCGCAGCCCATCTCCTTGAGGAGCGCAAGCTGGCGACGCGCCGCATCTACATTGAACGCCGCACCGAGCGGACCTAGGTCGTGATGCAGGCATACACCCTTCATCTGGCGGTGGCGTCCGTTCAGGAAGAACCCCTTTTCAGGGTCGAAGAAGGCGGTGCGTATGCCGTAGCGGAACGTCTCGCCCAGTACGTCGACCTTGTAGAGGTGCGGCGTCTCTGGGCTCCACAGGCGGGGATTCTCGACAATGAAGTTCCTCGACACCTTACCCGACGGCGTCTCGTAGTCGAGCGCCATCTCCGCCCGCGCCGTGGTCGCCGAAAGCGTGCGGACGAAGAACGAACCGGGAAGGACATGCTCGCGCGGCACGACCCTCAGATAGACATTTCTGTAGAGACCCGATCCAGGATACCATCTTGCCACGTTCTCGACGTTGGATACGACGATCTCAAGCAAGTTGCCATGCGGCTTCAGCGATTCCGTAAGATCGACCGTGTACGACGAATATCCGTACTTTCGTTCCGCGAGTTTGCGTCCGTTGAGCAAGACTTCGCTTTCGTTCATCGCCCCGCCTATTTCGAGATAGGCCCTGCCGCCATCGGGCACGGCAACGTCAAACCGCTTCCGGTAGAATCCCTTTCCAGCGAACGGCAGATCGCCGTGACGCGGACAGATGTTCGTGAGGGAATTTCCGCAGATCGCCCAATCGTGCGGCAAATCGACTTCCCGCCATGCCGTATCGGCGCCATTCCGGAATTCCCATCTATCGTTGAAGACGACCGTCTTCGCGGAAGCGCCGGCCATGCAGACCAATAGCCCCATGCCAAACAAACAAGCTTTGCTGAACTCCTTATTTGCAGGAAATGCCGTTCTTGCACGAAACGCAAACGCACACTTTTTCCTCTTGAACAATATTTGCACAATACACCTCATCAGAATTCCCCCGGCAGGAGCTTCAGCGTTTGCCGAGCCACTGTGTCATGTCCGGGCCCCCACGCGAATGCGCTCGTCGCGGCGAAAGCGAACATCGCCAGCATCATCGCCCGGCAGCCGGTTGTGACGACTGCCATGGACGCCGAAGCGCCCTTCAGGGATCCTCTTCTGGTGTGCATCTCTGATTTCATTTGATGTCCCCATTCCGTTCAGATTTTGCGAAACGCCTGAAAAACGGCAGCACGGAATCGCGCCAAATGCAATATCCATGCGTCGTAAGATGAAGTCCGTCGCACAGCAGCCCATCGGGGATCGTCCCCTCCGGCGTCAGAAAATCGCGGTTTATGTCATGCCAGAACACTACCTTTCCGTCCGCCAGAGCGGGAAGGAGGCTGTCGTTGAAAATCATGTATCTGCTCGTCTTGGCCGGATGCTCTCCCGCCCTGCCATGGACGAAGACCGGAAGCAGAAGTATCTTCGATTCAGGATGCCTGGTGCGGATTTCACGAATGATCTCGGTAACGCCATCCTTCACATCTTCCGGTTTGCACGGAGTCGAGTTGAAGTTGTTGGTGCCTATCATCAACATGAACACCTTCGCCGTATAACCGTCAAGCTGGCCGGCGCAGCGGAAACGCCAGATGACATTCTCCGTCCGGTCTCCGGAGAAACCTAGGTTCAGGACCTTGAACTCGCGCTTGATATCGGCATAGGGGCCTTTCCCCGCAGAATCAACGGTCCGCTCCCAGAGATGCGTGATCGAATCGCCCACGAAGACAACATCATAGGAATTTGTCTTGCATTTGACCAGCTCGTTGTGGATGTCGCCGCAGCGTTTCCACCACCCCCACGTATCTTCCTTCTGCCGAGGGACAGGCGTGACTTCCACCTTTGCGGGGAATGTCGCCCCCGCAAGAAGCACAAGGCATAGCGCGAGCGTGCATTTCTTTTTTGCTGCCGACATGTTGTTTGCTTTCATCTCGTTCATCCGTCTTGTGACACTTGCATTTTAGCAAACATGAGTTACATTAGCAACCCCACCAACCGGTGGGTTTATGTGGGGTCAGACCCTGTAGGCGATCCCATGTGGGGTCAGACCCCGGCGATGGTTCAGGGCCCTTGGAATGACGTCAAGTTTCTTATTAGCGATGCTGACGGGCATTGCCGGTAAACACCGGATCTGGCTCTGCGACGGCGGAATCAAGGATGCGGAAGTAGGTCGCATTCGCGTCACAGTCTGGATATTCAGTGAGGCGTATTACGCTGCCGTTCTTGTCATTCACGCCCACGGCGTGTCCAACCGTGGCGGCGCGCACCTCTACGGCCGTGCCGCCGGGGCGCACGGAATCGTCCGGAACAACCCGCGCCGTGGAAGCGTCCATGATCATCTCGCCGCAATAGTCGGCGGGATCCTTCGAGAAGAAGCTCCGGAGCTTCGCCGCCTTCTGAACCTCAGCCGTAAGCACATGCGACTTCGCCCCCGAGTCCTCCTTGCCGCCGCCGCCGTTCAGTACGGGATTGAGCGCGTAGAGGACCGGACCGCGCAGAAACGCCGCACGGCCAGACTGCCGCTGACGTCCGGCCACGGCCTTGAGCTTCATCGGAAATTCCAGAACGACCTTCGAACCCTGTTTCCATTGGCGGCGGATCGTGGCCACCGTACCGGGTTTCACGGCTATGCGTTCGCCGTCGGCCGAGAGCGACGGCTCTTCGCACCATCCCGGCACGCGCACGGCGAAGCCGAATTCCACGGGGCGCTCGGGGCTGAACGTGAACTCTACCTTGCCGTCGGTAGGATAGGCTGTGCGTTCCGCCACCTTCAGCTTCATGCCCGCGAGCTCCGTCTCGAGGTCGCATTCGGAATACAGGTTCGCGAAAATCGTGTCGCCGCGCTTGTAGAAAAGATACTCCGGCAATTCCGACATGATGCGCCGGAAGTTGTTGGGGCAGCAGTAGGTGTCGCTCGGATAGTAGATGCGCGCCCCCTCCAGCGGCACGTAGTAGCGCACCTTGCGTCCGTCCTTCGACTGCGCGGCGAAGAGGGCGTTGTACATGGTGCGCTCTAGGGCGTCGCCCCAGCGGGCCAAGGGCTCGTCCGAGCATTGCACGAGCAGATCCCACAGTCTGATCTGAAAGGCGGTGGAGCACGTTTCACCGGCGGAAGGACGCCCGGTCTGGTCGTTCGTCCAGCACTCCCATAGTCCGCACGCGCCTGAGATGAGCGTGCCGTCTCCGTCAAGCATGAAGGCCGCCGTCTCGTCTGCGGCTCTGCGCAGGGCGGGACCGGGACGATCCTGGAGATCCAGCTGGACGATACACTGGTAGAGGTGCGTGGCGCTGTGGCCGTGGATGCCGAAGTCGCGTCCGATCGTTATCGGAGCGTACCACGTGTCAAGCTTGCGCTCACGCGTGCAGAAGTCGATGTACTTGCGATCACCAGTCTCGCGCCAGAGAGCCTCCATTCCCCAGCAGAGACCCACTGCGGCGGCGGTTCCCGAGATATAGGCCGTCTCCCATCCTTCCGGCATCGTCTTCCAGTTGTCGATGATGAACTGCGCGGCGCGCTCGGCGGCGGCGAGCGAACGTTTCTCGCCGAAGTAGCGGTGGTCCGTCGCGAGGCCGAGGATGATGAACCCCGTCTCCGCAAGATCCCAGTAGCCCCAAAGGCGCGATTTCTTGTTGAGGCAGCCGATGTAGCCATCCTCGTCCTGGGTTTTGAGGAGTTCGTCAACGACGTGGTTCTTGAGCGCAAGCACCTTCGGGTCGCGCGTGTAGGCGGCGAAGCGCACGGCGTATTCCACTAGCTTGCCGGTGCCCACCGAGTCGCCGGACAGCTTCTTCTGGCGGAAGTGCTCGAAGAACTGTTTTTCAAGCTCTATCTTCAGCAGGTTGCCGTATATCGCCAAGTCCACGCGGCGGCCCAATTCGCCACGCACCTTGATCTCGCGCAAATCCACCTTCTGCCAGTTGTGGCCGGCGAACGCGTGGAACGCGGCGCACAGCGCAAGGCATCCGGACACGAAGAAAGTAATAGTTTTCATTCGCCTATCTCAATTCTATGATGAAGCCCGGAGGCATGTCCTGTTGCTCGTAGCATCCGATGTCGGGCAGTGCGGATGGATCGCGGCTGTACGGAATGCCGTAAAAAGAAACGACGCGCGACTTGCCGTCAAGATCGGTCGCATCGGCAGTCATCCAGTCCAGCAACATCCCCTTCTCGCGCAAAGGCGATTTGCGCCGCAGATGATAGTCGCCGTTCACGGCGTTGACGAACTTCAGATCGCCGCCCACTTCCGACGGCAGAAAGTCGCCGTAACTTATCTTGGCATTGACGGAATGGGATGCAAGGCAACAGTTCGAGACGACGCCGGGCGCGGACAGGTAGAGGGTTGATGTGAACACGCTGTTCACGATGTAATTCGTGCAGGTCGAAGTCGTTTCGCCGGAAATCGTCTGGCCTACGGTGTTGTTCGCGAACGTGCAGTTCTCAACCGTGAATCCTGTAGTTGGCAACTTGGTCTGGCCGTGCTTTATTGCGTAATAACGTCCCTGCATGACATTGTCAGAGAAAAGGCAGTTTCGGAAAGTCACGTTTGTTATTCCGCCGCCGATCATGACGAGCGAAGAACCTCCATTAATGTTTGTACTCCTGACATGTTTGCCTCCCGTGAACTTGCACTCGGCGAACTTGGCGGAATGCGCGCCCACATTGACCATTCCCTGAACTAAATCTCCGACATTTTCCTCTATGGCATCGAACGTGCAGTTGGAAACAATGCATTCCGGGCAGTTGATCCGAACCATTGTTCCTAAAATCGTATCGTCGTCTTCCGTATCGATCGCACGACCCGTGAAGCGGCAATTTGTCATTGAACATCTGCCGTCCATGCCACCGGCATTTCCCAAGAAAACATACCCCCCGTAGGACGCGACCTTGGCAGAAGATTCCGTTTCGGCATTTGTGAACGTGTTCTCGGAGAATTGGCAGTTGTCCAAAGCCGCGTAAGTCGCATATATGACGCCACCACAGATTTTCTTGGCTCTGGAATGATTGTCGGAGAAAAGGCAGTTTTCAATGCGCCCAGGAGTGTCTGCATCTGTCGCCATGCGAATCACACCGCCACCCAATGTATCGGAGCTCATCACTTCAGAGGTGTTGTTCGTGAATATGCATCCCGAGACAAGCGGTGACCATGCCGTGGCGACAATACATCCCCCGGAAGTGTTTACGGTATTGTTTCCCCTGAATATGCAGTTACTGACAGATCCATAATGATTACTAATCCATACAGCCGCATTCCCTTGGTTGTTTGCAAATGCAGAAAGTTCCTTGCATCCGTTGGCAAAGGTAAGGCCCGACACAAGTATGAATGTCCTGGAAAGTTTGAGGATGGAACTTGTTCCGCCGCCGTCGAGAATCGTATTCTCCGGGTCTTCCTTGCCTGTGGTGCGGTTCATGCTCCTAATCGTGAGGCGGCGCTTGTTGGCGTCAATCATCGTGTCGATGTTGTAAGTGCCAGGAGCTACGAGTATGGTGTCGCCAGGAGGGTCTCCAGATTTCTCAGTTGACGCAGCTATCGCGTCGACCAGGCTTGTGGCGGCGGTCTCCCAGCTCGCGTAGGGGGATGTAGGAGTGACGCCAGCCGTCCCCGGCGGGACGACATGCAGCGTTTTCGCGGCACAGAGCGGTAGATTAAACATGAGGCATCCCAACACGAGAAGGGCTAATAACTCCCCTCCCCCAGTTCTGCCTGTTTTTGAAAGTTTCATAACGCCTGATTCCTTTTGTGGTTTCGCCCAGACGCTATCGCCGAGCGTGTATATTATACCATTTTAGAATCCGATAGCACATCGGTTTTCAAGCATGAAATTATCGGCTTGCAAGCAAATTTGGGAAGTGCTATAATTGGGCACATGGCAAAAACAAAGGCAAAACGTGTCGTCGTGGCCCTACGCCTCTCGACCCAGGCGGGACAACGGACGCTCAGAGGCATCTTTCGGTTTCTGACAATGAGGAAGATTCACTGGGACATCCGCCTCAAGCGCGATTCCGACGAGTTCGTGCCAGTAAACGTGACACGTTATCCCCAATGGGGAATCGATGGAATCATCTACGGCCTTGGTGCGCACAACGAACGGTTGAATCCTTCCATCGCCGCAATCGTCGGGCAAGCCGCCCCCATCGTAGCCGTAGACACCATCGACCAGCCGCATTTCCATTCCCGCATGCACAACATCGCATTCGTGAATTCCGACGTGGATTCCATCAGCACCTCCGCAGCCGAGTTCCTCATCGGACAGGGAGTCTACAGGTCATACGGCTACGTACCTGATTTCCGGGGCCGTCCGTGGAGCATTCTCCGTGGAGAAGCATTCAAGAAAGCCCTGTCTAAAAGAAACCTCGACTGCAAGTTCTACACGCAGCCCCCGCTCAGTCACGACGACTTCTCCCAGCTTGGCGACTGGCTTGAAAATCTTGAGAAACCTGCAGCGCTTTTCGTGGCATTCGACGACCGTGCCCTCACTGTTGTAGAGGCCTGCCGTCAGCGCGGTTTCAAGGTTCCGCAGGACATCGCCGTGCTAGGCGTCGACGACGACGAATTGGTGGACGAGATGTGCGCCCCTTCCCTGTCGAGCGTCCACCCCGACCATGAGAAGCAGGGGTTCATCGCCGCAGAACGCCTGTACGACCTGATGCGCGGAGACAAGAACGTCCCACGGCAGACATACGTGCCGATTCTGAAGGTCAGTGAACGCGAGACAACGCGAAATCTGAACAGCGCCGGTGCATTGGTGCAGAGGGCGTTGGCGTACATCCATGACAATGCATGCCTGGGGATATCCCCCGACGATGTAGTAATGAATGCAAGAGTCTCCCGCCGCCTTCTCGACATGCGGTTCAAAGAGGTCACGGGGACAACGCTGAACACCGCCATACGCGACATGCAGCTGAAGGAAGTGTGTCGCCGCCTAAAGCGGACAAACGACACTATCGACGCCATAGCCCTCAACTGCGGCTTCCGCTGCCCTACATACCTGAAAGAACTGTTCCGCAAACGCTTCGGCACCACCATGCGTGACTACCGCGCCAACTCTACGAGCGCCAAGAAATCAAACGGGAACTCTTCCTTCACGCGGCCTGCACCAGCGCGCAACAGCCACAGTGCAGGGGGATTTCAATTTTAGCGCCGTCACTTGAATATGACGTAGATTCCTGTACGGTACTGTTTTATTTGCCGTCATGCCCGCCGAAGAGCGTCACGCGCCAGGGCGTGAGGACTTCGCCGACTGTCTTCCATCCGCTCGGGAAGTCAGGGAACACGAGGCCCGTCACCTGTCCGCGCTCCTGCAGACGCGCCCGCGGCATGTCTCCGCGATCCGCGTCGCACACGACGACCTTCAGACCGTCCGCGTCATTCCACGGGCCGATTTCATCATACCGCCAGCGGCTCTCGCCCTTTGGCTTGACGCGGCGCCGATACGACAGCTTGCCGCCCTCCAGGTTCCAGGCCGTCATCTCGCCGTAGACGGTGCGCACGCCCGTTCCGGGTACCCGCCAGCGGAACGCCACACCGCCGTTGAAGGCACGGACCTCGAACTTCGCCGTCTCCCGCCCGGTGATGAGATCCACCATCGGAACGACGGCCTCCTCGTATCCAAGAGCCGTCTGCGGATGCGGGAAGTCGGAATCGTCGCGCAGCTCGCCAGTGGGCGCGTCGCGCCCCTTGCCTACCTTCGCCTTGCCCGGAACAATGAGTTTCCCCAGATCGCGGTAGCCAACCGTAACGCCGAGAGACGAGCGCTCCACGATCGTTGTGCCGCAGTAAGCCGCCGTCCACGAGAACCGCCCCGCCCTGTCGAGGAAGAACTCCGCCTTCGTGCGTCCGTCCGGACTCTTCACGGAGATCCTGGCGGCATCGTCCAGGCTGATCGGCTGCGGCACGGCCACGATGAGCGCCGCGTTCGTGTCGGAAATCACGACATTGCCGGAGATCGGCATCTCGTCGGCCAGCTGCTTCGCGCGCCCGCCAAACGAAAACACGCGTTCGCACCTCTGGAATATGTTGCCGGAAATCGGATTGGAGTGTGGCAGGTTCGGCCTGTCGTCCACGAGCGCGGCGATCTCGGGATAGGCCACGTGCCACGGCGCCTTGCGATAGGAAAACGGCAGCACGCACGCCTCCATCCAGCTGTGTCCTTCGCCGTCTGGCAGGAAGCTGCCGCGCAGGCGGCGTTCCCACGTTACGCCGCGGTCGCCGCAGGAGACGCCAGTCTTCGACTCGGTGAAGAGATTGTTGTGGATTCGGTGCATGTTCCCGCCGCCAATGAGAACCGCGAGACCAGTCCGGTAGAACCTGTTGCCGATCACGTCGTCGCCCCAGTCGCAGTCGTCGAAGTAGAAGCCCATGCGGTGGGCGTTCAGCTTGGGGTCGCCGTCGCCGAGCTCGTGGACGTAGTTGCCGAATAGGAGATTGCCCTGCGAGCTCGTGTCGTATCCAGTGTACGTGGAGCCGGCGTCGCAGGCTTCCAGCATCACGTGATGGATGTCGTTGCCGGCGAAAAGATGCTCGTTGCCGCCGTAGCCGATGGCGCCCGCGGCGCCATGGTGTATCTCGCAGTTGCGGACAGCGTTGCCGCATCCGTGCACGCCGATGCCCATCGACGTACGGCTGAAGCGTCCGTAGTTCCTCACCTCGCACTTCTCCACGAGATTTCCCGCCGCGACCAGGTTCTTGCGGTCGCCGCCCGACATCACGATGCCGCTGCCGCCTGTCTTCTCCACGAGACATCCCGTGACGATGTTGTCGCGGCCGGACATGGAAAGCGCCACGCCTCCGAAATTCGCGAACCGGCAGCCGGAGAGGACTACATTCCGGCTTTTCGCGCCGACGGCCACGCCGGGCTGCGTGCCGTGGGAATAGGCGAATTCCACGTTCTCGAAGCGAATCCACTCGGCATCCTCGAACGAAACAAGAGTGGGCGACGCCGGCACCAGCACCACCGGATGCGTCTCCTTGCCCGCCACGGGCAGGAAATAAAGCTTCTTCGCCTGCCGGTCAAGCCACCACTCGCCGGGCGCGTCCAGCTCGGCCGCGACATTCACCACCTTGAACCGACGCTCCTTCATGCCGCACGTGCCCTTGCCCATGAGCCCCCACTTGTGGATCCTCCGCGGCTTCGCCACCTGCTTCGCCGCATCGTATTCCGCAAGCCGCAGAACCTCCTCGTCCCAGTCGTGCTTCCAGTAGCCGTCGCACCACACGCCCTCGTCGAGATTCCACCGCGCGGCATTCGGCGCGTCCTTCAGGTAGAAGGCGCCCGGACGCACGGCGAACTCGTTCTTGGGGTCGTCGGTGAGGCCGGAGTCGACCACTTTGTCGAACGTAGCCCACTTGCCGTTCGGCCAGCGCGCGATCTCCAGCGGCTCGCCGTCCTGATAAAGCCATGGGGCGGGATGCATGCCGCGATAGGCGTCCGCCCACGGCTTGAACACGCCGGGCAGGAGCTTCGAGACGTCGGCCACGCGTATCTTGTCCCGGACGTCAGGCGGGAACGACGCGAGCCGCGCGCCGTCGGCGACAGGCGCGAAGGAGGACGCCTCGATCGTGACTCCGCCGACGATGCTGACCGTCCCGGGCTTCTTCGCGCACCAGACAACCGGCGCGCCCGCAGAGCCGGAATCCTGGCGTCCGAAGGCAAGCGTTCCGGCCATGCGATACTCGCCTGGGGCCAACGTCACCGTCACCGGCTCGCCGGGCTTGATCTGTCCGGACGCGCGCGCCGCGCGCACCTTGTCCCGCACCCCGGAGAGATCCTCCCCCGGCTTCGTCTCCAGCGTGTATCCGAACGACACTCCGGCGGACACCATCGCCGCCAGCGCCAGCAACGTCTTTTTGCAGTCAATCATCTTTGTCTCCTGTTAAGTGGTTGTGGGGCATATCATAATTTCGCGCAACGACCGCGCGCGGCGTCGGCCTTGCGTCCGTGGCCCTTGTGGCAGTCTGTGCAGGACATCCCCTCCTGGGCGCCGAGAGGCGTGCGGTCGTCGGACGAGCCGGCGATCCCCTCCGCATTCGCCGCATGGCAGCTGACGCAAAGCCTGTTCTGTGCATCGGGCGAACGCCGGACTGGCTTGCCGTCCGCCGTCACGATCTTCTGCATGCAGAGATTCGCCGCCGGAACACTCGTGCGCTCGTTGCGCGAGTAGAGCTGCAAGGTTTCCTCGGCGTGGATTCTGTGGCACGCGAGGCACGGTATCGCCCTGCGCGATGCAAGATCCTTGCGGACGACGTTAGTCTCGATGTCCCCTTCCAGAAACATCCCGTGGCACCTCATGCAGCTGTCGGCAGGCTTCCAGGCGGCATTGTGCTTCTGGTCCTGGAGAAATACGGACGCGGGCTTGCCGTGTCCACTCGCCGCCCACTGCGCGGCTTCGGCCTGATGGCACTTCGCGCAGCGTGCGCACATCTCCTCCACCTGCCTCTCGGAAAGGCAGAACACGCTGTCGAGCTTTGCGTAGTCTGCTCCCTTGACGTGCTTCACGCCGCGCTTCACGTTGTCGCCGAGCGCCTCCAGAGTGCCGCCGTGGCACGACTTGCAGTTGACGTCCTTGTGCGGAGACTTCGCCCACCTGTCGCGCGAACCGCGTATCTCATGGCACAGCGTGCAGGTCTTCTTCGGCGACGCGAACTCGAACCGGCAGAACGCGCCGACGCCGGCGAAGACCCCGAGCGCCGCCAGGGCGAGCAGCAGCGTCCCAATTCTGCGCATCCACTTCACAGCCCCACCTCCTTGCGGTTGTCGACGATGTGCTTCGCCGCCCGGAACGCGAGCGCCATGCCCGTGAGGACAGGATTCATTCCGCCGTTGTTCACGTGCACGGAGCAGTCCGCCATGACGAGGTTCGGGAAGTCCCACACGCGCGACCACTTGTCGGTGACGCTCTTCTTCGGGTCCGTTCCCATGCGGCACGATCCGCTCTGGTGCTGTCCACCACCGCCCCATCCCTTCGACGGCCCGTCCTTCGGCCCGCCGAAGTATCCCATGACGTCGTGCGCGCCGCACTTCTCGGCAAGCTCTCTCGCCTTGGCCGCCAGGAACATGCGGTTCTTGTAGTCGTTGGGATGCTCGTGGCCGGAGAACCTGACGAACGGCAGGCCCCAGTAGTCCTTGCGGCTCGTGTCCAGCATCACTCTGTTGTCCCAGCGCGGCATCTGCTGGATCGGCCCGCAGATGCGGAAGAAGCGCTTGTAGTTGACGCGCATGAAGTCCTTGCGCGCCTTCCCCCACGCAGGAACGCCCGTCGCCTGCCGACTCGCCACCCCGTACGGAGTCCAGCGGAAGTCGGTGTGGAGCATGCCGCCGAGCACGAAGCCCTTGTTGTCGTGCTCGAAGTCCATGATGCACGTTCCCGTTCCGGGACCGGCGTCGGTGTGCAGGTCGTAGTCAAGGAAGCCGTTCGCGTCCACATACGCATGGCTCGTGATGTTTCGGCCCACTACGTCGTGGTTGTTGCCGACGCCGTTCTTGAAGAGCCTCGACTTGGAGAGGAGCATGAGCCGCGCGTCCTCGTTCGAGCCGGCGGCGAGCACGACCACCTTAGCGGTGACGACATGCACCTCATCGTTCTCGTCGACGTATTTCACACCCGTCAACCTGCCGTTGTCGTCCACCAGCAGCTCCGTCACCATCGAGCGTATGCGCAGATCGCAGTTCCCGCTCTTGATCGCGACGGGGATGACCGAGTTCTGCGAGCCGTTCTTGGCGTCTATCGGGCACTGGAATCCCACGCAGAAATGCTGATGGATGCATGCAGGACGGCCGTTGTGCGGCACCGAGTTCCGGAGGAAGGAGCAGTGGAACGGATGAAGGCCCTCTTTCTTCGTAACGTCCCAGAAGAGCTGCGACTCTGGGTCGAGCGCGAAGGCTGGCATGGGGAAAGGATGCCTGCGCGGCGCGGTGAACGGATTGTCGCCGTTGTCGCCGCTCACGCCCACTTCGCACTCCGCCTGGTAGTAGTACGGCTCGAGATCGTCGTATGTGATCGGCCAGTCTTCAAGGGACGAATCCGGCACCTCGCCGTAGTGGGACTTGAGGCGGAAGTCCTTCTCTAGGAACCGCCAGCCCATGGCGCCGTAGGTGACTGTGCCGGACCCCACGCAGGCGGCGTTCCAGTTGTTGACCACGCCCCAGCCGCCGTTGTCGTGGAAATGGCATTTGCGCGTGCGCTCGCCGAGCCGTCCAGGCCCCATCACCAGCGCGGGGTTGCGCTGCCCGCAGAGGTCAGCCTCGCCGTTGACGTCGCTCTTGGCCCATTCGCCGCGCTCGAGGAGCATCGTCTTGATCCCCGCGCAGGCGAGCACCTTTGCGGCGCATCCGCCGCCCGCGCCGGCTCCGACCACAACGGCATCGGTCGTCTCCCTGATCATAGATGGTTCTCCTTCCCCGGGATGTTGCGCCCCGTGGTCGTGGAGAGTCCGCACAGGCGATAGCTTGCGAAGCCTGCGTTTCCGCCCTGGCACGGATGCGTATAGTAGCCCTGGTTGACGTGGTTCAGAAGCATCTTGAAGAACTGCGGGAACTGCTTCTCCACCTCTGCGGCGGACAGACCCTTCGTCTTGGCGAGATGCTCCCGGTACGTCTTGAGGTGCCGCTCGTACGGACGATGCGGCGCGAGCTGCCAGTCGATGAACCGCACTGCTTTCGCGTCCTTGGCGCCGGGGGCGAATTCGTCGGCGGGGATGAGCTCCTCCGCGAGCCGTTCCGCCTCTGCGGCCTCTTCGTCCGTGAACGCCTTCCACGGCGTGTCCGGCGACGCGCCCATGTACTCCACGAGCCCCGCGCCGAACCATCCGGCCGCGACGCCGCCGGCCGCCGCCCCGGCTGTCAAGCCGCATTTAAGAAACTGTTTTCTAGTCATCGCATCCGATCCTCTTTGGCTGACTCCCTCCCGTCATGGGAATGCTGCAATTATACCATATCTCACTGCGCGTTGAAAGCCTTGAGTAAACTGGAGTTCATAGGACGAGTAGGAGAATAGGACGAGTAGGAGAACAGGACGAATAGGAGAATAGGATGACTAGGATGTGAAGCGGGGGAGTTTCAACCTGCCAGCTCCGACATCTTCGCGCGGCCGGTACGCGCCGTGTCGAGCGGCGTGGTCTGCCAATAGGCCGGGTTGAAGAGCTCAATGGAGAGCCAGGGATCGGCGTGGACGGCGTCGAGGGCGGCGAATATCTGCCGCCAGGGGGCACGTCCGTCGCCTGGCCAGACGCGATGGGCGTCTGTGAGCTTCGCGCGCGGCGGATCGGCGGGATAGTCGTTCACGTGCAAAACGGGCAGCATGTCCGGGGAAAGCCGGCGGAACGTTTCGAACGAACCGCCGCCGCGATATGTATGGTAGACGTCGGCCAGAATGGCGGCGTCGGGCCTGTCGAGGATCTTCAGCACCTCGAGCGCGTCCTCGAGGCGGGAGAGGTTCACCGAATGGCCCCAATACTCGAGAAGCGGCCTCACGCCCATGGACTTGCCGAGATCGAGCACCACGGCATAGCGCTCTGCGATCTCCTCGGCGCCTAGGACGGGCGAACCGGCCTTCTGCACGCCGAACATGGAGGCGGCGACGCGCGGACAGCCAAGCTCGGCGAGAAGAGCCATGTCGCGCTTCGTCTCCTCAAGGCCGGCTGCGCGTATCGTGGCGTCGGGATGGACCCATTGCCCGAAAGCTATGCCGTTCACGAACGACACGCCTCCGTCGGAGGCCATGCGCCTGACCACGCCAAGCGTCCCTGCCTTCTTAGCCGCGCGTATGTCCTTCATCCACGGCTCGAATCCGGAGAACCCAGCAGCCGCCACCGCCTTCACCTGCTCCGCGAGGGACAGATCGTATCCGCGCAGCGTTGACGCGTTCATCGCGAACTTCGCAGCGCGGCCGGAGCCAGGCATTGCACATCCCGCCGCGGCCATGGCTCCCAACGACACAAACTCCCTTCTGGTTGTCACTTCCATCGTCACTCCTCTTGCCTACAAGTTGAAAAGTTGAAAGGTTTCTCTACTTGTCCTCATTTACATTCCCTCGCCCATCGCGGGCGGCGGGCTTGTCTATAACTTCCTCTTGGCTTCCCATATTTGCTTTCGCTGCTGGGAGTCCTGGAGTCTAGGAGACTTGGAGATTTTTTCAATCTTCTCCGGAACTCCGAATCTCCGAATCTCCAAGCAGCGAAAGCAATCATCAAAGCCATCCTCATTTACATTCCTTCTCTCATCGCGGGCGGCGGGTTTTCAAGCATTGGCCTCTTCGCGACGCTCGCGGCGCCTGTTCCTCCAGTACAAGAACAGGTCGAACGCCACCAGGCAGAGCAGGGTCACGTACGCCCACGTCACCCAATTGAAGCTGTAAAGTACCTTGTGGATTATGCCGAACACGTAGCCGAAGAATATCAGCACCATGAACATGAGGCTCTTGCCCTTAGTCGACCGCGACCGCAGTGACTTCGCTATCGAGAACGGCCACGAAAAGCCGAAGCAGAACAGCATCAAGAACTCGAATATTCCCATTTTTCTTTTCTCCTTATTAGATTATTAGATTTGCTTCAGAAACTCAAATCGCTTTCGCGTCATTGGCTGCACACATGCCATATACGCCACACGAACAGACCGGCGAAAGCGCCCACCGCGCAGATCTTCAGGAACACGCCGGACAAGAAGCCGAGAAACGCCCCAAAGCCTCCTTTGAGCGCCAGCCCCAACGTGCGCCCGGCCAAAAGCTCTCCCGCACACGCGCCAAGGAACGGGCCCAGCACTATCCCCAAAGGCATGAAGAATATCCCCGCGATCGTTCCCACCGCGCATCCGACAACGCCCCATCGCGAACAGTCGAACTTCTTCGCGCCATAGGCGGGCACAATGTAGTCGAGCAGCACAACCACCGCCATGGCCACGCCGGCCGCGACAAGCCATGCCGAAGGAATCGCGAAGCGGGTGAACGCAAGCGCCAGAAGCGCACACCAACCAAAGACCGGCCCCGGCAGACAAGGCACGACGCATCCCACGAAGGCGACGATCAGCATAATCCCGCCGACCGCAACGAGCGTCCAGTCAAGCATCGCCGCCCCCCTTCGCCTCTACCACTCCCCTGCGCAAAGAGGCCGAAACGTCCACGAGCGCCGCCGAGGCGGAGAGCCCCGCCCCGAATCCGGCCAGAAGCGTACGGCCCGCCGCAGGCGACGCGGCAAGCGCGAGCGGGACAGAAGACGATCCGGTGTTCGCAAAGCGATCTCCCGCCGTCGCAAGGCGTGCGTCCAGGCCGATTGAGGCGGCAAGCTGACGGACCATGTACATGTTGGCCGCGTGCGGCACGAAGACGTCCGGCGTCTCGCCAGCTGCGGCCAGGAAGTCCTTGAGAAATGCGGAGACCTCCGCAGCGACGAAGCGGAAGACTCCGAATCCGTCCATCTTCACAGGCCCGGTGGATCCGCATGTGAGCGCGCCGCCCAGGCCACCTTCAGACAGAAACGCGAATCTCGCGGGGGCGGCAGAGGTCGCGCCGGGCGCGATCAGCGTCGCCGTGGCCGCGTCCCCCATCACCGCGACCGTGTTGACATCCGAATGATCCACAAACGCGCTCTGTACGTCGCCGTCCAGCAGCAGCACCCTCTTGCCGGACGCCGCCGCGAACTGCGCCGCCGCGAAGAGGCCGTAGGGATAGCCGCTGCATGCCATCGACACGTCGAACGCCGCCACGGAACGCGGCAGACCCAGCTTGGACGCCATACGCACGGAAACAGCCGGGAAGCGGTCCGGCGCGGAGAACGTCACCGCCACCACGGCACCGACGCTTTCCGCGTCCACGCCCTCGAGCGCAGCGCGCGCCGCAGGCAGCATCAGATCCTCAACTGTCTGGCCGGGCTCGGCGACGCGTCGCTCCGCGAATCCCGTCGTCTTCACCACCGCCTCGGCCTTCTCGCGACCGGCCAGCGCGGAGCAGATGTCCATGTTGGAGACCGTCCTCGCCGGCACGCATCCGAACACAGCCTCAATCTCGAATCCGGGAACCACCGTCATGGCGCAGCCTCCATGGAAACAATGCGGCAGACGTAGCCCGCCGACGGGTTGGAGAACAGACGATCGCCCCCTTCCAGGCGCTCAAGCGTCCGTATCTCGCGGGAATTGAAAGAGACGGAACGCCGACGTCCGTCGTCGGAGACCGCAAAGCGGTCCCCGAGCGCCGCCGCGAGCACGGCGGCGGGGAGGCGTGCGAACGCGATGTCGGCAAGCACCATTTCAGGATCGAGCGACCTCGGCACGCGTCTGTCTCTCTCCCATTCGATTCTGTGCGGCTTGGAGACTACGAGCGTGGCAAGGCGCATCTGAGGGGCGAGCAGCACCACCGAAAGACTCTCGCCGTCGCCTTTCAGCACCACCTCGGCGGTGAACGCCTTCCCCTTCCACTCAACTTCAAGGGCCTCGGCGGAGACACAGCGCTCGTGGGCGAGAAGCGCCTCTGCGAGCGGAGACGTCTCCACGTCCGCCCCGGGAGCGACGGAGATGCGCAGCGGCTCGTCGCGCACGATCGTCGTTGCGCATCCGGCCGCCAGAAAGGCGGTCAGGGCGAAGAGCGCCGCGCCGCCCGCGAAATCACGTATTGAAGCGTACATGCTGAACGGCGGGCATTATCGCATATTCCACCCCTCGCCGCAAGATGGAAAATGGTTATGGAGGTTCCACCTTCGCCAACTCTACTACCTCCAAACAAGAAACCAAAAACCAGAAACTAGAAGCTCTAAGCTCCAAGCTCCAAGCTCTAAGCTCCAAGCTCTAAGCTCCAAGCTCCAAGCTCCAAGCTCTAAGCTCCAAGATCTAAGCTCTAAGCTCTAAGCTCTAAGCTCTAAGCTCTAAGCTCTAAGCTCTAAGCTCTAAGCTCTAAGCTCCGACTCGTACGTAGTGCATGTGCGTCCGATTTCCGGCGCTCAAGGGCTCGTGCGAAAACGCGCGTTGCGGCTTGCGTCACGGGGGTTCGGCAATCACCAGATTGCCGTCACCCCCTGCCGCTGCGCCGTCCGCGCGTTTTCGCTCGGCCCTTTCGCTTGTTTCCGGAAATCGGCCGCGCTTCACGGCGGGCCCTCGGTTGTCGGAGCGGTCGCCTCGCGCCGGCACCGGCGGAGAGCGCTGATCGCCGTGGTGCGCGTGGCGGGCGTCTGCGGCGCGGATGCGGCGCGATGCTGTCGTCTCGCGCCGCCCCGCATCCGCACCCGCCTCGCCACGCGTCCCCCGGCGGCGTTCTCCGCCTAGCCAGCTCTCGCCTCCCGCTCCTCCGCCCTCGGACTTCGGCCCGCTTGCATTAAATCATGGCAGTGGGGCACGCCTTAAACGCCTCGTCACGCGTCCCACGGCGGCGTTCTCCGCCTAGCCAGCTCTCGCCTCCCGCTCCTCCGCCCTCGGACTTCGGCCCACTTGCGTTAAATCATGGCAGTGGGGCACGCCTTAAACGCCTCGTCACGCGTCCCACGGCGGCGTCCTCCGCCTAGCCAGCTCTCGCCTCCCGCTCCTCCGCCCTCAATCTTCGGCCCACTCGCGTTAATCGTGGTGTAATGCATTCTCCCCTCCTACTTATTGTCCTACTCGTCCTATCCTCCTACTCGTCCTCGCACTTCGGCCAACTGGCATTAAAACCTGGGTTGTGTGGAGGGCCACTGGCATTAAACCACCGTCACGCGTCCCACGGCGGCGTCCTCCGCCTAGCCAGCTCTCGCCTCCCGCTCCTCCGCCCTCAATCTTCGGCCCACTTGCTTTAAACATGGCCACCTTACCAAGAACAATCAGCAGCAAGTTGAGAACAAACCAATCGCGATATAATGCGTTTCCCCTCCTATTCTATTGTCCTACTCGTCCTATTCTCCTACTCGTCCTATCCTCCTACCCGTCCTAAATCGCCGGATATCGGCCACCATTGTTCTACACAAGAAGCGGACTTTCCTGGCGATTCGTTTCGGCCTTGAAATCGGGGCCGGCCCGTGGTAAACTTCAAAACGCCATGCGGAAAGAATGTAACTTTCTGCGCCATGGAGTGTAGACAGGTCGTCTGAACCTCATAAAAAAGGAGAAAGAACATGAAGGAAGAAATCGAATCGGCCCTGAAGGAACTCGGCGCGAAGAACGGTCTGGAGATCGCCTTCGACGAGAATGGAGCATGCACGCTGGGACTCGCCGACGAGCGCGTGCTCATCCTCCAGGAGCGCGACGACCTGAACGAACTCGATTTCGTCGCCAACCTCGGCCCCGTCCCCGAGGAGATCCGCGGCGCCGTATTCACCGATCTTCTGGCCGCGAACTTCTATTGGAAGGAGACGTTCGGCGCGACACTCTCCTGGAACGCCGATCTGGAGGAAGTGGTCCTCATCTATCCGCTCTCGCTGGCCGACGCCACGCCCGAGTCCGTGGAGACGATCTTCACGCGCTTCGCCGAACTTCAGGACATGTGGGCCGAACGCCTCGCCGGAATGATCTCCACCGCGCAGAAATATGAAGCCGGCGATTCCGACGAAGAAGACGAAGAGGACGCCGACGACGATGCCGAAGCCGGCGAAGAAGAAAAAGACGATTTGATCATCAATCCCTGAAAACAAGCAAGGGAGGTGTCCCATGCCTATCTCAATCCATGACTTCAAAGCCTGGGCCGGGCAAAACCAAGGCACGGCAGCGGCGAAAAGCAACGGTCCGGCGCAGTCGCTCGTGTCCGCCTCGACACAGATCGGCTTCTTCGACCACATCTTCAGACGCGGAAAAATCAATGACGTGCGAAAAGCCGTGATGGCGGACTTCACCCACGCCCTCAGCGCCAGATACGGAGACTCCATCGCGCAGCAGGCCATCTCCCACGCCGGACTCTCCTCTACGTCCGAGCTCAAGGGAAGGACCATATCCAACGTCATACGCGAAGCCCAGAGGCTGCGCGCGGAAATGCTGAGGCCGACAGCGGCCCAGGACCTCCGCCTTGGCAACACGAGGATCACGCACGCCCAGATAGGCGGTTTCGGACCCGCCGACCAGAAGTTCGTGAACGGATTCCTCAGGCGACGCGCCGTGGCCATAGAGCTGCTCGGGGAGATGCCGATCACCCAGGCCGACTACAACGACTTCCACGCCCGCCTGACCACCCTTTCCGCGCGGCTCAACGCGCTTCTGCAAAACATTCCCGCCTCCATCCCCGCGAACGAATTCACGACCGAGGTCAACGACCTCGTCCGGGCGCTTACCGACAAGGCCGCCCAGGCCCAGCTTCTCGTACGCAACCAGCCTCTTAACCAGCACAACATCGATCAATTCAAAGACATCTGGCGGGATGCCGCAATCAACGTAATGCTCTCCTTCATGACAGCCAACGGCGCCAATCAGCCCGTCGTCAGAGTGGTGAACAGCGTGATTACCCAGCTCTCCACAAACGCGCAGACGATCCATGACTTCAATGACAGCGTACGCCTCTCCAAGAAGGCCAAAGACGACGTCGCGGCCTTCGTCGCCCAGCTGTTGAACGACAAGCTGGCGCAGGCGAACGTCAGAGGTTTCAGGTTCAAGGCCAGCGACATCGCCTCGCAGCTTCCGGCCGCGTATCGGCAGACGCTCAACGAGCGCCCATGGGCGACCGTCCACAAAACCATCTCGACGTCCGTGAGCAACCGTCCCGTCGAACTCAAAAGCACCATCGCGCCCGCGGAGCAGCTCGGGCACTCGCCGCAGGCGCCGCGCGGCCCCATCGCCGCCGGCTACCCTCCGTTGGTCCACGGCTACATGTGCCACAGCGCGGACACAAACCATGCCACGAACCTCTCCGTCTCGAGCCTCACCGTTGGCAACCCGGGCGGCGCGCAGCAGCTCGTGTTCTGCGGCGTCCGCCACGGCGTGCACTGCGCATGGCAGATCCGCAACGCGGCAAGCCGCGCCTCGGCGAACGTCCACCGCGCCCAGGAGGCGGTGATTGCCGCCTTCCTGGCGCAGTACAGCGTCCCGGGGCATCCGCCTGCGCTGCCCGCCGCCGGCCCCAACGGAACCATAACCGTCAACCTGCCCATGGTCTCGGTATCGCTGCTCACCCCCGACAAGGCGCGTAATTTCTTCAAGAAAGGCTCTTCCTCAGACGAACGCAGCATGCTCATAGAGCAGACCGCGGCGTGGAACTCGGTGGCGCATACCGGCGTGACGTTCCAGTTCAACGGACAGCAGATACGCGTCATGCCGCAGATCCTCACATTCAACTTCGGAGTGAACAACGGCGCAGTGAACCACAGCGTCGTCACACCGAACCTGGTTGGCGGATGGGATCTTTCCGACATCTTGAACAACACGGCGTTCACGGCGCTCCAGCAGTCCGCCACCGCATACCTTCAGAGCCATCCAGGCCTGCCCCAGGCGAAACAGGACGCCATCAACGACATCCTGACGCAATGCACCACTGTGCTCGCCGCAAAGGGCGAGCGCCGCGACTCCCACGACGCCTACAAGATGGCCGCCCGCATCGCGGTTCTCGCGCAGCTCACCGAGCATGTGCCCTGCTGGAACTGCAAGAGCGGCAAGGACCGCACGGGGGAGATGGACGTGGAGTGCAAGTTCCTCTCGACGCTCATCGCGCGCGGCGAACGCGTTCCGGCGCCCGGCGCGCCGCTCACGCCCGAGCAGCAGGCCCTATTCCGCTCGATCGCGCTCGAAGGCGGCAACTTCGAGATCCAGAAGATGAACACCGGCATCGAAGGCTTCAAGACAGATGACGTCGCGTCGATCGGCGAGCGCCTCGGCGGGAAGAAGTACCACGAAATCCAAAGAGGCGGCTCCGCCCACGTGAACGTGTGACGCGCGCCGCCCCGCCGGTACGTTAGGGCATGGCTCAGCGCGGCATCGCCTGGCCATCCGTCCGGCGGCGGCTCCAAAAGCTCGCAAGCACCGAGCCGGAGAAGTTCATCCATATCGAGAACACATTCGCCGGCAGGGCCGCAACGGAGCTTTTGAGAACACCGATCGACAGCGCCCCCGCCATTCCGCTGTTCTGCATCCCCACCTCGATTGCCACCGTGCGCGCCTCGGTCTCGCCCAGGCCGACGAAACGTCCGATCAGCCGCGTAAGCCAATATCCGCTCGCGTAGCCGAAGGAATTGTGCACAATCGCCACGACTACTATCACCACGCCAGCCTCCGCGAAAGTGTCGCGGCTGGGGGCCGTCAGCGCGAGGATCGTGAAGCAGATGCCCGCCATGGAAATCACCGACAGCACGCGGTCGCAGACCGTCTTGTGTCTGTCGAACTGGCGCTTGAGGAGCGTGTGGACCAGTCCGCCCGCCAATATCGGCGCGATCACGACCTTCAATATCTCCACCATCATATTCGCGGCGTTGATCTCCACGAAGCACCCAGCGAACACCTTCATCGCCAAGGGCGTCACAAACGGCGAAAGAAGCGTGGAACAGCACGTCATCGTGACGGAGAGCGCGACGTCGGCCTTCGCGAGGAACGCGACAACATTGGATGCCGTGCCACCAGCGACGGATCCCACAAGAACGCATCCGGCGGCGAGCTCTCCGGAGAACCCAAAGCTCTTCGCAAGGACGAATCCCACGAGCGGCATCACCAGGAACTGCAGAAATACGCCCATCGCAACGGCCCAGGGACGCTTGGCGACGCGCAGGAAGTCGGCAGGCGAAAGCGTCGTCCCCATTCCGAACATGATGAGCTGTATCGCCGGAACGACTAGCGAGAGCAGCTTCACGCCGCCCCACTCGACGAACGCCTTCGGGAACGTAAACGCCGTGGCCGCGCACGCGAGGATGGCGAGTCCAAACGCCTGTCTGCGCAGAAGCGCCAACACAGCCGCGAAACCCCAGGTCGGCGCTTTGACGTTGGTTTTCATATGTGGCGACTCATTGTCCGGAAGTCTGCGCGGAGAGCGGTTCGCGGTGGCGGAACGGCGCTATCGAAGACGCCTTCTTCGTGGCGGGGTCGAACGTGACGACCGCGCCCTCCAAAGTGGCGGGGCCGTCTGCGACGTCGAAGCGCGACGGGACGCCGGACAGAAACTTCTGCAGCACTGGCTTCAAGCTGCGGCCTAAGGAGGAGTTCCAAGGTCCTGTCATGCCGAGGTCGGTCATGAAGGCCGTGCCGCCCGGAAGCACAAAGGCGTCAGACGTCTGGACGTGCGTGTGGGTTCCGACGACGGCCGTGACGCGACCGTCGAGATAGTGCGCGAGGGCGATCTTCTCGGAAGTGGCCTCGGCGTGGAAGTCCACGAACACGGGAACGTCCTTGGGCATTTCGTTCAGCGCGGCGTCTGCCGCACGGAACGGACAGTCTGCCGGCCCCATGAACACGCGCCCGATGAGGTTCAGAACCGCGAACCTGCAGATGGGGGTGGTGACGAGCGTCCATCCCTTGCCGGGGGCCGAGGGAGGGAAGTTGGCGGGGCGGACTATGTTCTGGAGCTGTCCGATCGTAGGCGGAAACTCCTTCTGCCCCCAGGCGTGGTCGCCAAGGGTGATGGCGTCTGCCCCGGCGGCGAAGATCTCGTTTGCGAGAGCCACGGTGATGCCGGAGCCGGCGGCGGAGTTCTCGGCGTTCACGACAACCGCCGCAAGGCCCAGTTCCCGCTTGAGAGCGGCGACGCGCTCCTTGAAGATGCGCCGCCCCGGGGAGCCTACGACATCGCCTAAGAGAAGAATCTTCACGGCGCTGCCCCCCTTCTCATGTGGCGGGGCAGCCCGCGCCGGCCTCGCCGGACGGGGACAGCACGCCTCCACAGCGTCCCGGCTCGCCTGCGAAGAGGATCATGCCCTCGGAGACGCCGACGCTCATCTTGCGCGGAGCCAGGTTCGCGACGAACAGCACCTCCTTGCCCACAAGCGCCGCGGCGTCCGGGTAAGCGGCGCGTATGCCGCTGAAGATCGTGCGACGGCCCAGTGGGCCGCAGTCGAGCTCGAACTTGAGCAGCTTCGAGGACTTCTGCACCGTCTCGCAGGAAATCACCTTGCCAACACGGAAGTCGAGCTTCTCGAAGTCCGCGAACGCGATCTCCGGCTTGAGCGGCGGGAGGCTCTGCGCCGACCCCGACGCATCGCCGCCCGCGCCAGGCGCTTTGCCCTTGTTCTTCGAGGCGCGGCTTTCATGGGCCACCTCTCCGGTGGAGGCGGGGTTGACGGTGGCGGCGGCCACCATGGCCTCCACCTGCTTGGCGTCGATGCGCGTGGCAAGATACTCGTATTTCCCGATGGGGGCGTTCTCCACCGTCCTGGAGAGGTCGGACCAAGAATATGGGGCCTCGCCGAAGAGGGCGGCGGTCTTGTCGGAATACACGGGCAGGACGGGCTTGAGGTAGATGGCGAGGATGCGGAAGACGTTGAGGATGGCGGTGAGGGTGGAGCGGGTCTGCTCGGCGCCGTCCGGCAGCTTCACAGTCTTCCAGGGCTCGCGCTTGTCGAAGAAGAGGTTGGCCGCGTCGGCGATCTTCGTCACCTCCACGGGCACCTGCGAGAAACGGCGGGCCTCGTAGTGGGCGGCGATCGTCTCGGCGCGAGAGAGGGCCTCGTCCACGAGCGCGCGGCCTTCGGGGTCGAGCGAGCCGAGGCGTCCGCCCAGGCTCTTGTTGATCATCTGCGCACCGCGCGAGGCGAGGTTGGTGATCTTGCCCACGAGGTCGGAGTTCACGCGCGAGACGAAGTCCTGCAGGTTGAGGTCCATGTCGTCCGTGGTGGGCCCCAGCTTGCAGATGTAGTAGTAGCGCAGGGCGTGCGCGGGAAGGTGGTCGAGGTATGTGCGCGCGTTGACGAACGTGCCCTTGCTCTTCGACATCTTCTCGCCGTTCACGGTGAGGAAGCCGTGCACGAACACATTGTCCGGCGTCTTGATGCCGGCGGTGTGGAGCATGGCAGGCCAGAAGAGGCAGTGGAAGCGGATGATGTCCTTGCCGATGAAATGGTACAGCTCCGTCCCTCGCTCCCCGTTCTGCGGCCACCAATCATCGAGGTTCTGGCCATTCTTGGAGCACCAGTTGGCGAGCGATGCGATGTAGCCGATGGGAGCGTCCACCCACACGTAGAAGAACTTGCCGGGGCGGCCGGGTATCTCGAAGCCGAAATACGGGGCGTCGCGGGAGATGCACCAGCCGCGGAGCGGTTCGTCGAACCACTCGAGCAGCTTGTTGGAGACCTCTCCCGCCGTGTGGCCAGGCAGCCACTCCTTGAGGAAGTCGCGGAAAGGCTCGAGCTCGAAGTAGATGTGCTCGGAGTCGCGCACGACGGGCGTGCCGCCGCAGGTGGTGCACACAGGCCGCCCGAGCTCCTCGGCGGCGTAGGTGGCGCCGCACTTGTCGCAGCTGTCGCCGTACTGTCCCTCCGCGCCGCATTTGGGGCAGACGCCCTTCACGAAGCGGTCGGGCAGGAACATTCTGCAGTGCTCGCAGTAGAGCTGCGGGGAGACGCGCGTCGTGACGGCGCCGCTTCTCTCCATGGCGGCGAAGATGCTTTCGGAGAACGCCTTGTTCTCCGGGGAGTTGGTGGAGTAGTAGTTGTCGAAGGATATCTCGAAGTCGGTGAAGTCCTTGAGATGGGCGGCATGGGAGCGGGCGACGAGCTCCTCGGGGGAGATGCCCTCGCCGCGCGCGCGGATCATCACGGGAGTGCCGTGGGTGTCGTCCGCGCAGACGTATACGCACTCATTCCCGCGCATCTTCATGAAGCGCACCCAGACGTCGGTCTGGATGTACTCCACCAGATGGCCGATGTGTATGTCCCCGTTAGCGTAGGGGAGCGCGCTTGTGACTACTATTCTGCGTTTTTCTGCCATGTCTTGCCTGTGCTTTCTGAAACGCCCAATATTCTACCATATTCCGCGCCTAATGGAAAGCACCCAGTGTGCCATTGCCCCCCAAATTTCTCCAACCCATTCTTCTCTAGAAACCAGAAACAAGAAACTCAAAACTCAAAACTCCAAGCTCTAAGCTCTAAGCTCCAAGCTCCAAGCTCTAAGCTCCAAGCTCCAAGCTCCAAGCTCTAAGCTCCAAGCTCCAAGCTCTAAGCTCTAAGCTCCAAGCTCCAAGCTCCAAGCTCCAAGCTCCAAGCTCCAAGCTCTAAGCTCCAAGCTCCAAGCTCCAAGCTCCAAGCTCTAAGCTCCAAGCTCCAAGCTCTAAGCTCCAAGCTCCAAGCTCTAAGCTCTAAGCTCCGTCCCGTGCGTAGTGCATGTGCGTCCGATTTCCGGCGCTCAAGGGCTCGTGCGAAAACGCGCGTTGCGGCTTGCGTCACGGGGGTTCGGCAATCGCCAGATTGCCTTCACCCCCTGCCGCTGCGCCGTCCGCGCGTTTTCACTCGGCCCTTTCGCTTCTCTCCGGAAATCGGCCGCGCTTCACGGTGGGCCCTCAGTTGTCGGAGCGGTCGCCTCGTGCCGGCACCGGCGGAGAGCGCTGGTCGCCGTGGTGCGCGTGGCGGGCGTCTGCGGCGCGGATGCGGCGCGATGCTGTCGTCTCGCGCCGCCCCGCATCCGCACCCGCCTCGTCACGCGTCCCCAGGCGGCGTTCTCCGCCTAGCCAGCTCTCGCCTCCCGCCCCTCCGCCCTCGATCTTCGGCCCACTCGCATTAAACCATGGTAGTGGGGGTTCATCGTGCTACTGAGAACATCTTACGGCCGATCACGCCTTGATGCATTCTCCTCTCCTACTTATTGTCCTACTCGTCCTATCCTCCTACTCGTCCTAAAACACCGAAAATCAACTACACATCCCACCAGAAACCAGAAACTAGGCACCCGCCTTCGCCAACCCAATGTACAAAAGTGCGCAACTGGGCTATTCGGGGCGGGGGAGGAAGACCGTCTTCACCTTGAGTCTACGCGCCATGGCCTTGGCGAGGGCCTTGACGCCGAACGTCTCCGTCGCGTAGTGCCCGGCGCAGATCATGGGCATGCCCACGTTCTCGGCCGCGATCGTCTCGCCCCAGTCCGCCTCGCCGGTGACGTAGAGGTCACACCCCAGCTCCTTGGCCTCCGGCGCATATGCCCCGGCGCCGCCCGAGCACACGCCCACCTTCTTCCCGTTCGGCAGCGTGCCCGTCACTCCTATCGTCTCGCCATGGTAGACAAACGCAGGCTTCAGGTTCTTGAGGCCGAGGAAGCGCGCAAGCTCGTAGTTGTTGCCGTAGGCGTGGTTCGCGTCAAGAGGCAGATGAACTGCGTAGAGGGCGAGGTCTGTGTCCATCGCGGCCTTCACCACGTTGTAGACGCCGCCTGCTATGCGCTGGATGCCACCGCCCCATGATATGCCGTGGTGTACGACGAGCAGCTGCGCCCCGGCCTCCACCGCCGCCTTGACCGTGGCGACGCTCGCGTCCACGCCGAACGCGACTTTTTCCACGTCTTCGCCGGAACGCGCGATCTGCACGCCGTTGTTCGAGACGTCCGAGAACGATTTTACGTCAAGTGCGTGGTCGAGCCACGCCGTTATCTTAGAGAGCTTCATGCACATGATTATATCAAATTGACTCCCCTCTGCGCAGGATAATATGGTAAAATCGCTTTTGCGTGGAAGACAGACAAGACACTACCTCGATCGGCGGCGAGGCGCCGCCTCTTTTCATGGACGACCCGAACTGGGCCGCCTTCATCCCCGACATGCCGTCCGGCGGCGCGCGCTGCCGCTCCGTCCCCCACGAAGACTGCTCCCCCATCGGCGCGGACGAGACGGCAGAGCATCTCGCCCCCGGTGGCACGCTCGGCTCCATGGCGGGCTACGAAGCCCGCCCCGGGCAGATGGACATGGCGCGCGCGGTGGCCAACGCCTACTCCGGCCGGCGCCACCTGATGATCGAAGCCGGCACAGGAGTCGGCAAGTCCCTCGCATACCTTGTGCCGTCTGTCCTCTGGAGCTGGTTAAACGACACGCCCGTCATCGTCTCCACCGCCACACGCAACCTGCAGAGCCAGCTGATATCGTCGGACATCCCGCGCGCCGCGAAGGTCCTCGGCCCCGACGCGCCGAAATTCCGCACCGCAGTCCTCAAGGGCCGAGCCAACTATCTATGCCTGCGCGCGCTCTCCGAATACATGCAAGGCGGATACTACACACTCTCGAAGGACGAGCAGATCGCCTTCGGACGCTTCCTCGGATGGCTGCACACAACGCAGGATGGCGACCTCGACGACCTCGGCGACGACACGCTCCGCTCCAAGCTCGTCTGCCCCGGCGAAGACTGCTTCGGCCGCCAGTGCCCCTATTCGTCCAAATGCTTCGTGGCCAAGGCCCGCTCCCGTGCGCTGAAGGCGCATCTCGTGGTGGCAAACCACGCGCTCGTGCTGGCGGACGCCGCCAACCCCGGCGCCGGACTCCTCCCCGTCGCCGGACGTCTCGTGCTGGACGAGGCCCACGACCTCGAGGACATCGCCACGGAGTTCTTCTCCTACGAGCTCTCACGCCCCGTCCTCTTGCAGCTTCTGGGCCGCCTTTCGCGCTCGTCGAAGTCCCGCCGCGGCATAACCAACCGCCGCGGCGTCCTGGGCGCCATCGACCGCCAGCTGCGTAAGGGCCGCCTCTCCGAGTGCGCCGCCGCCGCGACGGTGCGCGCCCTCTCCGAGCGGGCCGCCGCGCAGAGCGCCCGCGTCGTCATGGCGGGCGACGCGCTCTTCGACGTGCTCCAGCGCCTCTTCTCCCCCGTGCCCGACGCCTCGATCGTCCGCTACCGCTCGCTCGCCCCGGACGGCCCGGGCAGCGACGTCCCGCGCCGCCAGCACGCCATCAAAGGAATCTTCGCCGACTATTCGTCGGACGAGTGGGACGAGGTCGCCCTCGACTCCGCCGCCATCACGTTCGAGGACGCCCTCGCCCGACTCCAGCACACGCTCGTGGAGATGGCCGACACTCTGGACTCCGCTCAGTCGCCAGACGAGCTGCCGCTCTTCGGCGATCTCTCCGCGTCCGTCCGCGGCCTAGCCGATTCCTTCAGAGAGTTCATACTGGAGACGAAGTTCGTTCTTTCCGGCGCCGACGACTCGCGCGTGTTCTGGGCCGAGCGCGTGCCGGACCGCCCGCAGGGGTCCGGACGCCGCGCGCACGCCAAGGTCTTCATACGCCTTGTGGCCGCCCCCATCTCAGTGGCTAACGAGATGAAGCATTGCTTCTTCGACGTGAAGGACACCGTGGTTCTATGCTCCGCCACGCTCCGCACGGGCGACAAGTTCGACTACATGGCCCGCAAGCTCGGCGTCTCCGACATCCCGCCGGACCGCGTCAATGCGCTCGTGGCCGCCTCGCCCTTCGACTATTTCCGCCAGGCGCTCGTGCTCTCCGCCGACTTCCTTCCCGACCCCGCATCCAACGCCCGCGACTACGCCCTCGCCCTCGCCCCGCTCCTCCGCGACCTCTTCACCGCCTCCCGCGGCCGCGCCCTCGTGCTGTTCACGGCCTACGAGATGATGCGCTCCGTGGCGGACGCCGCGCGAGGCCTCTTCGCGGCAGCCGGCATCGACCTGCTCGTGCAGGGCGAAGGAATGCCGCGCGAGGCGATGACAGCCGCCCTCAAGGCCGCCGCGGCAGAAGGCCGCAGACTTGCGCTCTTCGGCGCGCAGTCCTTCTGGGAGGGCGTCGACGTGCCGGGAGACGCGCTCTCCTGCGTGGTGCTGGCGCGTCTGCCGTTCCCGCAGGTGGGGGAGCCGATAGTCGAAGCCCGCAGCGAAAAGGTCGCGGAGTCCGGTGGCAAGCCTTTCCGCGACTACATGCTGCCCGAGGCCATAATCAAGTTCCGCCAGGGGTTCGGACGCCTCGTGCGCTCGAAGTCCGACCGCGGAGTGGTGGTGGTGGCCGACTCCCGAATGGGCTCGAAGAACTACGGCGCCTTGTTCCGGCGAGCCCTGCCCACGTCGGTGCACTCCGCCGCCTCGGCGGAGGAGCTCGTATCCCGCGCGGCGGAATTCCTCGCCGCATCGGATTCCCAGACAAAAGGAGACTCATGAACCGCAAAGTGCACGTGCTCTCGGCCATGGCCCTCGCCCTGGCCGCCGCCGCGGAAATCGACCCGCTCACCACACGCTGGACGTTCGGAGCCCACGAGCCGTACACCATGTACCGCCGCGTGGGCAACCACTGCACCGGCGGCATCGACGGCAACGCACAGTGGGTCAAACCCTGGCTAGACTGGTTCGACGAGAAGTCCCCCGAGATAATGGAAAGCCTCGGTCTCAACTTCCTGCACTCCCGCTTCTACAAGGGCATGGGCTGGGAGGTGGAGAAGAAGGACTTCCCCAACGTGAAGAAATTCGTCCGCAACTGCCACGCCCACGGCGTCAAGGCCCTCGCATACGTCCAGTTCTGCACGCTCTACCCCGAGGTTATGCGCAACGAGATACCCGACATCGACAGCTGGGCCGGGGTCAACGCCTCCGGCGGCAGGAACTTCTACGGCGGACAGTATTTCCGCTGGGCCCCCTGCATCAACTGCCGCGAATGGCAGGAGTACATCAAACGCATGTGCACAATCGCCCTCGAAGAAGGCGGATTCGACGGCATAATGTTCGACAACGTCTTCGACCTCCCCTGCTACTGCGACCGCTGCCAAAAGGCCTTCCGCGCCCATCTCTCCAAGATAAAGGACCCCGCAGAACGCTTCGGATTCGAGGACCTCAGCCACATGCTCCTCCCGCGCATCGACATCTCCCGCATGAACTACCTCGACGCCAAGGACCCCGTCTTCCAGGAATGGGCCCTCTGGCGCTGCGAGACGATGAACAACCTCCTGCAGAGCTTCCGCGCCCACATCAAGAGCGTCAAGCCCGACGCCATCGTCTCCGGCAACCCGTCCCCATACCGAAGCCGTTCCCGATTCCTCAGCATGGCGCAGAACATGGCCGAGCTCTCCAAGGCCTTCGACTTCATCATAATGCAGAACGCCAACTTTCCGTCACTCAATCCAGGCGGCGTAGTCGTAAACCGCGTGCGCGACCTCAAGTACGCGCAGGACATGCACCAGCGCATCGTCGCCCTCTGCGACACCGACACGAAGATCATCCCCGAGCGCGAGGCCAAGTTTCTCCTGCCGCTCGTCGAGGACATCGTCTTCGGCGGCATCCCCACAGACCGCACCATCATCGCCCCCTCCCCCGAGCCTGGTTTCATAAACCGCGAGGCATACGAGCGCCGCAAGCCCCTCCACGAGCGCTTCAACTCCTTCGTCGCCTCCCACCGCGACGCCCTCGGCTCCCCCACAATCCACTCCGTGCGCATATTCTACCCCGAACGCGAGATACTCTTCTCGGAGCGTTCCCACCAGGGCGTGGCCGCCGCCGAGGAGATATTCCTGCGCAACCGCGTGCCCTACGGATACATGGTGTCGTATCCCGACGCGCCGTTCAACGTGCCGGACGGCACCGAGGTGATAGTAGTCCCCGGCCTCGTCTCGCTCTCCGACGCGCAGATCGACGCCCTCGCGGACTATGCCCGCAAAGGCGGACGGCTCGTCGTCACCGGCGACTCCGGCCGCTACGACGACTGGAACGCACAGCGCCGCGTGAACCCGCTTCTGCCGCGCCTGAAGGGCTTAGCCAACGTCGTTGTCCGCCCCTCCGCCGACATCATCCCCAAGGCGAGTCTCGGCTGGCGCAACACCGTTCCACCGCCTGCCGACGGCGGCAAGGCGCTTATGGGCGACCTCGCCAAGGCGGGGTGGCGCGCTCCGGCGGAGCTAGAGGGACTCCCTCCGCACGTGTTCGCCGAATACCGCAGAATGAAAGACGGCGCATTGGCCGTGCATCTGATCAACTACGATCCCGACCATCCCATAAAGAATGCGCGCATTGCGCTCCCGGCCGGGTCCAAGGCGTCCTTCGAGGAGCCGTTCGGATCAGACCCCTCCGCGCGCGCAGTTCCCGAGAACGGCACGCTGCCGCCCTTCTCGCAGTACGCGCTCGTGGTGGTGCGGCAGCGCTGAGACTTGGTCAGCGGCCGACGACCTTCACGCCGAGGCGCTCCGCCTCGCCCACCATCGCGTCCACCGCCGCGGCGAGGGCAGGATCGCCCTTGAGCGACTGGGGCTCGCCCGGCAGATGCACGGAGAACACCTCGTTCTGGGATGCGGCCCTGTGCACGCCGCGCACCAGGTCGGGAGTCCAGAACGCCCTTCCTCCGCCGATCCCGATGGCCGGACACTCCGCCAGAGCGGCGGTTTTCGCAACGGGGACAAAGAGATGCGAACACGAGAACACAGGCTTGTTGCCGTCGTTGTTGAACACGTATCCGGCGTCCTTCCAGCCTGTCTTGTCGCGCGCCTCGAAGAAGAGACGGAGCTCACCGAGGCCGGTGCGCTTCACCGCATATCGCTTGTCTTGCGGCGGGAACTCGCTCTGGCGCACGATCATGCCGCGGTTGCCGCCTGTCTTCTTGTCGCGGTACGTCTTGCCCACGTAGTAGGCGCCGTCCAGCTTCAGGATGCCCACGTTGCCGCCGCACACGTAGCGTTCGAACGAGGAGAGATCCTCGGGACACGCCAGCACGCCCGAGGGATCGCCCTTCGCTCCGTATATGCCGAAGTAGAACTTGCCGTCCTCGTGGGCGGCGGTCTGGATGCCCATCCAGGTGAAGCCGGTGTCGAGGTCGTGGCGCTTCACGAACTTGAAGTCGCCAGTGTACTCGTACACGTAGTTCTTCTCGTGCCTGAGGGGGAGGCCGCCGATGATGTAGAAGCGGTCGTCCTTCCACGTCATGCCGCCGGCGCCGTGTGGCATGTCCGGCAGCGGGATGGTCTTCAGTGGTTCGAGCGTCTTTGCGTCGTAGCTCGTCACCTGGCTCACGCCCTTGGCCTCTGTGTTGAAGCGTCCCCGGTTGACGGCCACGTACACGACTCCGTCCTTGTAGCACATGTCGCCCTGATGGGTCGGCGCCTTGCGCTTGGCAATGATCTTGCCTGAAAGGTCGGTCTTCACAATCGCCACAGTGAAGCTCCAGTAGATGCTCTCGCCGTCGGTGGCGACGCCCTGCAGATGCCCGCCGTATTCGCCCTCGCACTCGATCTTCTCCGGCAACGCCCCGAAGCACGCCGCCCCCATCGCCGCCGCTGCGACCATAATTGTCTTGTTCAAGTCTTGCCTCTCTTTCTTTGCCGGTGAAACTTAACCAACTACGCAAGATTATATCATTTTCCGCTGTGACTGTGCGAGAGGAAAATCCTCATTTCAGCCTGAACTGAAGCGTTATGCGCGCGGAATGCGGAATGGCCTTCCCACCCTGTCTGGCAGGATTGAATCGAGCCTTCTTTGCGGCGGCGACGGCGGCGGCCTCAAGTTCAGCGAAACCGCAGGACGAGACTATCTTCACGCTGTCGACCGTCCCTTCGGCAGATATGCCGAGCTCAAGGGTCACGTCCCCCTCCTCGCGCCGCTCGCGCGCGCCACGGGGATAGTCAGGCTTTATGCGCCGCATCGGCGAGGGCGGCTTTACAGCGTCCACGCGCGCCTGGGACGGCGCCGGCACGTCCGACTGCTTCTGGTTTCTGGGTTCTTGTTCCTGGTTTCTGGGTTCTGGTTCCTGGTTTCTGGTTTCTGGTTTCTGGTTTCTGGTTTCTAGTTTCTGGTTTCTAGTTTCTGGTTGGGGATGGGGATTCGTGATTCGTGTTTCAGGCGGCGGCTCGGGGAGTTCAGGCGAAAGCGAATCGCGGCGGGGCGGGGAGGGAAGAGGAATGGCCGATGATTGATCCGGCGGCAGTTCCATGGGCGGCGGAGCGGCTGGCGGGGGCGGACTCACCGCTGATTCCGGCGGAGGCGGGACGGGCGGGGCCGAAACGGCGGGGGATGCTGTTTCGTCCGGCGTGTCCGAGAAGGAGAGATTCACGGAAGTCAGATCAAGCGTCGGCAGCTCCACTGAGGCCGGCGAAAGCCATCCGCAGAACAAGGCGAGCGCCGCATGCAGGGCGACGGCACAGAAAAATGCGGCAAGAGCGCGAACAACCCCGCCTCGCATCAGTTCTCCCCGGACGCTTTGCCGCTCACCTGGAAACTCGCCTTCTCCACGCCGGCGGCCTTGAGGCGCGCGAGAAGCTCAATGCCCGCGCCGAGCGACGCCCTGCGGTCGCCTGAGATGATCACCGGCGTTCCGGGCCGCGCGGCCACGAGCCGGGCGGTCTCCTTCACGAGCTCGTCGCGCGTGAGCGCGCGTCCGTTGAGCTGCAGGGCGTCCTTGGAGTCGATCGTCACCACCGCCCGCTCACCCTTCTCGAAGACGCCCTCCGCCGCCGGAAGATCCACCTTGAGCCCGCGGTGCACGGCCATGTTGAAGACGGCGTAGACGAAGAACACCAGCACCAGGAACATGACGTCCATCAGCGACACCATCTCCACGCGCGCAGAGCGCTTGAGAAACGGACTTTCAAGCGTTTTCTTCATCGCGTTCGAGACGGGCCGCCGCCTTGGCCAGAAGGCCCAGCAGGAAGTTGTAGGGGAAGATCAGCACAAGCGCCGCCACGAGGCCGGCGGCCGTCGTGACAAGCGCCTCGCCGATGCCGGCGGTGGCCGCGAGCGGAGAGGCGGCGTCAGAGAGCTTGAATGCGCCAAACGTCCTGATTATGCCCGTCACGGTGCCGAGTATGCCCAGCATCGGCTCGGCCGTGATGATCGTGGAGAGAAGCCCGAAGCCGCGCTGAAGACGGTTCAAGGCAGCCTGCGGGTCGGACGCGCGCTCGCGCGAACGGAAGAACGCGGCGAATGCGAAGAGGCGGTCGAAGACAATGGCCACGCCCAGCACTGAGAGCGCAAGGATCGGCCACATCACGGGACCACCGTCGTGGAACGCCTGGATCATGTCTGTCAGATTCGCCATTGTAATTCGTTAAACGCGCGTAACCACCGAAAGGTTCATGGTTCCTTTAGTTTCTTCAAGTATAATCACCACGTATTCTAACATAATCGGAACCATGGCGGTAACAACTAGCGCATCAAAGATCTACAGATCACCGAATTGATATCCGCAAGCCGGAGAGACCGATGCGCACCACTTTGGGAGATACGCTGAGCGCATTGCCGCCCGCGAGAGTGGTAGTGGGCGTGCCGCTGGAATGCACTTGTTCCGTGATGTCACTTCGCATAGTCTTGTACTCCTTGGAAAGTCATTCGCATATCATATCCTTGGCACAGGATAATTGTATAAATTATACCAAAACCCCATCAACATCGCAAGTTGGAAAAAAAATTCGGGCTTTGCCGAGGGCTTAGTTCGGAGGCGCGCACCGGCGCAGGAGCAGCCGGTCTATCCAGATGCCATTGGGGTTCTTCGAGCCTGGACGGTAGGCGGGGCCGGTGAACTTGACGGAAAGATAGACGTCGTACCAGTTGGGATCCACAGCCAGACCGTCTCGGAGAATGTACCAGTCGCCGAAGCGAAACGACATGTGCCAGTCGCCGGGAATCCAGAACATCCCCTGAGGGCCCACCCAGCCCTTTCCAAGGCGCACCCAGTGATACTTCTCGTCGGAACCGGCCATCTCGGCAGTGATCTTGAACCCGCAGCTCTTCTTAGTGCTGAAGTCATAGACTCCGCACGACACCGGGAATCCTTTGTGCTCCAAATCCGGCTTTCCCAGCTTCCACACCATCGCCCGACCGGTTTCGGAATCCGGATCGTCAATGCGCTTGCCGTTCGGAGAGCCGCTGAAGCGGTGGTGGTCTGCGCAGCGGATTTCGCTTTCGGGCACGTCCGCGACTTCCGCCGGAACGTCCTTGAACTTCAGGTTGAACAGTTCGTATTCTGTCTGGAGCTCCTTGAGCATCTTCTTCCGCTCCTGGTCCGACATGACCGCGGACTCCGCGTACTCGCGGCCATACGCGAGATAGTCGCGCTTCGCCGCGTCGAGCTCCGCCGCCGCGGAGGGAATCTGCCCGTAGACGCGCACGAGTTCGCGAGAGACGGAGGACATGACGCGGGCCATGCGCACGCGCGCCTGCCCCGGGCCCTCGGCGTCGTACGCAGACTTCACGAGCATGCGGAACCTCTCCCAGTTCTCCCGCGTACGCCACGGCAGTACGCGCTGATGCCATTCCTGCGGCGTGGCTGCCGGATTCGCGATCTCTATAGCGCGCAGGAACCCGAGCGCTTCGAGCATCTTGCCGGCGCCCTTGCCGTAGACGCGGCAGTAGGTGCGCAGGAGCCGGTCCACGTCCTCGTCGGGGTTCGTGTACAGCCTGGAGAGGAGATAGCAGTTCAACTCGTAGAACGGCTGCGGCATCACGCCCTTGCGCTCGGTTTCCATGAACAAGTCGTCAAGGCCGTTGTCGGCGAAGAACTTCGCGTCGGCCTTTATCGCGTCCGGAGCGAACTCCGGGAAATCTCCAGTGTACGAGCCTCCGTAGAGCATGTAGTCCCACACCTGCACATGCTTCGCGATGCCAAGCCACTCCTTCAGCAGCTCTGCCTGGCGGAAGTTGAACGGGCCGGATGTGATCGGCCGCAGATGCTCTGAATTGCCGTACAGATCGCACCACCAAATCATCACGTTCGGCGACGGCTTGATCGTGCCGGGACGCGGTGGATGCTCGGTGGAGACGTAGGCGAAAGTGCGGATCAGCACATCCGGATACCTCTTCGCCACCTCGTCCGCGATCCAGTTTATGAACTCGAGCTGGAGCCCGGCGTCGCCGCCATTGTAGTTCTCGCCATGACCTTCGATCGGGCCGCGCGTGTAGCGGGCCGTGGCCTTTGAGCATTCCGGGCATTCGCACATCAAGTTCATGTTGTCCTGCTGCGTGAAGTCGTAGACGAGCGGGTAGTTCGACGGATATTTCCTGCGGTCCTCGGCGATGAAGGAAAGCAGCTTCTCAAGGCACAGCCTCCTCACTTCGGGATTCGACATGCAGAGCTGGCCCACCGGCCTGTACTGCCGCCTGCCGCCGATCATAGAATAGTATTCGGGGTGGTCCTTGAAGAACTTCTCAGGCGGCAGATAGCAGAATGACGAATGGCAGTTGCGCGTGCGTCCGTCCACGTCACGCACCTCGTAGGATTCGCGGTGGCGGCCTTCGATCTCGTCGGACGCAAGCAGGCGCCGCCTCGCCATCCAACGGTTCCACTTCCCGCCGACGGCCGTGTAGACGCGGGCATTGCAGATCGAGGGTCTGACCGTCACGTCCGACACGGGGATCTCGAGGCCGGGATTGAAATCGAACGGATCGTCGCCCTCCGGCGTAAGGTAGTGGTAACCGCAGAACCGCTCGGCAAAGTCGGCGGTCGCATAGTCGAGGCCCATGCCGGAGACGGCGAACACGAACACTCGCCCCGGCGAGCACAGCAGCCGCCAGTCGCCGCGCCGCAGACCGTCCGGCGAGCAGCCGGCGTCGGCGGCGGCCTTGGTCCTGCCGAGATACACCGCGGGGCCGAGCGTCGGCGGCTCGCTCCCCTCGGCGTAGACGGCGGGAAGCCTGCCAGTCACCTTCGCCATCATGTTCGTGAAGTCGACGAGAGCGCTGGCGCACCGTCCGCGGCCTTGGTCCGTCAAGCCGGTGCCGGGGTTCCAGACCACCGCGCAGTCAGCCAGGCGGACAGACGTCGCGGGCGCGCCGAGGCAAGACGCGGCGATAGCGGCGATCGCCACAGACACCCAAACCTTCATAGACGCCCCCTACAGCTCGAACTCCACGAGAAACGCGGCGGAGTAGGCGTCCGGCTTGGCAAGGGCGAACTTGCCGTCCTTCACCTTCACGGGCATCGGCTCAAGGTCCTTCTCGAAGCTGAGCACGCGCGCCGAGACCTTCTTGGCGCCCTCGACGCCCTTCACAGACACGGGGATGCGCATGCCGCGGCCGTTGTAGCTGGTGACGAGCAGGAACGCCTTCTTCCCGTCCGCGCTCTTCGTGGCGAAGGCGGTCACGTCCTTGTCGGAGCTTGAGCTCGCGCAGATGTCGGCGCTGCCCTTCTTGATTTCGCCGAACAGCTTCATCGCGTAGAAGTTCTTGTTGAGCTCGCCCGTCCCGTAGTTGTAGAAGCCCCAGTTGCCGTAGAAGCGGCAGCCGTAGAAGTATGCCTGGTCGTAGCGCGAGGTCTGAAGGCGGGAGAGGATGGTGAGGGAGTAGCAGGCGGAGTTGATGTCGTTCATGTTGTCCGGCGCGCGGACTTTCGCGTTCTTCCCCCAGCCGGCCTTGCAGAAGAAGTGCCACTCGTTGATGATGAACTCAAGGCCGTCGAATCCCTCCTCCTTGCACATCTTGTCCGCCGCGTCCGCCATCTTGAACATGCGGTCGGGATCGTTGCTGTAGCAGTGCCAGGAGAGGAAGTCGGGGCGGATTCCCTCCGCCTTGCAGGCACGGAGGATCGGGCGGAACCAGTCCTCGCGCATGGAGCAGAGCGCGGGACCGCCCACCTTGACTTCGGGGAACTCGCTCTTGATGCGCTTCAGAGCCTTCACGAAGAACTTCACGAACAGCTCGCGGCGTTCGGCGTTGCGGTTATTCTTGGGGTCGCGGTCGTCCACGCCGCCGTTGAAGCTCCACATGTTGTTGGAGCCGTCCGGCTCGTTCCATATCTCCCAGTACTCTATCGGGCGTACCTTGCCGTTGGGATCGCCCCAGCCCTTCACATAGTGGCGCACGGTGCCGGCGAAGACCTCGGCCATCTTGTCGAAGTCCTTGGGGATCTCGGCGGCGAAGTGGATGAGCCCCGTGTGCTCGATCGACGTGCCAAGGCGGTAGAACGTCTTCTGACCGATGGCGTGCTGCAGGTCCACCATGAAGTCGGTCGTGGCGAAGAAGTAGTTCTCCGGCTTAGTCGCGTCGAGGTGCATGAGCGGGAAGACATACTGCACGTCGAACGCGCGGCATCCGCAGTTGATGAGCCCCAGGTCGTGCGTGCGCGCGTAGTCGAAGTTCATCTCCTTGATCTGCGCGTCCCATCTGGCCTGGTGTACGCGCTCGAAGTTGGGCGCGTAGCCCGAGGAGTGGAGCGCGGGGCGGAACTTCGCCGTGGGCTTTGTGAAGTCTGCCGTCACGGCGGCAGTCGAGGCGAGCGCAGCGCCGCATGCGGCGAGGAGGAAGGCATGTGATGTTTTCATGACGCAAAGTATATCATACCCGAACCACCGGTGCAAGTATTGGGCTTTCTGAAGCCCCCCATTCCTCTAACTCGTAATTCACTAGAAACCAAAAGCCTTAAACTAGAAGCTCTCTAAGCTCTAAGCTCCAAGCTCTAAGCTCTAAGCTCCAAGCTCCAAGCTCTAAGCTCTAAGCTCTAAGCTCCGACTCGTACGTAGTGCATGTGCGTCCGATTTCCGGCGCTCAAGGGCTCGTGCGAAAACGCGCGTTGCGGCTTGCGTCACAGGGGTTCGGCAATCACGAGATTGCCGTCACCCCTTGCCGCTGCGCCGTCCGCGCGTTTTCGCTAGGCCCTTTCGCTTCTTTCCGGAAATCGGCCGCGCTTCACGGCGGGCCCTCGGTTGTCGGAGCGGTCACCTCGCTCCGGCGCCGGCGGAGAGCGCTTGTCGCCGTGGTGCGCGTGGCGGGCGTCTGCGGCGCGGATGCGGCGCGATGCTGTCGTCTCGCGCCGCCCCGCATCCGCACCCGCCTCGCCACGCGACCCCCGGCGGCGTTCTCCGCCTAGCCAGCTCTCGTCTCCCGCCCCTCCGCCCTCAATCTTCGGCCCACTTACATTGAACATGGTAGTGGGGGCTCGCCACCCTGCCAAGAACGACCTGTGGCTGTTTGGGGCTCACCGCCCTACTGAGAACATCTTACGGCCGATCACGCCTTGATGCGCTCTCCTCTCCTACTTATTGTCCTGCTCGTCCTATCCTCCTACTCGTCCTAGAGCACCGAAACTCAACTATACCTACCACTAGAAACCAGAAACCAGAAACTAGAAACCAGTCACTGACTCATGCGTAGTACCTCGTGGCATGGAAAGCCAGCCGGCGGCGGCCAGCTCGCGGAAGAAGAGCGCCAGGTAGTCGGGCGCGAAGGCGGAGGCGTGCGGAAGGCGATGAAGGCCCGGAACGTCCGCCGCAAGCGGAGAGGACGGGCCGAGCGGCTCGTTCTTGTACACGTCAAGAAACGCTGCGGCTAGGCGGCGGGACCTCAAGGCGCGGACGAGTGCCGGCTCGTCCACGCAGTTGCCTCTGCCGATGTTGATGAAGACCGCGCGGCGGGGAAGCGCCCTCAGGACCCCGGCGTCCACAATGTCGTCCGTTCCGGTGTCCGACGGCAGCGCGGCAATGAGCCAGTCCGCCCCGCGGCACGCCTCCTTGAGCGACGCGGCGTTGGCGCGGCCTATGCCCGTCACCTGCACTCCCAGCGCCTCGAGTTTGGCGCCGACGGCGCGGCCGATCCTTCCGTAGCCGAGCACCACAGCGCGCGTGCCAGCGACTCTGCGGCAGACAGGCGACATGGCGGAACGCGGCCAAAGCACCCCTTCTCGCTGCCTGTCGTACGCCCAGTATAGTCCCCGCGAGTGCGCGAACATGCACGCCAGCACAGTCTCGCTCATGATCTGGCCGTGGAAGGCGCCGTTCACGCGCACGACGCCCGGCGGCAGTTCGGCGTCGGACGGCAGAAGCTCGCGCCCAGCCGCCGGGGTGGCCAGGACACGCAGCCTCTTCGCCCGTTCGAACCACTCCTTCTTGAACTCCCAGCACACCGCGTGCGTCGCGGCGGGAAGCGCCTTGAGGAATGCGCGTTCACTGCGCACGGCCTCAACGCGCCCCCGCGCGAGGCTCCGATATAGCGCGAGAGAACCGGCGTCGAGGCGAAACGCGCCTATGGGCCAGTTGAGCCACAGAAGATGGAAGTTGGCTTGCATTTAGTCGTCAGTCGTTAGTCGTTAGCGGCTAGTAGTCAACAGTTAGCCCACCGCCCGCGCTTAGCACGGGAATGGATAAGTTGTCATGGAACTTTTCAACTTTTCAACCTTTCAACCTTTCAACTTTTCAACTTATAGGCAAGTCGCTCCTCCGCGGAAGCGGTCCACCGCGATCGCCACGGCCCCGTCGCCCGCCACGTTGCATGCGGTGCCGAGGCCGTCCATCGCCACGTACACCGTCATGAGCATCGTGCACTGCTCCGGCGTGAAGCCGAGGATTGAGTCGAGCAGGCCGAGGGAGCTCATGATCACGCCGCAGGCCACGCCCGGGGCCGCGACAGCCGTTATGGCCATCATGAAGATGAAATAGACGAACTTGCCGAAGTCGAGCGGCGTCCCCGCCAGGATCGTAAACGCAACTGCGCACGACACGACCTTCGTCATCGACCCCGCGAGGTGTATCGTGGCGCAGAGCGGCACCACAAGCCCGGCCGTCTCCTCTCCTATTCCGTTCCTCTTAACGCACTTGAGCGTAACCGGTATAGTGGCGGCGGACGAGCAGATCGTGAGCGCCGTGAAGTAGGCCGGCAGCATGTTCCATACCGCCTTGAAAGGATTCCTCCGAGCCACGGCGCACGCCACGCCATACTGGATCGTGAGCAGAAGAAGCGTGAGCACGATGCTCATCGCGATGATCTTGAGCGCAGTGACCCCGAACGCCGCCAGATGCCCCGCCGCAGTCATGTTCGCGATCATCGCCATGATGTAGAACGGCAGTACTGGGAGAATCGCCTTCTCGATCGTTGCGGAGACGATCGTTCGCAGCTCGTCCATCGCCCTTTTCAACGCGACGGCCTTCGCGAACACGATCCCCAGCCCGAGCATGAACGAGAGGAAGAGCGCCGTCATCACGTCCATCACCGGAGGGATCTTCAGGAGCGGGACGATCTTCTCCATGCCGGACATCTTGCCGATTCCGGCGTCCAGCCATCCCGGGAACACCAGCGCGCTGCCGAAATACGCCAGAAACCCCGCGAACACGGTGGAGCCGTACGCGATTCCCACCACCGCGAGAAGCGTCTTGCCCGCGCCCGAGCCGGTGTCTGCTATCGCGGGCGCCACCAGCCCCAGGATGATGAGCGGAACGATGAACTTGAGGATCTGCCCGAACACGCCGCTGAAGGCGTTCACGCACTTGAGCCCCCACGCGCAGGGCATGTATGGATGGCCCAGCGCCCAGCCGAGGGCGATGCCGCCGGCGATCGCGATCAGTATCTTGCCGAACAGTCCGAAATGAATCTTCCTGCCGACCTTGTGTTCTTCTGCCGTCATTGTGTCTCCTGACGGCTTAGAGTATACCATCTTCGCCCATGCGGCGCAAGCCGGGCGGCGGCGGGCTTCATGCGATACGGCATTGTGGAGAAGGTCCGGTTTTGGTATAATCGCATCACATGAAAAACAGCAGAGCCAGCGAAGAGCTGAACAGGCGCAACGCCTCGTTCGACAACAAACTCCGTCCGGAGCAGTTCGCCGACTTCGTCGGCCAGCAGAAGATCCGCGACAGGCTGGAACTCGCCGTGCAGGCCGCGAAGGACCGGGGCGAGACGCTCGACCACGTCCTCTTCTCCGGCCCCCCCGGCCTCGGCAAGACGACGCTCTCCTACATCCTCGGCGACGCGATGGGCGTGCGCGTGAAGACCACCTCCGGCCCCGTCCTCACCAAGCCGGGCGACCTCGCCGGGCTCCTCACCTCCCTAGAGGCCGGCGACATCGTCTTCATCGACGAGATCCACCGCATGGCCAAGACCGTCGAGGAGTACCTCTACTCCGCGATGGAGGACTTCGCGATCGACATCATGATCGACCAGGGCCCCAACGCGCGCTCCGTGCGCCTCGAGCTCCCCCGCTTCACTCTCGTGGGCGCCACCACCCGCATCGGGCTCATCGCCGCCCCGCTCCGCGCGCGATTCGGCCTCGTGAACCGCCTCTCATACTACGAGCCCGCCGAACTCGCCGAGATCGTCACACGCTCCGCGGCCAAGCTCGGCGTGGCCATCGAGCCGGACGGCGCGCTGGAGATCGCCTCCCGCGCCCGAGGCACGCCGCGCATAGCGAACAACCTCCTGCGCCGCGTGCGCGACTACGCGCAGGTGAAGGCGGACAACCTGATCACGAAGGACGTCGCAGTCGCCTCGCTCGGCCTCCTCGAGATAGACCCCAACGGCCTCGACGAGATGGACATCAAGATCCTAGAGACCATATGCCTCAAGTTCGGCGGCGGCCCCGTGGGCCTTTCCACAATCGCCGTCTCCGTGGGCGAGGAGCCCGACACCATAGAGGAGGCATACGAGCCATTCCTCATCATGGAGGGCTATCTGGAGCGCACGCCCAAGGGCCGCATGGCGACGGCCAAGGCGAACGAGCGCCTCGGCCTCAAGCCCGCCGCCAGGCAGGGAACGCTGTTCTAGCGCGCCGCCGCGCTCATTTCGCGGACGGCAGCGACTGGTCGCCGTCCAGGCCGGGAATGCCGCGCGCGCCCACAGGGCCGCCGTCCGTCGCAAGCGTCAAGCCAGGAGAGCCGGGCGCAAGACGGTAGTCCCTCTTCGCGGGATCGACGAACCTGGGCTCGGCGAACATTCCGTGCGGATCGAAGCCGAGTTCGCGGTATTGCGTCCAGTCCAGCATGCGCCTCGACTTGCCCTCAAGCCAGCGGAACACGGGGACCGAGCCGTCGTTCCACAGCAGATTGTGGTCGTGCACAAGTCCGCTCCTCCAGTCGAGCGCGCTGCGCGCCGTCCACTCCGTGGCGCGGCAGAAAATGTTGTTCCGGACCACGAAGTTCGTGGTGGCCGCGCGGTTGCTGTAGTACATCAAATGCGCGCCGTTGGGGTTGGGACGCTGGGAGTGCGCCCAGCCGCCGCCGGCGTCCACGCAAGTGTTGTGCTCGAACGTGATGTTGGCCGTGAGCTTCGCGTTCCAGTACTCGAATGAGTACTCCGCGTTCCAGATCACGTTGTCGCGCCAGACGATGTCGGTCTCCGTGTCGTTCGAGCCCTGGTTCGTGAGCGCGGCGTCGTATATCTCCCACAGACGGTTGCGCTCCACGAGATGCCCTGCGGCGTCGCCCCAGAACTCAATGCCGTTGCCGAACCGCACGGGATAGACGATCTTCCCCGTCTTGGGGTCCTTTCTCCAGAACTGAAGTCCGCCGCCGATCCAGTAGATGTCGCAGTTGCGGATGGTGATGCCGCGCGTCAATCCGCCGCCGAAGCCGTGGGCCGCGCCGTAGCGCACGCAAAGCCCGTCGTAGACGACGTCGTGGCAGCCGCTCTGGTCTACTATGTGCCTGGTGTAGGCGAGCTCTATCGACGAGAACGCCGCGCCCGGGTTGCGGTCGAAACGCACCAAAACGCGCTTTTTGTCCGGGTCGTACCAGTAGTCGAGCGGATTCTCCAGCTCCTGAACCTCCCACTCCGGATTGCGCCACTTCTTCACACCCCACTTCTTGCCGTGGTCGCAGATGAATATGCCCACGTCGAACGGCAGATTGTCCTTCTCGAATGTGACGCGCCACAACCCCGTCGGCACGAAGTCGAACTCGGCCCCCTCCGGCAGCGCATCGCCGATGGACATGTGCAGGGCCGCCTGCTCCACGTCGCCCGACTTGTCGAGGAGGACTTCTAGCGTCTGCCACTCGGCGCCGACCTTCACGCCCGAAAGCGCTCCAGTCATCGCCTGAGTCCATGGCGGACGATAGAGAGAGTAGGCAATGTGGCCCAGCTTGAACGGCTTGGACGAACGCACCTTGAGGCGGAGAATGGCATGCTCCGGCAGGTCCGACTGCCTCGGCCCCCACAACTGGATCAGGTTGGAGGCCCGCTTCGGCTGCGCCTTGCAGACCGCCCGCAGGAACGTCTCGCCGTTCTCCGTCATGCGCCGCAGAGTCCCCTTCACGCCTTCTTGCCAGGAAGAAGTCCACCCTTCGCACGACGTGCCGTCCCATATCCGCTCGCGGACCACGGGCTCGGCGATGTACGTGGACCATAGCCCCGGCGACTCCTCAAACCAGTCGTCGGCGTTGGACCTGTCGGCTGAATTCTGCAAGATCGGCTTCGGGCCCTCGCCGTACCAGCTGTACGTCACCGGCATGCCGGGAGCGCCGCTCGCGACACGAAGAGAGCCACGCCACAGTCCGCCGCGCTTGAAGAGCACTCGGTCACCAGGCGCGAACGCGGCCTTGCTCACGCGAGAAAGCGTGCGCCACGCCGTCGCCGGGCTGGAGCCATTCGCCGCATCGTTCCCGGCGGCGCTGTCCACGTACCAATCCGCCGCGCCTGCCGAAGCGGCGAAACCGACCGTTACTGCCGCCAACACGACTACAATGTCCTTCTTCACAACGTGCATCGTATCCAATCTTCTTTTGAGTTCATTGTTGTTTAATGTTTTACATGTTTTGCGCAATCGCGCCATCCGCACGCACAGACCGAATCGAAGTTACCGTAGATAGGTCTTGACAATGCGGATCTGGGCCGCAACAGATGCGGCGTCGGCGGACGAAAGCGCGACAGGCACCTCGCCATCGAAAGGAGGAAGCTCGGCGTCAAACCGTCCCGATTCGCGCACTGTATGCGTCTTCATGACCACTACGCGCCAGTTCCTCCCGTCGTCCATCCTGAGCGCCTCCCCGGCCGCAAGGACCACTGGGAACTCGCGCCTCTCTCCGCCAAGCGTCAGGACGGGCTTCTCCACAGGCCCCACGATTTCCACTCCAAGACACGCCCGTTCGCCAGGACGTACCCTCACGGGCGGCAATTCCCCCATCCCACGTGACGGCGCCCACAGCTCCGGCCAGGCGGCCTCGTAGGCGAGCATGCGGCGTGTCTCGTCAGTCCATTCAGCCTTGAGCGCGGGGAACGGCGCGTCTGTGAGCCCTGTCACAGTGACCTCGGCGCGCACCGACGGATTCTGCGACGAGAACGCGACCGTGTTCCCGCCAGCCACGACGGACGGCGCGGAACCCTCCGCCTTCACGCGCCTCATCGGCGTACCATCTAGAGCGTAGAGCGTCCAGGAACCGTCTTCCAATTCGGCGAACTGGCCTTCGGCAACATCGAACGGCAACGCGAAGGCTGCACCGTTCACCGACACGACAGGCTTCGCGAGCGGCGCCGGAGCGAGCGGCATCACCTTCACCCCGCTCACTTCTACAGTGGACTCTCCGCCCTTCTTCACGCCATTCAGCCAGATCGCCGCCTTCTCCACCGAGGCTATCGAAAGCGCCCTCTCATAGATGTAGTAGTTCGGACTGCCGGCGGGCATATACGGCCAGACGAATCCCTCCGCCGCACCAGCATCGTGCTCTCTCCAGATGGAGAACACGAAGTAGCGCCATCCCTTGAAGTCGAGCTTCACATAATGCTCGCTTATCGCGCTGTTCACGGACTTCGGCGAGCGGAGTTGCATGTTGAGCGTCGCGCCGGAGCCGTCGCCCTTCACCCACGCCCCAACGGCAAGCGGCTTGTACTTCCCGCCGGACACCTCTTTCATCAAGTTCAGGAACGGACGCGGATACACCTTCTCGGCCGCCGCCCACGAACCATTCTCCGGCGCGCCGCCGTTCTTCGCGGAGAACACCAGCGTCGGACCGTGTTCACCCTCGCCCTTCGCGATCTTAGCCGTCACGCCATTCGCCTGCGAGACCTTCAACCCGTCAAGATCGCCCGCGCCCAGAACCGTATATGCCGCCCCGTCATAGGGTGCGGCTCCGTCCAGCGCACGGACGCGCAGCGCGGCACGCCCCGCCCTCTTAGCCGAGAGCTTCCATTCGCGGTCGTGCGGAGTCCCCATGCGGTGCATCATCACCTCAGTCTCCGCAAGCGTCCAACGCCCCTTTGCATAACGCCCCTTTGCATCCTGCTCAAGGCGGAAATCACGCCCCTGCTCCGCCATGAGACGCACGGCCTCGGGCGTGAAGGCGCGCGCCATGCGGAAACGCTCGTACCAGCCGAGGAGCGTCACCTGCCGCGCCTGCTCAACCGTAAGCGGACTCTCCATGCTCACGCCCGGCAACACCATCGAGAAGGACGCGTCGTGGCCGGCGATCTTCGCACCGAAGTACTCCACCTCGTCGCGCGTGTAGCCGAAATTGATCGCGATGCCGGTCACGATGGGCCACCATCCGAGATTGGGCTCGAGAAGATTGTCGCGGCGCGCCTTCGGCACCACAAGGCGCACGTGGCGGTCGATGAACGTCTTCGGCGACCAGCGCGTGTAGTCCCATGCGCCGATGCGCGAGTGGAACCACCATGCGGCGGTCGTCCAGAGGCTGTCCTCGTAGTGCGGGGGATGTCCCTTGGCGGCGAGAGTGGAGTATATCTGGCGCAGAAGCCCGTTCACCTTGGCGGGCCAGCGGCCAAGGCCGTCTGCGCCGTCGAAGTATATCTGGTCGAAGCCGCCGGCATGATAGACGCGCGCAAGACGTTCGGCGAGCTCGTCGGTAAGCGGCGTCCCGGGATCTCCCAGGAAGTTCCCGAAGAAGCACCAGAGATAGTCGGCGCACGCGCCCGCAGGATGCGCCTCGGCGCTCGTGCCGAAGGCGCGGCGCGTCACGCCCGTGAACTTGTAGGGCGGCTCGAATGATATGTCCTTGTACTGGAACATCTCCGTCCCGATGCGTATCGTGTTGCCGCGGCTCCACGTGGCGAAGTCGAAGCCGTGGTCGGAGGCGGGCTTCTCGTTCACGTATATCTCCGGCACGTCGCCCTCGGCGGGTATCGCGCGCGCCAGAGTGTAGGTGTGGCAGATGATCAGATTGGACGCGGCAGGCGACGTTATCCACGGTGCGTTCCGCGCGATGCAGTCTGTGAGCGTGTGTATGGACGTCCTGAAACCCGCCGCATGCGCCTTCATGGAGACGTCCCGCAGGTCCGCGAGCTCGCGCGGATAGCGGTTGGTGTTCACGGAATACCATCCCAGCACATCCCACCATCCGCGGATGTGGAATGTGCCGATGCCGGTGCGGCGAAGGAACGATATCCATTCGTCGACGTTGTCGGCGCGCACGGCGTCGGATATTAAGTACGAGCATCGGTTCGCCTCTGCGCCGAGCGACCAGGCGCCGCCGCAGTCGGAACGCGGCACGCCGGCCTCGAGCGTCATACCGCGCAGCATCGCCTGGAGGTCGGCGCGCGGCCCGGCGGAGAGGCCGAACGCCTGCCCTTCGATTCCATGCTCGGCAGAAAAAGCGACCGCTACAAACCAGGCCGCGCACTGGTGCGAAGCCGTAGTGGAATAGGCGCGCAGGCACACGCCGGAATCGTCGTCGGACACCATGTTCGCAAGAGATCCCACATATTTCCCGCACGCCGGGACGATCCGCCCAGCCTGTAGCGACTTCACTCCTTCGAGCGACACCTTCTTGATGCGGAACGTCCACCCTCCGAAGTAAGGTTCTACCGTAAACGCCACCATCCCTTTGTGATTGCCGAAACTCGCCTCGTATTCGCCTTTCCCCACTGTGCGGAGCGCCGACGACTCCGCCGCCGCCCCTCCCGCGAAAGTTGCACGGAATAAAGGGGAAGGCTTCGCCACCAGCTCACGCCCCGTCGCCTTCTCGCGGAGCGAAACCACGAACGAACGGCTGTCCGTCTTCAGGACGGAGAACCCGCCGTCGCTTTCAAGCACGGAAACTTCGTCCGCGGCGCGGCACATGGAGACCAGCGCTACGGCGACGAGACATAGCGAAACGACGCAAGTCTGCAACTTCATCTCTCAGCTCCATTTGCGGCGGCGGTTGGGGAACCCCTTGTCGAAGGCCTCAGTCGCGAGGTTCACGTCCTCCACCACCTGGAAGTCGAACATGCCCATGCAGGCGGCGTCCGCGCCGCCGTTGAACGCGAAAGGTATGGCCTGGCGCGGATGGACTGCGCCGGCGGCCATGATCTTGAAGGCTATCCACGGCTCGGGACGGCTCTCGAACCACTCCGAGAGCGCCTTCGGATCGCGGCACCAGTTGTTGTCGTGCCAGCCCTTGCTGCCGGAGCCGGGCTCGCCCTCGCCGCCGTCCTGCGGCGTCTTCTGCGCGCTCCAGTAGCCGCCGGGATGGAACGTCTTCATCCAGAAGTCGGGGATCAGGTCGTGCTCCACGCAGAACTTGAGCGTGGAGAAGGCGTGCGCCCCGATGCCGACAGGTACGCCGAGCTTGCGCATCTCCTTGAGAGCCTTCTCCATGATCTTCCAGTTGCCCTCCTTGGCCCACTTGTCCGTGCCAAAGCCGTGGATGTAGATGAGCTTAGCGCCGGCGTCAACACTCTTCTTGGCGCCGACCACGATGCCTGGCTCGCCGTTCTCGTCCTTGTGTCCGCAGTCGGAGACGAAGTTGATCGTGCCGCCGTCCTCCTTCCAGTACTTGACGATAAAGTTCATGAGCGAGGGATTTGTGGAGATGGTGTTCACGCCGCACGCCTCGGCCAGGTGCATCGTGTCGAAGATGCGACGCTCGTTGTTGTACGCCTTCATGAGAGTCGCGACATAGGCGAGGTCGCGCGAGTGCGACCAGCCGCCTATCAGGTTGCCGCCGAGCGTGATGCGGCTCATGTTGAAATCGCCGATCTTCACGAAACGGTCGAGCTTCTTCTTGAGGTCGCCCACGTCCTGGTACTTGAAGCGGTAGGAGGCGCTCGTGACCGTCTCGGCGGAGCCCTTCTTGCGTCTGAAGGCGTCTGCGCCGTGCTTGGCGACGAACGCCCCGGCGAAGACCCCGAGCGCTGGTATCGATGCCAGGCCGGCGATCACGTCGCGGCGTGCGGGACATTCCGGCTCGACGGCGTCAGACACGGCCTTCCCGCGGCGCAGACGGCGCCACACGGCGCCGGCCGCCGTAAGAAGACCTGGCCCCGGGCAGGCCACGACGAGGACGAGCGCGCAAGCCTCCACCACCCCCGTGTCGACGTAGAGGAAATGATGGTATCCGCCTGCCACAGTGAAAGGCGGCATCGCAACGTAGAACATCGCGAGCAGACACGCCCCCGCAGCGGCGGCCCAGCGCGCCAAGACGCCGGTGATCAGGCCCAGGCCGATCGCCACGAGCCCCCATATCATCAACTGGTCGCACACGGCGACAACGGCCTTGTTCTCCGCCATGGCGTTGAACAACGGCGCCGCCACCCATCTGCTCATGCGCAGGTAGCTCTGGCAGGACCAGGCTCCGCCCTGGGCCAGCTTCCAGAGCCCCTCGTACAGAAAATGCCAGCCGATCGCGATGCGCAGCACAGTCGTCGCCCACGTCGCGAAAAGAGCGGTTCCCTTCATGACGATCCCTCCGTACGTCTACGCCAGGCTCAGCGTCCGCCGAAGAAATAGCGGTTGGCGTTGTTGTAGCAGATGTCCTCGACTATGCCGCCGATCCATTCGAGATCGTCGGGAATAGCGCCGCTCTCCACCTCCGCGCCGAGCTTCGCGCAGAGGATGCGGCGGAAATACTCGTGGCGCGTGTAGCTGAGGAAGGAGCGGGAGTCCGTGAGCATGCCGACGAAGCGGGAGAGGAGGCCCAACTGCGACAAGGCCTCGACCTGGCGCAGCATGCCGTCCTTCTGGTCGTTGAACCACCAGGCGGCGCCGAGCTGCATGCGTCCGGCCTCGGGGCCCTTCTGGAAGTTCCCGATGAGAGTGCCGAGCATCTCGTTGTCGCGGGGGTTGAGGGAGTAGACGATCGTGCGGGGCAGGACGTCGTTCTGCTCGAGGCGGTCGAAAAGGCGGTTCATCGCGGCGGCGCAAGACCAGTCGCCGATGCTGTCGAAGCCGGTGTCCGGCCCAAGCTCGCGGAACATCTTGGTGTTGTTGTTCCTGAGGCAGCAGTAGTGGAGCTGTGCGGCCCAGTTGGCGCGGGCGTCGGCGGCGAGGCCCTCGTAGAGCCACGCGCTCTTGAACTTGCGCGCCTCGGCCTCCGTGGGCTTGCCTCCGGTGCGCACCTTCTCGAACACCTTGCGCACGTCGGCCTCAGTGTAGGGGTCGGCGAAGATTTCGGTGACGCCGTAGTCGGAGATGCAGCAGCCGTTGGACTCGAAGAAGGCGTGGCGCTTGTCCATCGCGTCGAGGAAGTCGTCCCAGGTGTTGACGGGCATCCCGGCGGCGGCGGAGAGCGCGTCCATCCACGCGTTCCACGCGGCAGGCTCGTCGATCTTCGACGCCTTGTCGCTGCGCCACGCGGGCAGCACCTTCACGGCGAAGCCGGACGCCTTCACGGCGGCGTGATGCTCAAGGGAGTCCACGGGGTCGTCCGTCGTGCACACGGCCTTCACGTTCGAGCGCGTCATTAGGCCGCGCGCCGAGAACTCGGGCTTGGCGAGCTCCGCGTTGCACTTCTCCCAGATGGCCTCGGCGGTCTTGGTGGAGAGGATGTCCGTCACGCCGAAGTAGCGGGCGAGCTCAAGGTGCGACCAGTCGAAGAGCGGGTTGCGGAGAAGCTTCTCCATGGTGGCGGCGAAGGCCATGAACTTCTCCTTGTCGGATGCGGAGCCGTCCGCGCCGCGTCCGGAGCAGAAACGCTCTGCGAAGCCGTTCGTGCGCATCTGGCGCCATTTGTAGTGGTCTCCGCCGAGCCACACCTGGGCGATGTTATCCCAGCGCTTGTCCTCGGCGATCTCTGCGGGCGGAAGATGGCAGTGGTAGTCTATAATGGGCATCTTCTCCGCGTGGGAGTGGAAAAGCTCGCGCGCCGCGTCGGTGGTGAGCAGGAAGTCGTCGTTGATGAATGTTTTCATGGCGCAATTATCCCATATCCGCCCGCGTTGCGCAAGCGCAAAACACCTTCGTCATCTCCTGTGGGGACAATAGGAGACACGGCCATTCACACTACGCAACACCATTCAACCGACGTCTATTTCTAGACGTCGGCGAAATCTTCTGAACCTGTCTTGCAAGTATGAAAGAACGGCCTACGCCATTCCGGCCCACTTCTTCATCGTCGCGAGCGCGTTGATGCGCGCCTCGCGGCGGTCGGTCCCCTTCGGGCCCCAACCGCACTCGCACGAAACGCCGCCCCTGTAGCCGATTCTACGGAGCGCCTTGAAGTACTCCGGCAGGACTCCAGGATCGCTCAGGCCCGGCGCCTGGCGAGTCTTGGGCATTGCGATGTGGCAGTGCTTCAAACGGCTCCCCGCGAGGATGATGGATTCGGCCGACTCCTTGCCCTGCGCCATGTGGAAGAGGTCCGCAAGCTGCTGGATGCGGGGGCTGCCCACCTGCTCCACGATCTGGAGCCCCTGCCAGACGTAGTTGATGATATTCGACTCGTTCGGGCAGAGCGGCTCGATCACGACCGACACCTTGCATCCCTCGATGCGCGCCGCTAGCTTCTCGCAGAACTCGGCGAACTGCTCCACGCCGCGCTCGACGTTCGGCTTGTCCTCGCGTTTCTTCGCGCAGAGGTCGCCGGGGACGTTGCGTGCGCCGCCCGAGCCGAACACCACAACGGACATCCCCACCTCGTCCGCCCTCTGGCACGCCTTCTCGGCGTAAGCAAGCGGCTCGTCGAAGGAGGCGTTCGGCCCAGTGAGGCGGAACGTGCCCGGCAGAAAGCCGTTGCAGGAGCGGATGGGGAGAGGCGCCGCGAGCACCGCGTCGCGCTGGCGCTTCCAGTCGTCCCCGTCCTTGTCGGGGATCAGAGTGGGCGAGACGGAGCCCTCGAAGAAGTCGTAGCCAAGCTCCTTCATCTCGGCCACGGTCTGGAGATTGCCGCCCACGCAGATGCCGAAGAGCATCCGACCGCACGGAAGTCCGTCGTTCTGCGAGGAGGACGCGCAGCCGCCGGCGCCGATTGCGCCGGCCGCCGCCGCGAGCCCGAGAAAATCACGTCTTTTCATGGTTGTCGTCGGTCACTAGTAGTTGGTGGATCACTTCTTGGCCACGCGCGAGCCGACAAGGGCGTAGAAGAGCACGTAGGCCAGAAGCGCGATCGTGAACCAGTAGCTGTTGAGAATGCCGATCTTGTCGGCCACAAACCCCTGCACCGGCAGGAGCACACCGCCGAACACCATTGCCATGAAGATGCCCGAGCCCATCGGCACGTACTTGCCGAGGCCCTCCGCGGCCATGTTGAAGATGCCGCCCCACATCACGGACGTGCAGAGGCCGCATAGCACCATAAGCGCCATGGACGCAGGCATCTGCAATCCGAAGACGGACACCATCTTGAAAGGCATGTAGATGATGGTCAGAATCAGGACAATCGCAACGATCGAGCAGAACGTGATCATCGCGCGGGAGGAGACCTTGGCGCCGATGGACGCCCCGACTATACGGCCAATCATCATGCAGAACCAATAGGCTCCGCCGACGCTGCCGGCCACGGCCGCGCCCACATACCACGGCTGGTTCACAAGGTTGCCGGCGGCGTCCTTCACCTGCTCCGTCATGTAGAGAAGCGCGGTGGAGGGAATGCCCACCTCGATCACTATGTAGAAGAAGATTGCGAGCGCGCCGAGAGTGAAATGCCGGAACTTGAGCGTCTCGATTATGTCCTTCACGACGCTCGATCCGCCGGAGAGGCGCGCAGCCTTCTCCTCGGCGGTCTCCATGTGCGGCTCTGGGATCTTGGAGAACGCCACGATGAGGAACGCAAGCGCGAAGATGCCCATCGCGATCATCAGCGCCGGCACCACATCGGCCACCGTGGACTTCTCCACGTTGCTGCCGATGAGACGCCCGAGGATTATGAGGGAAAGCGTGCCGCCGATAGAGTTGAGCGAGCAGCCGAACTGCACAAGCTGGTTGCCCTTGTTTCCGCCGCCGCCAAGAGTGTTGAGAAGCGGATTGGTCACAAGGTTCAGAAGGCACATGGAGAAGCCGGCGATGAATGCGCCAGCCACATACACTGCGAACGACCCCACATACCCCGAGGCCAACTGCACGCCGAGGCCGGCGAATCCGATGGCCACGGCAAGGAGCGCGGTGAATTTGTAGCCCTTGCGCTTCAGGATCAGCCCGCCGGGAATGCCCATGAAGAGGTAGGCAAAGAAGTTCGCCATTGATCCGAACTGCGACAGCGCATTGGACGCATGGAACTGGTTCTTGACGATCACGCCCATCGGCTGGGCGAAGTTCGTGACGAACGCGATCATGAAAAACAGGGCGAACATCGTCGCGATCGCGAACACATTGCCCTTCTGGCTTGTCTCTTCACTCATTGTTTTTTCCTTTTGCTGTTTGATTTCTGATTTTTAAACTATTCACTATTCACTATCACCTGTTCGTTACACCAGGTGCGCGCCGTCGCTGGGGTTGATCACGGCGCAGGTGGGCTCGTCGCCGTAGGCGGTCTTGTACGCCTGGGTGATCTGGGCGGCGATCTTGTCGGCCGCCTCTGGCCTCACGAGAAGACAGCAGGAGCCGCCGAAACCACCGCCGGAGAGGCGGGCGCCCAGCACTTCGGGGATCGCCTTGGCGGCGTCGACGATCGTGTCGAGCTCCTCGCAGGAGTTCTCGAACCAGTTGCGGCTCGACTCGTGCGAGTCGAACATCAAGGCGCCGAATCCGGCGACGTCGCCCTTCTCGAGGAGCTGCGCGCCGAGGAGGACGCGCTCGTCCTCGCCGATGGGGTGGATTGCGCGCTTGGCGGTCGTCTCGGAGAGTCCGCCGCGGTAGAGGATCCACTCGGCGCAGGAGACGTCGCGGAGATGCGTCACGGGGTGCTTCAGGACGCCGGCAAAGTACTTCGCCGCGTCCTCGCACGCCTGGCGGCGGGAGGCGTAGGCGCCGTCCACGAGGGCGTGCTTGGCGTTCGACTTGACCATCATGAACGCCACGCCGTCGCCCATCGAGACATTCTCGAACTGGCACGAGCGGAAGTCGCTCTTGACGAGGCCGCCGGCCTTGCCGTAGAGGGAGGAGGCCTGGTCGAGGAGACCGCACGGGCAGCCGGCGAAGGTGTGCTCGGCCTTCTGCCCGATCTTGGCGAGCGTCACCATGTCCTTCTCCACTCCGTAGATCTTTGCGAGGGCGAGGACGGTGGACATCTCGAGGGCGGCGCTGGAGCTGAGGCCCGCGCCGAGCGGGATGTTGCCGCCGAAGACTGCATTGAACCCCTTGCCGGCCTTGGCGGGCTCGCCGTCGAAGAGCCAGTTGAACGTGCCGAGCGGGTAATTCGCCCAGGTGGAGCCGGACTCGACCTTCTTCACGTCCGCAAGCTTGCACGAGTAAGTCTCGCCGCCGTTGATGTCGAGCGCGACGAGCGTCACGACGTCGTCGTCCGTCGGCGAGACGGCGAAGAACGTGCCCTTGTCGATCGCCGCGGAGAACACAAAGCCCTCGTTGTAGTCGGTGTGGTTGCCCAGCACCTCTATGCGGCCCGGGGCGTACGCCACGGCGGCGGGCTTGGCGCCGAATTTCTCCTCGAACTTGGCGACGACCTTGTCGTAGACTTCCTGATTCAACATTGTCTCTCTCCTTTTTAACTACTTCAGCAGGGCTGCGACGGCGGCGCCGATCATCGGGGCGTCGTCGGGGCAGACGGTGAGGGCGAACGCGATGTTGCGCACTCCGAGCATCTGGTCCATCTCGGCCTGGACGATCTTGGGGAAGCTCACGACGCGCGTCTTGTAGTAGGTGGAGCCGTCCACGCAAACGCACACCGGGGCCTTGGGGTCGGTGCCGCAGCCGGTCTTCACCACGAACGCGGCGAGATGCACGGCAGTGAGGATCGCGGCGCGCTCGAAGACCGGGGTCGCGAGGCGGCGGGCGAGGGCGCGCTCGGCGTCGTCGGCGAACACGGAGTCCAGCGGATTGGGCTTGCCGTTGTCGAACTTGGCGCAGAAGTTGTCCAGGTACATGGAGTCAAGCGCCTTCATCTGCTGGAGCGCGGCGGCGGTCTTCTCCGAGAAGAAGCCCTCCTTGGCGGCGGCCTTGAACACCTCGAGGCCGAGAGCGCCGAGGTAGGCGCCCGCGATCATCTTCTCGAAGCGCTGCTTGCCAACGTTGTTCGTCTTGGCGTCGAGCGAGGCGTCGAAGGCGGACTGCGCGATCTTGGCGAACCCGCCGGACTCGGAGTTGATCACCATCGACGCGTCGGGGTCGAGGCCCTGGACCTTCTTGATGTTTACGTTCTTCTCGATGTAGGCCACGTTCGTGCCGGTGCCCAGGATGAAGCCGAGATAGGCGGAGAACGTCTGGCCGGGCTTCTCCGTGGCCTTGCCGGCGAGGAGCGTCGTGACGGTGTCGTTCAGCACGAGGAGCTTGGACGGCTTGGGGTCGAGGCGCTTCTTGAGCTCGGCGCCCACCCACTGCCCGACGATCTCGGGGGCCTGGATCTCCTTCGTCCAGTGGAGGAGCTTCGCGTCGCCGTCAGGCGCGGCCTCGGCGGCGTAGGAGAAGCAGAAGCCGACCGCGGGGTCCTTCGCGAACGGACGCGTGCGGCGGATGTGCGCGGCGAACGTCTCGTAGAAGTCGTCGGGCGAGACGTAGGCCGTGGCGCCGGGCATCTGGCCCTTCTCCTTGTGCTCGATCCTGGCGGGGGAGCCGTCGGACGGGAACTCCACGGTGGCGCCGCGCAGGTTCGTGCCGCCGGCGTCGATCACCGACACGGGCGTGTCCTTCTTGATCTCGCCGTAGGGGGAAGTGTAAGTCGGTATCATGGCCAGCGACGACGGCTCGCCGGCGAGGCCGGCCTCCATCTCCTTCTGGAACGCGGCGATGAGCGCGGCGCGGTCCAGCGTCTTTGTGAAAAGGCCGTTGGCTTCGAGGAACTCTTCTGGTGTCTGCATACAGTTTTCCTTTCGGTTGTAGACTAGGATATCAAATCTTCGGCGGCATGGCAAGGGGGGCTTGCGGCCGCCGAGAGGGCGGACGGATCAGGCGAGCTCGGCGGCGAGGGCGTCGATCTGCGCCCGGGAGGCGTCGTCGAGCGCGGAGCGGACGGTCACCGTGACGCCCGCGAAGACGATCCCCTTCGACTTCTCGAAGAGGCCCTTCATCACGCGCGCGGCGGCCGGCGCCCACGTCCCGTTCTCCACGAACGCGACCATCCTGTTCTGGTAGTTGCGCTCCACGAGATGCTCTATGAACGTGCGCATGAACGGGAACACGTCCATGTTGTACGTCGTCGTGGCGAGGACGAGCTTGCCGTAGCGGAAGGCGTCCTCCACCGTCTCGGGCATGTCGTCACGCGCGAGATCCGCGATGGCGACCTTCGGGCAGCCCTTCTCCAGCAGCTTCTCCTTGAGGAGCAGCGCGGCCTCCTTCGTGTGGCCGTAGACGCTCGTGTATGCTATGCACACGCCCGGCGACTCCACGCCATAGGAGCTCCAGGTGTTGTACTGCTTAACGGCGTGCGCGATGTCCTCGCCCTTCAGGACGGGGCCGTGGAGGGGGCAGACGACCGCGACATCAAGCGCGGCGGCCTTCTTGAGGAGCGCCTGCGTCTGCGCGCCGAACTTGCCCACGATGCCGAAATAGTAGCGGCGGGCCTCGCAGTCCCACCCCTCTGGGTCCTCCACGTCGTTGGCGCCGAACTTGCCGAATCCGTCGGCGGAGAAGAGCACCTTGTCGGCGGCGTCGTACGACACCATCACCTCCGGCCAGTGCACCATCGGCGCGGCGACGAACGAAAGCTTGTGGCGGCCGAGGTCGAGGACGTCGCCCTCCTTCACCACGAGCCTCCTGGGGGCGATGCCCGCGCCGAAGAACTGCTCCATGAACTTGAACGCCTGCGCGCTCGCCACCACCATCACGCCGGGCCACGCCTCAAGCGCCTTGGCGATGCTGGAGGAATGGTCAGGCTCCATGTGGTGGACCACCAGGTAGTCCGGCGCGGTGCCAAGCGCCTTCGCGACGTTGCCGAGCCACTCGTCGCAGAAGCGCGCGTCCACCGTGTCAGTCACGGCCGTCTTCCCGTCCTTGATCGCATAGCTGTTGTACGCCATCCCGCGCGGAACGACGTACTGCCCCTCGAAAAGATCTATGTCGTGGTCGTTGACGCCCACGTAGAGGATGTCGTCTGTGATCGTCATTTTCGTTTTCTCCTGTCGCGTCTTCGGCCGCCTCCATTCACCGATTGGACATGCCGCCGAAAACGATGCACGGTAGTATATAGCATTCCGCGCCAGATTGCAATCCTCATTCGCCTCTGGGAACCAGAAACTAGCCACTAGCCACCAAGCACTAGCCACTAGGCACTAAGCACTAGGCACTAGCCACTTACTTGAAAATGACCGTCATTCCGCGCGCGATGATCGCCACGCCGGACGACGATAGATACGCGATGTACTTCTCCGTCGGCACGCCATCGATCTTGATAGTCCAGTTCGAGACATTCCCAAGCCCAGTGCAGCCGTCGAACGCGAACGGGACGTCCAACCGTCCAACGAACTGCGGCAACCCCTTAACATCAAGCACGCCGGAAGACGCGAACGCAAAACCCCTCACCGTGCCGTTCCCCGCGCCCGACGCATCCACGGAAAGCGCACGGAGCGTCACCGCGCCGCGCGCCTCCAGAGTGGCGCCAGCCGCCACCGACACCCCCGAGACGTTCGCCAACTGCGCAGTGGCCGGAGCCACACGGTGCGGCGCGATCGCAATGCCTTTGTCCGGCAGCTGACGCACCTCGTTCGCCGTGAACGCGTCGCCGTTCGAATACCACCCGCTCGTGAAGCGCGCCGTCTCGTTCGTCGTCTGCTCCGAAAGGACATCCCAGATCCTGCCGTCCGTGCTGCCCGAGACGCTGTATGCGACCGTGCGGCGGTTTGACTTGTTCCATTCCCCGGCCGTGGATATCATGTCGAACGACGTAATCTCCGGCGAATCGGCAGGAAGGCGCATCACGACGGATATCCAGTAGTCCTCGGACGTGCCATTCTTGCGTCCGGCAAGATAGCTGGCGGTGCCACCATTGTCGTCGAACATACGGGACAACTTAAAGCTGGCATCGGTGAACGCCCAGTTGTAGTAGCCCGGAATCTGATCGGCGGCCACAGTCGCTTCACCCGGCGAAAGCGCGGTGGGGATCTGGCTCGTGTTGCTCACGAGATCTTTGTTGCGCCTCACGCCGTCCGCGTCATAGAGGGCGAATTCGTGCGTCACGCGGCAGGTATCGGAATTCTTGGAATAATAGGAGTTCACCGTCTTCATGGTGAATTTGTACCAGCTGTAGGGGACTTCCGGCGCCTCCACGATGAGCGTGCCCTCTTTGACGGCGAGCGATCCAGAAAAGCTCTGCTCGCCTCGCAGAACCCAAGTGCCCGGCCCCTCCTTCGCGATGGAGAGGGCGGAGACGCCGTTCGTGGCGTCGATGATCGCGCTCGCCGTGTTCGTGCCGTCGAGGACGAGAGTGCAGGGCGACGCCGCGATGGTCGAGACTCCCTGAATGGCGAACGGTTGCGGGCAGGTCGTCTTGAGCCGGCCCGCCCCCGCGAGGACGAGCGGACGGTCCGACGCCTGGTTCTCGACCGAATTCCCCTCCCACCCAACGCACTCGAGCGTGGACTCGCCCTTCGCGCCGCCGCCGAGCACGAACGCATACGGCACCGCGCGCGAATTGTCAATCGCCCCATGGTACGCGGAGTGCGTAAATGAGGAAAGCCCTAGAGAGCTCGTCCGCCCCTTGTCGCGAAGCGACTCGAACTGGAGCGTTCCCTCCTTGACGTCCACCACGCCCTTGCGCGAATTTCTGCCATTGATGCGCCATGTGCTGGCGCCGCGCTTCTCAAGATAGGACGAGCCGGCGGACTCCGTCATCGTCCCGCCGAAAACATTGGTGATCGGCCCCTCGCCCTGGAGTATCGCCCACACCATCGACACCTTCGTGAAGGCGAACTCGCCGTTCCATACAAGCCCGCCTACGCTTCCCGCGTCGAGGATGGACTTCTTGGACGTGGAGCCACCGCTCCACGGCGAGAAGCAGAGCTTCTTGACCGTCGTCTCCCCGTTCGTGCCCATGAAGTAGAGACCGGCTGTGTTGTCGCCGCCGTTGGCGCCAAGATCGAACCATGTTGTCTGGCCCACGGACGAGAAATCATTCGTGCCATATCCTATCTTCGTAAGGTAGAGCTTGCCGAACCCAGGCACGGAACCTATCACCTTGAACGTGTTGTTCGTGTTCGTCAAGTGCACATTGGAGGACGGATAGATCCAGAAGTTATTAAACGATCCTCCAATCACGCCGCTGAAATTGGTGGATGTTGTGCCCTGCGCCTGCTGGATAACCTGAGGCGCGTTCCATCCATTGGTCAGCAAGCCCGACCCCGTGAGATCCGTGAACAAGGTGCGTATATTTTGGTATGTGTTGTGCCCGCTCACGAACACGATGGCGTCCTTGTCGATGTTGATAATGCCGAACTCCGGCTCTCCGGCCCCCTTCATCGGCAGATGCAGCTCGCCGGCGACGGCGTGGAGGCCACGTGTCGTCTTGTAGTCGGTGTTGCCTATATTGCAGGTGAGGTTCAACGTTCCAAGACCGCGCTTCTCGATGCCGCCGGTGCCGGTGATTTTCGCCGGGACGTCAAGCGACTCGTTCTCGGAGATGTCGAAGACAAGCCAGCCGCCAGTCGTCTTGAACTCGGTGATGCCGGTGAGGTCGTCTGTCTCGGTGAGGACATAGTTCTGGTTCGCGAGCGTGACTACGCCGTCAACGGCGGCGGGCAGAGCGGGCGTGGCGGCGCGCAATGCCAGAGGAGACATGGCACCTGCCATGACTGCCACAAGGGTGGCGACTGACTTACACACCCCAGATAGACGGGCTTGCTTTGCGAGTTTCGTCATAATCCACATCACTCCCACTCGATCGTGCCGCAGGGCTTCGGCGTGAGGTCCATGCACACGCGGTTGACGCCGGGGACTTCGGCGAGGATGCGGGTCGTGATCTTCTTGAGGACATCCCAGGGAATCTCCTCGACGGTGGCGGTCATCGCGTCCACGGTGTTCACCGCGCGGATGATGACGGGCCATTCGAACGCGCGGGCGTTGTTCTTGACGCCCGTGGAGCGGAAGTCGGGGATGAGCGTGAAATACTGCCACACCTTCTTCGCGAGCCCGCACTTCGCGAACTCGTCGCGCAGGATAGCGTCGCTCTCGCGGAGGGCGGCGAGGCGGTCGCGCGTGATGGCGCCCAGGCAGCGCACGCCCAGTCCAGGGCCGGGGAACGGCTGGCGGTAGACCATCTCGGGCGGCAGGCCCAGCTCCACGCCGCACGCGCGCACCTCGTCCTTGAAGAGCTGGAGAAGCGGCTCGACGAGCTTGAACTGGAGATCCGGCGGGAGCCCGCCGACGTTGTGGTGGCTCTTCACCATCTTGGCCGTCTTTGTGCCGCTCTCGACGATGTCGGGATAGATCGTGCCCTGGCCGAGGAACTCGATGCCCTCGAGCTTGCGCGCCTCCTCCTCGAACACGCGGATGAACTCGCCGCCGATGATCTTGCGCTTGGCCTCGGGGTCGGCGACGCCCGCGAGCTTGTCGAGGAAGCGGTCGGTGCAGTCCTTGTAGATGAGGTTCGCGCCGAGGTTCTCGCCGAACACCTTGCAGACCATCTCGCTCTCGTTCTTGCGCATGAGGCCGTGATTCACGTGCACGCACACGAGCTGCTTACCGATCGCCTTGATGAGGAGCGCCGCCACCACGGACGAATCGACGCCGCCGGAGAGAGCGAGCAGCACCTTGCCGTCGCCGACCTGCTTCTTCACGAGCTCGATCTGGTCGGCGATGAAGTTCTTCATGTTCCAGTTGGCCTCGGCCTTGCACGTCCCGAAGAGCCAGTCCTTGAGGGCGGCCTCGTCCGGCATGACCGGGAGATTCTCGACCTTGGCGGAGGGATGGTCGATCGCCATCACGGGGATGCCGAGGGAGTAGATTGCGGGGTCGACGTCCACGTCCTTGCCGTCCACGTTGCGGTTTTCGCCGCCGAAGAGCACGATGCCCTTCACGTTGGGGAGCGCCTTGAGGGCGTCGGGGGTTATGTCGTGGGGATGGATCTCGGAATATACGCCCAGCGCGCGGATTGCACGGGCGAGGATTGTGTTCTTCGTGGACCCCAGGTCCAGAATGGCGATCATATCTTGTTTCATTGTGGTTGGGTGGTTAGGTGGTTGGGTGGTTTGGTGGTTAGGTGGTTGGGTAGTTAGTCCGCCGCCCGCGTTTCACACAGGAATGTAAATGGGGGTAAGTCACCATGGAACTTTTCAACTTTTCAACTTTTCAACCTTTCAACCTTTCAACTTATAGGCAAGGTGGCTCACGACTTCACGAGGCCGAGAGCGGACAAAGTAGCCCGCATCGTCGCGCGGTTGGCGTCGGTGGTCTCGCAGAGCGGCAGGCGGAAGACTGCCTCCACGCGGCCTGTCAACGCAAGAGCCTCCTTCACCATCACCGGATTCGTGTCGATGAAGAGATCGTGGAAGAGCTTCCAGTACTTCGCGTGCGCGGCGCGCGCGGCGACCATGTCGCCCGCGAGGGCAGTGCGCACGAAGTCGGACATCTCGCGCGGGATCACGTTCGAGGCCACGGACACCACGCCCTCCGCCCCCACCGCGATCATCGGCAGCGTCAGCGAGTCGTCGCCCGAGAGCACCGTGAACTCCGGGCACAGGTTCTTCGTGGCGCTCACGCGCTCCACGCTGCCGCCCGCCTCCTTCACCGCGACCACGTTCGGATGCTTCGCGAGACGCGCCACAACGTCTAGCGGAATCTCCTTCCCGCTGCGGCCTGGCACGTTGTAGAGGATCACGGGCAGCCCCAGGTCGGCCACAGTCATGAAGTGGCGGTAGATGCCCTCGGGGTTTGGCTTGTTGTAGTAGGGCGTCACCTGCAGCGTGGCGTCCGCCCCGCCGGCGGCGATTGCGGCCTTTGTGAGCGACACCGCCTCGGCGGTGGAGTTCGCCCCGGTTCCGGCCACGATCTTCACGCGGCCCGCCGCGAACTCGATCGTCTTCTCTATCACCTTGTGGTGCTCCTCGTGCGTGAGCGTGGGCGACTCTCCCGACGTCCCCACCGCGCAGATGCCCTCCACGCCGTTCTCGCACTGCCAGTCTACGAACGCCCTGAGCGCGCCGTAGTCGACCGCTCCAGAGCGGTCGAACGGCGTCACCATCGCGGTTATCGTGCCTTGCAACTTCATTTCAGAAATTCTCCTCGCCAATTCTCCTTGAGCGGCCGGATCAGTCCACCTTCCTGCGGATGACGCGCTTCGCCTTGCCCTCGTTGCGCGGCAACGCCCCCACGGGGAACACGTCGCCCTTCGGCAGGAAGCCCAGACGTTCGCGGAGATGCTTGGCCACCTGGTGGCCGGTGACGCCCGGCTCGGCCTCGACGTTGATCGTCACGTCGGTCATGCCCTGATGCTCCTCGAGGATGATCTGGAACTCGTCCTTCACGCCGGGGATCTCCATGAGGGCCTGCTCCACCTGGCGAGGATAGAAGTTCACGCCCTTGACGATCAGCATGTCGTCAGTGCGGCCCGTGATGCGGTCGATGCGCAGGTGCGTGCGCCCGCAAGCGCACTTCTCGCGCGAGATGATGCGCGAAATGTCGTGGGTGCGGTAGCGGATGATGGGCATCGCCTCGCGGGTGAGGGAGGTGAACACCACCTCGCCGTACTCGCCGTCGGGTACCGGGGCACCGGTGGCGGGGTCGACGATCTCGGTGATGTACTGGTCCTCCCACACGTGCAGGCCGCAGTGCTCGGAGCAATCCTGGCCGGTGGTGCCGATGCCGCCGGTCTCGGTCATGCCGTATATGTCGTAGCAGTCGATGTGAAGGCGCTTCTCGATGCGCCGGCGCATCTCGTCGGAGAACGTCTCGCTGCCGAAGATACCCACGCGCAGGGACGGAATGTCGTGGTCGCCGGAGGGGTCGGCGTCGAGCTTCTCGATGATGCGCGGCACGTACGAGACGACGGAGCAGAACCCCTTCACGCGGAAGTCGCGCATCAGCTTGATCTGGCGCTCGGTGTTGCCGCTCGACGCGGGCACGCAGAAGAGCCCCGCCTTGCGGCAGCCGTGGTAGCAGCCGAATCCGCCGTTGAAGAGACCGAAGGTGGGCATGATCTGGAAAGCGTCGCCGGCCTCGAGGCCGGCCATCGCGAAGCAGCGGGCCATGCACTCGGCCCACTGGTTGAGGTCGCCCTTAGTGTACGCCATCACCACTGGCGTGCCGGTGGAGCCGGAGGACTGGTGGAACTCGAGGAGCTGGCGCCTGTCCACCGTGCTCATCGCGAGGGGGTATGCGTCGCGGAAGTCGTCCTTCGTGAGGAACGGCAGCCGCACGAGGTCGTCGAGGCTCTTCACGTCCTCGGGGTTGGGAAGCCCCCGGCTGCGCATCAGATTGCGGCTCCATTCGCTCCTCCACAGCCACTTGAGGGACTTCTTGAGCCCCTCGAGCTGAAGCGCGGCAAGCTGGTCGCGTGAAAGCGTCTCTGCCTCTCTATTCCAGAATTTCATTTTTGTTTCTCCATGCAATAACGCGTGTCGCCTGTGAGTATAGCAATTTTCGCGCCAAGCCGCAAGTGCGGTTTAAAGGCAACCGGCTACTTGAATATCACCATAGTGGGCGTGTCGATCGACTTGAAGTCGATCTCCGAGAAGTAGAACTGCGCGGGATTGGCGCCGGGGAATCCATTCACGGTGAAGCCCACCGCCACCTCGCGCCCGAACATCCCGGCCGGCGCAACGAAGCTGTGCACCTCCGTCCAGGGATCGGTCTTCAAGTCCTTCCAGAAGCACTTCAGCTCCCGCCCGCGCTTCTCCACGCGCAGGTAGCAGTCGTAGTTCGACGTGTTGCCGAACTGGATCCACGAAACGGTCTGCGCCCAGCTGGCATCACCCGGCAGGAATTTCTTGAGTCCGTAGTAGGATAACGCTCCCTGCACATAGAAATACGGCGCGACGAAATGCCCGTTGTCGCCCTGCACCATGATGCCCCCGAAACCATAGCCGTTGCCCATCTGGAGCTTCGCCTCGATGGCAAAGGAGCCTGACATCCTCTTCCACATGAACGACGCGTTGAACGCCGTGGGGCCGCCCATTTCCTGACCGGACGCCGTGACCCTGTATCTTCCGTCGTTCATCTTGATGAACTGCCCCACGCGGTTCATGTGATACGACACGCCCGTCCAGCCGTCGATCATGGGCGATGGCGGAGTCGCGGCTGGGATGAGCTGCGATGCCGGGATCACCTCTTCCGCGACGGGGCCGCTCCAGCTTAGGATGCACTTCTTGGTTGGGGCGTCGTCATCGGAGAGGCGGTAGTCCACGCGTATCTTATGCTCCCCTGCAGTGAGGTTCACATCGCCCGTGGGGATCTTCGTGCCGTCTGTCCAGGAGTTGCAGGCGAAGACGTCGTCTATGGCCACCGCGCCGCCGGCGTCGGTCTCGAGCTTGATAGTGTATGTCCCTGCGAATGGCACGATGAGGCTTCCCTCCCAGACCATGCGGGCGTGGGCCGTTACGTCGGGGGCGATCTCGGCTGCCGCGCCGAGGTTGATGTTCACCGCCTCGACGCCGCGCGACGCCGAAGACGTCATCTGCCAGGGTATCATGTTCGTGGAGCAGTAGGGCCACATCACAGCGCCCGCGAGGCCGGTGCCGATCCCCGGCGCGTACCATGCATAGGAGAAGACGTCGCTCGTGGCGGCGCCCATCTCGCCGCCGTCCGCGGCAACGCAGTATTCGTAGAAACCGGAGGCGAGGTTCTCGTCGTAGAGGGAGAGCGTTGCGGCGGGGACGGTCGCGACTTCCGTCCATTCCGTCTCGCCGCGCGGACGGCGCTTCAAGGTGTAGGTCTCGACGTGATTGCCGTCCATCCAAGACACGACCGGGCCTGTCGCGCCGCGCGCGAACGTGATGGAGGCCGGTGGCGACACCACGGGCGCCGCCGCCTTGTCCGCCGCAGTCCAGCCGAAGAACGCCACTTCCGCAACATTGCCGTAGAAGCGATCACCTGAATCGGTTGTGGCGTATAGGAACCACTTCCGCGCGCCGGCGTCCGGGATCGAAGTGGCGGCCTGCGAGTAGAATGTGGCGTCCTGCGAATACCGCGAGGCGTTCGCGGAACGCTGAACCCTGTCGGACAGTTCATAACCGTCGTCAGAGGAGGAGAAGAGCGCGGCTTTGCCTATGCGGGAATAGCAGGCGTTGTCGTTTCGGCAGATGTAGCCGAACGCGCCCACCCACACGTTCTCGCCGAAGTCAAGGCCCACAGGACCCCACCAGCACCATGCGCTCGTCAAATCGGCGAATGTCGCCGGATTGCCGTCGAAAACGTGCTCAGCAGTGCGCCCGGCTACCGCGTTGAGCGGCGTCCCGTTCGTGCCCACCATCACGGTGATGCCGCTATTGAGATGCGCCTCGTCGTCCCAAGAGCGGTCAAGGCGCCTCATGCGCGTGTATTCAGTCAAGGGGGAATAGACCAGCCGTCCGGCGAAATACGGATGGTCGGTGTATGCGGCCACGCGGTAGTAGTATGGGACGGCAAGATAAAGATCCGTGTTCGTGACGCAGAGGGAGTCCGTCGCCGGGTCCAGCCAGGCGGACTGCGCCACCCACGGTCCATCCTTGTGCATCGCGCGCTCCAGGCGGCATGTACTGCAGAAGAAGTCTGAGGGGAAAGACCATGTAGCCACCGCGTGGAAGTTCGTCACGTCGGTCCATCCGATCGAGAGCGACGGCTTCAGGGGCATGTCCGCGGGGATGAACTCCACCTCGGCCGAGCTTTCGTATCCGCCTGACTGCTTATAGTGGCGGATGGCCTTGGCGGTGATTGGCTCGGCGAACACAACCTCCGTGGCGCCTGTGATGGCCTCGAAATTGGAGGGGACGGTATGGACGGTCTCGACGTCAGAGAACGTGGCGTCGCTGGCAATCTGGAAAAGACTGTTTTTGTAGCGCCCGGAGAGCGTCATGTGATCGAGGCGCGGAAGGTAACGGACCGCCTTGATGCGCGTCGGCTCGTCGAAGACGTAGCCGATATACTTCTCATTGCCGCTGTCGCCGGTGGCGTCCACCATCGTGTGGATGTAGCCGTCGAACCCATTGCCGTTGCAGTTGTTGCCGTATATGGGCGTGCCCTTCACGTTGACCGTGGCCTTGACGGCGCCAAGCTCCACCCATTCGCTCGTCTCGGAGGTGGAGGAGTCCTTGGCGCGGATCCTGTACTCGGCCTCGCCGATGTAGTTGGTGGTCATCGTCCAGCAGCGGAAACGGTAGTTGTTCTTATCATAAGTGTTGAAGGTACCCTTCGACGTGACGGACGCCCAGTCCGTCTCGCCGGGTCCCTTCATCTCCACCTCGTAGGCGTAGGAGAGGTTCGTCCCGCCCGTGTTTCCCAAGGTGCCGGTCTTGTACCACACGGCTAGATTCATCTTGCCGTTGATGTAGCACACGGTTGTTACGTTCGGCGCCGCCGGGGCGTCGGCGGACACTTGCATGGCTGCACAGACCGCCATGGCGGCCACGGCGAGAATCTTCTTCGCATTTTTCATTGGTACATTCCTTTTAATTATTTGAAGATCAACAGGCTGCCGTCGAACTCGCCGGCGCTCGTGAGCGTGCCGGAGCCCTCGAAGTAGGCGTCGAACTGATTGCCCGCCGGAGCGGAGCTCTGCGACGAACCGTACCTTCCGATCCGCTGGCGAACGTACGCGCCCTCCTCGCCCGTGGGCAGATAGAGGAACCGTACGCGCTGATTCACGCCTGCGGAGAGACGTATCTTGCCGCCTGTCCCGACATACACGTCGGTACAGCGCCCGAGCGCCTTGGAGTGGCAGAGCTCGAGAATGCCCTTCTCCGAGGCGGTCGCGGAAGCGCAGCCCGGCCATGTGCCGAGGTATTGGCTGCTACCCAGCGTGAAGCTGTTGGTGAACGAGAGAAGGCCCCAGGTGACTGCCACCGATCCCGTGGAAGTGCTTGTTCCGGCGAGAATGAGATGGTTTGTGCTCATGGAAAGATCGCCGTTCGCGCCGGTCTTCACGAGAGAGGCCGCACCGGTGAACTTGCCGCCGAACACCTGAGGGCCGTGGTTGCCGCCGCCGGAAGCGTTGTCGTCATGGTAGATTGTGAGGGTGGCGGGCGTGTCGGAATGGATAACGCCGGTCGTATAAGGCTTCCATGAACTACCAGACCCCTCGCTCACGTACGACATACGCCCCATTGTCTGGTTGTGGCCGCAGAGATCGACATAGCCCTGAATCTTCCACGGCATCCGGCTGACGGCGTTCTCCACATGCAGATACGCCTTAGAAGAGCTGCCAAGCGTACAGTAGTAGGGACGCGAAGCGAATATCTGGTTCCAGACATGGAGCTCGCCCATGTTCATGTTTATGCATCCGATGTTGTTCTGGGTTGTAGCCCGGACATACATCTTGCCGTTACCGCTAAGGTTCACATACACTCCGCTCACGCCACCGTCGTTGAACACGCCTCCGAACGTCAGTTCGGCATTACTGGGGACGCTGAAGGTAGGCTGTGCGGTGCTCGGCTTAGGCAATTGCCGCCAGCCTCCGTTGAGATAGTTGACAGTACCGTCTTCACACGACACAAACGTCTTTCCAGTCACGTCGGACCGAACGAGCTTGCCGACGTCGGCGCCGGCGAGGTAGAGGATTGATGTAGGAGAAATCGTGATCATTCCGTCTGCCGAGGAGTACACGCCTTCCATGCGCAATTGCGGCGTATCGACGGCAAGATCGCCTGCGTAATCCCCGCCGCCAGTCAATTTCAGCGTCCCCGCGCCCGAAGCACGCAGCGGCGCGAGGCCGCTCACCGCCCCCGAAATCTCCAGCGTCGCGCCGGCGGGCACCACGATGCGCTGCTCGTCACCCGCCGCAAGCACGCCCGCTACAAGAGGACACGAAATGACCACGTTGCCGGACGTCCCCTCGTCGATGGTGATGCCCTCGCCGAACTCCTCCAGCTGCACAGACACGCCGGCGGCGGCAGAAAGCGTCCAGGGCCCCGTGAAGCGGATTCCGCGGCAGCCTACGTTCTCCGTGAGGCATGTGTCCTCCGTCACCACCAGAAGGTTGCCACTGGTGACGGCCGCGAACGAAAGCGCGCGGTCAACGCGCACAGTAACCACGGACGACTCGACCGTTCCGCCGATGATCGCGTTAGTGTCGCCGCTCCAGCCAACGAAACTGTGCCGTGCGTCGCACAACGCCGACAGCACCACCCTGTCTCCCAGCACAGGCCAGGCCAACACTGACGAAGCGGCCGCGCCGCCATCCACGGAAATGCCGCCGCCGGTCATCACGGCATCGAGTCGGCAGTCAAGCATTTCCTGATCCGCCGGATCGACCCGATACCGTGTGCAGCCCTCGGGAACTATGCCGTGGAAACGAATCGAATCAACCTCATAGTTCTGCCGTATCTCTTCGGCGGTCAACGCGCGATTATACATTCTAAGCGCATTCACCGTGTAACCGTAGGTGGAGACGTCTGCGCTTGCCCAGGTGATCGCCCTTCCGCCGATGGAGATGGAATTGGCAGGATTATTGTTTGGCGACCATGTATTATAGTCACTGCTGGCGCCATCAGGCACTACCCCGTTCTGGTATGTCGCGATGGGACTTGTGTATGTGGCCGCGATCGTGGCCTCGGCAGACTTCAAGGCTGTCTCCCAGCAATTGCCGTCGCCTCGCCATATCTTTCGCGACGACGCCGAATCTTGAATGACGAAATAGCGGTCGTTGCTGTTGTAGATCGGCATCACCGTATTCGCCGAAGCCTTGTCAAGGCCGGACATCGCCGCTTCCATCGTCTTTATGTCGCTGCGCTTCGCATTGCGCGCGATGGCAATGAAGCCATTGCCCTTCTTGCGGAGTCCCGAACCCGTCCATTCCACATTGTTCGTCACGTCGAAATCGCCGACGACGCCGGAAAGATCCTTCCATTTCTTGGAGGCATTGTCGTTGACGCCGCGCCCGGCGTTCTCTATGCCGTCGAGATGGCACAGGAGCCCGTCCTGGACGTAGGCTAACGTGGAAATCGTCGAAACAGGCGAGAGCGCCTCCACCACCTTGACCTTCACTCCCGCGCCGAGCTGCGGCAAGTAGATCGTCCCCTCAACGCCTGTGTCGCCGGAAAGGATCGTCCCCACGGGGTAGTCCACGCCGTCGGCTGTGACGGAAACCGCGGGCAGGACCGTGCCGGACGGCAGAGACAGACTGGAGCCGGAGGCGAGGTTCAGAGAGAGGACACCCCGGAAGACATTCGTCGTGAACGGGAAGGCGGCGCCCGATTGGACCGCAAACGACGCACCGGCGCCGAGAGTCAACGAAGTAAGGAAACGAAGTCCGAAGGGCTTCGCGGAAGCCCATGCGAACGACGCGCCGTCTGCAACCTCGATGGAGGTCGCAGAGTCGAACGAGTTCGTTCCGTTCACGGTGAAAGTTCCGTTGGAAACGACTATTCCGCCGGTGGTGCCCATCATGCGTCCCGGGAGAGCGGTGGAAAAGGAATAGCTGCCCTGAGGATCCCAGACGAGCGTCACTTCGCCGTCGAACTGCGCGTCCGTGGTGCAGTCGTCGGTGGCGGCCATCGTCAGGCGGGCGGCGCCACCCACCGATGTGACCACGTGCCCCACCATGTCGGCGACGGTTCCATCGCCCGGATAACGGAAATCCTCGACGAAACGGTCGATGCGCTGGTCGTATCCGCCAAGATCAAACGTCCCGAAACCATTGACGCGCTGGCCAAGATATACCGTGGCGCCGTTGCCGAAGGCGTTCTTAGCCCCGGCATGGAGATTCCAGACGTTCGCGTAGATCGCGCCGATCGAGTTGTCGGCATGCGTCAGTGTGAGATTTGCAACTGCCGGAGGCGAGGCCGGCGCGGCCACGTAGTCGTTCAAGGCGGAGCACGAGACGGCGCCGGAGATCGTGGCAGAGTGCTTTGACGTGCCAGCCGTCACCTTTGTAAACGTGAAGCGCAGGCCAGTGTCGAGGGTTATGGAACCGCTGAACGTGGGAGATGTGCCGGTGTCCAGATCAACCACAAGCCTCTCGCCTGTGATGTTGCCGGTGAAGTTCTTTATGCCGCTGTAAAACCAGAAGTCTGTTTCGGTGGCGCTCTTGTTCGAAGCCGGACGAATGTCGGTGTTGTGAGGGAAGGTGTTGATGGAAAAACGCGACAGCGTCTTGCCGGAGATGGTGTAGACGCTTGCCAAACTGCCGCACGGAGTATTTCCGGCGTTGTCGCCGGAGGAGATGGCATACGGATCAAGCCAACCACCCAAAGTGCCGCCGTTGACGGTTCCCCCTGTGTGTTCGTTCCCTCCACACAATTCCATGATCGACTTGCCGTCTTTGAAGAGGAGCCCGGCACCAGTGACCTTGCCATATTGCTGCAGACGGCCACCGTGGCAGTAAAAGCGGTTCGTGGGATTGCCGTCCTGCACAGTAAGCACCAACGGTATGTAACAGTTGAAACGCCCGCTCGCACTGGAAAAGGCGTTCATGCCGCCTGTCAGCGTGATTTGGTTGCCGGTGAGCATGGGGTAGGCGGATGCACTCTGGCCACCGAACTCAAGATGCGGAGTAGAGAGACCGACGATGTCATTGTTGTAGGTCTCGCCGCTCTTGAGCGTGTTGATCTTGATGGTGTCGCCGCTCTGCGGTATGGCGTGCGAACCGTCGCTCGACCAGTTGTTGGCGTCGGACCAATTGCCGCCGCCGGAAGCCGTCCACGTGAGCGTGTCGCCGAATGCCGGTGCGGCGACGGACACCAAGGCGAACAACACGACAGAGAAACGGCAAAACTGCCGATTCAGCGAAGGACTAATGCGTTTTTTCATTTTTCCACGATCCTTTTCTAGGAGCCTTCCGAAAACGACTCACATGCATTACAACATGTGACGAGGAGAACATGATACCATAGTTCCTTGTTTCCCCGCAAGTGGAAAATGCCTTTAAAGCTTTTTCGCACCGCCGAGGCGCGAGGCCAGGGGGGCCACAACGAGACAGGCAAGCATCCCGATGGTTCCGTACAGGAGCATGTGGGGTTTGCCGTCGAACGGAATCTGGTCGAGGCCTATGGCCACGACGTAGTTGGCCACAAGCCCGCATGTGGCGCCGAATCCATTCACACGCTTCATGAAGACGCCCATGAAGAAGAGGCATCCAAGGCCGGCGGTGAGGACGCCCAGGAAGCGCTGGAACTGGTCGTAGATAGAAAATATCTCCATGTTGGCGAGGACAAGGGCGAATCCGCCGCCGAGAAGCCCCGTCAATACGGTGCAGACCTTTCCGCAGAGAAGCAGTCTCCGGCCGTCGTCCTCCCGCCCGGGGCGTCCGGCCAGGACGAGCCGCTTGTAGAAGTCGGTCGTAAGCGCCGTCGCGGCGGAGTTCAGGTTCGAGCTGAGCGTGCTCATGGTCGCGGCGGCCACGGCCGCGAGAACGAGCCCCGAGACGCCGTGCGGCAGCTCGTTCGCGATGTACGCGGGCAGTATCTGGTCGTTCTTCGCGATGTTCGGCAGAAGATCGGGATGGGACTGGTAGAACGTCCAGAGCGCCACGCCCATCACGAAGAACACGAAGCAGTTGACGAGCGACAGCGCTCCGTTGAACATGATGGACTTCGCGGCGCTGCGCTCGTCCCTCGTGGTCATGTATCTCTGCACCACGCACTGGTCGCTCGTGTAGGAAGCGAGGTTCGCCACCACACCACCCGTGAAAACCACCCAGAACGTCGGCTTCGTAAAGTCGAGAGCGAGGTCGAACACCCTGAACTTCCCGGCCTCCGAGCCCATGCGAACGAATCCGACGAAGCCGCCGTCTGTTCCCGCGATCAGCGTCGCGAGGATGAGGACGGTCGAGGCGATCAGCAGAAGCGACTGCACGAAGTCGCTCCAGATGACGGCCTCCACGCCGCCCACGGTGCAGTAGACGATCGTCACGAGCGTGACGGCCACGATGGCCGTGTTCACGTCCATGTCCGTCACAGCCGCGATGGCTATGGCGGGGAGATACGTCACCACCGCCGTCCGCGCCACCATGAAACATGTGAACGCGGCGCTTGCGAAGAGGCGGCAGGGCAGGTTGAACCGCACCTCCAGGTATTCGTATGCACTTGTGAGGTTCAGACGCCTGAAAAACGGAAGGTACCACTTCACCACCACGGGGGCGAGGATGACAATGCCGAAGGAGATGGCAAAGTAGCACATGTCCGACTTGTAGACAAGCGCCGGAATTGATAGAAATGTTATGGAGGAGAACATCGTGGCGTAGATCGAGAGGGAGACTGCCCACCAGGGGAGTTTTCCGCCGCCCTTGAAATAGTCGTCCGCGCTGCGGTTCCGGTGCATGAACCAGAAACCGATGGCCGCCATCGCAAGCAGATAGCCCGCGATCACGCCGATGTCCAAAGTACTCAATGCCGCCGTCAGAATCATATTCGCTTTACACGCCTCTGCGCCTCCACGTCAAAAAACAAACAAAAGGGAATGAAGTATGGTTCTTGATAAAATTGATCTCAATCATATCTTTTACCCCGAAAAGTGTTGATATTATACCAACTCCTCGCCATATGGTCAATTAGCATATTTTAAGGCGAGGTATTCGGTCACTCATCGGCAGGGGCGCGCCGGCAGTACATTTTTTGCCGTGTAGAAGTGTAGATGTGTAGAAGAAGATTTGAAGATGGGATTCCACCACATGCCCCGAACGCCTGTCAATCGCCTG
>Ga0265298_10000112_pt1 | contig 119745 bp, 105 predicted proteins | sample AusTroGonzalo_MG_3_FD_193486 | JGI IMG/M metagenome (GOLD analysis project Ga0265298, IMG submission 193486) | Bovine rumen microbial communities from tropical cattle in Woodstock, Queensland, Australia - Gonzalo_01 | ecosystem: Host-associated > Mammals > Digestive system > Stomach > Rumen ...
AAGCCTGTACTTGCAGAATTGGAACAAGCTTTGACCGTCATAGAAGAAAGGCTAAGACCAGAATGGGGCATGGAAAACCAAATGGACAGGGATTGCGATTTCCCTCATGGACCGTTTGGTTCATCTTATTCTTCGTTGCAGGAAGCACTGACAATATGCCGAGAACGCTTGAAGGAAATAGAATCCGGCAACAAACGATAGGAGGGTTTCATGAAAAAAAGATCCATTGAAACGATAAGAATCATCCTCAAGCCTGGAGAAGGCCCGGATGGCTCTCGCTACGGAGCGACAGTGAAAGACGGCGTACCTTATCTTCATCTAGTTTATATCAACAATGAATTTGTTTGGTGTGATGGCGTATCGGTCACCGATTTTGAAGCAATGCTGGAAAAACCAGGAGACTATTGGCCGTTCTTTTGCTCCTATTGCGGAGAACCCGGTGATGCAGGTATTTTTTTCCCTATCCGTTGTTTCCACCGAGGTGATCAATTGGTTTTGGTCATACGTGATCCGCTTCAAGACGTTTGTGTCTCGTGCGACGAATATAGCGACTGCCCTTTAGGAGAACCGGATTCAGCATACGAATGTCCCAAACGTGCTCCGCTTTATCATGCACACATCATTCAAAAGGAGCAATTGCGACAACAGCTTTCCGAGTTGAGAAAAGAATTCGGAAGCAACCTTGATAATGCTGATTTAATAGCTAAAGGAATCAAAAACAACTAAACACTTTTTTCTTAAAGCAATCCCACAACAAACTATTTCCCAACCAATGAAAGGACGTAAAATGCCAAACTATTCGTATGATGAGGTTGCCCGTCTGTTGGATTCCTGTGGAGCACAAGAGTTAGGAGAAGAAGGATACAGAGTAAACTATTTGTATTTCAACGCATTAAGTGACTTGCTTGATAACAAACTAACATGTGAAGAGATGATTGCCATCATTGATTATTATTCAGATATTCTTTTGGGGAAGCGTCCCGAGATCGCCTTATTATCAAGAGCGGACCGAATTACTGGTCTTTGTCGTCTTATGGCGGCAGATTCGAGATTAAATGTTTTTTCTACAGAGAAAAGAGAGATTCTGGCCTTCTCTATTTATCATGCGTATTGTGTCCAGGTTTTTGATGAGGAGAAACAAGAAATGTTAGCGGGGATAACAGAACTTTCTTCCATAGAAAAGATCATGATTTTATATAACGATTTAAAAGAGCGCCATCCTAATCGTTTTCCCGTGCCAGAAAAGGAACTGCCACCGGCAATCGGGGAATATGGCTATTCTGTTGATAATCCCATTCGAGTGAGTAGCATTCGCGATAGTTATCAGTTCCTGAAGCGACTTGTTGCGGAGGAGGGGAAAATTCTATCATGTGATCGCTGTGGATCCCTGTCTGGTCAGAACAATCACATTGTCGATGTTTATGAAATTCGAGTTTCTTTTTGCTTTTGGAAGAAAAAAACATATACGATTTATATTGACGCATATGCTCAAAGTCCATCTTTTGTCGCACCAAAACATTTTAGATTGCTATAACCATTGCCTATCAAAATAGAGACAGAGCCTGTTTGGGCTTGAATTTCAAAAATGTGCTATATGTAATGGCATCCTAACGTTCAAGACATTTGGAGATGAACGCCATGACCAGAATCCTGACTACAATAATTCTTCTCCTGTTGACCGCCGTCGCGTTCTGCGACGAGCGGGAGACCTTTCGTGATGCCCATGGCAAGGTCGTTGGGACTGCCACGACAGACGGAAACAAAACAGTTTATCGTGATGCCCAAGGCAAAGTGACTGGTACTGCCACCACGTCAGGTAATCGCACTGTTTACCGTGATTCCTCTGGAAAGACCGTTGGAACGGCGACAGAGACCGGAAATAAGACAACATACCGTGATGCCACAGGGAAAAACGTTGGCACCGCTATTAAAGTTGGAAACAAGACGACATACCGCGATGCCACAGGCAAGATCTCCAGCACTGCGACCACTTCAGGGAATGGAACGACCTATCGCGATGCCACGGGCAAAACTGTTGGAACGAAGAAATGAGCAAAAGGTGTTACTGATGGAGTGTTGAATATATATTCCGGCAAAGACTACAAACAAACAACAATTCATATATTGGAGGAAAAATGACAAACTCAAAAATCGAAATCAAAGAAAAAGAACCGGAATTTGAAGAGGAATACCATGAGTGCCAATGGTGCAAGGAATCGTTTCCTGAGAGTGAACTCCGCGAGGAAGTTGATCTCGGCTTTCTTTGCTACCGCTGCATCAAGGCAATTCAATCTCGTGGCGAGACTCCGATTGTAAAATGTTAAACAAATAAAAAGGAGAATCATCTCTTCTGTTGGGCCCAGTGTCTGGCAGAAGAGATTAAGGAATCATTGTCAACAAACAGGTAACAATGTGCTATATTCTTTTTTGCGTTATTTTCTTTATAAACATCTCATTCCTGGTTTTAGCTCTTTTCAACAGAGTAGAATACTTGATAACTTCTGTATACAAAGCACCATCTGGACGATTTTCTCCAGCAATAGTTTGGGATGGTCTGAACAAATAATCAAATTGATATGAAAAACGGAAGTTTCCATCCGCTGCCCGAACATCTCTTGCGGAAAAGTTTTCCCCAATTAAATACCCGAAAAATGTATCTGTAATAAACTTGTCCGAAGAGAACTGAAGTATTAAACTCGCATATTTGTTTATTTGATCCAGATGTTCTGAAACATTGACATCGGGATTCTTAAACTCAATAATAATACATTTCCCCTCTTCAGGAAATAGAAGCACATCTGGACGTTTTAGTTTTCGATTTTCACCAAATGATTGCAAGTAAGCTCGTTCCTCTTCTGAAAGATCCTTTCTGAAAAAACTTTCCCCAGATATCATAATGTCGCTCAACCGCATGTCAGACGTCCCCTTAAAATAGATAAAATCTTCATTGATCAACCATAAATCGCTATCTTCAGGATTGGTTGAAGTTTGCTGAAAAAGGATATTGTGCAGAATTTTTTCATTGATATTTTTCGCATCAGGATCCTTTTGCATTTCAAGTTGACAATTCAATGCCTTGTCAAACAATTCTAAAACAAGTTTACGTCTTGCAACATATCTTGTGAGATCAGTTCTGTTTTGCAGAGGAATTGCCTTGACTGCTGAAGAAATAATAGAATTAAATTGATCTTGATAATCGCTATCCGTTGGATTAAGACGGTTTAGAGAATCAATATGTCCTTTGAGTTCCGAGTCCACTTTTGCTGCTTTTTCTGAATCAATTTCATATGCATTCTTCAAAAAAACCTGCGGCGTAGTATTGATACCCAATTTTAGAGAAAGTCGTCGAACTGCATCTTCATCTAATAGGAACATTCTTTGTAATTCAGAAATATTATCTTGATACTCTTTTTCTTTGCGAGTTATTGACGGAAAATGATTTCTTAGTTCCAAATTCGCTGTCTTTTCAATATCTTCAAGAATAATGGTCTTTTCATTAAACAACAAATCATCTTGTTTTATATCCTTTTCCTTGAGCAAAAAGATATCTCCCCTAGTGTCCCCGATTCTTTTATCAAAGTAATCGCCAGAAATAAATACTAAAAACCTTTTCCCGTCTATTGAATCTGTTTCTTTTAAAGAACTTAATTCTATTTTCTCAGATATGACCTCGCCTTTGCAGACAATCGATATTCTATTTCTCGACAATGATTCCTCATTGATTTGAAAACAACGCATTCTAAAGGTTTCAGTGTCTTGAAGCTTTATTATACATTTCTTTTCTCTGTCATATTCAGAATATTTAATCGTTACAAAAAAGTCTTTGTCTTCAGATGGAAGATCTTCTGGATTAATATATGCTTCACTATCGATCTTTTCATTGTTGTAAAAAATGATTCTAATTGATGGAATGTTGGTTCGAAATGAACAAAAGAATGGAAGATAATGCTCTTTTAAGATGTTTCTAAACTTTTCTGCATTAATATTCTCAAAGGAATAGTCTGAACTGTTTTTATTAATAAGCCCCCGGCAAGATAGAACAGTATGGCTTTGGGATTCAGATGTCTCATTTGTTCCTTTATACAAAACAATAGCGTTATGATCGAGAAAAGACTTATTGGCGGAACAAACAAATATTCTAAGCTTATATTTCCCATCTTCACTATATACGCTTGTATATTCTGATTCTTGAAACTCATGTAACAGCTGAATTCTTCCAGAACCTCTGTTTTGAAACCCCTTTGAATCATCATTGACTCGGAGGAATCTATCAAAATTTACATCATTAAAACCAACACCCGTATCCTCAATTTCAACATGATCAAAAACAGGAAAATTGTCATAAAGCGAGGAATAATAAAAACGTAGTTCAACAAAATGATTCAAGTCTTCTTTAGATTCTCGAATTGACTCAAAGGAATTGGTCACGGCTTCCCATATGGCTTGATATGGAGTCTTCGATTGCTTAATTCGACGCAATGTTCCGGAATAAAGAATATCACGAGCTTCGATAAAAGAGTTTGGTTTTATTTGTTCTATGTAAGACAAATCCATCTTTTGCACCTCTGGTTTTTTGTAATAGAATTAATTATAAATCGTTTTAAGATTAATGCTGGTCGCCTCATGAATTAGAAAGATTCTAGATTGGTCTTTCATGGGTGTATTTGCTTGTAAATGCTGAAAGATTCTTTGGGGGGAATTTTTTCTTTAATATCTCACATTCCCAAACGACAATCATATTCCATCCAAGGGCTTTTAATTCCTTTGCATGTTTTCTGTCTCGTTTGATATTCTGATTGAACTTTGCCTGCCAGTATTCGGTATTTGAGGATGGTGTCGTAGCATATTTGCATCCTCTATGACGATGCCAAAAGCAACCACGCACCTCTATCACCGTTTTGTATTTTGGAAGAACAATATCCGGATGTCCAGGGAGATCCTTAACGTGAAGCCGGAACCGAAAACCGTTTCGATGAAGGAAAGATCGGACGAGCATCTCAGGTTTAGTATCTGTAGACCGGATGCGGCTCATATTCCAGCTTCGGTGTTCCTTTGTCAGAGAATCCATGTGGGGTCATCCCTTGAGTTTAAAATCCCGGAAGGTCAATACTTTGTTTTCCTTCAAGGTCTCCATCACTTCCGGTTGTTTGTCTCCCACATTTTCAGCCTGTGCCAGCCGGAGAAGTTCAAATGCCGGCAAAGCGGAAACACCAATACCGGTATTAGCCGTGAGATTTTTCAAAGACGGTACGATATTACCAAATCCTCCGGCGATATATGAACAGAATGCCAGTTCAAGAGGTCGGCCGTCTGTCAGTTCCCGATAATTCGGGATATAATTTGCCTGCATTTTGTAATAGTCGTCTGATGACAGGCGATAGTTTGGAGATGCTTTCCCGTCAATTATACCGCAGTGAGCATTATCAAGAGCAACAACAAAAATGTCGGAATATCCTCCTTTTCCGTGTCGCTTTAGTTGCCCTGTAAGTTTCGTTGAAAACTTGAGTTTTGAAGAAAGAATCTGAGCCGTTACTTTTTCGAAAGACAGAGCAGCAGAAGTTCCTCCAGATGCAAGTTCAAGATATGTTGATTCAAAGAAAGAGAGACTCTTGCTCAGGTGTGGTTCAATCACTTGCCGGGTTATTGGTTCTTCTATGCCCAGCTTTTCTTTCATGTCAATGACAAAATCCTCCGGATAGCTGTCAAGAATATTATTTCCCATATACTCGAAAAACTGGCTTAAAATAATACTTTTCTGCGGGAAACTCCTTTCAGAAATAGGGCGAAGATTCCTCGTGTCTTTTTCTGCATGCAGACAACCATATTTGCGTTGGAATGATTCCTCAGATGCATATTCTATAAAACGATCTTCATTTGCGAGAGCATTTTCGACTTTATTCCTCGCAGACTGGGCAATAGATATTCGTTGTGTCCCGTCTATCGTCTCACAGTCGACAAGGCATGTTGCCTGCATCCAGTTTTTCATGGTATTGGCAACATCATTCACATCATTCAGGCGGGAGTCAATGCTTTTTCCTTTCGTCCTGGGCGTGTAGAGATCAACAGAATAATTGTCAATAACGCTCTTTATATCTCCGGTTTTTCTGAGTTTTAAGATTTTGTCAATACAGATATTCAGGCAATTATGGTTGTGTCCGTATACAACCGGAATTATAAGCTCCTGAACAGACATGCTTCCAATGTCCTTATGCATTAGAAGCTGCATGACAAACAAAAACGGTTTGACGCGAATACCCGGATTCATTTTGATTTGTGCGAGGTTAGAGTAGCAACTTGGATACTGATGCCTCAAGAGTAAATCCTGCAAAATAGGAAGCGGGGCGTTGCCGGTTGCAAGTTCATCCCCTGCTTGCGTGTAAAGAATTCTTTGATTTGAATCCTGAAACAGAATGCCAAGGCTCTTCAATTGCGCAAGATATGTTCTTGGCCCCCCGCTGTGTGGATCATACTGTTCTCCGGATCGTTTTAGTCCGGCAGACTCGAGAGCTTTGCAAAACGAATTCTGAATATCCTGACGTCCCGTCCAACTTTCCCCGGAAACTGCATCCCGCAGGAGTGTTGCAATCTGAGCTATTTTCCACGGATAAATTCGCCGGATATTTCGAGGAAACATCCAGATCATTCTGTAATTTTCATCAAACAAAATCGTGTCCGAGTTGTTCTTGTTTGTCATATTCCGACTCCAATTCCATTATTCATGCTCTTAAGATTGATATTGCAGGGAACGGATTCATAATTGATTCCGGCAAAAGTCCTGAGTATGGCCTCAAAGATAACTCTTGCTCCTTTGCACGGGACGGCCATTCCGATCTGTTTCCTCACGGATTCCTTTGAGCCAAGAAACTCAAAACTATCCGGGAATGTCTGCAATCTGGCGCGTTCACGATTCGTTAATGCTCTGGGTTCGGAATAATGGTAAATATGTGTTCCTCCTCCTCCGGAACCTGTAACTGTGTATGACGGTTTTTCAGGATCAAGGCGTTTATAAATCTGGCTGATCTTTGCGCCACGAACATGTAATTGCAATTCAGGCGGCAGATCAGCAGTAAAAGCATTCTGTCCGGGTTTTATATATTTCAACCGTTCAACAACGCGCGGGTCTTGTCGGGTATATTCTGAATTCGGAGCATTTGCCGGAATAGGAGGATTCTCCAAAGCATTTCGGCAGGAATTGTCGTATTGAGCATACATCGACGGACTAGGGACTTTGTATACAAATGGCAGATCCTGTCTTATTCCAACAATAATGATTCTGTGGCGAGCCTGAGGAACACCATATTCCTCAAATTTGTAGAGGTGAGGATAAACTCGATATCCGGCAACCTGAAGATCAGACAAAATCCTAGAAAAGGCCTGACCTTCATTTGCGGAGGTCAGGCCCCCCACATTTTCAGCAAGAAACCATTTTGGATGGTGACTTTTTAAAACACGCACTCCGTATGAATATAACGGCCCATAGGTTCCATTAAAACCTTTCTGTTCTCCAACGACACTGAAATCATTGCAGGGAAAACCGAACGCTAACGCATCGATCGGAGGCAATTGCTCCAGGTCAAGAGTCCTCACATCCTGACAAATGACGGTTTCAGGATTGTTAGGACAAATATTGTGTCGATAAGTTTGACAGGTTGATTCATCAAAATCATTAGCCCATTTGTGTCGGATATAAAAATTCGGGATTCCTATATCTGCGGACAAAGCACCAACGGCAAGGCCACCTGGGCCGCAAAACAGTTCGCCCAGAGAAAAACCGTCTTCTTCTGAAAAAGAAATCTCAGTTCGATTTTGAGCTATCGAGAATAAATCACTCTCCCCCCATCCAACAGCGGCTTTCATTTCCATGATGTCAGAGAAGTCGCATTGCAGGGCGTTACAGACTTTAACAAGAATATCCGTGGTGACATTCTCGTTTTTGCTCAACTTAGCCATGGAAACAGAGCTGATTCCTGCCAGTCTTTGAAGAGAAGTTTTGTTCAGATCGCGGTCAATTAAAAGCTTCCAGAGCTTATTGTAGGATACATTCATGTCATCACCTGGAGCCGAGGTTGGATGGAGTACAAGGGAGAAATCTTTTGAATAATATACAGCGCTCTTCTGCAAAGTCAAGCGCTTTTCTTTGAGATTTCAAATATTTTTTTTGTTCTTTCATTCATTTTTGTACAACTGGTCATGAAACTCAAAAGTAGGAATCATCTTCCGACTGTAAAACCGATTATAACCTCTGCTCGCTTGTTTATTCCACCCCGTATTTCTTGGAGCGCTTTAGCACTGAACACCTAGGAGGCCAGTGGATAGAGATGCAACTGTTAAGAAATCCTTATTAGTCGAACCATTGTCCAAAGGAAACAAAAGAAAAATAGAATTGTATTGTTCCTGCCTGTGTTCATTCTGCACGCATATGCTGGATGGGATAAACTTCAAGATCAAAGAATATCCCCATTCTCTTCTTCAAAAAGAAAAAAAGATATTCTTCCAATGGATATAAAATGAGCTCAAAATGGAAGGATGAAAAACAAGAAAGAATGAGATAATACTTTTTTAGAAAACTACGCTGTACAAAAAGAAAATCAATATGACATAAGGCTTTTAAGAAACAATGTTTGCATACCACTGTGTTCCAATACCGAAATAGAGATGTGGAAATAAAGATTGGAAAGCTCTCGTTATATCTTCGTCAGAAAGCGGTAGAATGGGAACCTTGGAATAGAAGAATGTTTTACCTGGGACATTGTCCTTCTGTGTCTTTTTTGCTAAATAGCTGATCTGACGTAACGCTTCATACAAGTCATTGTAAGATGCAGAATTGCGATCTATCATGATTCCATTCCTAAGGGTATCATTGCATTCATTGATTTCTCCATAGGAACCACAATAGTTTCTAAGAACGATTCTGGCATTTTCAAAATGCTGATATGGATTGTTCGTTCTGTTCCCATCAAGGAACAATGCCATGTGGTGATGAATCCTGTTCCCAAAGCTTAATTCTCTTGCTACGATATAGAGCGGATCATATCCAGCAATCTTTTCTTTCTCTATGAAACGATGATTAAAATCAGAGACCACCTGTAAAACAAGTTCTTGTGGTATATGCACGTCCATTCTCAGGACAAATACTCTGCAATGTTTCTGTAATGCTTGGATCAGGAGATTATAATAGATGTTTTGTATTCTCACAGACATTTCGTAGTCAAGGAATACACTTCCGTTTGAATTGATGAATTGGGTCATAATTTCTCCTTCTGTTGAACGGTGATTAAATGGTTGTGGAATGAGGTTATATAAGTTATATATATTATCCGAGTTTGAAGGACTTTGAAAACCATCGTGAAATAATGTGTTTTTCAAAGATCATGCAAATGATTCGTTGCATAAGATATATCGCGACAAAAAAAATAATATTGAGCTTTTTTCAGACATCTTATGCGATTTTCTGTCATTCATAAAAAAGGAGACTACATGAATAAAGAAAGTGAACATTTTGAAAAAATAGGAAAACTGATAGAACAATATCTTTCCATGTTTGGTCAGGCAAGAGTAGCTTTTTACTCCATCCCCTCTTTTGAAGCGCATGATGATTATACCAGGTATATGAATTCCTTTACGGCAGCATTGAGCCGAGCGAATTGCCGTCCAGCCTACGCTACGTCTTATGATAGTAACCGCGGGTGTTATAATGTTCTTTTAATCGTTCAGGGATATTTCAGAAATAACATGAACGATGTTACGGACGCTGCTCAAAGAATTATGCGCCTGTACTCTCCTTTTCCAATTCAGTTTATAGCAGATTTCCCAATGAATTATGCCACTATTGATAAAGACAAAATGATGGTTTTTGATGTCATGAACAGAATTAATTTTATTCCATCAAATCCACAAAAGCTGTTACCTCCACACACAAGGACTTTTGCCTGCTCAAAACTGTATTAAAAGGATAGAAACCCAGAAAAAGCTGTCAAAACGTTTACAAAAAGGCTTTTTTTACTCATTTTGCCTGTTTTTTTGACAAAAAACGCCTATTTTTGCCTCAAAACTGACTTTCAAGAGATTTCAATTATATATTTCCTCCTCAATCCATATAAACCCACAACAATGGAGGAAAAAATGGAAATCCCGATAATCAAACAAGAATTGGCTGGAGCTTTATCAGCTCTGGGGAAATTGGTTTCCCGAAAATCCTTGATTAAGGCGTATCAGGGAATCGAAATCGAAGGAAAAGCGAACTATCTCTACTTCAGAACCCGCAACGTGATCGAACAGATCGAATTTCGCTTGTTTGCCGAACTGGAAGATGATTTTACGGCAATTCTCGTGGATTTCGAGCAGTTCCGTCAAGCGGTTCGTAACTGCAAGAACAAAACGCTGAAGTTTGAGATTGACTGTCGCGAGGTCTTCATCGACGATGTCAAAATGGCTCCTGTCAAAGGGAGTTTTCCACAGAAGGAACAAGTCCCGGATCAAGATATCTGCGTCCTGGAACTGCCTTCTGACACGCTTTCTGCGCTGTCTTTGCTCGCTCCTATCACCGACCGTGACACGAATGCCAACAAACGGGCAGATACCCGTAGGATTCTCACGGGAATCAACATCAGCGGAGATGGATTCACCGCCACAGACGGCAAAGAACTCTCGAACATCCCTCTCAAGCTCGGAACGAATGGAAGCATCACGATTCCATTTCCCCTTGCCTTGCTTGCGACCAAAGCCTTTGGCGAATCCGGTCGTCTTTGCACATGGCAGAAGAATGAAGACACGCATTTCGATCTTACTCTCGGCGAATGGACGTGGTCTGGCAAGGCTCTCAACGGAAATTATCCAAAATGGAAACAGATCGTGCCTGAACGAACAGATGCGACGCATTATGTGAACATTCAAGATGACCAAGCTGAACATTTGATGCGTTATTTGAAAAACATCCCGGATGATCCGAGGAACTTCAACAGCGTTAAGGTCAGCCGTCTTCCTGATGCTCCGGGCAATCTCCACCTCGAAAGCTCCAACGGCATGCTGTTCAATATCCATGCCGAGTTCGATCCGAACTGGAACGGTTTAGCGTTCAGGGTCAGAAAAGAATTCCTTCTGCATCTGCTGGATGCTGGACATCGGAAGATTGAACTCAACGATGAGTTAAGTCCGATTGTCGGAACAGGTGGCTGTGGCAAATATATCACAATGCCCATTCGTTCCGCAAAACCGAAACAGGAAGCGTCCAATCAAATGGAAACACAGACCAATATCCATCCTGAACAGGACGAGCCTCAGACCATCCGAGAAGAAGAGGAAACTGTTTCCGTGCAGAATCCACCTCACCCGCAGGAAAGCACCCCTCAAAACCCCATTTCCAATACCAACCTCAACAAGGAGAACCCCACTATGGAAACCAACAACATCACCCACGTCGTGTCTGCTCCCGTTCAGACTTTCACCCCGAATCATGAATCTGCAAAGGCGTTGCCTTCGATTGACGAGCTGATTGCCGGCATTGAAGCGTTCAAGTCCACACTGAAAACGCTGTCGGATGAATCCGCCGTCATGAGCCGCAGAATTCGCGAGTTCGCTCTTGCGCAGAGACAGAAAGACCGCGAATACAAGCAGACCAAACGCACACTCGACCGTGTTCGTGTTGCAAGCGGAGTAGCCTGATTCATCCCCGCACTTTCTCCCTGGGCAGAGATTTGAACTTAAAAACAGTCATCAGTTTTATTGTGTTTGATACTATGGTCATTATATGCAAAATAAAATCAGCAAATAACAAACATGGAGGTTAACTATGTCTAACTCTGCTGAAATTACTTATGCTATTCAAAATGACCGTCCTTCAATCATGATTAGAGTCTCTGCTCAGGAAGAAGGGAAATCCAAACCTGATCTTCGCGAAATGCTTTCCCAGATTCAGGAAGCCATCGCGGATTTTCAGAAAAAGCCACAGGCAAATCTTTTGCCCAGTTCAGATGTTGTAGTTCAGGATGTACCCTGTTCCTCGCCACCACCACCCGTGCAGACAATGTCTTTTCCCACAAACAAAGAAAAAGGGGGTTCTCAAAAGGGTACGGAAGAGCAAAAAGACAAATCGGAAAAGGATTCTCCTGGAACTGTTACGGAAAGACAGTTTGGGAAGATCCGATATGAACTCAAAAAACGCAATATTCCGGAAAAAGAATTTTGTTCTATTCATGGCGTTGCTTGTATTAGAGACCTGTCTTTAAATCAAGCACGTTTTATTATCAACCAAGAGGATTATTAATAACTCCAAACAGAGGACAGTCCTATGCAAGCAAAAATTAACGTGGCGATCCCGCTGGAACACTGCGAGATTATGTTCGGTCTGGTGGATACACTGGAGCAAAAAAACGAGAACGACCCAAATCTTGTGGCTATGATCGACCTGATCCAAAAAATCGTTGAACGGTATATGAACGGATCGCAACAACAAAGCCCGAATACAAGCATATCCACGGAAGCTCTCTATAGAGAAAAAATGAACCGTGTGCTGAACGAAAGACAGGTCCAGCAATTCAAGAGAATCCTGAAAAAGTTCAATGTGTCGGAGCCGCTCCTCCTCGGGAGATACAAAATCAAAAAGCTATCCGACCTGACTGTCGGCAAAGCCTTGGATGCAATCGCAAATGTCGTTCTGGCAAAAAACAAACGCTGAAACAAATAACAACAAGGTTCCGAAATTCATCGAATAACCTCTGAATGACCACGGCGGATTATTCCGTCGTGGTCATGTTTTAACCTCAAATCGAAAGGAAATCACCATGCTCAAACTCAATGCGTCCTACTCCAAAAAGGTTCCGGCTGATACCGAATTCAGCAGCCAGTCTTTCCATGCCTCGGTCGAAGTGGAACTTCCCGATGGTCTCACGCAGGAACAGCTTAACGCCAAAATTCATGAGACCTTCGATCTCGTCCGGAATTCTGTCGAAACCGAACTCCATGGAAATACTGCTCCTCAGCAGCCCGGACTTCTTCCCGCAGAAAACAACTCAAACGGTCAGCAGGTGGCTTCTGCACCGTCCCAGAAAAACTACAGCAAGAGAAACGTCACGACATCCGATGCTCCTGCCAGCGCGAAACAGATCAAGTTTCTCCTCGACCTCGCAAGACAGTACAATGTCTCTCCCGATCAGATCAAAGCCAAGTTCAACGTGCCTGCTCTCGAAAGTCTCACCAAAACGCAGTGCAGCCGTGCAATTGACGAACTCAGTGGAAAGGCGGCGTGAATCCATGGAACGTGAAATAGAATCCATGCGTGAAACGCCACACTGGTCATATAGTGCGTTTCAAACCTTCCTGACGTGTCCGATGCGGTATTATTTCCGGTACATTGAACATGCCGAAGTAGAACGCACCTCCGTCAACATGCCTTTTGGACGTGCTATCCATGCTGTCCTCAGTGAACGTGCAAGAAAAGGCTCCAGCTATACCATCAAAGATGCAAAAGAGAATTTCTTGTCCCATTTCAGAAATGAAATTGAGGTCAGTGAAAACCTGACTTATAAACCAGAAGAGGATTTCATGTTCTGGAATCAGCGTGGGAATGACATGCTCGAGGTCGCACTTGCAGAATGGTCCGATGATTATATGGTCAAGAACGTCGCAGAAGCATTCAGCGTGGATGTGCCTGGACTCAGCAAACCATTAGTCGGAGAATATGACATCGTTGTCGTTGACGGTGGAGACGAAACGATCTGTGACTGGAAAACCGCTTCGGTGAAATGGTCTGCCGGAAAAGCCGACCGTGATCTTCAGGCGACAACGTTTTCTTACGCCTATCAAAAGACATATGGCGTAAATCCGCTGTTTCGCTTCGATGTCTTCACCAAGGCAAAGTCTCCTGTTCATCAGCAGCTATACACGCACAGGAATCAGGATGACTTCGACCGTTTCGTTTACCTCACTGGAAAAATCGAAAGTGCGATCAATGCGGGAATCTTCCTCCCGATTGAATCGTGCATGAATTGTTCCGAATGTGCCTATGGCTGTCGCTGTAGGTCTACACACAGAAAGGCAGGCTGAAATATGCTGATAATGGAAGAAGGAAAGTATGTAGGCAGGGATGAAATCGCTCGTATCGATACTCCCAGCTCAACCGTCTCATGGAAACCCGTTCCTCATATTGATGTGATTGAGGCTGTCACCAAGGTTATCAAAGCACACGATTGGGAAATCGAAGGGGAAAAGTTTGGTCTTGCCAGAGAAGGACAGAAGATGTTCGGAGTAATGGAAATCTCCCGTTCATCCTCACCGGAATGGCATCGTTGCATTGGTATTCGCAACAGCCACGACAAATCCTTTGCTGTCGGGCTGTCTGCTGGTATCGTCGTCTGTGTCTGTACCAACATGGCATTCGGCGGAACAACGGTAATCAAACGTCGCCATACAAGCGGTATTGAACTGAGCCAGTTAATAGACCGGGCTGTAGCCTCTCTCGAAGACGATTTCCTGACAACCGAGACAGTGTGCGAAGATTTAAAGGACGTCTACCTCGAAGACGATGACGAGGCTCGGAGCTGCATCGTGCGTGCTGCCGAACTTGGCGTTATCAATTCGTCCGACATCCTTCCTGTCTATCGTGAGTTCAAGGAACCTTCGCATGAAGAGTTTCGAGAACCGACCAGATGGAGTCTTCTGAACGCGTTCACAGAAACCGTGAAGAAATACTCGCCTCAGCGTGTGGATCATTCCTACCTCGCTTTGAACAGAGCCTTCGGCCTGGACGGTCGTCAAGCAGCGATCTTCGCCTGAAAAAAGCTCAATCTGAATTCAGAAATTGTTCAGTCGGGGTAGAGGCTTTGTTGCCTCTACCTCGATTGAACTCAAATTGAACACAAATCTTTTTGGAGGGGAAAATGTTCACCAGAAAAAACAGCTTCATTCCACAAGAACCACCCGCTGACACCATGAAATGGATTGGACGGCTTCTGCTTACAGTAGTTGCCGGGATTATCCTCGCCAAGTTCGGCATTCGTCTTCCTGATAACATGAAGCTGTAATATCATGGAGAAGTCGTGATCGGCTTCTCTTTTTCGGTCAGATAGCGGTTATTGGCTTTTGTATTATGAATTTGGATGATGATCTGCTCCCCCCCGTTATAATCGAAGAGAAAATGTAAGGTAGCAGATGCCGGATAAACAGATAGCGGGATTACCCGCTATGAAGATAACCGCATGGATACATACGGTCGATTATTGCGGGGTAGAGAAAAGGTAGCTCGTCAGGGCAAAACCGACTTGACTTTTCCTGAAAACGTGTTAGGTTATTGTTAGGTTATCGTTAGCCTAACAAGGGCCAAACTGCCGTTTGGAACGGTTCCAAGCGGTAAAAAAATACCTACAATAGCGTTCTTCCCGACTTTGCAAAACTGAGGCAAAAAAAAGGCCATCCGTGACGGACAGCCCTAAAAAATCATTGGTAGCGGGGGTTGGAATCGAACCAACGGCCTCCAGGTTATGAGCCTGACGAGCTACCTCTGCTCTACCCCGCAATTTGTGCATCAAATACTATATTCCATTTTTTGAAAAATGCAAGCCGAAATCTAAAAAAAACACAGATATCCCATAAAAAACCCATCAAAGAGGAGCGGCGCTGGCCGTTCCCTGATTCAACCACGAATCAGGACCGTTCCGCTTATTCGACTTCGACCGTGACGCTGAAGTTTGTGTTGAACTTGGAATCGGGTTCCCATGGCTGCATGTAGGTGAGGCCGATCTTCGCCTTGCCCTTCTTCAGCGCTTTGTAAACGATGACGGTCGTGCCGCCGACGCCGACCAAGCCGTTCGGATTCGCGCTTTGCATGTAGTCGTTTTTTTCGAGCTTGAGGATTTCCCTGTCGACCTTGTCGGCCTTGGTCCAGCTGAATCCGGTGGTGGCATTGGAATCAAGCGAAATGATGACGGTTCCGTCGACGGCGACTTTGACGGTCTTTCCGTTGTCCTTGTCGGTGAGCCGGATCTCCGCCTTTGCCGGCGCTGCTGCTGCCTTTGCATCGGCCTTGGCCTCACCGGCGGGCGCGGCGGCGGCTTCGACTTCGACGGTCAGCTTGAATGACTGAGCGGGGTCCTTGTCCTTTTCCCACGGACGCGCATAGCCGAGCGCGATCTCGGTCTTGCCCGCGGCAATCGCAGTGAACGTACAGAAATCATTGCCTCCGACGCCGACCATGCCCGCCGGATGCTCATCGACCTTATATTCAACCTCGCCGGATTTGAGGACCTTCTCGTCGGTCTTGCCGTTCAGCGCCCAGGAATACCCGGTGGTGCGGTTGGATTTGAGTTTGACCCGGATGACGTCGCCGACCTTGATCTTGAGCGTCTTGCCGTTGTCGTCCTTCGTCATGTTATAGGTTTTTGCTGCGGCGGGCGTGGCCTTTGCTTCCGTTGCGGGCGCGGCTTTCGCATCGGCGGCTTCGGCGACAATTTTCACATTGAAACTGCTGACGGGCGGTTTGTCCTTCTCCCACGGACGGCCGCATCCGAACGTGAGTTCGGTTTTGCCGGGGGCTTTCACGAGGTAGCGGAACACCGACTTGTCGCCGACTCTGGCCATGCCGATCGCATAATCCCTCACCTTCTGGTCTTTTTCTTCGTTTTCCAGCACGGTGTCCGAGCGGCCGGGCGTTTCGCTCCACAAATAGTAGTTGTCCGCGCCGTAGCTGTCCAGTTCAACCACGATGATTTCGCCGACTTTCGCCTTGATCTCCTTGTTGGCGTCGCCGGTGGTCACTTTGATCTCCACCGGGGCGTCCGGATCGGGCAGGTTCGGACGGAGACCGTCCTTGGGATCATCGGGCATGATCGGATGGATTTCGCCATTGTAAACTGCGGCGGCGAGTTGAAGGGTCGCGAAGAATGCGCCTGCGGCCAGAATCATGGTATATTTCATGTTGAGAGCCTTTCTTTTTCGTATGTATGATTGTTTTTTGAACAGCATTCAAAGATTAGACGAGTCATCCATCTGAAATTTTAGCACGCGAAACGGGAAAAATCAAGCTGCGGAACGAAAAAAGAAATAAAAACAGATGCAACTAGGCGATCCGCACAAAAAAAGAAACCCTCCCGGCGGGGTTGCCGCGGGAGGGGAACAAAGCCCCGGATACGCACGCGGGGCGGAACGAACAATCGTCAGGCGTTCAGAGCGTTCTGGATGAGCGCGGTGAAGGAGTCGGCCTTGAGGGCCGCGCCGCCGATGAGGCCGCCGTCGATGTCCTGCTTGGAGACGAGGGCGCCGGAGTTCTCGGGCTTCATGCTGCCGCCGTACTGGACGACGATGTCCTGGGCCTTGTCGCCGTAGAGGGCGGTCAGGACGGAGCGGATGAAGGCGTGGGTTTCCTGCGCGACTTCAGGCGTGGCGGTCTTGCCGGTGCCGATGGCCCAGACGGGCTCGTAGGCGATCGTGACCGCGTCCATGTCGGCGGCGGAGATGTCGGCGAAGGCGCCGCGGATCTGCTTTTCGAGGACGGTGTTGGTGACGCCGCCTTCACGCTCGGCGAGGGTTTCGCCGATGCAGACGATGGGCTTCAGGCCGTACTTGAGGGCGGCCTTGATCCGCTGGTTGACGGTTTCGTCGGTCTCGCCGAAATACTGGCGGCGTTCGCTGTGGCCGATGATGACGTATTCGACGCCGATTTCCTTCAGCATCGCGCCGGAGATTTCGCCTGTGTACGCGCCGTTGTCGGCCCAGTGGATGTTCTGGGCGCCGACCTTGACATTGGATCCCTTGAGGATCTCGACGGCGGTGGCGAGGCTGGTGAAGGTGGGGCAGACGGCGATTACGCACTTGCCGGCGAACTGGGCGAGGGAGGCTTTCAGGGCGGAAGCAAGCTCGGCGGTCTCGGCCGCGGTCTTGTTCATCTTCCAGTTGCCCGCGATAAAGATTTTGCGTGCCATGGTAATATGGAATCCTGTGGTGGTGCGGGCGTCCGGCGAAACGTTGAGGAGAACCGCCGGACGCGTCCGCGGGATGATTATTTGTCGGAAAGCGCGACCACGCCGGGGAGGTCCTTGCCTTCAAGGAATTCGAGGGAGGCGCCGCCGCCGGTGGAGATGTGGGTCATCTTGGAGGCGAGACCGCTCTTGTTGACGGCCGCGACGGAATCGCCGCCGCCGATGATGGTGGTGGCGCCGGAGTCGGCGACGGCCTGGCAGACGCCCATGGTGCCGTTGGCGAAGTTGGACATTTCAAAGCAGCCCATCGGACCGTTCCAGACGACGGTCTTCGCGCCCTTGATGGCGTTGGCGTAGAGTTCGATCGTCTTGGGGCCGATGTCGAGGGCCATCCAACCTTCCGGGATGTCGTCGGAGACGGTCTGGATGTTGGCGTCGTTGGAGAAGGCGTCCGCGGCGAGGTTGTCGACGGGGAGGAGGAACTGGACGTTGAGCTCTTTGGCCTTGGCGATCATGTCGCGGGCGTACTGGAGCTGGTCGTCCTCGCAGAGGGACTTGCCGATGTTGTGGCCCTGGGCCTTCAGGAAGGTGTAGGCCATGCCGCCGCCGATGATGAGCGTGTTGACCTTCGTGAGGAGGTTGTTCACGACCGCGAGCTTGTCGGAGACCTTCGCGCCGCCGAGGATGGCGACGAACGGACGGACCGGGTTGTTGACGGCGTTGCCGAGGAACGCGATTTCCTTTTCCATGAGGAAACCGGCGACGGAGGTGCCGATGTACTTGGTGATGACGGCGGTGGAGGCGTGGGCGCGGTGGGCGGTGCCGAACGCGTCGTTGCAGTAGATGTCGCCGTAGGAAGCGAGCTTCTTCGCGAGCTCTTTCTGCTTTTCCTTGAGTTCGGCCTTCTTAGCCTTGAACTCCTCGTCGCTCTGGCCTTCCTTCTGTTTGAGCTTGCCCTGCTCTTCCTTGTAGAAGCGGGTGTTCTCAAGCATTACGACGTCGCCGGGCTTCATGGCCTTGACTATGTCGTCGGCATTGGCGCAGTCGGGCGCGAAGGCGACGGGCTTGCCGAGCATCTTGGAGAGGTATTCGGCGACCGGCTTGAGGCTGAAATCGGCCTCGTAGCCCTTTTCGGCGGGACGGCCGAGGTGGCTCATGAGGACCAGGCTGCCGCCCTGTTCGAGGACGTACTGGATGGAGGGCAGGGCGCCCTTGATGCGGGTGTCGTCTTTGATGACGCCTTCCTTGATGGGTACGTTGAAGTCGACGCGCATGACGACGCGTTTGCCTTTGAGATCGACGTCGCGCAAGGTTTTCTTGTTCATGGAAAAACTCCGTTTGTGTGAAAGTGAAGAGGAAAAAGTTCGTGTCGGAAAAAGGCGGGACGGGCGGAATGCCGCCCGCCCCGCGGGATTTCAAGCAAGGATGCTTTGAAACAGCTTACATCAGGACTTTCATGTCGTCCTTCGCGATGACGCGGGCCATTTCGAGGACCTTGTTGGAATAGCCCCACTCGTTGTCGTACCAGGAGAGCAGCTTCACGAAGGTCGGATCGAGGACCATGGACTTGTCCGCATCGAAGATGGAGGTGCGGGCATCGCCGCGGAAGTCGGTGGAGACGACGGCGTCTTCGGTGTAGCCGAGGATGCCCTTGAGTTCGCCTTCGGCGGCTTCCTTGACGGCGGCCTTGATCTCTTCGATCGTGGCGGGCTTCTCAAGTTCGGCCGTGAGGTCGACGATGGAGACGTCGGAGGTCGGAACGCGCATGGAGATGCCGGTGAGCTTGCCGTTGAGGTCCGGGAGAACCTTGCCGACGGCCTTGGCGGCGCCGGTGGAGGAGGGGATGATGTTCTCGAGGATGCCGCGGCCGCCGCGCCAATCCTTCTTGGACGGGCCGTCGACGGTCTTCTGGGTGGCGGTGGCGGCGTGGACGGTGGTCATGAGGCCGCGCTTGATGCCGAACTTCTCGTGGATGACCTTGCTCAGCGGAGCGAGGCAGTTCGTGGTGCAGGAGGCGTTGGAGATGATGTCCTGGCCGGCATAGGTCTTGTGGTTGACGCCGAAGACGAACATCGGGGTGGCGTCCTTGGACGGAGCGGACATGATGACTTTCTTGGCGCCGGCGGTGATATGAGCGCGGGCCTTTTCATCGGTGAGGAAGAGACCGGTGGATTCGACGACGATTTCGGCGCCGACTTCGTTCCACTTCAGGGCGGCGGGATCCTTCTCGGCGGTGAGGCGGATCTTCTTGCCGTCGACGACGAGGAAGTTGCCGTCGATCGCGATGTCGTGCTGGAAGATTCCGTGGACGGAGTCGTACTTCAGCATGTACGCGAGGTAGTCCGGGTCGAGCAGGTCGTTGATGCCGACGATTTCGATGTCATTCGCGAAGTTTTCGACGGCGGCACGGAACACCATGCGGCCAATTCTTCCGAATCCGTTGATACCGACTTTGATAGCCATTGTTTTTTCTCCTTGAAGGTTTGAAGGTTGTTAAGGCTGGGATTGGTTTCAAAAATTATCAAATGCTATAAATATAGCACGCTTTTAGAAATTTACAAGCTGAAAGAGATAAATTCGATAAAAAAATATCGGATTGCGCTTCACGCTTTTGAAAATATGAACGTGAGATGGCGCCGGACCGTCCGTTTTTATCCGGCGCGGAGCCGTGAAAAAGGATATTGCCGGAAGCCCCGCGTTTCCGTTTTCACTTTGTCGTCAGGCGTTTCGCGGCTTCGCGCGCTTCGGAGACAATTTCCTCTTCGCCGTCGACGCGGCCGCCGCGCATCAGGACGCGGCCATCGCAGATGACCGTGTCGATGCAGGAGCTGTCCGCCGCGTACACCATGTCGGAGACCAGGTTGAACCCTGGAACGAGGTTGTGGTTGTTCAGGTTGACGAGGATGCAGTCGGCGAGGCGGCCCTCCTCGATCGCGCCCGCGTCGATGCCGAACGCCTCGGCCCCGGACTGCGTGGCGGCGCGGAAGACGTCCGCGGCCTTCATCGTCTTCGGGTCGCCGGTGATGTCCTTCCCGCGGAGCGCGGCGGTCTTCATCTCGCCGAGCATGGAGAGGGAATTGTTGGAGGAAGCGCCGTCTGTGCCGATGGCCCAGCGGCACTTGCCGAAGAGCGCGGCGCTGTCGTAACGGAAATGGCCGGAGACGAGCTTCATGTTCGAGACGGGCATGTGGACAAGCACGGAACGGCGTTCGGCGAGGAGTTCGATGTCCTCGTCTGTTAGCGCCACGGAGTGCGCGAGGATGGTCTTGTCCGTGAGGATGCCGCAGCGGTCGACGTATGCGGCCGGGGTCGTGCCGTGCTGCGCCATGCAGTCGTCGAACTCCTTCTTCGTCTCGGCGAGGTGCGTGTGGATCACGAGGCCGTGCTTCTTCGCCGTTTCGGCCACGTCGCGCAGGATTTCCTCGGTGGTCGTATAGATTGCGTGCGGCGCGACGGATATCTGAATGCGGGAGGAGACTTTGTCTCGATTCTCCAGCAGCCAGTCGTTATCCAGCATGGGGAGGAACGCCGGATTGCCCATGGTCTGGCGCAGGATGCCGACGCAGGCGCGAACGCCCATTTCCTCGGCGGCGCGGACGGCCTGGCGGCCCCGCCAGTACATGTCGTTGAAGAAGACCGTGCCGGACTTGATCATTTCGAGGATGGCGAGGCGGGTTCCGGCGTAGACGTCCTCGTTTGTGAGGCGCGCCTCGACGGGCCAGATGTGGTTGCCGAGCCAGTCGAAGAGGTCGAGGTCGTCGGCGAATCCGCGCAGGAGGGACATGGCGGCGTGGGTGTGCGCGTTGTAGAATGCGGGCAGGATGGCCATTTGCCCGTGCGCGTCGATCGTTTCGTCCGCGGGGGTGACGGAGATGGTCTGGGAGATGCTTTGGAAGCGGTTTCCTTCGATGCGGACATTGACTGTGGAACCGTTGAGGACGACGTTGCGGAGGAGGATGTTTGACATGATCTGCGACCTGCTGGGTATGGTTTTTATGTACGGTTTTCCGACGTGGTATCAGAGCCCCATGGCGTCGATTTCGGCGTTGATGACGCCTGCGGCGCGGACGTCGGCTAGAATGAAGTCTTCGACCTGTGCGGACGGAGTCAGGATGCCTGATATGCCGGGCTGATGCATAAGTTCGAGGATTCCGGAGTTGTGAAGCGCCAGGGTCGGATCGATGTAGCGGGTGGACGTGGGTTCGGCGAGCATGAAATTGACCGGACGCTTGCCGTTGACTGCGCGGTCAGGCGGAACGCCGGGGCCGAACTCGTCGCCCGCGCCCATATTGACCAGCAGCGCGCCGCTGCCGAGCAGAAGCGGCGCGAACGGCGCAAGCGCATTGCAAATGCCCGTGGCGGTGATCACGACGTCGGCGCCGTCCAGCAGCGCGGGCGTGAAGACTCTGCCCTGCGCCGGATCGACGATGCGGACCGCCGCGCCCGCCTGCGTCAGGGCGTATTCGATGCCGCGTCCGACGCGTCCGTGTCCAAAAAGCAGGACTGTCTTTCCGGCGGGGTCGAACCCGATGTGACGGAGTCCGCGGAGACAGCCGTCGCCGGTGCCGAGAACCGTTTCGATGGACTTGATGCGCCCGGAGTCCGCCGCGAAAACGGGCTTGTCCGGCGGATCCGATTCGTAGATGTGTACGCCGGACCGGGTGAGCTCGCAGTAGCCGAGCCGGACGGGAACGTCGCGGTTCAGCGCGCCGCAGTCGAGCACGGCGTCGAACGGTCCGGACGCGGCGGCTTCTTCCGCGCCCCGGTACGCCGCAATGCCGATCCCCGCGAGGAAACCGGGAATTGCCGGATCGAATCCGAGTTTGTCGGAATAGACGGCCGCGAGATCGACGCCGCCCTCGATCAGTGCGGCGAACTGCGCCAGCGTGTTCAGAAAGAGCGGCGTGCCGCAGAGGACGCGGATCCCATCCAGCGGACGGTCTTCGCGCCAGCGTTCCGCCTGCGCTGCGAGCGCGGGATAGTCGCGCGTCGGATCGAGCTCCGGCGCAAGCGTCGCGGAAATCGCCTGAAGCTGTGCGGCGCGGTCCTGGGTCATAATTTGGAGAGTTCCGGGCCGGCGGGCGTGTCCTTCACGGTCCACCCTGCGGCGTTTATCTGTGTGCGGAGCGCGTCGGCGGCGGCGAAATCCTTCGCCTTCTTCGCCTCGGCGCGTTTCTGTGCAAGCTCAAGGATTTCCGCCGGAACGTCCTGTTTCGGAGCCTCGGCGGCTTCGAGCGAGGAATCGACGTCCAGGAACGCAAGCACGCGGTCGAAATCTCGGTACTGGTCGAGCAGGACGTTCGAGGCGTCGCGGCCGACGCCCTTGCCGAGGAGCGCGTTGACCTCGTGCGTGAATTTGTGGACGGCGGCGAGCGCTTCCGCGATATTCAGGTCGTCGGCGAGTCCGTCGGCGAACTTGGCGCGGGCGGCTTCCGCGGCTGCTTTCGCCTCGTCCAGAAGCGCATTTCCGGCGGGAACGGCATTCAAGCGGGCGAAAAGCGCATGGAATTTCTTCAGCGCGGACCGCGCGGCTCCGAGCGCGTCCGGGTCGAAATTGAGTTTGGAGCGGTAATGCGTGCCGAGCAGGAGATAACGGATTTCCGCGCCGGACCATCCTTTTGCAGTGAGGTCGCGCAGCGTGTAGAAATTGCCGAGCGACTTCGACATCTTCTGGCCCTTGATCGTGAGGTGTTCGCAGTGGAGCCAGAAGTTCACGAACTTGCAGCCGTTGGCCGATTCGCTCTGCGCGATCTCGTCCTCGTGGTGCGGGAACATGTTGTCGACGCCGCCGGTGTGGATGTCGAACGTGAGACCGAGGTATTTGCGGCTCATGGCGGAACATTCGAGATGCCAGCCGGGCCGACCTGGCCCCCACGGGCTGTCCCAGCGGACGTCGCCGTCGTTTTCGTCCCAGGCTTTCCAAAGGGCGAAGTCTGCAACGGAGTCCTTGGCGTATTCGTCGCTGCGGACGCGGTCGCCGATGCGCTGGTTTTCAAAATCCAGCTTGACCAGCTGTCCGTAGGTCTTGCATTTTTCGATGGAGAAATAGATGGATCCGTCGTCGGACTGGTATGCATAACCCTTGTCCATCAGCTGACGGATCATTTCCAGCATTTCCGGGATGTGCGCCGTGGCTTCCGGGTAGTGTTCCGCCGGTTCCACGCGGAGCGTGCGGAGGTCTTCGAAGAAAGCGTCCTTGTACTTGCGTGTGAAGGTTTGGAGCGGGAGCCCGGCGGCGCGCGAGTCGCGGATCGTCTTGTCGTCGACGTCGGTCAGGTTCATGACCTGCGTGACTTTGACGCCGTGGTATTCGAGCGTCCGGCGGAGGAGATCTTCGAAAAGATAGGCGCGGAAATTGCCGATGTGGGCGTAATTGTAGACCGTGGGGCCGCAGGTGTACATTCCGACGTACCCTTCGCGGATCGGAGTGAATTCGGTCATGCGGCGTCCGAGCGTGTTGAAAAATCGGATCATGGTTGCTTTCTCCTGATTCATAAAACGGTTCCAAAGCGCTTTTGTCATTTTAATATACTCCATGACGGGAAAGATTGCAAGGCGGCCGGGATAAAGCTCATGCGGCGGCGTTTTGCGCGCTGTCCGCATTTCATGTTTTTCCGTCATGCAGTTTGCATTTTTTTAAAAGGGCGCTATAGTAAATGGATTACATGCCGGCAGGGCGGTTTTTCTTCCCGATGCGTCCGCGGCAAAAAACAACAACAAAACACGCTTAGGAATACGAAGAGTCATGGATATCATCGTCATGCCGACCGCCGCGGAAGCGGAACTTCTCACCGCCCGCATCATCGCCGACGCCATCAACGCCAAACCGTTCTACAAGCTGGGGCTCGCCACCGGTCGCACCATGGAAAACGTGTATGCCGAACTGGTGAAAATGAACAAGGCCGGAAAAGTTGACTTCTCGCGCGTAATCACGTTCAACTTAGACGAATACGTCGGGCTGAAAGGCAAAGCCGAGACGAACAAGGATTCCTACCGTTACTTCATGAACCATCACCTCTTCAACCATGTGAACATCGACAAGCGAAATACGCATGTGCCGAACGGCTTCGCCCCCGAGGACGAGCTTGAGGCCGCGGCCGCCGCGTACGAAGAGGAAATGGAGGACGCAGGCGGCGTGGACATGCAGCTGCTCGGGATCGGACGCAGCGGACACATCGGATTCAACGAGCCGATGTCCTCCTTCGCCAGCCGCACCCGCGTAGTGACGCTCACGAAGACCACTTTCGAGCAGAACTCCCCGCTTTTCAAGAAGCCGGAAGACATGCCGATGCGCGCCATGACCATGGGCGTGGGCACATGCCTCGACGCGAAGCGTCTCCTGCTCCTCGCCACCCACAAGGAAAAAGCCAGCATCGTGGCGGCCGCCCTCGAAGGGCCCGTCACCGGCATGATCTCCGCCACCGCGCTGCAGCTCCATGACAACGCCGTCGTGGTCCTGGACGCCGACGCCGCGTCAAAGCTGAAATTCAAGGAGGAATATGCGTTCCAGTTCGCCAACGATCCGAAGTGGGCCGCCTATCAGCCCGCCAGGCGCAAAGCTTCCCGCCGCAAATCGAAATAAGATTCAGGGAAGACGTCTCCTATGAAAATCCTCGTCATCAACGGGCCGAACATGCAGCTGCTTGGGCGGCGCAAAGCCGAGTTCTACGGAACGAAAACGCTCCCGGAGATCGAGGCGGATCTCCGCACGGTCTCGGATTCGCTCGGCGTGACGGTCGAGTTTTTTCAGAGCAATCACGAAGGCGCGATCTGCGACAGGATCGCAGACGCGATTGCGGGCGGGGTCGACGGCATCGTCATCAACCCCGCCGCCTATACCCATACGAGCATCGCCATCCACGATGCGCTGGAAGCCGCCGCAATCCCCGCGGTCGAGGTTCACATGAGCAACATCCAGGCGCGCGACGATTTCCGCCGGACGTCGCTCACCGCCCCCGCCTGCGTCGCGCAGATTGCCGGACTGGGCGCAGACGGTTATGAATTCGCGCTCCGCGCCCTCGTCCGCCGTCTTTCCGCCGCTTCCTCTCAACAACGCCAACCAACCCAATAATCAACGCAAACCCCGGGTGCTTTATGAAAATTGATGAAATTAAAACGATTGTAAAACTCATGTCGGACAACGATCTGACCGAGTTCAAGATCGAATCGGAAGAAATGACGCTCTGTCTCCGCAGAGCCGCGCGTCAGCAGTCCGCGCCCGCACCTGTATTCGTTCCCGCGGCCGTTTCCGCAGCCGCTCCCGCCGTTCCCGTTCCGGCTCCCGTCTCCATCCCGGAACCGGTCAAGGCCGCTCCGTCGGACGCCGGACGCTCTGCGCTTGATCCCGCAAAAGTCATCGAATCGCCCACAGTCGGCACCTTCTACCGTTCGAGCGCTCCTGGCGCCGAACCCTTTGTGAAGGTCGGCAGCCGCGTGGAAGCCGATACGACCGTGGCCGTGGTCGAGGCGATGAAGGTCATGAACGAGATCAAGGCCGAAAAGAATGGCGTGATCAAGGAAATCCTTCTGGAGAACGGTCAGCCCGTGGAATACGGCCAGCCGCTTTTCGTGCTTGAGTAATCACCGTCAGACGCAGGTTTCCCATGTTCAATAAAATCCTGATCGCCAATCGCGGAGAAATCGCGGTGCGGGTCATCCGCGCCTGCCGCGAATTAGGCATCAAAACCGTAGTCGTTTATTCCCAGGCGGACGAGGACAGCCTTCCCGTCCGTCTGGCCGACGAGGCCGTCTGCATCGGACCCGCGCCCGCCACGCAGAGCTACCTCATGATCGAACGCATCATCAGCGTGGCCGAGATCGGCGACGTGGATGCCATCCACCCCGGCTACGGCTTCCTTTCCGAAAACCCGCAGTTCGCGCAAATCTGCAAGGACTGCAAAATCGAGTTCATCGGCCCGACCGCGGAACAGATGAGCGCCATGGGCGACAAGGCCTCCGCACGCGAGACCATGCGGAAGGCCGGCGTTCCCGTCACGCCGGGCAGCAACAGCGTCATCCCCACCGAAGAGGCGGCGCTCGAGGAGGCGCACAAGCTCGGCTACCCGGTCATCATCAAGGCGACGGCGGGCGGCGGAGGACGCGGCATGCGCGTGGCGCACAACGACGCCAGCCTGATCCAGGGGTTCCATGCCGCCATGACCGAGGCGGAACGCGCCTTCGGCAACGGCGACGTCTACATTGAAAAGTTCATCGAGAATCCCAAGCATATCGAAGTGCAGATTCTTGCCGACAAGTTCGGCAACGTGGTCTACCTCGGCGAACGCGACTGTTCGCTCCAGCGCCGCCATCAGAAGCTCATCGAGGAGTCTCCCTCCCCCTCGATTTCCGCCGCCCTCCGCAAGAAGCTTTGCGAAGCCGCGACCAAGGCCGCCAAGGCAGTCGGCTACTCCAGCGCGGGCACGATCGAGTTCCTCGTCTCCGGCAACAATTTCTACTTCATGGAAATGAACACCCGCGTCCAGGTCGAGCATACCGTGACCGAAATGGTCAGCGGGATTGACATCATCAAAGAGCAGATACGGATCGCCGCGGGAGAACGCCTCAGCGTGCAGCAGAAGCAGATCGCGCTTCGCGGATGCGCCATCGAATGCCGCATCAACGCCGAAAATCCCTACAATAATTTCGCCCCGTCGCCGGGCGTCCTCACGTTCTACTCCGCTCCGGGCGGCCCCGGCGTCCGCGTGGATTCGCATGTCTACGCCGGATACCGCATCCCGCCGCACTACGACAGCATGATCTCGAAGTTGATCGTGTATGCCGCGACCCGCGAGGAGGCGGTCGCACGATGCAAACGCGCGCTCGACGAATACCTGATCGAGGGCGTTCCCACCACAATTCCGTTCGAGCATTTCCTGATTGAAACGCCGGATTTCGTGGCGGGCAATTACGACACGAACCTGATCGAACGCCTGATGAAGGGCGGATATTTCGAACAGCAGAATGCGGTCCGTAAAGAGATCGCGAAATAACCATTCACTCAAAGGAGGCATGGACAATGAGCAATTCGCAACAGGCGGCGAACGCCGCGTCCGAGACCGTTTCCACTGTCCCCGGCGCCTACGAGGTCAACGGCGCCGCAGTCGGTACGATCCGGGTCCTCGACGGAGCACTTTCCACCATCGTAAAACGCACTGTGCTCGGAATTGAAGGCGTGGCCCGCCTTTCCGGCAGCTCGCTGATCGACGACTTCGCCGACCTCGTTCGGAGCAAGCGCATGCAGGACCGTTCCATCCAGATCGAGCACAAGGAACAGTCGATCGCGATCACGGTCGCCGTCAATCCGTATTTCGGCTACAAATTCCCCGCCCTGATCACGGAAATCCGCCGGAAAATCTCCGACGCCGTCCTGCATATGACCGGCATTCCGGTCGCTTCCGTCAGCGTGGACATCAAGGGCATCGAAGAGCGTCCGGCGGAAGAATCCGGCGATGACGGTAAAGAAACCGAATAAGGAGAATCATCATGGCCAAAGACACCAGCAATCAGACCGCCGCGGAACCCGCGGCCTACACGGTCCACGAAAGCGTCATCATCTCCCTCGCCCGGAAGGCCGTGACCGGCATTCCCGGCTTCATCCGGTTTTCCGGCACCTCCATCGTTTCCGACCTGGCCGACCTCGTCGGCAGCAGGCGTCGCTTCGACAAGTCCATCGTCGTGACCGAATCAGGAAACGACGTCAGTCTGGAAATCCTCATCGTCGCCGCCTACGGCTGCAAGTTCGCCGAGGTCGCGTCCGCCATCCAGAAAGCGGTATACGATCAGATCGTCGACTTCACCGGCATGAACGTGAAAAGCATCGACGTGGTGATCACCGACACCGAGGATGCGCCCGAAGAGGAAGAGACGGACGACGATGACGACGTCATCGAGGGCGAAGTCATTCAGTAAACCATTGTTTGGGAGGCCGACGCCTCCCGGAAGGAAGGATGCGGCATGTTCCATTCGATTCGACTGTTTGTGGAAAAAATCGGCGACCTGATCGCCGAGAGACCTTTTTCCTGCGGATTCCTCACGGGACTTGCCGCCGCCCTTGCCCTTCTTCTGTTTTTCCTTCTGCTCGGATTCCTTTTCCGTTCCCGCAAGCTCCGCTGCGTCGTGATTCCCTCCGAGGACGGCGATCTCCGCATCGATGCGAAGGCGGTGCAGGGCGCGGTCCGGTCGGTCGCGGAGAAATTTCCCGCGTTCGGCGTCCGGCGCGTCGCCCTTTTCGGATCGCAGACCGCGGTCGCGCTTGAGATCGCGATGGACTTCAACGGCGGCGACGTCTCCGTCTCGGATGCGGCCGCGCAGTTCCGGGCGGCGATTGTCCGGATGATGACCGATACGTTCGGCATGAAAAAACCGGCCCGGATCGAACTTGAGATCCTTCGTTCCGGCGCGGACATTCCGGCAGACGGAGCGGAAACCGAGGCAACCGAAGCGATCGCCGCGGAAATCTTGTCCGAGTCCGAACTCGGGAAGCCATGCTGAAGTTCCTCCGCGAGATCAGGCGGACCCTGCCGCCCGGCGGTCGGCTCGCGGCGGTCGGACTTGCGGCTATGATGGTCGTTTCCGCGCTGATGGAGCTTGCGGCGCTTGCGCTGGTGATGCCCGTCGCGTCCGCCCTGGCGGCGCCGGAACTGCTGGAATCCAACCGCTGGCTCCATGCCTTCCACGAATTCGCCGCCCCGCCCTCGCGCGAGGCGTTCATTCTGGAGTCCGTCGCGGCCCTCGCTTTTTTTTTCATCGTCAAGAACGTCTTCGCGTTTGCGCTGACGAAATGCCAGAACCGCTTCTGCCGCGACCTTTCCGTGAACTTGGCCGGGCGGCTTTACCGCACGTACATGCGTGCGGATTACGCCTTTCATCTGGAACACGGCGCATCGGAGCTGATCGGACGCATCATGCAGATGCGCGAGGTGGCGGAGGTCCTTCTGATGCCGGCGCTTCTTGCGCTCTCCGAGGCGGTTGTCTTCCTGTCCGTCCTGACGGTGATTTTCATCCTTGTGCCGAAGGTCGCGCTGGCTGCGTTCCTCGTCTGCGGCACGGTCGCGCTGGTCTTTCACAAGCTCTTCAGGCGCATTCTGGACGCGGCTTCGAAGAAGCTTTTTGCGGCGAACGGCGAATCCACGCGGACCATGAACCAGAGCTTCGCCGCGATCCGCGAAGTGAAGCTGAACGGCAGCGAGGCGTATTTCAGCCGCCGCCTGGAACAGGCGCAGTTCAACATCGTGAACGCGGTCAAGATCCGTCACGATCTGGGGCAGATTCCGCGTTTCTCCCTGGAAATCCTCGTCGTAGCGGCCGCGGGCGGACTGGTCGCCGTCCTGACATGGATGGGCATGCCGTCATCCCGCCTGATCCTCTATGCCGCGTTTTTCCTTGCTGCGATGTTCCGCCTGATCCCGTCGGTCTCCCGCATGCAGTACAACCTGATCCTGGTGCGCGGGATGCTGTACGTATTCGAACGCCTCGACCGCGATCTGAATTCGATTCCGGCGGAAAATATCCTGCCCGCGTCGGACGCTCCGGAATTGCGATTTGAACGGGAGCTGACCGTGGAACATGTTACGTTCCGCTATGCGCCGGACCGTCCGGTTGTGTTCGAGGATTTCAGCATGTCCGTGAAACGTCTGGAATGCGTGGCGGTCGTCGGCCCGACGGGCGGCGGCAAGTCGACCCTGATCGACCTCGTGATGGGATTTCTGAAGCCCGAATCCGGCCGTATAGCGGTTGACGGCTCCGACATTCGCGCAAACCTGCGTTCATGGCGCGGACGCATCGGCTACGTTCCGCAAAACATCTGTCTCTTCGACGACACCATCCGGGCGAACGTGGCGTTCGGCGTGGAACCGGATCAAATCGACGACGCCCGCGTGATGAAGGCTCTGGAATTGGCGCAGATCGCGGTTTTCGTCGATTCCCTGCCCGACAAACTGAACACGCGCCTGGGGGAATTCGGCGCACGGATCTCCGGCGGACAGAAGCAGCGCATCGCGATCGCCCGCGCGCTGTACTCCGAACCGGAACTCCTGATCCTCGACGAAGCTACGAGCGCGCTCGACGACGACACGGAGGCGGCGCTGATCGACGCCCTGAATTCCCTGAAGGGCAAGCTCACGATCCTGATGATTGCGCATCGCGTCGGCAGCATCCGGGGCTGCGACCGCTGCATCGAACTCTGACGCTTCTGCGGGGAATGTTTCCCGCGCGGTCAGCCGCGATTGGCGTTTCCTCTTTCCAAAATATCCGCGAATACGCGTGCGCGCGAACAGAAGTCTTCTTTTTCCGCATAGGCGAGCGTCTGTTCCTTCAATCCGTCCAGACGCGGAAGCATATCGGAAAGCATCCTGACCAGTTCATCCTGTCTGAACGGGCTTTTCAGCACGGTTCCCGTCGCATTGCTTACAAAGGGGGCGAATCCGCAGATGTCCGTCGTGAGCGCGGGCAGTCCTGCTGCCAGCGCTTCGATCAGGGCCGACCCGGCGGATTCGTTGCGCGCGGGGTGCAGGAAGAGGTCGGCGCCGAGCATGAAATCACGCACGCCGTCAGTCTGTCCGAGCAGAACCGACTGCCCGGCGATTCCGGCTTTGCGGAGTGCTTTCATGATTCTCTTTTCCGGGAGGTTGCCGACGAACCAGAGGCGGATTGTTTTCTTCATTCCGTCCGGCAGCGCGGCGACGGCGGCGATGGCGCGGTCGGTTCCCTTGTTGTAGATGCTGTTTGAGACGATGAGGATGACCGTGTCGCCGGACTGGGCCGAATTCGACCTGCGCACTCCGGCGCGGATGGCGTGGGCCTCCGGCTCCGGCGGACGGCGGCACGCCTGATCCATGCCCGGAGGCAGCAGGAACATCCGGTCCGGTTCCGTGCCGTACGCGGCGGCGTAATCCCGCATCTGCGTCTGCGCGATGCAGGCGATGCGCGTTTTTGAAGGCGGCGCGGCGACGGCGCGCTCCAGCCGCAGATAGGCGGCGTAGCGCGGATTGAGCCGCAGGGCGAACGCCGAATGCAGATTCGACCAGTAGACCTTCATGCAGACGTCGGCGGCGAAATGGAAATCCGCGCCGGGGATGCGGCTCATCGCCACGGAAACGTCGAAGTCGCGTTGTTCCAGGCGATTCCTGAACGCTTCGGCGTATTTCGTCATGTTGGCGTGGTTGGAACGCAGTTTCGAGGCGGAAGCATATTCAAGCTCCGTTCCGGCGGGCGGTTCCGGACCATCCCAGGCGGTTGTAAAAACGACGACCTTATGTCCGCGTCCGGTCAGCTCCCGGATCAGACGGAGCGTGTCTCTCTGAAGGCCGCCGAACGGATTGTACCTGTAAATCGCGAGCAGGAATTTCATGGTTTGTCTCCTGGGATGGAATCGGGAGCGAGGGCGAGTTTGAGCGCGGACTTGAACGCGCTGGGAATTGCGGTTTTCGAACGAAGCGCATCGCGGGGAACCCATTCGAAGCCGTCAGGCGGATCGTCGGTTTCGGCGAGATAGAGCGTCATGTTCCATTCCACATGGGTGAAGATATGGCGCGCCGCGCCGGATTTCGCGATCCTGACGGCATGGAAGGCCGTTTTCAGCGCGGTTTCGCCGGGAAGCCCCTCCAGATTCGGAAACTCGTAAAGCCCGGCCAGAAGCCCTGTTTCTGGCCGCCGCCGCACGGCAAAGCGTCCGGCCGAGTTCCGCAGGACGACCACCGAGAAATTCTTTACAGGCCGCGCCGCCTTGCCTTTGCGGACCGGAATCACGTCGGTCAGGCGTTTCTTCGAGGCCGCGCAGATGCCGGCGAGCGGACATGCCGTGCAGAGCGGCGCGCCGTTCGGCAGGCAGACTGTCGCGCCGAGTTCCATCAGGCTCTGCGTGAATTCGCTGCATTGTTCCGGCGGATAAACGGCGGCGAGCGCGTCGGTCAGTTCCCTGCGTGTTTTCGGCGCGTCCGTATCCACGCGGCTGGCGGCCAGACGCGACACGACGCGCAGGACGTTGCCGTCGACCGCGGGGAACGGTTTCCCGAAGGCGATGGAGAGGATGGCCCCGGCGGTATAGTCGCCGACGCCGGGCAGACTCCGCACCCCGTCGTAGTCGGACGGGAAGACGCCGCAACGCTCCCGCATGATCTTCCGCGCCGCCGCCTGGAGGTTGCGGGCGCGCCGGTAGTACCCGAGGCCCTCCCAGAGCTTGAGCAGGTGCGGTTCGTCGACGGCGGCAAGCGCGGCGACGTCCGGGAGTTCGGCGAGGAATCTGTCATAATATGGCTTGACCGCCTCGACGCGCGTCTGCTGGAGCATGATCTCGGAGATCCAAACGCGGTAGGGCGTCGGGTTCTTGCGCCACTCCAGATCGCGTTTCTCGCGGAGGAACCACGGCACGAGCAGGCCGGGCAGCTGTGCGAGAAGTTCCGAGGGAAAATGCTCGCTCATGGCAGTTTCTCCGCGTAAAGACATTTCAGGTAGTGCGATTCGGGGAAAAGCGCGGGATGGTCCGCGGCGTGCCCCGTGCGGGCTGCCTCGCGGATGTGCGCATGCGCGAGGATGACCGGGAAGAAATCGTCGGCGGAGACGCGGCTGGAACACGATGCGAAAACGAGCGTGCCGCCGGGTTTGAGCAGGGTGTCGGCGAGCGCGGCCAGCCGGGCGTAGGAGTGCAGCGCGCGTTCGCGTTCGGCGGCGGATTTCGCGAAAGACGGCGGATCGACGATCACAAGCCCGAAACGGCGTTTCGCCCGCGCGAGGCCGTGCATGACCTCGAATGCGTCGCCGACGATGCCTTCGTGCGTGCAGCTCCGGACGTTCGGATGCGCGGCGTTCAGTTCGAAATGGCGCTCGCATGCGGCGATGGCGTGTTTGTCCGCGTCGACGCTGCATACGCTCGCCGCGCCGCCCCGCGCCGCGTACAGCGAGAACCCGCCGGAAAACGAAAAGACGTTCAGCGCGTCGCGTCCGGCGGACATCGTTCCGACGCGGGCGCGGTTGTCCCGCTGGTCGAGGAAGAACCCGGTCTTCTGCCCGCGGATTGCGTCCGCCTCGAAAACGAGGCCGTTCTCCTGAAAACGGACAGGATTGGCGAACGCTTCGGGTTTCGCCGTGAAGACGGCCGCCGGTTCCGGGAAGATGCGTCGGACGAACGGGCTGTCCTCCAGCGCGCGGGAGAGCCGGATCACGCAGTGAAGCAGCCCGGGATTCGCCGCGAAGAAAGCGTCGGCGATGTCGCCCGCCCACGGCGCGAATGCCTCGCTGTAGAGCTTCACGACGAGCGTGTCCGCGTAACGGTCGGCGACAAGACCGGGGAATCCGTCGCTTTCCCCGTTGGCCAGCCGGAACGCCGTGGTGTCGTCTGAAATCGCGCCGGAGCGACGTTCGGCGGCTTCTGTGGCGAGTTTCGCGAAAAGCGCAGGGCCGACCGGCGGCTGCGCGGGATCTTTTTGCAGAATCCGCACGCGCAGCTGCGAATGGGGATCATACACTCCCGCGCCGAGGATTCTCTTCCCGTCGGGATCGTACAGAACCGCCACGTCGCCGGGCGCGGCGTCGGGCGGCGCCTTCTTCACGGAGTCCTCGAAAAGCCATGGATGACCCGACCGGATCGCGGGTACGGCTTTCTGCTTGACGCGGACGGCGATGCGGCGCGGCGCGGACTGGCGCGGGAGATATTCTGGAGGACGAATGAGCATGACGGCCGGAAAAGGGAAAACGGGTTCAGTTGCGGAGGCGTGCGAAAAGACCGGCGGGGAGCGCGCGGTCCGGCGCGGAGGTCTCGGGGATGAGCATTTCGCCGGACTCAACCTGCGCGGCGAAATCGGGGAACGCCTGTTTGAGCATACGTCCGAGGGAGAACGCGGAGAATCCGGGCGAATGGCAGGTGAGGAGGATGAAGAATCGTTCCGAGGTGTCGAGGATGGCGCGGACGGACGCCAGCAGGTCGGCGATGTCGGATTCGATTTTCCACACCTGCCCCTGCGCGCCGCGTCCGAACGACGGAGGATCGAGCACGATGCCGCGGTATTTATGCCCGCGGCGCTGTTCGCGCGCGACGAACTTCATGGCGTCGTCGCAGATCCAGCGGATATTGCCCTTCAGGTCGTTGTTGAGCTCCTGGTTTTTGTTCGCCCAGTCGATGATGCCGCGCGAGGCGTCCAGATGGCAGGCGTTCGCGCCGCCCTGCGCCATGGCGAACGTCGCGCCGCCGGAATAGGCGAAGAGGTTGAGCGTGTCGGAACCCGCTGGCAACAGGGCGGACGATTCGCGGAGCCACGCCCAGTTTCCGATTTGTTCGGCGAAGAACCCGAGATGGCCGAAGTGCGTCGGCTTGACCAGGAAGTTGACCTCCCCCCAGCGGACAATCCATTTGCCTTCGTCCGGCTGCCGCAGGCCGCGTTTCCATGTCCATACGCCGCCGCCGGAGCTCTGGCGTTCGAACACGGCGTCCGCGGCGTTCCATTCTTTTTCCGGCAGCGTGGGCCGCCAGAAGGCGTTGAGCGCGGGCCGGATGATCCGGTACGGACCGACCTGTTCGAGTTTGCGGCAGGAGCCGGTGTCGAGGAGGAGATAGGGAAGGGGGTTCGGAGTGTTCATGGGAGCTGGAGATCAGAAGTCGTTGGATTCGGAATCGTAGATGATGTTGCCGCGCGAGACGGTCATGCGGACGCGATTTGTTCTGGAGTCGAGGATGGTGATGTCGGCGCGCTTGCCGGGGCGAAGTTCGCCGCGCGTGATGAGGCCGAGGTCCTTGGCCGGGTTGGTGGAGATGCAGGCGGCGGCGAGGGATTCGTCCATGTTGCCGTAGCTGAGGAGGTGGAGCCAGGAGTTTTCGAGCGTCATGGTTGAGCCGGAGATCACGCCGTCGCCCGTGCGGATGATCCCGGGCTGGGCGTCCGGGGCGTGTCCGCGCTCCAGGAGGACGGCGTTGCTGATGACCACGATCTTGTCGGCCGGCTTGCACCGGACGATCATGTTCACGATGGTCGGATGGAGATGGAGTCCGTCGACGATGATCTCGATGGTGACGCGGTCGTCGGTGAGCGCGATGGCGGTGAGCGAGGACGACCTGTGGTAGATGGCGGGCATGGCGTTGAAGATGTAGGTGCAGCGGTGCGCGCCTGCGTCGATGGCCTTCAGCGTCTCGTCCTCGGTCGCGAGGCTGTGTCCCATGGACGGGATCACGCCGTATTCCAGCATGAGTTCGACCAGCTTGACCGCGTTCGGCATTTCCGGAGCGAACGTCATGACCTTGATGCGGCCGCGGCCCGCTTCGAATAGCTCGCGGGCGAATCCGAGGTCGACGGGCGAGATGTTCGAGGCGATCTGGTCGCCGCGCTTCTGCGGGTTGATGAACGGGCCTTCGAGGTGCAGGGCCTGCGGTTCGGCGTACTTGTATCCGCTCTGGATGGAGCCGCACATGGCGTCGACCTGCGCGATCATGGTCTCGCGCGGAAGCGACACGATCGTGGGGAAGAACGTGGTGACGCCGTGCCGGGCGAGGATCCTGCTCATCTCGTGCAGCGGGTCCTCCCCGGCGCCGCTGAAATCGGGCATCACGTTCGCGCCGAGGCCGTGGATGTGCGTGTCGATGAACCCGGGCAGTCCGTAGGCGTCCTTCAGCTTCACGACCTCAAGGCCCGGTTCGTCCAGCGAAAAGCCCGTTTCGCCGCCGATGGCGATGATGGTGTCTTTCTCACACAGGATCCCGCAGCTTTCGATCCGTTCGTATGGGGTCAGACAGTGGTCCAGCAGGAACAGAATGCGACGTTTTTTCTCCATATTCATAGACTCCGTGAAAAAAAGTGATACCATAATATGCACCCGAAATAATTTTTTTCAACATGAAATCAACAGGATACGGCAAAAGTCCGAAAAATCCTTCGTTTTCGACTTGCTAATTCGGAAAAATGGTGCAAATTAAAGATAGCGTTCTTCGCGATTCCGGCTTCCGCCCGGCCTCTCCCCCCGCATCGCCCCGGCGTGCGCGTCTCCATGACGCCGCTCCGGCGGTTCCGCGTGGCATGGCCGTCCGGCGTCGGACCCGGGAGGATGCCCGCGCATCGGTTTGGACGCCGGATGATGACAGCGACTGTCAATAACTTGTCAACAACTTGTCAAGAGAGCTGTATGTCGTTGATTTTCGCCGGGTTGTCAGGCGTTTGAAAAATGTGCGGAAAATTCGGAAAACAGGCTTGACTTTTCAAAAAGTCGTGCATGGGGTCCGAATCGTCGGAACGATACAGCGCGCAAGCTCAAAAAGAAGCGTAAAGAGAAGCAGCGGATTTCCCGCGGAAAGCCTTTTGCGCCCGTGATTTGCGGGTTGTCCGTCGTTCGATCCGGATCGGCTCCGGACGGCTTCCGCAACGGCCGTCACGGGGATTGTCAACAAGTTGCGGCGAAAACAATCTTAAACGATACGACGAGAACGAATAGAGGAAGAAAATGTCGAACGGAGAAAGCAACGCCTCCGAAGTATGGCAGTCCGTCGCAGGATATATCAGGGCGAAATCCGAAGACGTGTACAAACAATGGTTCAAGAAAATGGTGCCGATCTCGGTCGATGAGAAGCAGATCGTGCTCGGCACGTCCGACAGCTTTTTCGCCAACTGGGTGCTGAACAACTGCGGCGACCTGCTGTCGGAAGCCCTCGCGTCCGCCGGGTATGGCGGCCTGAAAGTCGTCTTCGAGTACGGCTACGGCTACGACCAGGAGGACACCGGAACGGAGGATCCCGAATTCGACCGGCGTCCTCCCGACGGATCAGAGGAATTGGACGTCGAACCGGTCTCCCCCGAACTCGCGGACCTGATTCGCAAGCATTCGTTCGACAACTTCGTGGTCGGCGAGGAAAACCGCTATGCGTATTCCGCCGCGCTCGCCGCCGCGCAGAAACCCGGCACGATCAATCCCCTGTACATCTACGGCGGCTCCGGCATGGGCAAGACGCACCTGCTGCTCGCCGTGGCGCACGAAGTGCAGGCCCATAATCCGAAGGCGCGCGTCCGCTACACCTCCTGCGAAAACTTCCTCAACGCGTTCCTGGATTCGCTCCGCACCAAGACCATGTACGAATTCCGCGAGACCTTCCGCAACGTGGACTACCTGCTCGTCGACGACGTCCACACGCTCGGCAACAAGACCAGCCTGCAGGAAGAGTTCTTCAATACGTTCAACACCCTCTACGGCCTCGGCAAGCAGATCATCCTCACGTCCGACAAGCAGCCCTCCGAGATCCCCGGCCTGGAGGCACGCCTCGTGTCCCGCTTCGTCTCCGGCGTGACCACGCAGATCACGCAGTCGTCGTTCGAGACGCGTCTCGCCATCCTGAAGCAGGAGCAGCAGTGCCTTCGCCTGAAGCTCAGCGACGAGGTCCTGACCTTCATCGCCGAGCGCATCTCCTCGAACATCCGTCCGCTGAAGGGCGCGCTGATGTGCCTCTCCATGTACGGCACCGCGATGAAGCGCGAGATCGACCTGGAGGTCGCGAAGACCATCCTGTCCGACCAGCTTGAAAAGGAGGCCGAATCCCGCACAATCTCCATCGAGGAGATCCAGAAGGCGGTCGCCGAGGAGTTCGGGATCCAGGTCTACGACCTCACCGGCCCGAAGAAGCCGAAGAACATCGCCGAGCCGCGCATGATCGCCATGTATCTCGCCCGCAAGCTTACGACCAGGCCGCATCAGGAGATCGGCCGCGCGTTCGGGGGGCGTTCCCACGGAACCGTGATCCACGCCGTGAAGCAGGTCGAGGCGAACTCGCTGAAAGACGAGGAGCTCAAGCGCGTCCTGAACCAGCTCCAGCGGAAATTGCGCGGCTCCTGAGCGGCCGCGCTTTCCATCCCATTCTTCCGTTTCTTTTTTCCCTGCACATAAAACACGCTCAAACATCTGAAGGATCGAACTCATGTCCGAAAACTGCTCCGGTTCCTGCTCCTCCTGCGCTTCCGCGGGTTCCTGCGGCGAACGCAAACCCTCCCGTCTCGACAAGGTCAAACATAAGATCATGGTGCTGTCCGGCAAGGGCGGCGTAGGCAAAAGCACGGTCGCGGCCTGCCTCGCGGTTGCCTTGGCGCGCGAAGGTATGAAGGTCGCCCTGCTGGACGTCGATTTCCACGGGCCGAGCCAGCCGACGCTGTTCGGCGCGGCGGACCGGCGCCTGGACGGCACGGAGGCCGGGCTTCAGCCGCTGTCCGTCGCCGGCGTGAAGCTTGTCTCCATCGGATTCCTGCTGGAAAACCCGGACGATGCGGTGATTCTGCGCGGCCCGGCGAAGATTGGTCTGCTCGGCCAGCTTTTCGAGGAAGTGGACTGGGGCGACGATCTTGATTACCTCATTCTCGACTTCCCGCCCGGAACCGGAGACGAATCCCTTTCCGCCTGCCAGATGATCCAGGGCGACAAGGCCGCAATCGTGGTCACCACCCCGCAGGAAGTCTCCCTCGCGGACTGCCGCAAGTGCGTCAGCTTCTGCAACCGCCTGGACGTCCGCATCCTCGGCATCGTCGAGAACATGAGCGCGTACGTCTGCCCGGACTGCTCCGCGAAGCATGCGCTCTTCTCCTCCGGCGGCGGCGAAAAACTCGCCGATCGGGAAGGGCTCGCCCTGCTGGCGCAAATCCCGCTCGATCCGAAATTCCTCGCCGCGTGCGACGCCGGAAAGCTCCCGCAAGGTTTCCTGAACTCCGACGCGGTTTCCTCCGAAGTCGGCGGCATCGTGAAAGCCGCTCTGGCGATGAATTCCTGACGGTTTTGTCCGGCGTTTCCATCCATCGGATTCGCCGGTTTTTTTCGCCGGAACGGCTGACCCGTGAAAACGTGTCCGATTCGCCGAAAAGCCCGGAAAAGCCGAAAAAAACGTCAAAAGACAAAAAAAATCCGGGTTTTTCGTGATATAGGCTTGCATTTTTGCGGAATCGAGGATATTTTATCCCGTTAAATCGGAATACACACCAATCCTTTTATAGAAAGGCAGAAACTATGAAACCGGAATTCGTAAAGTACCTCCAGCAGGACTCCATCCTGATCGTGGAAGGCGAGACGAAAAAGAAAGTGCTTGACGCCATCATCGCCCACGCCTGCACCCGTTGCACCATGGACGAGGACCAGATCCGCGAAGCGATCTGGAAGCGCGAACGCATGATGACCACCGGCGTTGGAAAAGGACTCGCTCTTCCTCATATCCGCATCAGCGGTTTCCCGTCCCCGCTCGTGATCGTGGCGGTCTGCAAGAACCCCGTCACCGATTACAAGACCCTCGATGAAGAACCCGTGACGCTCGCCGTCTTCTTCGCGGCGGACGAACGCGACCCCGAAGCCTATCTGAAGCTCCTGGGCAGCATCTCCTCCCGCCTCAAAGAGGACAACGTCATCGCCAACATTCACGCGGCCGGCGACGACCGCGCGAAAATCTTTGACATCCTCGCCGCGGAATGACCGCCGCGGACCGGGCGGATTCCGGTTCGTCAGCAGTTGTTCGGCGGATTCTTTTCAGGCTCTTTGCCAGTTTCCGGGTTTTTGCCCCGGTTCGACGTCGGACGGTTTCGAAGGACTGTCCGGCGGATGCGCGCCGTTTCTCCGGTCGCGGGATGAGACGCAATCGTCTTTTTCCCGGTCCGCGGGCGTATGGATCGTGCGCAGAAGGCGCGGAATACAATCGCCGGATTGTTCCGGCAAGCAGGAAAGCAGGTCTCCATGGGCAGAAAAAAATTGTTCAGTCTGATTGAAATCGCGGTGGCGATGGCCGTCGCGGCGATCGGCGTGGCCGCCATCATGGCGCTTTTGCCGCTTGCCGTCAAGTCCACCTCCGATTCCGTCGGCGACACCCTCGCCGCCGATGCCGCCAATACCGTGATCGCCCAGCTTGACCGGGCCGCCTGGGAACATTTCGACTGGATCCAGAATCTGAAGACCGCGAAACCCGGCGCCGATTCCAAGATAAGCGACTATGCCGCCGTAAAGCTGGGGGCCAACGAGTCCTACAGGATCGAACCCGCGGACGGGCTTCAGAACGGGCATTTCGCATTCCTGTTCGGCGTTCCCGGCGAATCCGCCGATTTCGCAGCGGAGGTCATCTGCTGGCGCGAGCAGGACAATTCTCTCAAAATATCTTCTCTGGATTCCAAGACTGCCACCCCGAGGCAGCTTGCAGTGACCAACATCAAGTCGACGAACGGCAAGCCGGCGTTTGTCCGCGTTTATATCGAAATCACCTGGCCGATCAACAAGCCGTACAAGAAGAACAACACCATCTTCCCGCGCCAGTCCCGCACGTTCGTGCGCGAGTTCCTCGACCCCACCTACTACAAAGAGTTGTCGAACTGAGGAGGATTCCCGATGAAAAAGCCTTTCACTCTGGTTGAAGTCCTGATCGCGATGAGCGTTCTTTCCCTCTTCCTGCTCGGCCTGATGCAGTTCTACACCTCCACCGAAAACGTGCTGAGTTCCGGCATCGAGCGCACCGAGATGTTCGAGCGCGCCCGCATCGCCATGGACATGATGGCGAACGACCTCGCTTGCGTGTACTATTCGCAGACCGACGACGACCTGAAGCCGTTCGAATGCAGCGAGAACAGTTATTTCTCCGTCTCCACGGTCCGTCCGGAGAAACTGAACAAGTCCGCGAAGACGAACATCGTGGCCGTGAAATACACCTGGAACACCGGCAAGCAGACGCTGGTTTACTCCAGCGACAGCAACGGCGACAACTTCGGCCTCTCAGGCGCCAGCTTCGGCAATGAGACCGAACTCGTCGAGGGCGTGTCCAAGTTCGAAGTCAAGCCGTTCTACGGAGACGGGTTCAATCTTCTCCCCGCGCTCGTCGTGATCCGCATGGAGCTGATCGACGCCAAGACGCTGCAGCGCATCAAGGCGAATTCCGGCGCGAAGGACGCCATCCTCAAAAATGCAAACAAGCGCGAGTTCCGCCGCATGGTCGTCATCGACCGCGGCCAGCCGAAACCGAAACTCTGACCGGGAAGGAGCAAGTGCATGATGATACCGCATAAACATAATAATCCTATGACCCGGGCGTTGAAGCGCGCCGCCCGCGCCCGCCGCGAACACGGCATCGCGCTCCTCTTCACGCTCTGCATCCTCTCCATGGCTCTGATCACCGCCATGATCTTCTCCTCAAACGCATCGACCGGACGCAAGGTCGCCAGCGCGTACGTCGACTCCTCCGCGGCCAGGATCCTGGCCGACGGCGTCGTCAACCGCGCCATCCTCGCCCTGATGCAGTCCGAAAACGCCTCCTACGTCTGCTCGAACTACAAGACGAATCAGCCGAGCGGTAACGCCGATGATTTTGCGTCGGACTGGATCTGGAAACTGGAGAAGAAAGACCTCTTCTCGTTCAACGACGGCCCGCTCCGCTTCAACCGCACGACTTATTACAACCGCGACGATTCCCGCTGCCCCTCCTGGGAATATGTGTACGGCAAAGTCTACGGCGATAACAACGACCGCATCTACGGACGTTACGCCTACGTCGCCATCGGACAGAACGACCAGCTGAACCCGAACGCGATCGGGAAGCGCAACTATTCCGATTTCGACCTCGCAACCTTCCAGAAGCGTCTCGGCCGCTGGACCTGCGAGCCGCAATTCATCTTCAAGAGCTCCCGCAACAACTGGGATTATTCCAAGATCATCTCTCCTGAGACCCTCAAGGAAAAATACGCCATGCCGGACGGCTGGGTCGACGAGGACGTTTTCATCGACGACCTCACCGGCGGCAACTCCAATACGGACAAGCAGATCAAGATGATGGCGGACCAGTATTTCGACGTCTCCGGGCAAGGCGAATACAACAAGTTCCGCACCGACGGAAAGGCTGCGGGCGACCTCTCGAAGTATGAACTGGCCAACGGCGAGCGTTACCGGTTCCCGCTGATCCGCAATGACTGGGAAAATATCAGCGTTGAGACCGTGAAGAATGCGATCCCGTGGTTCAACTCCTCCCAGCCGTTCGTGAACCAGACCATTGCAAACCTCATCAATTACAATGCATCGATCAACCGTTCCCCCGTGACCGACGTCGAAAACTGGATCAACGGCAATCCGACCTATACCGGCAACAAGCGCACCCCGTACCTCAACGAGGTGCATGCCGACGTCGCGGTCGGCGGCGCCCTCGGCATGCGCATGCAGGAACGCTATCTGGCCGATCCCAACAATCCGTCCAGCTGGAAGTGGCGCGTGTGGTACACGGACTGCACTTATTCGCATGAGATCACGCTCAACGTCGAGACCGTGAACATGTATCCGACGACCGGGGGGCGCGACGGCACGCTGGCGGTCGGAAACCCGATCCTGATCGGCGAGATCAGCTACCAGTACTGGAACGAAAACGGCGACAACAACGGATTCTGGTCCGACTATTCCGTCCGGATCGACGCCAACACCCCGTGGGAGATCACCGCATCCGGCAGCGACGCCGGGTACAAGGTCTATACTTTCATGCTCGACAACGGTTCGGTCGGCAGCATGACCACGCAAAAACGCGACAACTACGACAGGCCCATGGGGCATGAAGGCGACTTCTTCCATTTCGTGAAAGTCCGCAACGTCAGAGTCAGCCTCGACCGCGTCGTCCTGCGGGACAGCGCCGGACGGAACGCCGACCTCGCCCTGATGCCGCAGCAGCTTTTGAACGGACGCACCTTCATCCAGGGGGGCAACGGCGAGCAGGTCGCCGGCGTCGGCGATCTCGGCAGACATTTCTATTTCGACACGCAGGCCAACGATCCGCGCCAGAACCTCAACTCCAATCGCAATAGCGCCGACTGGAGTTCCCCGCGCTTCTCCGAGAAGGAAAACGAGATCAACGCGACTGTCGGCGGCGTCAACAGCGCGATCTCCGTCGGCCAGTATCACGACAATGAAAACCGGACGGACCCCGCATACGCCGGAAACGGTTCCATCTCCACGGCGTACATCCGCCACGGCCAGATGCAGTCCCTTTGGGAACTCGGCGCGGTCCATCGCGGCGCCGCCTGGCAGACGATCAACCTGAAATGCGCCGCGGCCAAGGGCGTCCGCATGGAAGGCTACCAGATCGGCGACGGACACCTCCTGGACCAGGTCGCGCTCGCCCGCAGCACCGAACGGGCCGACGATTACGTCGTCGGCATGATCAACCTGAACTGCGTGGCGTCGTTCGGCGGCAGCAGCGCGCCGTTCGTCTTCAAATCCCTCTTCACCAACTTCCCGGTCTTCCGCACCTACGCCGCGATGAACAGCGGCAGCGCGGACGGCGGAACCATCGGCGGCGATTCCGTCGATTCCGACAAGACCGGAAACATGGACGCCGACGCCTATGCCAAGGATCTTTCCGAGGCCGTGACATTCGCGATCTCGAACGGCAGCTATCTCCGCCGCACCGCGGTCTTCCCGACCAGTTATCCTTCCAGTTCTTCCCAGATGGAGAAAATCATCCCGGCGAACGTGCCGGATGCGCAGGCCGAGGAAGTATTCGCCCGCGTGGTGAACCTGCTGAAGTGGAACAAGCAGCAGACCAAGCGCGCGACCGTGCTTGTGCTGGCGCAGACCATCCGGGACGTCGGCGGCGCGGATCTCGAAAGGACCATGCCCGACGACGATGCGGACCTCATGCGCGACGCCGGATTCCAATCGTTCGAGGCCGCGAACAAGAGGACCAGCTCTTCGGCGTTGACCGCCTCCACCGTCCGCACCAACTTCAAAAAACGCGGCGTCAAATACAAAACGTACGACAACTTCTACGACGAAATCACGGGCGAAGCGAAGATCATCGTCCGTCTCGAGTGGGACGAGTCGGCAAACGATAACAACGGCGCCTGGAAAATAACGAGGAAAGAATATGCGGAATAATCACTTTTTCAAAACCCAGATCCTGCTGGCGGCCCTGGCCGCGGCCGTGATCGCTCCGATCAGCGCGTTTACCCAGCAGCGGCCCGCCGCCCGGACCGCGACCATCAAGGACAGCGACATCTACGTTCCCGAGAAGGTCCTGGAACCATCCTTTACCAAACAGGAAGCGTCCGACCTCCTGAAGGAATACATCGCCGCGTTCGGCGACTCCGATATGCCGCGCACCTACGAGGCGTTCGCCAGGGATCCCGACAAGTACAAGCGCATCGGGTCGCGCCAGCTCAAGTCGTCGCTGGGCGCCCTCTACAACTACATTTTCGACGCCAGCCTCAGGAAGAAAGAGACCGACGCCGCGCCGGTCAACCCCGAACTCATGGAGGTGACGGAGGCCACCGACGCCTGGTTCCGGAAACTCTACAACAAGGCTCTTGAACTGAACGAGCCCGCGGCCATGATGGACAAGGCCATCCGCCTGAAGAATGCCACGATGTACACGCAGGCGACCAAAGCCTATGGCGACAAGCTCGACGAACTGAACAAGTTCGCGAAGAAGCCGGAACGCCTCGACGCCGCCACGCTGAAAAAGCTCGTCGAATCCAACAGGGCCAAGCGCAAGGCCGAATACATCGCCCTGCGCAAGCAGCAGCTCCTCGAGCAGGAGGCCGCCGCGAAGGCCGCGCTCGAGGAAGAGCTGAAGCAGGCGAAGTCGTCCAAAAAGTAACAACCTCATCCCACCGGGAGATATGACATGAGACAACATGCAGCCAGGCCATTCACGCTGATCGAACTGATCTTGGTCATGGGAGTGATGATCCTCCTTGCCGCGGTCGCGATCCCGGCTTACAGCTCGCTTTTCTCGGGCCGCAAGACCACGCTCGCCGCGAACAAGATGAACGCCGCGGTCATGGAAGCCCGCGCGCACGCCGTCTCGGCCAAAGTCTATACCGCGCTGGTTTTCGCGAAGGATAAGACGTCGTCCAAAGGCTATACGAGTTTCCGCATGGCCGAGGTGTATCACAACCCCGATACGGAGAACTCCGCATACAAGTGGCGTCGCTGGGCCCCCGGATCCTCATTCGTGCTTCTCCCCGAAAACACCATGATCCCCGACGGAGACGACAACCTTGGCACCACGTCCAGCGGTTCCGAAGGAAACAAGGGGTCCGGCAACGTGCCGAAAATTTCCGACCTGGACGCGGACAGCGGCGTGACCGGCGGGAACGCCCCGGCTATCGTGTTCAAGCCGAACGGCCAGCTGGCCGGAACGGGCGACAAGAACGTGGTGGTGCGGTTCGTGGAGGCCAACCGGTACGAGGCGAACCAGAGCCAGACGCCGAAACTCCCGCTGAACATCAACTGGCTGACCTGCAAAACCAAATTCCTGGATCCCGTGCAGTAATCCCCAATTCAGGAGAATGACCCTTTATGCGTTTCCAATGTTCATCCTGCGGCAGAATCGTAGCCGTTGACGATATCGACGCCGGCATCATGGTGCAGTGCGGACACTGCGGCAGCGTGGTGCAGGTGCCCCCGACCCGTCTTTCCCGCGGCTCCGTGATCGCCGATTTCATCATCCGCCGCGCCATCGGCCAGGGCGGCATGGGCACGGTGTACCTGTCCCATCAGATCACGCTCGACCGGCCCGCCGCGCTGAAGATTCTCGCCGAATCCTACGCGAACAACGCCGAATTCGTGGCGCTCTTCATCAAGGAGGCGCGCGCCGCCGCAAAGCTGAACCATCCGCATATCGTCCAGGCGTACGCCGTGGGCGAGGACGACGGGTTGCTGTATTTCGCCATGGAGAACATCGACGGCGAGACCATGAAGGACGTTCTGGAACGCGAGGGCGCGATCCCCGTCGACCAGGCCCTGAACGTGATCCAGCAGATCGCCGAGGCGCTGAACTACGCCTGGGTCGAACAGAAACTCATCCACTGCGACATCAAGCCCGACAACATCATGCTCACCTCCACCGGACGCGCCAAGCTGGCCGACCTCGGTCTCGCCCGCGTTACCGGCGACATGAGCGACGCCGACGACGATGAAGTCATGGGTACGCCGCAGTACATCAGCCCCGAGGCTCTCACCGGCGCCCCGATGGACACCCGCAGCGACATCTACAGCCTCGGAGCCACGTTCTACCAGTTCGTGACAGGCCGTCTGGCGTTCGACGGCGGCAGCGCCGCCGAGATCGCCAAAAAACACCTCACCGAACCGCTGATCCCCCCGCGCTCCGTGAACAAGGACATCCCCGAGACCGTCTCCCGCATCATCATGAAGATGATGGCGAAGAATCCCGCCATGCGGTATCAGGACGCGTCCGAACTCATCGACGACCTCCGCAACGCACGCCGCGGCAAGCTCGCCGGGCCGTCCACCGAGTCCGAGATCCTCAGCGCCGGCTCCAAGCCCGCCGCGCGCGTCGCGCGTCCGGTCGGCGGCGGAACCGTCCTCGACGGAGCTGTGGACCGCCAGAACGACCGCGCCCGCAATATCTACAACCTGAAGAAACGCCAGCAGGACGAGGCGCGAAAGACGCGCGTCGTGATCCTGATCGCCTGCCTTGTGCTGCTCGTCTCACTCGTCGCGGCGGGCGTCCTCTTCTATTTCAACAACGCCAAGGCCCGCGAGGAGCGCGCCCGCAAGGAGGCCGCCGAGGCCGCCGAACGCGAACTCCAGCGCGACACCCCGATGACGCTCGCCGTCGACGAGATCGTGGCGTTTTCCCGCGCGAATCCCACGGACAAGCGCGGCCTGCTGGACAAATGCGAAGCTTTCATCGCCAAGAACTACCAGCCCGGAAAACCCAAGGAGGAACAGGCGCTGATGACGTTCCGCGCGATCTTCCAGGAGGTCGACGAAGCCATGATGTCCTCCACGCGCGACCTGGAATCCCGCAAGCTCCGCAAGCTCATCGCCCAGCGCAGGGACGACGCCGAGGCCGCCGAGGAGGCGAAAATCCGCGCCGAACAGGCCGCCGCGGACAAGCTCAAGGCCGAGCAGTACGCGCAACAGGCCGCCCAGATACGCAAGGAGCAGAGCGCACGCACCGCCATGGAGCTGGCCGAACGTCTCGTCGACGAAAAGGAGTATTTCGCCTATCGCATGATCGACCAGACCCGCCACGACCATCTCGACCGCGCGGAGAAGGACTACGCCGACTGGTTCCAGACGCTGGAACGCCATACGCAGGACTCCGACGAGGCCGTCGCCGAGGTTGCGCGTCCGTACCGCGACTGGGCCAGGTCCGTGCTTGACAACATCGCCGACGCGAAAGCCATCCGGGAGAACACCTACAACGGCAACACCATCCTCGCCGACACGCAGATCGGCTACGGCCCCTCCGGCATCTGCCGCGTGCGCTCCATCAACAACGGCGTCGTGAAGGCCGTCATGGTCGACAACAAGCCGTTCCAGTTCGATTTCGACGAGCTTCCTCTCAAGCAGAGGCTCGTGCTCCTGAAGAAGGGCGCCGGCGAGGCCGGACACTCCGATGCGCTGTATTTCTATCTGCTTCTTTACGGCGATTTCGTCGGCGCGAAGGAGATCGCTGCGGACGACGACGACGCAAAGGAGATCGCCAACTACGTCATCGCAAGCTATTTCAAGAACGCGCTCAAAAACGCGGACGACGAAAAGGACGTCGACGAACTCAGGAGCAAATACGGCTCCATGCGCGAATTCCGCAGCGCGCTGTCCGCCTGGAACAAACAGAACAATCCCTGAATCAGCTTGGGGGCAAACGATATCATGAAGATTACAGAAGACATTGTCAAGGCTCTGCACGCCTGCATCGCGGACGGATATGATTCCGTCACCGATTTCGCAAACTGCGCCAACGTCAGCGCGAACACCATTTCCAAGTACATGCGGCGCGAGACCGAAGTCATGCAGAAGGACACGTGGGAGAAACTGTATCCGCTCCTCACTGCCTACCTCCCGAAGGACGGCGACAAGGTCAAGTACGAAATCGAGATGACCGCCGACCAGAAGATTCTGCTGGATGCGTTCGACAGCCTTCCGCCGGACGTCCAGAGCCAGAAGCTCATGGAGATCATCCAGCTCGCCAAAAAGCACTTGGCCGCCGTCGAGGCCGCGAAAAACGACGCCGACTGATCTCCCGATGCCGGAGTCGGATCCCAACCTCACGAAGTTCCTGGCGGCTTCCGGCGCGGCTTCCAGACGGCATTCCGCCGAACTCGTCAAGACCGGGCATGTGTCCGTCAACGGCGCGGTCTGCACCGATCCCTCGGTCCGCATCGGTCCGGACGACCGCGTGTCGCTGGACGGCAAAGTCATTGAGCCTGTCGGCGAGCTTGTCTACGTTATGCTTCACAAGCCGCGCGGCTATGTATGCACCTCCGAGGATCCGCACGCCCCGAAAAAGGCGCTGGACTTGATCCGCATCCCCGGCGTGCGCCTCGTTTCCGCAGGCCGCCTCGACAAGAACAGCGAGGGGCTGATTCTTTTCTCCAACGACGGCGCGTGGATCGAAAAGCTTACGCATCCCCGCCATGGCACGCGCAAGACCTACCAGGTTACGACCGACCGTCCGCTTTCCCCGGCCGATATCCGGTTCCTGACCACATCGGGCGTGCAGAACGACGGCGAAACGCTTCGCGCTCTCTCTATTCGCACGCAGGCTCCCGGACGCTACATCTTCATCCTTGGCGAGGGAAAGAACCGCGAGATCCGCCGCATGCTCGAATCGCTGGACAACCGCACGCGCAGGCTGAAACGCATTGCAGTCGGCGGGCTCCGTCTCGGCGGCCTTCCCATGGGGCAGTGGCGCAAGCTCACCCCCGCGGAAGCCCGGCTCGCCCTCGGCTCGCAGGAAACCTCTCCTCGCGGCCGGACGAATCGCAGTGCGGAACGCTGATTGAGCCGTTTGCGGCCGCTTGCCTGGTTTTTTGCCCGTTTTTTTCGTTTTTCTGTTTGCATTTTCCGGAAACGGCATGTATATTAAATCTCATGCAAGAAATTGCGGGGGCGTAGCTCAACTGGTTAGAGTGCCACCCTGTCACGGTGGATGTTGCGGGTTCGAATCCCGTCGCTCTCGCCATTTTTGTATCTGCACAATACAAAATGGCGTTTTTTTATGTCTGAATCCGTGCCGTCGCGAAGCGCGGCGCAACCGCAGTGGAAGACTTGTCCTCCGGGGGGGGCGAATGGAAAAGATACTTCAGCATTTCATCGGCTATCTGACTGCCGAACGCGGCCTCAGCCGGAATTCCACCTCGGCCTACTCTTCCGATCTCGAAGACTACATCCACTGGCTCCATGCGCAAGGGATCGGGTCGTTCGACGCCGCCGGACGCGACGCCATCATCGACTACCTCGAATACTGCCGCGACGAACGCGCACTGGAGACGGTCAGCATCGCGCGCCGTCTGGTCGCGATCAAGGTCCTGTACCGGTATCTCTTCCGCGAACGCCTGATCGTCGCGGACGTGACGGACGTGATGGATTCGCCGAAATTCTGGCGCATCCTGCCGGATTTCCTGAGCGTGGCCGAGGTCGACGCCCTGCTCAATGCGTTTCCCGTGAAATCGCAGGACCCGCTCACGATCCGCAACCGCTGCATCCTGGAGCTCCTGTATTCCTGCGGCCTCCGCGTCAGCGAGTGCGTGAGTCTCCGGTTCGGCGCGGTCCGCTTCGACGAACGCACCATCCGCGTGCTCGGCAAGGGCTCCAAGGAACGCATCGTGCCGATGGGCGACGCCGCGATCCGCCAGCTGAAACGCTACATGGAGAAAGCGCGGCCGGAACTCGCCGGCGACGGCGCCGCGCCTCAGCTTTTCCTGTCCAACCACGGCAAAAAGCTCGACCGCGAACGCGTCTGGATGATCGTGAAGGAGGCGGCGCGTCTCGCCGGGATCGCGAAGAACATCCATCCGCACACGTTGCGCCATTCCTTCGCCAGCCATCTGCTCGAAAACGGCGCCGATCTGCGCGTGATCCAGGAGATGCTCGGACATGCCGACATCAGCACCACGCAGATTTACACGCACGTCGACGAAAACCGTCTGCTCGGCGTGTTCAACAAGTTCCATCCGAGAGCCTGACCGCCTATGAACCTGAAGGAATTCCTCAACACCCCCATCCGCCGCATGGTCGCCCGCAATATCGCGCTCGCGCTCGTCGTCGGCGTCTGTCTTCTCTTCGTCATGCTGCGCGATTCCCGCCGGATGTACGGTGAGACCGTCATGTTCTCCACCATGAGCACGGTCGGCTCGGTCACGCTGAGTCACAAGGAGAAGATCGTGGTGAAAAACGCCCTGGCGGCGGCGCACGAGGCGATCCGCGAGGTGGAAAAGACCTGCAACATCTTCGACCCGGAGAGCGAACTCGCCAGGCTCAACGCCTCCGCCGCGGACGAGCCCTTTGCATGCAGTGAACTGTTGTGGGGCGTTCTCATGCAGGCGCGGGCCTTTTGGCGCGATTCCGGCGGCGCGTTCGACGTCACGATCGACCCGCTGATGAAACTCTGGGGATTCCACAGCAAACGCGAGACGCTCCCGTCTGCGGAAGAGATCGCCGAGGCGAAACGCCTCACTGGGCTGGATAAGGTTGTGTTCGACGACGAAAAGCGCACCGTGAAGTTCACCGTGCCGGGCATGTCGATCAACCTCGGCGGCATTGCGAAGGGCTACGCGCTCGACCGCGCCGCCGACGCCGTCCGCAAACTCGGCGTGAAGACCGGCTGGATCGAGATCGGCGGCAACATCCTCGCGCTCCCGAAGAAATCTGGCGGCGGCAAGTACGCGGCGGGCATCCGCAATCCGTTTCACAAGGACGACCTGCTCGGCCGGACCACGCTCAGCGACGCCGCGATCAGCACCAGCGGCAACTACGAACGCTATGTGGTTATCGACGGCAAGCAGTACACGCACATCATCGACCCGGCGACCGGGCTGCCCGTGTCCGGCATGGATTCCGTGACCGTGATCGCGGATTCCGGCGTCGCCAGCGACGCGCTGTCCACCTCGATCTTCATCGCCGGGCCGGACGCCGTGGCGGGCTGGACGAAGAAATTCCCCGGACTGCGCGTGCTGATCGTGCGCGGTTCCGCCGACAAGCCGGAAGTCCTGAAATATGGCAGAGGCTGGGGCGACATCTCCTCGAAACTCCCCCCGCAGTAAGACTTCTCCCTTTTGCGCTTGAGCGTAGTCAAGGCTATTACAGTGGAGGACTTGTCCTCCGTGCCGTCGCGTAGCACGGCGCTACTGCAGAGGAGGTTTCGTCTCCTAGAGATAATATGTCGGGAGCAGGCCGTGCGATTTGAGGAACCCGAGGATCAGCAGGTGCAACGGGTAGTAGACGTAGAAGAACCACTTCATGAACGCGTTGAACGTCGGGTTCGGGCCGCGTTTGCCGTTGTAGAGCAGCAGGATCGGGATCGCCAGCGCCACGGAGAGGTCCACGAACGCGTACGTCACGTTGACCGGCGGGAACAGGAATCCGAACACGCCCACGTAGAAGATCAGCCACAGCGTCTGCTTCACCCAGTGACCGCGGTTCGTTCCGAAGCTCAGCACAAGGACCGACGCCGTGCAGCTCCAGTCGCCGGGGAAACTCACCACGCAGATCAGACAGATCAGGAGCGTCTTCAGCCACATGCTCCGGATGCGTTCCGAATACTCCACGCGGAGCATCACCAGCCCCCACGCCAGCGTCCAGATCACGCTCGTCTGGCTGTGCCAGCAGAAGGCGTTCAGAAACGAGATGTCGCGGAACCGGATCGCCTGCCAGATTCCGCTGTAGTAGAGCGGCACGAACGGCCTCCAGTCGCCGAATCCGTTCCACTCCGAGACGTACGCGAAATGCGAGATCAGCGCGAAGAGGAACATGCGCGCCGTATACTTGTTGACGTTCCGCGTGTGGAAGAACCCTTCCGCCACGAAAAAGCACATCGTCGGCATCGTGATGCGTCCGATGATGTGCATCAGTTCCGGTTTCCAGTTCAGTGCATACCCGGGGTAGATCGCCCACGCGATGTGGTCGATCGTCATGGCGATGATCGCGATCAGCTTGATCGCGTTCGCATCCAGTATCTTATAGTTCTTCATACCCCGTTGCACCGCCAATTACACCGCCAATTACTCCGCCAAAAGGGGAGTTGGGCAGGAGAGAAAATGGCGCTGCTTTGAGAACAGCGCCATTATAGAACAATTGTTTTTTGTCTTACTTCTTTTCCTCGACGGGGGCGGGCTTGGGGGCCTTGATCCACTTGCCGTCTTCGCCCTGGATGTAGTCGCCTTCGTTCGCCTTGGAGCGGATTTGCTTGGCGCGGAGTTCGCCGACCTTGTCGACGGTGGATCCTTCCTTCTTCGCGATGGCGGCGTAAACGGCCTTGCGGTCGGCGTTTTCGGCGTCGACGATCTTCTTGTCGGCGTCTTCGATCTTGACTTCCTTGCCGTCCTTGTCCTTCATGACTTCGAGGTAGCCGGTCTTGGCTTCGCCGACGGAACCGGCCTTCTTGAGGGTTTCGATCTTCGGCTTGCGTTCGGCCATATGCTTCTTGATGGTGGCGGCGTCGTCCGCGGCGGAAAGGACCTGCGGAACGGCGAACGCGAGCGTGAGTGCGGCGATGGAGAGAGCGAGCAGTTTTTTCATGGTAAGAATCTCCTGAAAATGTGGTTCAAATCAAAGTGCGTCGAGGTCGCCGAAGAAGTCGTCGAGGGCTTTTTCGATGCGGATGTTGATGTCGAGCGTGATGTGGACGGGTTTGATCTCGATCGGCTTGACATCGACTTCGTTCTGCGTCTTGATGCAGGCGGACGCGCCGAGGCCGAGCAGGACGGCCGCGGCGGCGAGGACTGGCAGGAATTTCTTCATGGTTTGGATTCCTTTCCGGTGGTTGGTGTTTCGCTGGTTGCGTTATGTGTTGCTGTTTTGCATTGACAGGTTAAGGGTTCGGGGTTATGGTCACTCCGCTCTGGAGAAGATCTGCTGGAAATAGTCGACGAGTTCCATGGCCTTCCCGTACATGTTCACGTTCGTATCCAGTCGGATGCCCTGGAAGACGCAAGGTGTGTTGGACTTCATGAACGAGGCGGTGTTTTCGTCGAACGTGTAGTACAATGCGCGGTTCGGACGTCCGTCGAGCGAAAGCGAGAGTTTCATGGTGTCCTTGTCGGGGCCGGTGGACTCCATGCGCATTCGGACCCAGGAGTAGGAGAAGTCCTTCAGCGCATCTTTTGCGAGTTCCATTTCGATGCCGCTGGAGGCGTCCATCAGGGTCTCGTCGATGTCGCCCTTGATCACGCCGTCCTCGCCGGGGGTGGAGAAGAGGAACGCGTCCTCGAAATAGATGTTGTCGATCTTCGATTTGCCGAAGGCGTCGGTCTTCTGTTTGAGCACGACCGGGATGGTTCCGTTGATGGATCCGCTGCCGCTGATCTGGCCGAGGCCGATCTGCGTGAGGAAGAGCGGGAGCTCCAGGCGGTCGCAGTAGAGCACGGCCTGCGTGGTAGTCTGGCCGGGCCGGTACGTGATGCCGCCGAGGCGGATGTGGCCGTTGCACCAGTTGAGGTGGGCGTTTTCGATCTGCCAGGTCTTCGGGTCCTCCATGCGGAACGTGGCCTCGCCGGAGCCTGTCTCGATCTGGTCGTATTTCACGGACTGGAAGGAGAGCGTCTGCCCTGGCGCGGATTTGAGGATGGCGATTTCCGGAACCTCGAATCCGAGATTGACGCCGCGCACCTCGAGTTTTTTTTCGGGGATGAAGACGTCGGCGTCGGCGATGTGGAATTTCGCGTTTCCGGTGGTGGTCTTCGGCAGGAGTTTGTAGACCGCGCTGCCGCCGAGCTTGCCGGTGCAGGATATCTCCTCGAACTGCGGGAGGAACGCCGCGAGGTCCTTCGACAGGTCGGCGTCCTGTTCGGGGATCGTGACGCCGCACTCGGTCTCCACTCCCGCGGCCCCGAGTACGACGTCCGCATAGATCTGCCCCGTGATGGAGAAAACCTTTGCATCGGTCTTCAGGTGAAACGCGTTGGCGGCGGCATCCCACTGGATTGTTCCGTCGAACGAGGCGGCCTGAACGCCGTTGAATTCGAGATCGCCGAGCGCGACCTTGCCCGTGCGCGGCTGGAGTTTCTTTTCTTCCGTCTCCGATTCGCCGTCTTCCGCAGTTTCCTCATCCGCCGAAGCAAGCTTCATGTCGAACGGGAATGCCCAGTTCAGTTTTTTTGCAAACAGTTTCAGTTCCGGCATGGAGAGCCCGGAATCGGCGCAGACGGCCTCTCCGGACAGGAGTCCGTCGGCGAACGCGGCGTTCAGGCCGAGTTCCGGCGCATCGTAGACCAGCCCGGCGGCGTTCTGCTTGAACTGGAACGCCGTGATCTTTCCGTCGGCCTTGTATGCCTTTCCGTCGTCGGACCCAGCGTTGAACGCGAGCGCATCCGCCGAACAGCTCATCCCCTCCAGTTCAGCGAGGAGTTTTCCGCCCGCGAGTCCGACACGGGCGGATTTGAGTCCGTTGTCGGCCAGTTTTGCATCGGCGCCGAACGATTCGGGATGGAAGGATGCTTTGACGCCTTCCTTTTCGAAAACGAGTTCGCCGCCCGTGAAGCCGATCCAGGCAAACATTTCATTGCCGGACAGCGCGTAGCGCGCCTCGGTTCCGGGGTAAGGGAAGACCGTTTCGCCGCGGTGGAACTCCGCCGAGATCGTTTCCGGTTTGTAGGAGACGGTCATGCCCTTGTAGTCCGCGCGGAGTTCCCCGTTGGCGATTTTCAGATGCGCTTCCATGGCGAGGGGGTTATAATCGAATTTGCCGCTGATCGTTTCCGGCGTGAAAGACGCCGCCATGCCTTTAAGTCCGGGATTGAGCGCGCCGCACTCGACATGCGTCAGGATTTCCTTGCAGGCGAATTCCGCGGCGGCGGTGAACCCGTCGTCGGCCTTGTCTGCCCTGGCGGTGAACTTTGACGGGCGGAAGGAGACGTCCATGCCCTTGTAGGACGCCTTAAAAAGCGGCGTGTTGTCGAGCGAGAGATCAAGACTGGTCCGTTCGTCGTTCATGCCTCCGGAAATGCTGAATTCCGCCGTTTCGGAGTCGGCGACGATGACTCGGAAACCGCCCTTGACGGTGCGTTTCGGGAGCGAGACGTCCGCCTTGACGCCGCCGAGTTCGAACGGGATCGCGTCATATTCGCCCTTCAGCGCGCCGACCGTGAGCGAGACGACCTCGTCCGGGAGCATTTTCACGGAGAACGGCGTTTCGGAATTGACGCGGAGCCCCTGCTGGGTGCGGTAGGCGACCGTGAACGAGCCCTCGATGGACGAATCTTCGCCGGCTTTGAGCGTGTTCAGGTCGAACTCCGCCTTCGAATGGAACGAGAGTCCGGCGCGCAGGCCGCGCGGCAGGGCGCTGCGGACCGTGCCGGGCATGGCCGATGTGGCGAGGGTGAAATCGTCGAGGTCCAGCACGACTTTTTTTTCACGGTGCAGATATGACGCCTTGCAACGGATCCCGTTGGTCGCGAAATGGACCGCCAGCGAACAGTCGATCCTGTTCCAGCCCTGTTCCGGGTCGGGCTTGACCGAGACGGCATACGGGATATGCACGCTGTCGACCGCGTCCTCGCCGCGCGCCACGGCGGCCAGGTTGCCGGAGAGGGAGATGCGGCCGATCTTCACCGGGATGACGGCGTTGAGGTCGTCCGGGGCGGGTGCGTCGCTCTTTTCCTTCGGTTCATCGGATTGGAACGACTTTGCGAAGATGTCGTAGGCGGGGATGGAAAACGAGCCGTCCGAATAGTCGACCGTGACGTTGCAGTTTTCGATTTCGATGGATTCGATTGTCCGGTCGCGCAGAAGTCCGAGTGGAGAGTAGCGGATGGAGAGGGAGCCGATGCTGCCGACGTTCAGCGGCCTGCCGTTGCGCGTAGTGTCTTTGACCTTGCAGGCGACTTCCGCCGAGGTCAGGCTGATCGTCTTGATGCGGAACTCCACGCCGTCTCCGGCCATCTTCCGGAGGATGCTGTTGATATCCTGTTCGAGAAAATGCGGTAGCAATGCCAGTTCGACCAGCGCCCCCAGCAGGACCAGGCACAGGACCGACAGCAGAACGATCGCCCACTTCGCACGGCGTGGAATCGGCTGCTTCTTCGCGGGCGTGGCGGACGGACCGGACGTTTTCCTGTCCGGTTCGGAGTTCCGCTTGTCGGTTCCGGAAGAGTCCGGCATCCCGGCGGAGACGGTCTTTTTTTCTGGTTCGGTATCCGACATGATATGTTCTGAATATGCTGTTTCCGGGCGGTCGGTGAAGATATAAGTGCGCAATCCGCCCCTTGCTGATTCTCTAATAATATACAGTCCGAAGGTTCAAATGCAACCGGTCCGGCGGGCTTTTTTCGCTTTTTTTACCTGTTCGCGGCCTCGCCTGAAACGGAACATCCGGGCGGCTTGAAGTCATATAATTCGTCTGTCTCCGCGTTGACGGCAAAGCGAGGAGAAAACGCTTGCATTTCATGTTTTGTCGTGATATATTACATTCCGTTTGAGTCCTTTGCAATTGGAATGCGTTCAAAACGGACGGAAACATGAACACGGAAGACAAAACTTCATCGCAAGTTACTGAAAACGAGTTGAAAAGCGCAAAAGCGACGTCCGGCCCCGTGGCGGCATTTCAGGAGAAAATGGACCGATGGACCGACAGGGTCGGCTATGGCGCCACACGCGGCCTGATCTGCGGACTCTTCACGGCGTGGGGATTTGCCGTTGTGGTGGTAATTATCCATCTTACACAAGCAGCGCTCACGCATTCCTTCGGCAAACGGGATACTGACACGCTCGGCGAGATGCTTGTGAATGTGTTTTTCTTCGTGGTCGGACTGACCATTTTCTTTGCGCCGGTCGGAGTGATCATTGGAGCCATTCTGGGCGCAGCGGGTATCATCCGGAAGAAGAAACCTGCGAATGAACCGCCCCCGTCCGAACCGGAACCGTGAGCCGGTTTTATTCCGGTTTGAAGACCTTGGAATCAAGCGACCGGATGCTCCGGAAATGCTTCTGATTGGCGCTGCACAGCGTGAGGGAATGCTCGCAGGCTGTCGCGAAGACGAGCGCATCGGCGAGCTGGATGCCGGACCGCAGCGCGTGTTCCTCGATGAAGATCACGGCGCGGTGCGAGATCGCCTCCGTGATCGGCAGGACGGTGAAATCCAGGGCATTCAGGAACTGCTTGATCAGGCTCTGTTCCTGCCTGCTCCGCGCGCCCTGCATCAGCTCCATGTAGTTGACTGCGGAGATGAAGCGGTTTTCGTCGGCGTCAATCTCCTTCGCCGCCTTCTTCGAGCCGCGAAGCGCCCAGATCAGGACATCCGTATCGAACAGCATCAGCGGAACCTCGGTTTGCGAATCGTTTCCATGTAGGCGGCGGGATCGTCCATATCGGGGCGGCCGCTCCACATGCCGAACGCGGCAAGGTCGGCGGTTTTGACCTTCGCCTTCTTCGTTTGGGCAAGGGGAACGATGACGGCGCGGCGTTTCCCGCGATGCGTGAGCGTGACCGTCTCGTGGCGGTCGATGGCCGTCATGACCTCGCGCATTCTTTTTCTGAGATCCAGGACACTTGCTTCCATGGTTCGCCTCCTTTGAAAGTGTACACTTATACTATACACTTCTTTTGCGAAAATGCAAGCGGAAATCCGTGTTTTTGTTCGGGAAGTGCAGGAAATCAATACGTCAGCTCGTTCATGGAGAACGGCTTGAAGGACTTGATCTTCTGTTCGCGCGCGGCGGGATCGACCGAGAGGTATTTCCAGCGGTTGAACGCGAAGTCGTGCGGCATGTAGCCGGAGAGCCATTCATGCGCCATCACGAAGCACATGGTGTGCGTCTCGAAGATCCAGGGGCATTCGCCCTGCAGGAACCGGATCATTTCGCGCGATTTCGCGGCGTATTCGGCGGGATCGGAGATTGCGAGGAATTCGCGGTACATGGCGTCGTACTCCGCCGAACGGTAGTTCACGCGGTTGCAGCCGCCGGCGTTCTCGCCGTAGAAGAGCTGGAGGAAGTTTTCGGCGTCCGGGTAGTCGGCGGTCCAGGAGTAGCGGAAGAGCTGGATGCTGCCCGCGCGGAGCTTCTGCACGAAACGCGGCCAGGTGTTGAACTCCGGCTGGATCTCGATTCCGATCTCCGCCATGTCGTTCGCCATCAGCTCGGCGGTCTGCCGGTAGAACGTGTCGCTGCCGGTCTGGTCGAACGTGATCACGAGCGCGCGCCCGGTCTTCGGGTCGACGCCGTTCTTGTATCCCGCGAGTTCGAGCTCGCGTTTCGCGGCGGCGATGTCGCGGAGGCCCAGCTCGGGATGTGGTTCCGTGACCGCGCCGGGGATGCCCGGCGGAACCGGCCCGTAGGCGGCGGAGAACCGGCTCCCGGAATGTTCGATGCGGCGTTCGCGGTCGAACGCGAGCGTGATGGCGCGGCGGAGGTGCGGATTGCCGCCGAGGAGCGGATCGGTGAAGTTGAAGCCGATGTAGTTGGTCTCAAGCTGGGGGCGCGAGAGCAGGCGGATGCCGCGTCCGCGCAGCGCGGGCGACAGTTCAAGGTCCTTGTTTACGACCGCCTCGAAACACTCGCTGTCCGGCACGTACAGGTCCAGGCGGCCTTGCAGGAACATCAGCCACGAGGCGAGGGGCTGTTTCACGAGGTAGCAGGAGATGCGGTCGGCGGCGGGGAGCGTGCGCCCGTCGGACTCCGCGTGGTAGCCGTCGTAGCGCGCCATTTCGATGATGTAGTCCTTCTCCCAGCGGGTCAGGCGGAACGGCCCGGATCCCTGCGGATGGTCCGCGAAGTCGTCGCCGTAATGCTCCAGCGCGCGGCGGGAGACGACGGCTGTGTACGGCAGCGCGAGCGCGTACAGGAATCGCGGATCGGCTTTTTCCAGATGAATGACCAGCGTACGGTCGTTCCTGATCTCCAGACCTTCGCACAGGTCGTCGTAGGGCGTGAGATCGCCTTCGGCTGCCGACTCCGTGCGCTTCCGGAACGCCTCCAGCCCGCGGATGCGGTCGCGGATCAGCCAGAACCCCGGCGAACGCAGACGTGTGTCGGCGAGGCGCAGGATGGAGAACGCGACGTCGCGGGCGGTAATCCTTCTTGCGGATTTGTCCGTGCCCGCGAAGGCTTCGCCGTCCTGGAAATAGAGGTCGTCGCGGAGCGTGCAGGTGTAGTCGGTTCCGTCGGCCGAGACTTCCGGCATGGCGGTCAGCATGCACGGTTCGAGCTGGTATTCGCCTTCTGCGTAACGGTATTGCAGGAGCGTGTCGTAGAACGCGCCGCAGACGTACTGGCTGGTGGTGTCGGCGGCGAGCGCGGGGTCGAGCGTGTTGATCTGCTTGCCGAGGCTCATCACCACGCGTTTTTCCGTGGCGGCATCCGTGTTCCCGTCTCCGCAAGCGCAGAGGACCAGAAAAAGCGAACACAGCAGGACCGCATAGAGAAAACGATGAATTGAGGAGGAAACGAAGTTCATTCGTCAGCCGTTCCTTCCTCGCGCATCCAGCGGTCCGCCGCTTCGATCGCGTCTTCGTATGAAAAACCTCGTCCGACAAGACAGCGCACGGCCTTCGCCTTGCGTTTTCGTGGATCGAGTTCGCGGCGGAACTGCGCTGCCTTGCGGTGAAGCACGGCGAACGCGTTGTCGCCGTCGGCGGACTGCTCGGATTCGGCGGACACCGCGTCTTCGTCTTTCCCGTTCAGCGTCTGTTCGATGATCTCCTGCGGGATGCCGCGTTTGCGGAGCGCCATGCGGATGCGCGCGGGGCCGTATCCGCGCGAACGGTAAGAACGCGCGACATCTTCGGCCAGAAAATCGTCGTGAAGCGCGCCCATGCGTTTGACCGCGAGCATGGCCTCGTCGATCTCGGCAGGCGAATAGAGTTTTTTCGCGGCGAGTTTCGAGCGCAGTTCGGCGGTGGAGACGAGGCGTTTCGCGAGGATCTCCACGGCGGCGACGAGGGCGGTTTTCTTTTCGGGGGGCATGGCGCGTACCGGGTTCTATCTGTGTTGGTTCAGGGAAAAAGATACACCGGCATCATGCGAAAATCAACCCGGATCGCCGATTATTTCGGCAAAAAGCGCGCCGACGGGGAGGAACCGCTGGAATTTCACGCGCAGGAGTCTGCGGGAGATGTCCGATTCGCTGCTGACGATGGTGCGGACATAGTTTCCGGACCAGCCGTCCCAGAGTTCCTTCTTGTTGCAGTTGGTCTCGATCAGGACCGCGCCGGTCGTGCCGACGAGGCCTTTCGCGAACTTCTGCGCGCATTCTTCCTTCAGCGCCTTGAGCTGTTCGATGCGGTCGGCGACCACGGTTTTCTGCACCTTGTCCGGCATATCCGCCGCCGGAGTGCCGGAACGCGGCGAATAAGGGAAGACGTGGATGTTCGCGAAGTCCATCTTGCGAAGGAACGCGAGCGATTTCTCGAAATCGGCATCGGTTTCGCCGGGGAACCCGACGATGACGTCCGTGCCGAGGTGGAGGTTCGGGATCGCCTCGCGGGCGTATGCGGCGTATTCGGCGAACTTCGCGGTATCGCAATGGCGGTTCATTTTCTTCAGAATCCTGTCGCAGCCGCTCTGGAGGGGCAGGTGCAGGAACTCGCAGACCTTGGCCGCGTTGCGATTCATGGCGTCGACGATGGGGAAGATTTCGTCGCAGGGCTCGGTGGAGCTGAGGCGGATGCGGAAATCGCCTGGGATCCCGCACAGACGGTCAATCAGTTCCGGCATCCCGACCTTGCCCGCCTTGTAGTGACAGGTGTTCACGCCGGTCAGCACGATCTCGTGGAATCCGTCTGCGACCGCCTTCGTGAATTCGGCTGTGATCTCCTTCAGGTCGCGCGAACGCTCCGGTCCGCGCGCGGCCGGAACGATGCAGTAGGAACAGTTGTTGTTGCAACCCTCCTGCACCTTGATGAACGCGCGGGAACGGAACGGGAACACGCCCTGCGCCTGTTCGGCGAAGATGCCTTTTGCGAGCTTCGGGGCGGCGGGAACGTCGCGTTTTTCCAGCAGCGCGAGGTATTCGGGCAGGATGGCCTCGATGTCCTTCTTCTGCTCGTTGGTCAGCACGAGGTCGATATCCTGGTTCTGCTCCAGCTCGTCTCTGCTCACGTCGGCGGCGCATCCGGTGAAGACGATGAAGGACTGCGGATTCTCCGCGCGGATGGAGCGGAGCGCCTGTTTGCTTTTCTTGTAGGCCGTCTCGGTGACTGTGCAGGAGTTGACGAGGATGAGGTTCGGACTGCTGGAGGCGTCAGGGGAGACGATTTGGAATCCGAGACGGATCAGTCTGTCGTTCAGAAGTGCGCTGTCGGCCTGGTTGAGCCGACAGCCAAGCGTTATGACCGCTGCAGTGATCGGTTTCATGTTATGTCGCAGAAAGATGACTGTAGGATGATTTGGTATGGAATAAAACGGGCCGGCCGGAACATGAGCCCCGGCGGCGTTCTGTGCGGAAAGCTGCGGCGCGGATCAGGAACGGATCTGGCCCGTTCCGTAGATCTTGTACTTGTAGGAAGTGAGTTCGGGCAATCCCATCGGGCCGCGCGCATGGAATTTGTCCGTGCTGATGCCCATTTCCGCGCCCATGCCGAACTCGCCGCCGTCGGTGAACCGCGTGGATGCGTTCCAGTACACGGCTGCGGAGTCCACATTGTCTAGGAAGAACTTCGCGTTCGCCTCGTCAGTCGTGAGGATGCTGTCGCTGTGACCGGAACCGTAGCGGTTGATGTGGTCGACTGCTTTCTTTACGCCGTCCACGATGCCGACCGTGACGTCGAGCGAACCGTATTCCTTCGGCCAGTCCTCCTCGGTGGCGGGGACGACCGCGACGGGCGCGGCAAGCTTCGCGAAGGCTTCGTCGCCGTGCATAGTCACGCCGAGCTGAGCAAGCCTTGCGGCGAGTTTCGGCGCGAATTCCGGCGCGATCGAAGCGTCGATGAGGATGGTCTCCAGCGCGTTGCACACGCTCGGACGCTGGCACTTGGCGTTTTCGATGATCGTCAGCGCCTGGTCCTGGTCGCAGACATGGTCCACGAAGATGTGGCACACGCCCTTGTAATGCTTGATGACGGGCATCGTGGCCTGTTCGACCACGGCGCGGATCAGACGTTCGCCGCCGCGCGGAATCACCATGTTGATGCAGTCGTTCATCTTCAGCATGGCGGAAACAGCGGCATGTCCCTTGAACGGCACGAGCTGGAGCGCGCCTTCGGGCATGCCGGCGGCGACGCCCGCGTCGGAGATGCATTTCGCGAGCGCGTTGTTCGAACGGAACGCCTCGCCGCCGCCGCGCAGGATGACCGCGTTGCCGGATTTGATGCAGAGTCCGGCGGCGTCGACCGTCACATTCGGGCGGGATTCATAGATGATCGCGATGACGCCGATCGGCACGGAGACTTTGTCGATCCGGAGCCCGTTCGGGCGCGTTACGGAGGAGAGGATGCGCCCGACCGGATCTTCCAGACCGGCCACGTGGCGAAGGGCGTCCGCCACGTCCTTGACGCGTTTCGGCGTCAGCGTGAGGCGTTCCAGTTTCGGCGCGTCCAGCCCGTTCTGTTTGGCTTCGGCTAAATCTTCGGCGTTGGCGGCCAGGATGGCGTCCGTGTCGCGTTCGAGCGCATCGGCCATCGCCAGCAGCCAGCGCGAACGGCTGGCGGAATCGGAGACGGCGAGCGCGCGGGAGGCGCGGAGGGCGCGGAGGCCCAGTTCATGCATCGCTTCCCGCATGTCGGCTTCGTTGTTTGTTTCGCAGATCATCTGATAACCCTGAAGTTTAATGCGCCGGATAGGCCGCTGCACGGCGTTTCCCGGCGAGGAGACCCCGCGCTTCCGGGGCTCCATGTTGAAAATCATGCATAATAAGATACTTATCCTTGACGGATTTGCAAATCAAAACATTAAAAATTACGTGTTTTTTCGCTGAAACGACAGCATCAGCAGGGAAAACAGCTGGTAGGAACGGTCTTTCCCGCCGTTCTGGTGTTCGTCGATCAGGCGTTTCACGGCGGCGCGTTCGAACATCGGCCAGCTCTTCGGCAGTTCGTCCAACAGGGCCGAACGCAGCTGGTCGCGCCAGACGGTGCGGAACCACGTCGCCACCGGCACGCCGAATCCGCGTTTGCGCCGTCCTGCGAGCCCGGGCGGGAGTTCCTTCGCAAACGCGTCGCCGAGGATGCGTTTGCGGTGGCCGCCCTGGATCTTGAACGAAACGGGCAGGGCGCGTGCAAACCTGGAGACCTTCGGGTCCAGGAACGGATTCCGCACCTCGAGCGAGGCCGCCATGGAGCAGACGTCGACCTTCGTCAGCACGTCGCCGGGCAGGTAACGGCGCAGATCGTCTTCCATCAGCGACGCCATGAGTTCAGCCGCTTCCGGCAGAGACCGTTTCGTATTGAAATACGGGCGAAGGTCCGGCGCGATCATGCCGATGGAATCCGCCGCGAAATGCGACATCAACGCGTCATAGCGCGCGCCTGTGCCGGAGACCGCGCCGAGGCGCAGGAAACGTTTCAGGCGTCCGGCTTTGCTGCGTTCCCCCGAATCCGGCAGGCATGCCGCCGCGGCGCTCCAGAGGAAGCCCGGCGTGAACGCACGCAGGTTTTGGAGAATGTGCATCGCGCGGTAGCGTTCGTATCCGCCGAACAGCTCGTCCGCACCGTCCCCGCTCAAAGCGACCGTAACGTGTTCGCGGGCGAATGATGCCAGAAAGTATGACGGCAGCATGGACGCGTCCGCGTAGGGTTCGCCGAATTCGGCGGCGAGTTTAGGCAGCAGATCGAAGTCCTGCGGCTGGACGGTCCTGATATGGTGATGCAGTCCGTGCGGGGCAAATTTCGCGAGATGAGCCGCTGTGGCCTTGCAGTCGGCGCTTTCGTCGTAGCGCGGATCATCGAATCCGATGGAGAAACACTCCAACGGGGCGGTCGAATGTTTTGCGGCGAGGAGAGCCACGATGGCGGAGTCCAGCCCGCCGGACAGGAAGACGCCAAGCGGCACATCGGCGACCATGCGGCGTTTCACGGCTTCCGAAAGCTGATACTGCACGGTCCCGCAGGCGCCTAGGTAGGTCATATGATCCGGACCGGGTTGAATTTGCGCGCCCCAGTCGATCTCACGCATCGCGCCCGTTTCCAGTTCAAATTCGAGCGCGGTCCCGGGGAGCAGTTTTTTCACGCCCTCGCGGATGGTGGCGGGCGCGGGAATGTACTGGAATGAAAGATAGTCGGCGAGCGCCGAAAGTGAGATTGACGTCGGGCAGCCAGGACACTGCGTGAGCGTCCCGAAGCGACTCGCGAAGGCAAATTCCCCGGTCGAAAGATGGAAATAATACAGCGGCTTCACCCCGTGGTAATCGCGCGCCAGCAAAAGCGTTTTCGCCGCCGCATCGTAGAATGCAAAGGCGAAGAAACCGTTGAGGCGCGGAAGGCAGTCCGCGCCCTCGCGGATCATGAGGTTCAGCAGGACTTCCGTGTCGGATCTCGTGCGGAAGACTTCGCCCGCCTGTTCCAGTTCATTCCGAAGCTCGCGGAAGTTGAATATCTCTCCATTGAAAACGAGCGTGTAGCGCCCTTCGCCGCCGTGCATGGGCTGCGCGCCGCCGTCGAGGTCGATTACGGATAGGCGGGTGTGGGCAAGCCCGAGCGCGCCGTCCTGGTACACGCCATGCGCGTCCGGCCCCCGCTGGCGCATCGTGCCGCATAGCTTTTGCAGCAGCGCCTCGTCGGGCGGCGATTGCGGATTGAAACAGCCTGCGATCCCGCACATGGGTTATTCTCCCTTCTCCACGATCGGGATGTGTCGGGACTGACGCCGCCGGAGTTCCGCGGCCTCGTAGTCCGCCTTTGCGCGCGGGATGAAACATGTGTCGAGGAAACGTTCGAGGATGATTCTGCGCGCCAGTTCGGACGGGTGGAGCATGTCCTCGGCGTAGAAGCGATAGTCGCGCAGTTCGTCGTTCAGAATCTCGAACGCGGGGAAGTATGCGCATCCGTCGACCTTTGCGCAGACGTCCGCGGCGGCGGCCCGCAATCTCGCCTTCGAGAGCGAATTCGTGGTCAGGTCTCCCGGATTGTGCCGCACGGGCGACAGCGTGATGATGATCGGGCACGTGGCGTTGTACGAACGGATGATCTCGCAGGCGTTGCGCATGGCGGCGCGGCAGGTGTCGTAGCTCAGTACGCTCTGCTCGAATTCGTTGCCCGGCGCCTTGTGGCAGTTCGCGACCACGAAACGTTCCGGCATGTGCTTGTAAACGACCGCGGTCGACACGGTCATGAGGAAGAAATCTGCTTTTTTGAGTGCGCGGCGGAACCGTTTCGCGGATTCGTTGGCGTTTACGGCGCCTTCGGCGGCGCTTGCGGTGGAGAACGCCCCGTGATGCCGCCATGAATGCCACCTGCCGTTCAGTTCGAAGAAATCGCTCTCCGAGTAGCCGCATTCCAGGCGCTGCAGCGCGTCGTTGATGGAGTACGGATTGTACAGAATCCCGTTCGGATTGACCATGCCGCGCATGCCGCTGTCGAGCAGCGTCATGGCAATGTCCTGCGCGAAGCACGAGCCAATGGCGGCGAGCGTGCCCTGCGCCCGGATTTTCGGGAACGGGAAGGTGTAGTTGACCGGGGTGTACGGGATGGAGCCGGATGAGTTCATGTGAGCGGGCCTCCGGTGATGAGTTTTTCCAGCAGGAGCGAGTAGCGCGGCTCGCGGACGGCGTTCCGCACGGCCATGGAGACGGCTTTGCGCGAGCCGACCAGGACCATGAGGCGTTTGGCGCGGGTGATGCCGGTGTACAGCAGATTCCGCTGGAGCATCATGTAATGCTGAGAGAGGAGCGGCATGACGACGGCTGGAAACTCGCACCCCTGGGATTTGTGGACGGTGACGGCGTAGGCGGGCACGATCTGCTCCGCCTCCTCGAACCGGTATTCGACCATCGGGCCGGACTCGTAACGCACCTGGAACGATTCGTTCCGGAAGTCGATTCGTCCGAGGAAGCCCATGTCGCCGTTGAACACGTTTTTGTCGTAGTTGTTTACGATCTGCATGACTTTGTCGCCGGTCTTGAACAGGCGTCCGAGCGAACGGAACACGAATTTCTTCTCCGGGTTCAGCTTCTCCTGAAGAAGCTCGTTCATCGCCTGCGTTCCGACCGCGCCGCGGTTCATCGGGCACAGCAGCTGCACGTCGCGGACCGGGTCGAGTCCGAACCGGCGCGGGATGCGGTCGGTGATCATGCGTTCGATCACGTCGGCGGCGTCCTCCGGGTCGTCCTTCTCGATCCAGTAGAAATCGGCCTGCGCATCCTTCTCTCGCCGGGGCAGACGCGGCATGACGCCGTTGTTCACGTCGTGGGCGGCGTGGATGATTCCGCTGCCGTCGCCCTGACGGAATATCTGCGTGAGGCGGGAGACGGGGCAGACGCCCGATGCTATGAGGTCGTTCAGGACATTGCCGGGGCCGACGGACGGCAGCTGGTCCGGGTCGCCCACGATCACGACGGACGCGCCCGGCTTCACGGCCCGGAAGAACGCCAGCGCGAGCAGAATGTCGAGCATGGACGTTTCGTCCAGCACATACAGATCGTAGGGAAGCTGGTTGCCTCGCCCGTACACGAATTTGCGGGCGGCGGGATCCCATTTGAGCAGACGGTGGATCGTGAACGAGGTCAGGCCGGTGGCTTCGGTCATGCGTTTTGCGGCGCGTCCGGTCGGGGCGGCCAGCGCGATCGAAAGATGCGACAGTTTCGCGCGCCGGACGATCTCCGAGACGACCGTGGTCTTGCCGACGCCGGGCCCGCCCGTGATGACCGTGACCGGCGACTGGGCCACGCGGTCGACGGCGAGGAGCTGTTCCGAGCTGAATTTCGAGCCCGGCGTGGCTGGGGCCTGCGCGAGCTTCAGCCCGGCGAAGCGGTCCCGCGATTGGAGGAACCGGATGAGGAAGGGGAGTTCGTCCTCGCAACGGAGGAGTCCGGGCTCGTAGATCATCGCATCGCCTTCATGCGAGACGCATGACGCTGCGCGTTTTGTCTCCAGCGCCTTTTCGATCGCTGCGCCCGCGTCGGCCTCGTCCACGTCGAGCAGTTCGGCCAGAAACTTGATGAAAACGGCATGCGGCATGCACACATGCCCCGCCTGGCGCGCCTGAAGCAGCCCGTAGGTTACGCCCGCGGTCATGCGCCGCACGTCGTTGCTGCCGATTCCGAGCTGGCGCGCGATCTTGTCGGCGTAGGTGAATCCGATTCCCTTGATGTCGGCCGCGAGCTGGTACGGGTTTCCACGGATGACCTCCGGCGCATTATTGCCGTACTTGTCGTAGATGCGGACGAACCAGGCGGGATTGACGCCGAGCCCCTGCAGGTAGATCTGGCTTTCGCGGCGTTCTGAGTTCTCCTTCCACGCCTTGCGGATGGCCTCGATGCGTTTCTTGCCGAGGCCGGGAACTTCCTTCAGGCGGCGGGACTGCTGGTTCAGCACGTTCAGCGTGTCCGCGCCAAACGTGTCGACGATGGCTTTGGCGTATTTCTCGCCGATGCCCTTCACGACGCCGCTGGAAAGGTATTTGACCAGGCCGTCGCGGGTGGCCGGGAGAGAAAAGACGCATGAGCTTACGCGGAACTGCCGTCCATGATCCTTGTGCATCTCCCATTTGCCGGAGAGCTGAACCGTCTGGCCGGGGGAAAGCCCCGGCACGGTTCCGACTGCGGTGTGGACGGCTCCCTGTGGATCCCGCAGGCGGAACACGGTGTACGAGGCGTCCTCGCTTTCGTACACAACGCGCTCCACTTCTCCGTTGAGCTTATGCTCGGCGAGAGAAGCGTTTCCGGATTCGACGTCGAATTCGTCCGTCATGTCCGCCCGCGGTTTTTGAGCTTATGATTGAAGCGGATCAATGGTGCGAGAAGATGCGTTCCGGGGCATGGCGCAGCGCCACGCCGAGTTCGTTCGCGCGCTTCACCACGTCGGCGTCCTTCAGGGAACCGGCGGGGGAGACGACCGCGCGGATGCCCGCGGCGGCGGCGACTTCGAGGGCGTCCGGGAACGGGAAGAACCCGTCGCTGGACATGGCGGCTCCGTCGAGCGTGACGTCGCCGGTGAATTTCTGCTTGAACTTTTCGATGGCTTGTTCGACCGCGCCCACGCGGTCCTGTTCGCCGGTGCCCACGGAGAGCGTCTGGCCGTTCTTCACGATCACGACGCCGTTCGAGCGCACGGAGATGTTGATGTACCATGCCGCAAGCAGGTCCTTCGCCTGCTGTGCGGTCGGTTCCACGTTCGAAACCTGCGCTCCGCACACCTTGTTCTCGCCTGTTGCGGCGGGAAGGTCGGCGAAGGAGCGGACGTTGGTGAGGAGCGGGGCGGCGACAACGAGCGAGCCGTCGCCGAGGACCTTGATGGTGTTGACGGCGGGATCTCCGACGAAACGGGGCAGGGTGTCGAGCGCGCCGCACCTCAGCACGCGGAGCTGCTTGTTGACCTTGTAGGTTACGCTGTCGTTGAAGACCTCGAGGGCGTCCGCGTCGAAATCGGGCGCCACGACGCATTCGGCGAAGAGCTCCATGATGGCCGCCGCGGTGTCCTTGTCGACCTTGCGGTTGAACGCGATCACGCTGCCGAACGCCGCGCGGGCGTCGCAGTCGCGGGCCTTGATGAAGACCTGCCGGAGCGTTTCGCCGGGCAGGCCGACCGCCGCGCCGCTCGGGTTCACGTGCTTCATGACGGCGCATGCCGGCTCCTCGAAATACTTCACGATGTTCAGCGCGCCGGAGATGTCCTCCAGGTTGGTCTGGGAAAGGCCGTTCTTGCCGGTCTTCAGGACTTCGAGGTCCATGAGCGCGCCGTGTTCGTCGGCGGGGCGGTAGAACGCCGCTGGCTGGTGCGGATTGGTGCCGTAGCGGAGGTCGTCTTTCTTGACGTAGCGGCGTCCGCAGACGACGATTTCATCGGGAAAATCCCCGATATTGGCGGTAAGATAGGTGTTTCTGTCGATCTTTCCTGACATTTTTTTCGACTCCGGCTTTGAAAGGTTGGATTTTTGTGGTATGTTAATTAAAGAAAAACGCAGTATTCAATTTACATTCATGCGGGCAATATCGCAAATCACATTCGAAAAAAATCCTTGATTTTATTTGGACCTGACCTGAAATGAACGGTATTTTTCTGACTTTGGAGGGCGGCGAAGGCTGCGGCAAATCCACCCAGCTCGAACGCGTCGCCGCCGCTCTGCGCGCCGCGTCCGGCCGCGAAGTCGTCACCGCGCGTTCCCCCGGAGGCGTCGCGGTCGCCGAAAAGATCCGCACCATCCTGAAGACGCGCGAGCCGGGCGAAGACTTGCTGCCGGAAACGGAACTGATGCTCTTCGGCGCGTGTCACGCCCAGATGTGCGAATACATGATCCGGCCCGCGCTGGCTCGTGGCGCCGTCGTCATCTCGGACCGCTTCACCGACAGCACGCTCGTCTATCAGGGCTGCGCCCGCCGCATCGCGCCGGAGACGGTCGCCCGCGTCAATGAGTTCGTGTGCCGCGGCACGCGCCCCGATCTCGTGCTTGTGCTGGATATCCCGGTGGAACTCGGCCTGCGCCGTGCCGCCGCGCGCTCGGGTTCGGCGGCGCAGAACGATCGGTTCGACTCGGAGTCGACGACGTTCCATTCCGCGGTGCGTGAGGGCTTCCTCGAACTCGCCCGGCGCGAACCCGGCCGATTCGCCGTGGTCGACGCGTCACCTTCGCCCGAACAGGTCACGCAATCCATTCTGGAGGCGATCCATGCACGACTGGCTATCCTTTGAATCCGCGTATCCGCTCCTCGGGCGGTCGCTCCGCATGGCGAAAAATGCGGGCCGGCTGGGGCATTCCCATCTCGTGGTCTCCTCGAACGCGTCCATCCGCAACCGGTTTCCGACTCTGCTCGCCCAGCTCGCGGTCTGCCTGGACCCGCTCCCCGACGGCGCTCCCTGCGGACATTGCGAGACGTGCTCCCTGCTGGAAAGCGGGCTGTATCCCGATCTCTTCCTGCTCGCGCCGACCTCGAAATCGCGTCAGATCGTGATTGGGAACGACGACTCCGACCCGGACACGCTCCGCAACTTCGAATCCATGTTCCACCTCAGCAGCAGCGCGCCCGGCGGCTGGAAGATCGGCGTCATCCAGGACTGCGACACCATGAACGAGAACGCGCAGAACGCATTCCTGAAGACGCTGGAGGAGCCGCCGCGCAACTGCCTTTTCATCCTCGCCACGGGGCATCCCGCCTCGCTTCTGCCCACAATCCGGTCCCGCTGCCAGATACTCTCGCTAACGGACAACGTCTGCAAGTACGACATGGAGACGTTCGCCGCCATGCCGCCCCTGCTGATGAAGCTTACATTCGGCTCGAAGGACGACCTGGTGGCCGGGGAGGACTGCGCCGCCGGGCTGATCGACATGCTCGGTTCGCTCGGCGGCATGGCGGAGGCGACCGTGCAGGCGCGCTGGGCAGACCGCCTGAAATCCGCCGAAAACCTCGAAAACGCCGCCATGAAGCTGATTGAGAAGCGCATGGACGGCGAGACCGGCTGCGAGTATCTCCGCCTCCGCGAGGAATTCCTCAGCATCCTGCATACATGGTTCGCGCAGATCGCGCTCGTCGCCGAGGGAACGCCGCTTGAACTTCTGCCGAATCCGGAGGTCATTCGCGTATGGCTGGACGCCGATCCTCGTCCGACGCTCCCGCCGGACGAGGCCGCGCGCATGTTGAACGAGGCGGAGTCGCTGGTCCGCGTGCTGAACACCAACGTCAGCGACGAGCTCGCCGTGCGGGCGTTCGCGCTGTCCGTCGCGATCGACACGGGCGTGCAGGGATGAGGTGAGCCGCCATGCCCGCCGAGATCAGGGAGCGCTACGAATTCACGCCGATCGGACTCCTGCACACCGGCCTGCGCTGGCGGTACGAAGCGCCGCGCCAGGCGGGATTTTCCGAGGCGAAGGCGCGGATCGAACTCTATCCCGGACGCGGCTTCGAACAGGCGCTGGAGGACCTCGCCGGATTCGAACGCGTCTGGGTCGTCTTCATCTTCCACCTGAACGCCACCTGGAAGCCGAAGGTCACGCCGCCGTATGCGCCCGAAAACCGCAAGTACGGCGTCTTCTCCACGCGGTCGCCGCACCGCCCGAACCCGATCGGCCTGAGCTGCGTCGAACTGGAGGGCGTCGACGGCCTGAACGTCTACCTGAACCGCTGCGACATCCTCGACCGCACCCCGATCCTCGACATCAAACCGTACATCCCCGCGGTCGACGCGTTCCCGGAGTCGAAGGCCGGGTGGCGCGACGAACTCGTCCTGACCGTGTGGACGCACGATTTCTCCCCCGTCGCGCGGGCGCAGATGGACTGGATCGAAGCGCAGACCGGGCTTGACCTCGCCAATTTCTGCGCCGTCCAGCTCAAATACGAACCCTTCAACCCCGCCCGCAAGCGCATCGAACGGCTTCCAGACGGCTCCTGGGCGATCCACTGCCGCACCTGGCGCATCGTCTACCGCGCCGACGCGGACGCCCATGCGCTGCTCTTCGAATCCGTCGGCACGAACTACGCGCCGGACGAACTCGCGCCCGGCGCCCCCGATCCGTACGCTGACAAGGCGTTCCACCGGGCGTTCCTGGAGGTCTCGGCATGGAAGTGAAGCTCTGCCCCATCACCGGGTTCTGTTCGGGCGTGCGCGCCGCGCTGGACCTGACCGCGGACATGCTGAAACAGCACGGTCCGCCAGTCTTCATCCTGCACGACCTCGTCCACAACGATTCGGTCGTGAAGGACCTGCTTTCGCGCGGCGCGAAGATCGTCGACGAACCCGAGGGGCTGCCCCCCGGCGCCACGCTCATCTTCAGCGCGCACGGCGTTTCCGAGGAGGTCGAGGCGCGCGCACGTTCGCTCCCGCTGAACATCGTCGACGCCACGTGTCCTCTGGTCCGGCAGGTGCAGAAACGCGGCGCGGAACTCTCGGAAAAGGGGCATGTCGTGCTGCTCTTCGGCAAGGCCGGACACCGCGAGGTCGAGGGCATCCTGGGGCGGATCCACGGCGAGAAGCATCTCCTCACGAACGAGGCGGACGCCCGCAATTTTAAGCCGGTCCCCGGACGCACCTATGCCTGCATCAGCCAGACCACCATGAACAGCGACGTGATCGCGGAGATGACCGCGATCCTGCACGAAAAGATCCCCGGCCTCGTCGAATCCGCGTCCGTCTGCCGCGCCACGCTGAAGCGCCAGAACGCCGTCCGCGCATTGGCTGCCGAATGCGACCTCGTGCTGGTCGCCGGGTCCGCGCACAGCTCCAACACGCGCCGTCTGTGCGAGATCGCTGCCGGCCAGGGCGCGCGAGCCGAACTCGTCTCCGGTCCGGAAGACGTCACTCCGGAACTCCTCCGCGGCGCACAATGCGTCGGCGTCACCTCCGGCGCGAGCGCGCCGGACGACCTTGTCAACGGCATCTATGACGCGGTGAAACGCATCGCGGGATCCGAACCATGAAATAATCGGGAGATTGCCATGATCCAGCCGGAACCGATCACATTTCCGCCGAAAGGCTCATTCGGATTCTTCTCCACCGTGCCTTTTTTCGGCGCCAACCGCAAGTGCAGAAAAAAGGTCATTCAGCAGTTGCTGTCACGGGTTCCTTATAAGGCCGAAATCGAAAGCATGTGGGCTTCCCCGGATTTCCCGCCTCAAGCGGATATTCAGAGAATCCTGGAGTGCATCCGGGTCTACAACGGCTGGCCCAACGCCCTCTTCCTTCCGTCCGATTCCTTCCTCGCTCTCGCGCCACTCGAAGGACACTACGAATCCTTCACTGTCGATTATGACACCGTGAACGACATCTTTTTCATCCTCCATCCCGAGGAAAAGGAACGGATAAAGGCTTCGAAAAAGATCGGGAACCTGTTAAGCCGGTCGCTTGCCGCGTGCGGAGACATTCCGGTCATTGACACCGAACGGATTCAACCGGAACACACGCTCGCCGACGTCCTGCATCTGCTCGCCGATTCCTCGTTTTTCCAGCCGGATAATGAGAGAAAAAACCTGAGCTGGACTTCCTGATGACGAAAAGAATATCCTTTGGAAAAACCGCAATGTTTGCCATGCTGGAGAAACGGACCTTCTTTTCAGCTTGTTTTTTCGTGCTTTTTTCCGCACTGGATTTGCATTTTCGGAAAAGTGTGGTATTTTAATAACGTTTCACGTTTTTTTGTCGTGGGTCGGTAGCTCAGTCGGTAGAGCATCGCCCTTTTAAGGCGGTGGTCCAGGGTTCGAGTCCCTGCCGACTCACTTTTTTTGCGCCCTGATTCCGGGCGTTCCCCGTTATTTCCCGCCTTTTTCCGGTTTCTCGTTTGAAAAATCCCGGTACAGGCTGTATTATAATTTCCGTATCGTCATAATAGAAATGGATACGCGCGCTCTCCCGTCGCGTTTCCCAATGAGATAATTCACCAACGCAAAACGATCAGGAATACTGGGATTATGGCTACGGATTTCGTGCATCTGCACCTGCATACTGACTACAGCCTGCTGGACGGCGCGTGCGCCATCTCGTGGGCGAAACTGAAAAAAGAGGACGCCGAGGGCAAGGTGGACCTGGTGACCATGGCGCAGCAGTACGGCATGAAGGCGTGCGCGATCACGGACCACGGCGTCATGGGCGGCTGCTACGAATTCCACAACGCCATGAAGAAGGCGGACATCAAGCCGATCATCGGCTGCGAGACGTACATCGCGCCCGGCAGCCGTCTGGAAAAAACACCCGGAGTGCCGAACATCAAGGGGTTCCACCTGATCCTGCTGGCGAAGAACAACGTGGGCTACCACAACCTCTGCAAGCTCAATTCCGAAGCGCACATGACCGGGTTCTACTACAAGCCCCGCATCGACCGCGAGCTCCTCGCGAAATACCACGAGGGCATCATCGGCATGAGCGCGTGCCTGCAGGGGGAGATCGACGTGGCGATCCTTCGCGGCGGCGTGGAAGCCGGGCGCAAGGTCCTGTTCGACTACCTCGACCTCTTCGGCGGAAAGGAGAATTTCTGCCTGGAGCTCATGTACCACGGGATCGAGGACCAGAAGACCGTGAACCGCGGCCTGATCCAGCTCGCCCGCGAGAACGACGTCCGGCTGGTCGCCACGAACGACGTCCACTATCTGAAGAAGGAGCATGCGCGTTCCCATGAAATCATGCTGTGCATCCAGACGCGCACCACCATGGACGACCCGCGCCGCATGAAAATGGAGTACGACGAGTTTTACTTCAAGTCCGGCGACGAGATGATGCAGGTCTTCGGAACGGAGGCTCCGGACGCCATCGCGAACACGCTCGCGGTCGCGGAACAGTGCGACGTGAAGATCGGCTATGAGAACCATTATCCCGAGTACACGCCGCCGCGGGAGTTCGTCGACACGCTCGACTTGGACGCCATCCGCGTGGAGGCCGAACGGGAAATCGCAGACGAGATTGTGGAAGAACACAAGAAGGAGCCCGACAAGCCGTTGCCCGACGACGCCCAGCGCGCCAACCTCGTCGAACGCCGCGTCGTCATGAAGAAATCCGCCGCCTATCTCCGCAGCATCTGCCTGTACGGCACGGGCCGCGCGGACAGCGTGTGCGGCTATGAGAAGAAATACGGCTACGATCCGTTCAATCCGCCGGAGGACAGGAAGGAGGAGGCGAAACGCAACCTCGAACGCATGGACTTCGAGCTGTCGGTCATCAACCGCACGAAATATCCGAGCTACTTCCTCTGCGTGTGGGACTTCATCAACTGGGCGAAGGAGCACGGCATCCCGGTCGGACCGGGACGCGGCTCCGGCGCAGGCTCCATCGTGGCGTACCTGAGCGGCATCACGAACATCGACCCAATGAAATACGATCTGCTGTTCGAGCGCTTCCTGAACCCGGACCGCGTGTCGCCGCCCGACTTCGACACGGACTTCTGCGAACGTCACCGCCAGGAGGTCATCGACTACGTGATCCAGAAGTACGGCGAGGACAGCGTGTCGCAGATCGGCACGTACGGCACGCTGAAGGCGAAGGCCGTCGTGAAGGACGTGGCGCGCGTGCTGGGGCGCACTCCGGCCGAGGGCAACATGATCACGAAGCTCATCCCGGAGGACCCGAAGATGACGCTTGCGAAGGCGATCAAGGAGTCGCCCGAGCTGAAGCAGCTGCTCGAAAAGGAAGCCTGGGTCCGCGAGATATTCCAATACTGCGTTCCGATCGAACAGCTCAACCGCCAGATGGGCATCCACGCGTGCGGCGTCATCATCTGCAACCAGCCGCTCGCCGACCTCGTTCCGCTCGGACGCGGCGCGCACGAGGAAGTCATCACGCAGTACGTCGCACCGCTCTGCGAGAGCATCGGCCTGCTGAAGATGGACTTCCTCGGGCTCCGCACGCTGACCGTGATCCAGGACGCCGTGGACAACGTGAAGCGCACGCACGGGATCGCGCTCGACATGGACGCGATTCCGCTGGACGACCAGAAGACCTACGACCTCATCAACCGCGGCGACACCGTCTCCGTGTTCCAGCTCGAATCCGGCGGCATGCAGGACCTCTGCCGCAAGTTCGGCGTGGAGAATCTCCGGCACATCATCGCCCTCGTGGCGCTCTACCGGCCCGGCCCGATGCAGTTCCTCGACCTCTTCGTCGGGCGAAAAAAGGGCACGGTTCCGCTCGAATACGACCATCCGCTCATGGAGCAGTACCTGAAGGAAACGTACGGCATCATGCTCTACCAGGAGCAGATCATGCAGTGCGTGCAGGTGCTGGCCGGATTCTCGCTCGGCCAGGCCGACATCCTCCGCCGCGCCATCGGCAAGAAGAAGATCAAGGACATGGAGGCGCAGCACGACAAGTTCATCGACGGCTGCGCGAAGACGAACGGCATCCCGACGGCGCAGGCGGAGCGCATCTGGGAGAACATCAAGAAGTTCGCAGAATACGGCTTCAACAAGTCGCACAGCGCCGCCTACGCGCTGCTCTCCTACCGCACGGCCTACCTGAAGGCGAACTACCGCCCCGAATTCATGGCCGCCGTGCTCACCAGCGAACTTTCCAACGCGAAGAAGCTCACGTTCCTCATCAACGAGTGCCGCACCACCGGGATCCGCATCCTGCCGCCGGACGTGAACACCAGCGACGTGAATTTCACTGTGGACGGCGACGCCATCCGCTTCGGCCTCGGCGCGATCAAGGGGTTCGGGCAGGGCGTCTCAGCCGTCATCATCGAGGCGCGCAAGGACGGTCCGTTCACCTCGCTGGAAGACCTGGCCGAACGCACCGAAGGGCTCAACGCCAAGGGGCTTGAGGCGCTCATCCGCTGCGGGGCGCTGGACTCCACCGGTCTCAAACGGTCCCAGCTCGTCGCCATGATCGACTCCGCACTGTCGTCCGCCGCGTCCGCGCGGCGCGACCGCGAATCCGGACAGGCCAGTCTCTTCGACATGCTGGACGATCCGCAGGATGCCGGATTCGAGAAACAGCCCCCGCCGGACATCCCGGAATTCCCGGACAGCGTGATGCTGGAGGACGAGAAACAGCTCCTCGGGTTCTTCGTTTCCGGGCATCCGCTTTCGTCATCGAAGAAGATCATCGACACCTTCTCGACGGCCAATCTGTCGGAAATATCCCGCATGCCGGGCGACGTCGGCGTGAAGTTCGGCGGCCTCGTGACCGCGGTCGCCAAGAAATACGCCAAGAGCGACAGCAAGCCGTTTGCCATCGTTCAGATCGAGGACCTGACCGACACCATCGAATGCGTCTGCTACAACCGCCTGTACACCGAGATCGGCGCACTGCTCGTGGAGGGGGCGAAGGTCTTTGTCCGCGCCGTCACCAAAAAGGGCGACGACGAGGGAGACGAAGTCTCGCTTCAGCTGGAGGATGTGATCCCGCTGGAGGATGCGCCGTTCTACAACGCGGAGACGCTCCAGATCAATCTGTTCGAGGAGACGATGAAGACGGAAGCCTGCGCGGAACTGAGCAGCCTGCTTGCCCGCCATGCAACGCCGCCTCCCGAACTCTTCCCCGCGGGAACCGTTCCGGCGGAACAGGCGGATGCCTCATCGAAACGCAGAAATCCGAAGTGGAAACAGGGGCCCGAACCTGTTCCCGTGCTGATCTGCGCGGCCACGAAGAACCGTCTGGCGGCATTCATCGAACTGCCGTCGACCGTCCGCGTCTATGTGTCGCGACCGCTCCTGAACGAGCTCGACGCCCTTCTAGGCGAAAACCATTACACGATCAAACCGAAGGACGACGTTCCGCAGCCGCGCCGCCAGTGGCGCCGTGACAAGGAGTCCGAATCCGAACCGGCCTCGGCCTGACGCCTCCGGCCCGGGAGTTCGCCCATGCTGAATACGTTCCGCTTTCATTTGTTCCTTCCGCTGTGCATGACGATGTTCGCCGTGTCCGGCCTGTTCCTTCACGCCGCCCCGATCCGGAAGCTGCCGGACGAGCCGGAGGAAGGGGAGTCATCCGCCGCAATGAAGATACTGCCGGACGAGCCTGCCCCTTCCGCCGAAAAGGAGAACGGGGCAAAGGCCGAAAAGAAACCCGCGAAGACGGACTCCGAGGCGATCAAGGAGATTACGGACCGCCTCGACAGGATGATCGTGCCGTACAAGCGCCTTCAGTGCAGCCGGGAGCCCCTTCTGAACCGCGCGCTGTCCGGCGAGGTCATTCCGACCTGGCGTCTGATCTACGTGAAGAATTTCGACAAGCCGGAGGGCGCCGGCGTGCAGACCGCGTCCGACGACGGGGGCGATGTGAAGGAGGATTTCGCCGCGGTCACGCTCATCCCGGTCAAATCGATCCGTCTTTCCAACGCCCTGCGCCTCAGCGCGATCGGGAAGCCCGAGGAGCCGACCCTGCAGCCGCTCTTCTTCACGAAATACGGCATCATGTGGCGCAAGCTGCAGACGCAGTACGAGACGTTTACGCTCTATCTCGGCGCCACGGAGGACTTCCATGTGTTTGTCTCGGCCAACATCAGCGTCATCTATACGCTGTTCCGCTACGTCGACATGAAGGGCGGCGTCGACCTGATTTCCCTGCTCGTGGATTGCCTGGACATCGAGGACGAGGAGTTTTTCACAAACCGGTTTGCGCTTGTCCACCTTTCCGAGTTCGGGGACGCCTCGATCCCCGCCCTGCAGCGCGCGATTAAACGCGTCGCCGCCGCCGGACAGCCCCCGATCCAGCAGTTCCTCGGCCTCACGAACATCGCCACGCCGAAGGCGCTGGAACTGCTCAACGAGGCGGCCGATTCCAAGGACGCCCAGGTCCGCGACGCCGCATTCACCGCGATCATCGGGATGCCGTCCGTGGACGAGAGGCTGAAATACGCGTACGTCCGCATGGTCGAAACGCGTGAAAAAATCTGGCCCGGATTCGCCGCGTGCGACATCCTCGGCTGCGCCAAGGAGCTTTCCCCGCTGCTGGACGCATACTATGCGCGGCCGAAGTCCGTGGCGGAGTTCGAGACCGTGGCGCGCGCCCGCTGGCTGCTCAAGGATCCGAAGTTGAACCTGGTGCATACCAGGGCGCTGAACGAAATCACCATCGCGTCCATCCGCAGCGGCGAGATCGCCAATTCCCCGCAGTACCGCAACGTGCAGGAGACGGACGCGTCCCGCAACGCCCGTCTTCGGGTCGAGGACGAGAAGCGCATCGCGTCGGCGAAGGAGGCCATTCTGAAAGCGCCTCAGACCGAACTCAGCGTCTGCGCCGGAATCGAACTCGCCATGTTCCAGACGAAGGACAAACGCGTTTCCGCGCAGTACATCGCCCGTGTGAACCAGGTCGGCATCGACATCCTGCGCGCGCTTCCGCGGCAGGAGACGCTCCGTTATTTGGACGCCATGATCCGTTACAACGAATCGGCGCCGGAGGCGGAAAAGCTTTCCGATATCCGGGCCAGAATCGGGAAGTGACTTTTTTTGCGTAAGCTTTAGATATTTATCTAAAAAATCTTTGCGCCGCGTTTGAAAAATAAAAAACAGCGTGTAAAGTATAAGGATAATAAAGACAACCCCCTTTTCAAAACAGTCAGGAATGGAGCGAATGATGCCCGGAGTCGTTATCACAGGGCGCGGTCTGATCACCCCGATCGGGCTGAGTCTGGCCGAAAATTTAGAGTCTCTGAAAACCGGAAAAAGCGGTATCATACGGGATCCGTTCTGGCAGGAGCTTAATTTGGATTCGCAGGTCGCGGGCGTCGTGAATCTCGACGGGTTCGAGTGTCCGGCGTTTGACCGCAAGCAGATCCGTTTCATGACGCAGAGCGGCCGCATGGCCGTGGCCGCCGCCTATGAGGCCATCACCGAGGCGGGCTATACCATGGAAACGCTTCCCGGTTCGAAAATGGCCGTGATCACCGGCTGCGGCGGAAGCAGCTATTCGGAATATTACAAGTCGATCATCACATACGAAAGAACGCATTCGACGCGCAAGATTTCTCCGTTCAGCATCCCGCGCATCATGCCGTCGTCCGCCGTCGCCAACCTTTCGCTGGTCTACAAGATCGGCGGAGAAAGCTACGACGTGAGTTGCGCCTGCACCAGCGGGGCTGTGGCGCTCATTCAGGCGTTCCGCCTGATTCAGTCCGGCGCGTACGACATCGTCATGGCGGGCGGCTGCGAAGAACTCTGCTGGCAGCAGGCCCTCGGATTCGGCGCGATGCACGCTCTGGCGCACAATTTCAACGACGATCCGGAAAAGGCCAGTCGTCCGTTCGACAAACAGCGCACCGGATTCGTTCTTTCCGAGGCCGCCGGCATCATGATCCTGGAGAGCGAAGCCCACGCGAAGGCGCGCGGCGCGAAAATCCGCGGCCGGATCAGCGGCTATGCCTGCAACAGCAATGCGTGCGACATGGTCGCGCCCAGCCGCGAAGTTTCCGCGGCGGTCATGTCCGACGCTATCGCGAACGCGCATCTCACGCCGTCCGACATCGACTACGTCAACACGCACGGCACGGGCACTCCGGTCGGCGATCCAGTCGAAGTCGACGCTCTGAAGAGCGTGTTCCACGAGCACGGCGCGTCCCCGATGATCAACAGCACCAAGTCGCAGACCGGACACCCGATCGGCGCAGCCGGCGCCATTGAGCTGATTTTTTGCACGCAGATGATGGAGCATTCCTTCGTCAGCCCGTCCATCAATGCGGACGACATCGAGGAGTCCATGAGCTGGGCTGACATCGTCCGGACGCCGCGCATGAACGTTCCGATCCGCCACGCGCTCAGCAACAGCTTCGGTTTCGGCGGCACCAACGCCGCGATCATCGTCTCCCGCGACGACGCCTGAGGCCGCCTTGATGCTCCCGGTTCTTTATCCGCCGGGTGCGGCCGTCATGGCGCCCGTGGCCGGGCATACCGACATCCCGTTCCGCCGCATGATCCGGCGTTTCGGCTGCCGCTACGCGTTCACCGAAATGATTGATGCGGGTTCCCTTGTGTTCCAGGGAGAGAAGACGCTCCGGCTCGCACGGCGCGGTTCCGATGCGGGCTTCCTCGGCATTCAGCTGGTCGGTTCCGACCTTGCCACGTTGAAGCGCGCCGCCGAGATTGTCAACGGCATGGACTTCGACGTGCTGGATTTCAACCTCGGGTGTCCTGCGCCGAAAGTCGCCCGCAAATGCGAGGGAATCCGGTTCGCCCTGGAGGATCCGGACGGCGCCGTCCGGGCGTTCGAAACGCTTGTTTCCGCCTCGCGGCTGCCCGTTACCGCGAAGACTCGGATTCAGGATGAAAACGACCCCGCTCCGACCGTCGCCTTCTGCCGCCGCCTGCGGGATGCGGGCGCGAAAGCGATCACGGTTCACGGCCGCCTCATGCGGAATTTCTATTCGGGGCCCGTTTTTTTTCAGATTATTGCGGCGGTGCGCGAAGCGCTCGATATTCCTGTAATCGCCAACGGCGGCGCCATGGACGGCGCATCGTTCCGAACGTTGTTGCGCGAAACGGGATGCGAAGCCGGCATGGTTGCGCGCGGTGCGCTCGGCAATCCGTGGATATTCCGGGAGATCGCCGATCCGTCCGCGCCTCCGCCGGATGTGGCTGAGTTCACCGAGACCATCCGCGTGTACATGGATGACATGCTGGACTGTTACGGACCGGAGTTCGCGTACGTCGTGGCGCGGAAATCCCTGCTGGAATTTCTGCGTGGACGCGGATACCCCGGCGCGCTCCGGGCGTCCGTGTCGTTTCTGGATTCCGCCGATGCACTGAAAAAACTGCTTGACGCGATCGCCGGGGGGCCGACCGAACGCTATTTGGAGAATCTTTCGCTGCATCCCGAGTCCGTCGAGCGGAAGCTCGTCCGCAGTCGCGGCCCTTTGTAAAAAAAAGAGAGAAAAGAGGGTCGGGCGGTGTTCCTTCCGTCCGGGGAGCGTCCAGCTTTCAGCCGCGCCGTTTGGCCGCCAGGGCGCGCCGCATGTCCATGTCGTCCTGTTTGCGGCGGAGCGTCTCGCGTTTGTCGCCGAAAGTCTTGCCGCGCGCGAGGCCGAGTTCAACCTTCACATGCATGCCCTTCAGGTACATTTTCAGGGGGATGAGCGCATAGCCCTTTTCCTTGACCTTGTTGGCGAGCCGCAGAATTTCCTTTTTGTGCATCAGGAGCTTGCGGGGGCGTTTCGCCTCGTGGTTGAAGCGGTTGCCGAACGAATACAGCGAGATGTGGATGCCGTAGGCCAGCAGTTCGCCGTTCTCGATCCGGGCGAAGCAGTCCTGGAGCTGGACGCTGTGCCCGCGGCAGCTCTTGACCTCGGTTCCGACCAGCACGATTCCCGCCTCGCAGGTTTCGATGATGTCGTAGTCATGAAACGCCTTGCGGTTGCGCGCGATGACGGGATCATTGCTGTTTTTCGCGTTGTCTTTTTTTGCCGCGGCCATAGTGTGTCGGTCCGGTCATGTATGCAGGAATTTCGCGGCTTTCGCGCGGAATTCCGCCTGTTTCGGATAGTTCTTGCCGGAAAGGCCGAGCGAGGCGATCGTCTTCAGCTGTTCGGCAGTCAGGCCGGACGGAACCTCCACGAGGATGCGGACGATCTGGTCGCCGCGCGCGCCGCCTTTCAGCGCGGGAACGCCTTTGCCGCGCAGACGCAACATCGTGCCGTTCTGCGTGCCGGGCGCGATTTTCATGCGGGTGCGTCCGGAGATGGTCGGCGCTTCCACGACGCCGCCCTGGAGCGCGCATTCGAGCGTGATCGGCAGTTCGCAGATCAAATCCTGTCCTTTGCGTTCGAAGACGGGATGCGGACGGACCCCGATGATGACGTAGAGGTTGCCCGACGGCCCCCCGCCCGCGCCGGGTTCGCCCTGACCGGAGACGCGCAGCTTGGAGCCTTCGTCGACTCCGGGCGGGATGTGGATTTGCAGTTCCTTGTCCACGCGCATGACGCCCTTGCCGCCGCAGCGCTTGCACGGATGCAGGACCACGCTGCCGGCGCCGCGGCATGCCGGACACGGTTCCTGCGACTGGAAGAATCCCTGGCCGGACACGATGAAACCCGATCCGCCGCAGGACGGACAGGATTTGCGCGTGGAGCCGGGTTCCGCGCCGGACCCGCCGCACGCCGTACAGGTTTCGTCCTTGGCGAGGCGGATTTTCTTGTCCGCGCCGAGGATGGCGTCCTCCAGGTCGATCTCCACACGGCAGTTCAGGTCTCCGCCCTTGCGTGCGCCGGCGGAACGCCGCCGGGCGCCGCGTCCGTTTCTCATGCCGCCGAGCAGGTCGTCGAATGAAAAGCCGCCGTCTCCGCCGCCGAACACCTGGCTGAAGATGTCGCGCGGATCGGAGAAGCCGTTGAAATTGAAATTGCCGGAGGAGAAGCCGCCCTGACCTCCGCCGCCTCCGAATCCGCCTGTTCCGGGGCCGTAGCCCTGGCCTCCGGTCCGTTCGAAAAGGTCGGGTCCGAACTGGTCGTACTGCTTGCGCTTCTTTTCGTCGCTGAGGACTTCATAGGCGCGGGAGACTTCCTTGAACTTCTCCTCCGCGGTCTTGTCGCCGGGGTTCTTGTCCGGATGGTATTTGACGGCGAGCTTGCGGTACGCCTTCTTGATTTCGTCCGCGGACGCCGTTTTGGTTATTCCCAGTATGTCGTAATAATCCTTCGCCATGAACTTTTCCTCTCATTGCCTGAATAAAAGGATCCGCCGTCCGCCTCGGGTTCCCCGGAACATCCGGCGGATCCGACCTGCTTATTCTCCGTCCGTTTTTCCCTCGTCTTCCGAGGCGGCCGGGCCGGAGCTGACCACGACCATCGCGGGTTTCAGCAGACGCGAACCGCACTGGTAGCCGCGGCTCCATTGCCGGATCACGGTTCCGTTCGGCACGGTGTCGGACGGTTCTTCGGCGACTGCTTCATGCAGGGCGGGGTCGAACTTCTTTCCGGTCGCGTCGATGACGGTAATGTCGAGGTCTGCGAACGCCTTGTCGAATTCCTTCTGGATGATGTCCATGCCCTGGATCAGCGACTCGAGCGAACTGGATTTTCCGGCGGCGGCCACGGCCATCGTAAAATGGTCGAAGACCTGAAGGAACGGGAAGATGGTGTCCTGCGTGGCGTTGTACCGCACGTTTTCCATTTCCTTGGCCAGACGTTTCCGCTGGTTGTCCATCTCGGCGAGCGCGAGGAGACGGAGACGCTCCGCCTCCTTCAGCTTTTCCTCGGTTTCCCTGAGCTTCGCTTCCAGTTTTTCGATTTTGTCGCACTCGGCCTCGTATTGGAAATTCGCGTCGGCCATTGCGGACGCCGCGGCCTGCGTCGCTTCGTCGAACGCCGCTTCGCCTTTCGGTTCCATGGTGGGCATTTCGCGCGCCTCGGCGGCTGCATCGGCTTCTATTTTTTCGGCATGGTCGATACCGTGTTTCTTATTGTGCATGATGTGTCTCCGGTTCTGAATTATGACATTTTAATATAGCGCGGGAAATCCTTTTTTCAACTCTTTTCCGCGCATGCGAACTCCAGATCGCCGTCTTTTTTCACGCCGACGGTCAGAGTCATTCCTTCGTGCAGTTCGCCGGAGATCAGCTTCCGCGAAAGCGGCGTCTCCAGGTCGTTCACAAGGACCCGCTTCAGCGGACGCGCGCCGAATCTGGGATCGTAGCCGCGTTTTGCGAGCAGCGTACGCGCCTTCGGCGTGACTTCAAGCGCCACCCCCTGTTTGTTCAGGCGTTCGCGGAGGAGTCCGATCTGGATGTCGAAGATGGATTCGATCTGATCGAGTTCCAGCGGCTTGAAGAGCAGGATGCCGTCGATGCGGTTCAGAAATTCCGGACGGAACTGCGCGTGCAGGAGCTTGTCGATCTCGGGGCGCGTCTTCTCCACGTCGCCGCCGCACTCCAGCAGCAGGTCGCTTCCCAAGTTCGACGTCATGATGATGATCGTGTTCTTGAAGCTCACGGTGCGTCCGTGCGAATCGGTCAGCTGGCCGTCCTCCAGAATCTGCAGGAAGAGGTTGAAAACGTCAGGATGCGCCTTTTCGATCTCGTCGAAGAGGACTACGGCGTATGGGCGGCGGCGGACCGCCTCGGTCAGCTGGCCGCCTTCCTCGAACCCGACGTAGCCGGGGGCCGCGCCGATCAGACGCGACACGCTGTATTTCTCCATGTACTCGGACATGTCGATGCGGATGATTGCGCGTTCGTCGTCGAACAGGTCTTCGGCCAGGGCGCGGGCGAGTTCCGTCTTGCCCACGCCGGTCGGCCCCAGGAACAGGAACGACGCGATGGGGCGTTTCGGGTCCTTCAGGCCGGAACGCGACCGCAGGACGGCGTCGGAAACCGCTTCGACCGCCTCGTCCTGCCCCACGACCCGCAGATGCAGGTGTCCGGACAGGTGCAGCAGCTTGTCGCGTTCGCTTCGAACGAGCTTGGCGACGGGGATGTTCGTCCAGCGGCTCACGATGTCCGCGATGTCCTCCTCGGTCACTTCCTCCTTCAGGATTCGCTTGCCGTTCTCGTCGCCCGCGAGCGCCTTTTCCGCCGCGGCGATCTGCTTTTCGATGCCGGGAATGATGCTGAACCGGAGTTCGCCGGCGCGCTGGAGGTCGCTGTCGCGTTCCGCCTTTTCGAGTTCGCTTTTCGCCGTGTCGCGGCTTTCGCGCAGGGTCTGAAGATTCCCGATCGCATCCTTTTCGGCGTTCCAGGAGGCGCGCATCGCCTTCGCCTTTTCCTTCATGTCGGCGAGTTCCTTCTCCAGTTCCTCGCGCCGGGCCGCGCTGGCTTCGTCCTTTTCCTTGCGGAGCGCGGAGAGTTCGATCTCCATGCGCATGGACTTCCGTTCCGCCTCGTCGATCTCCTGCGGACAGGAGTCGATCTCGGTGCGGAGTTTCGCCGCCGCCTCGTCGATCAGGTCGATCGCCTTGTCCGGCAGGAACCGGTCGGCGATGTACTGGTCGGACAGCACGGCCGCCGCCACGAGTGCGCCGTCGCGGATTTTCACGCCGTGATGCAGCTCGTATCGTTCCTTCAGACCGCGCAGGATCGAGATCGTGTCCTCGACGCTCGGCTGCGGCACGAGCACCGACTGGAAACGGCGTTCGAGCGCGGGATCCTTTTCGATGTACTTGCGGTATTCGTTGAGCGTGGTGGCGCCGATGCAGTGCAGTTCGCCGCGCGCCAGAGCGGGCTTCAGGAGGTTGCCCGCGTCCATGGAACCTTCGGACGCTCCCGCGCCGACGACCGTGTGCAATTCGTCGATGAACAGGATCACGTCGCCGTTCGACCCGGAGACTTCCTTCAGGACGGCTTTCAGGCGTTCCTCGAATTCGCCGCGGTACTTCGCTCCGGCGATCAGCGCGCCCATGTCGAGCGCGATCAGGCGTTTGTTCCGCAGGGATTCCGGCACGTCGCCCTTCACGATGCGGACCGCCAGCCCCTCGACGATCGCCGTCTTGCCGACGCCTGGTTCGCCGATCAGGACGGGGTTGTTCTTCGTGCGGCGGGCCAGAATCTGCACGGTGCGGCGAATCTCGTCGTCGCGGCCGATCACCGGGTCGAGCTTGTTCTGGCGGGCGGCCTGCGTGAGGTCGCGTCCGTACTTTTCCAGCGCCTCGAACGACGCTTCCGGATTTTCGTTGGTCACGCGCTGGTTGCCGCGGATTTCAACGAGGGTCTTTAGGAGCGTATCCGCGGTGAGTCCGGCTTTTTCCAGCGCGGCGGCGCATGCGGCGTCCTTGTCGATCATCGCCATCAGCAGGTGTTCCACGCTGATGTATTCATCCTTCATCTTTTCCGCGCGGTCGCGGGCTTCCACCAGGATGTTGCTGAAATCGCGCGACGGATACACGTCGGCGGCGTTTCCGGTCACTTTCGGTAGCTTGGCCAGTTCGGCTTCCACCGCGTCCGATAGTAGCGAATTCGGAGTGCCGATGCGTTTCAGCAGCGACGGCAGCAGGCCTCCGTCCTGGTGCGTCAAGGCGGAGAGCAGGTGGATCGGACGGATTTCCTGATTTCCGTTTTCGCGGGCGGCGGCGCCGGCGGCTGCAAGGGCTTCACGTGTCTTTTCAGTCATTTTCTGAATGTCCAGCATAATCGCGACTCCTTTGTTTGATGGTTGTTTTGATGTGTGTTGAGTATGCCGACTTGAATCAAGCAACTTGCGTGCCAGAAAATGGAATAGCTTATAATCAGTTGGTTGTGATATGCGAAGTGAAAACCATGTGAGACATTTTGTCGCATCCGTGCGCCCGTTCCGCCCATTGGAGGATTCTGTCTCATTTGTTCATCGGAAAGGCATGCAATGTGGTTCTTCCGCCCTATTCCGCACGTTTTTTCGCGGTCTGTCCGCTTTTTCGCTTGATTTTTCCGCGTGCGGGGTGTACATTATTCAGTTTATATGTTTTCTTCGTGTTTTTTGCTATAACGAACAGCCCGAAACCATACGAGAGAGGAGGCTGAATGATGGCGAGTGAATTCGCGACGCTGTCCGTGAACGGGCAGGAGATCAAGTTGCCGATTATTGTCGGAACCGAGGGCGAAAAAGCGATCGATATTACAGCTCTCCGCAAGACGACCGGCTGCCTCACGTTCGACCCTGGCCTGATGAACACCGCGGTCTGCCGCAGCAGCATCACATACGTGAACGGCGAGAAAGGCATCCTGTGCTACCGCGGGATCCCGATCGAAAAGCTTGTGGCGGACGAGAAACTCCGGTTCGTCCACATCGCATATCTGCTGGTCCATGGCGAGCTGCCCAGCCCGGAGGAGGCGCGCGCATTCTCCAAGCTGCTGAATGTCAACTCTCTGCTGCACGAGGACATGCGCCATTTCTTCGACCTCTATCCGCGCGGCGCGCACCCCATGCACATCCTGTCGACCATGATCAACGCCCTGGCGGTGTTCTATCCGAACGTCGATCTGCTGTCGTTCCGCGAGGACATCGACACGTCGACGGCGCGCCTGATCTCCACGGTCCGCACGATGGCGGCCTTCGCGTACAAGAAGAGCATCGGCGAACCGGTCGTTTATCCGCGCTACGACCTGTCCTACTGCGCGAACTTCCTGAACATGATGTTCGACTCCCCGGTCATGCCGTACGAGATCTCAGAGGAGGCCGTGCGCGTGTTGAACGTCCTGCTGATCCTCCATGCCGACCACGAACAGAACTGCTCGACCACGACGGTCCGCACGATCGGCAGCACGCAGGCGAATCTGTACGCCACGATTTCCGCCGGCGTGTCCGCGCTGTCCGGCCCGCTTCACGGCGGCGCAAATCAGGAAGTCATCGAGATGTTCCGCCGGATCGAGCACGACGGCAACGTGAAGAAGTTCTTTGACCGCGTGAAGGACCGCAACAACCCGGAACGCCTCATGGGCTTCGGACACCGCGTGTACAAGACGTTCGACCCGCGCGCCAGGATCATCAAGGCCGAATGCGAACGCTATTTCTCGAAACGCCGCGTGACCGATCCGCTGCTCCAGGTGGCGTTCGAGGTCGAGAAAGCCGCCCTCAGCGACGATTATTTCATCTCCCGCAACCTCTACCCGAACGTCGATTTCTACTCCGGCATCCTCTACCGCGCGCTCGGCATCCCGGAGAAGATGTTCACCGTGATGTTCGCGCTGGCGCGTCTGCCCGGCTGGATCGCCCACTGGCGCGAGATGATCGGCAACAGCACCCGCATCGTGCGACCGCGTCAGGTATATGTCGGCAAAAAATGTGACATTCATGCTTGAAAACGCCGCTTTTGCGGTGTAAATTACTCATCGGAATACAAATCAAACAATTGTTTTTGGAATAAAACCGAAAGGAAACAACTATGAAACTGTTCTCCATTCTGACGGCTGCCGCATGCCTCCTGGTCGTTTCGGCCTGCGCTTCCACTCCCGCCCCGACCGATGAACGCGTCCATGTGATGGAAGCTAACGAAGCAACGGAAGTCCAGCCCGGCAACATCTACGTCTCCGCGGAGGCCGCGAAGATATTCACGTTCCGCGACGTCGAGAGCGAGATCAACGAAAACGGCTATCTGGCCGTGCGCGTTTTCGGCAAGACCTGCGAACTCTCCGCCCTGAAGTGGGCGTTCTTCGGCGACGTCAGCTATGAATTCGCCTATCGCTTCTACTGGCTCGACGCCGACGGCAACCTCGTTTCCGAGCCCGAAGCCTTCCGTCTGCGTTCGACCATCCCCGGCGATCCCGTGCGTTTCGTCGGCCACGCTCCGACCGAGGAGTGCCGCAGCTTCGCCATGGCCCTGTTCACGGCCTCCGAACAGCCCGCCTCCGACAATGCGGAGCCCGCCGACGCGGAAGTTGCGTCCAGCCCTGACCCCGCCGAATCCGAAGCCGCCAGGGAGGAAAGGGAGAAAGCCGAGCAGATCATCCCCTCGCTCCCGCAGGAAAATGTCTCCGGCGACAAGAAGGAAGTCAAGGTCATCGGCATTCCGGACAAAGATGCCGAATCCGTTCCGAAGGCCGTTCCCTCCGAGTCCGGGGAAAAGAAGTAATCCGTCACCCCGATTGGAACCGACCTGTCATGATTGAACTTGATTTCAAGAAAAGCGGCGGCCTGATTCCCGCCATCGCCCAGGACTGGAAGACCGGCGAGGTCCTCATGCTCGCCTACATCAACGAGGAATCCTGGAAGGAAACGCTCAGGACCGGACACGGCGTCTACTGGTCCCGTTCCCGCTCCAAGCTCTGGCACAAGGGCGAGGAATCCGGCAACGTGCAGATCGTGAAGGAAATCCTGGTGGACTGCGACGCAGACACCGTAATCTTCAAGGTCGAGCAGGTCGGCGGCGCCGCCTGTCACGAGGGATACCATACCTGCTTCTTCCGCAAAGTCGCGGGCGACACTCTGGAAGTCGTTGGAGAACGTGTCTTTGACCCCAAGAAAGTTTACAAAAAGTGAACTGATCGCCGGAGCCGCCAGGTCGTTTCCGGACATCGAACTTGTTCCCGACGCCGTCTGGGCGGATCACACATCCCTCGGCGCGGGGTCCGGAACATTCCTGTACGCCCGCGTGACGGATCCCGGCGCGACGATCGGGTTCCTCCGCTTTGTTCTCAGTTCCGGCTGGATCGCGCGTCCGCTCGGTGCGGGCACGAATCTGGTCGGATCCGACGAGCCGACGGATGGCACGGTCTACCTGAAGCCGTCCGGCGTCCTGGCGGAAATCTCCTGCACGGGCGACGGCGTCTGCACGGCTGGCGCGGGCGCGAAGCTCGCGGCCGTCCTGAACGAGGCTCTGAAACACGGCTTCGGCGGCGCGGCCGGCCTTTGCGGCATCCCCGGCTCCATCGGCGGCGGACTGCACATGAATGCAGGCGCGAACGGTCAGACCATTTCCGATTTCCTGCTGGACATGACGCTGCTCAACCTTGAGACTGCGTCCGTGTCCGTCGTTCCGAAAAATGCCTATCTCTGGCGCTACCGCGACTCCGGCATCCCAGAAAACATCATGGTCATGTCCGCGCGGTTCCGGTTCCGCCCGGTCGATCCGGCGAAGGAAAGGGCCGCCATGGACGCGGAACACGAACGTCGCCGCCATTCTCCGCAGGGTCGCAGCGCGGGCTCGATCTTTCGCAATCCCGCGCCCGAACTCTACGCGGGCCGTCTGCTGGAATCCGCCGGGATGAAGGGCAGGCGGTCCGGCGCATTCGTGGTGTCTCCGGTCCATGCAAACTGGATCGTGCGCGACGCCTCGCCCTCTCCGGAACTCCTGGAGCATTCCGGCCATGACTGTTACGAACTGATCCGCGCCATGCGAAGCGCGGTTTTCCGGCATTCCAACATCATCCTTCAACCTGAGGTCAAATCGATCAACATGAAAGAACAGGCGGCGGCCATGCGCCAGCAGACACCTCTGGACATCCTCGTCCTCATGGGCGGGAACAGCTCCGAACGTGAAATCTCGCTTCAATCCGCGGCGAACGTCGTCAATGCGCTCCGCGACGCGGGTCACAACGTCGATTCTTACGACATCACGAAGCCGGAGATCACCGACCGGATGCGCGCCGCGGACGTCGTATACCCCGTGCTTCACGGCGGTTTCGGAGAGGACGGCACGATCCAGGCTCTGATGGAACAGGCCGGTATCCCGTTTGTCGGCGGTTCCGCGGAGTCCTGCCGCATCGTGATGGACAAGTTCGAGTCAAAACGTGTGATGGACCAGGCGGGCATCCGCAACGCCGCCTATGTCATGATCGAAGACCCCGGGGCGGAGATTCCCGCAGGGATGAAGCTGCCGCTGATCGTGAAGCCGAATTCCGAAGGTTCCACGTTCGGGCTTTCGCTTGTTCGCGACGCCTCCGAATGGAAGTTCGCGATCTCCAACGCGCTCAAATACGACAAGCGCGTGCTCGTCGAGGAATTCATCGCCGGAACCGAAGCTACGGTCGGCGTCGTTCTCGGCGAAGTCTACCCCGTCATCGAGATCCAGCATCCGGGCGCCCTTTACGACTACGACGCGAAGTATACCCACGCGCAGGGCGAGACCAAATATTTCTGCCCGCCGGTCACCATCGACCGGGCCGTCCAGAAGGAGATCGGCGCCGCCGCGCTGAAGTTTGCGCAGGCGGTCGGCAACACCACGCTCATCCGCATTGATTTCATCGTGCGCGACTCCGACAAGGCCGTGTTCATGCTGGAAGGCAACAGCCTCCCCGGTTTCACGGCGTCCAGTCTGCTGCCGAAGTCGATCGCCGTCTTCGGTCGCACCTCCGCCGAGGTCTGTTCCGCGCTGGCCTACGCCGCCTTCAATCACGGGAAGCAGAGCCTCCGCTGATGCGGAGCGCGGCTTTTGTCCGGACACGAGGAAGGGCGCCTTCGCCGAAACGATAGTTTGTCCTATTCCTATAGGTCGTATAAGATACGACTTGTTCGTTGCACCTGCTCTGCCGCTTCGAGGTTCGTAAATCTTCCGTTTGCCGAGGAACCGTTATGCAGCCTGATCCAGAATATATCATGCTCGACCTGCCGGATAGCATGCCGCCCGTCTGCTGCACGATTCGGCGGTCTCTGAAAGCCAAACGCTTCTTTCTGCGCGTATGTCCGCACCCGTTCTCGGTCCAGCTGGTGATCCCGAAACGGCGTTCCGTGGCGTCCGCGCGGAAGTTCGCGGAGAGCAAGACTTCGTGGTTGGCCGCGACCATCCGCCGTCTTGCGCCCGAACCCGGCGCGATGCCTCGCGGACCGGATGCGCCGAGGAGAATCCCGGCGGAATTGGAGCTGCGATTGACAGGGGAAAGGTTGCTGATTGCGGTGGAGGAAACGCCCGGCGCGGAGGTTGTCCGTTGCTGGTACGACCCGCTGTTCCGGCAGATTGCCATGCGGGGCGATCCCGCGGACGGGAAGGAATTCGCGCAGGCGTTTCTTTCCGTGTTGACGCAGATTGCGGAACCGGTCCTGACGGCCCGCATCCGCGCCCATGCAGCCGCGCTGGAACTGCCGGAATTCCGCGTGCTGGTGCATCCTCAGAAATCCCGCTGGGGGAGCTGTTCCGCCACCGGGAGAGTCACGCTGAACACTCTGCTGATGCTGTTTCCGCCGGAAGCCGTGGACTACGTGATCCTGCACGAGCTCTGCCACAAGTTCGAGATGAACCATTCCGAGCGTTTTAAGCGGAAGATGGACGAGCTGTGCCCGGACTGGCGCGAACGCGACGCCCTGCTGCGGCGCTGCGCGAAGGAACTTCCGGATTTTCTTCTTTGAAAATGCCGGAAACCGCCGGATATCCGGTTGAAAAATGGCGCGCCGCCTGTATAGTAAGACAAAGCGTTTTTACGCCAGCCTGTTTTGAACTTGTTTTCGGAAAGCATTTTGCAAGGAGGTTTTCTATGGATTTTTACGATGTGGTCGAAGCCCGGCGCAGCGTGCGCGGCTATCTTGACAAAAACGTTCCGGACGAAGCGATCGCGAAGATTTCCCGCGCCGTCCAGCTCGCCCCGACGGCCTGCAACCGCCAGCCCTTCCGGCTGTTTCTCTTCCGCGACCCGGCGGTTCGCGCGAAAATCTGCGAAAAGGTGATGTTTCCGTGGCTGAAGGAAGCGCCCATTGTGGCGGTCCTGGCCGGGAACGCCTCCGCCGCGTGGGTGCGCCCCGACGGAGGCTCCATCGTCGACGTGGACGCATCGATCGCAATGGAGCATTTCGTGCTCGCTGCGACTGCGGAAGGTCTCGGCACATGCTGGATCTGCTGTTACAGCCGCGACGAAGTGGATGCCGCAGCCGGGATCGCCGCCCCGTGGCGGTCCGTTGCGGTCTCCCCGCTCGGATTCGGCAAGGAAAATGCCTGCCGCCCCCGCAGCGTGAAAACCGTGGACGAACTGGTGAAGGTGATCGGATGAACGGCAGACAATTTGAACAGACGCCAGACGGACTCTGGCGGCTCGGCGGGGAAGGCGTCGGATTTGAACTGGACAAGCCTGCGGCCGGACTTTTCACGCTGACGCCGTTCGACGGCCTCGCCGTCACTTCGCTGGAAGCCGTTCCGGGCGAATATCCCGAATCCATGGCTCTCGCCGGACTCCGCCGTCCGCACCATTCCGACGACGGCGCGGAAGTCTCGTTCGACAGCGAAAGCCGCATTCCGTTCGGCATCCCGACCGTGATTACGCACCGATACAAGCTGGACGCCGCCTCGCTCGCGGTCCAGACCGGATTCGAGTTGCCGCATGCGTTCGAACTCCGCAGCCTCATGGCGGGCGGCCTGCGGTTCCATGGCTCAATCGCCGCGTATGCCGTTGTGAAAAGCCCGTCCGCCGAGGGCATCGTGAAGGAACCCGACATGACGCCGCTCGACGGATCCGACGCCGAGCTTTACAAGGGCCCTACGCCACCGCTCGCAGTCCTGTTCCGTCTCGCAGACGGCCGCGCCGTCCGGTTCGAGACCGGCAAAGACCTCTGGCGCTGGGCCAACGCCGCCCGCATCGGCGACGGCGTGTCCACGTTCATCGTCCGCAGCGAGGGCGGCGACCTGATCTGCACATGGAGCCTGTATGTCTTCTCCCCATCCTCGGAGGATACGCCGCCCCCGCCCGGCCGCAACTGGAACATCACCTGGTCGGTCCAATGGGGCGAATCCGCCGCATCGGACGGAAAATACGCCGACGTGCTGGACCTGCGCGCCGAATGCGAGGAGTGCGCCTGCGCCCAGGCCACCGAGAACTACCTGAAAAAATGGGTGCGGACGCGTCTCGCCTCCGCGAAGGAAGGCGACGTTTTCGCCATCGCGATCGACGGCGGACGGTTCTGCCGTCGCGCCGGCCACCTCGACCGAGGTCGCAAAAAAGACCTGCCGCACTGGGATTTGCCCGCGCTCCGGGAATTCGCCCGCTGGGCGAACCGCCAGCTGCGGAAATCCGGCGCGTCGCTCGTCCTGCTCTCCGATACGGGAAAGGAAGACTGATCCATGCTGAACGCTGCTCTGGATTTTTCATGCGGCGAGCTCTCGTTTGCGGCGGTATATCCGTGCGGTCATGCGGCCGCGTCGTTCCAGGTCGACCTGCCGGGGCGCGATTCCTCCTCGCTTCCGGTTCTCGTCGGCAATGCGCTGGCGGAGGCCGGATTCACATACGACGACATCGACACATGGACAGTCGGAACGGGCCCCGGCTCCTTCACTGCTCTGCGCGTGGCGGCGGCGTTCGTGCTCGGCGCGTCGCGCGGCAAAAACCAGACTGTGCGCGGGATTCCATCCGCATGCGGTTTCGAGGGCGAAACGCCGTTCGGGGAGCGTGTCCTGGTTTTGTACGATGGACGCAAGCACGAGCTGCTCGGGTTCGGCCTGAAGCGCGACGGCTGTTTCTGGATCCCGGACGGCTGGCAGGGCGTGCTGGAAACCCCGGACAAGCTCAATGAACTGCGCGGTTCCTACGACACCTTTACGGCCAGTCCGCACGACATCGAGGCCGTCCGCCTGTTCGATCCGTCGCTTCCGTCCGTCCTTTCTCCGCATGTGAACGCCGCCACGCTCGCGAACATCCCGCCCGGCGTCTGCGACATGCCGCCCACGGAACTGATCTACCTGCGGCCCGCGGTCTTCGTCGATCCGAAGCCCATCCGCACGTTTCCCGGAGCGTAACGCATGAAGGACCCCGCCGGAAGAACCCCGTTTCCTTCCCGGACATCCCGGACCGGATTCCGTTTCCTGGCGGTCCTTCTGCCGACGCTGTTCCTGGCCTTGTTCCTCTGCGCGCGGCTCTCCGGCGCGGCCTTGCCGTTGCCGCATCCGATCCCGCCGCCCGCCGAAGACCCGCCGCCCGCGGTGCGGAAGCAGACACAGACGGCCGCGACGACGAATCCGGCGGCTTCGACGACAGCGGATTCCCTTTCCGTTCAAAATCGCAAGCCCGTGCAGAACTCGGGCCCGACCGTTCAGAAGCCCGTGCAGACGACGTCTTCTTCTTCCGCCGCTTCGCAGCCCAATGTGATCCGCGTGAACTCCCAGCCGTTGCGCGACATCTCCGGCAACGTCGTCACGATGAACGGCAATTACGGCGGCGGAACGGTCCTGCTTCCCGCGGCATACACGCCCAAGCCGGACGAATTCCGCGGCGTCTGGGTCGCGACGGCATTCAATCTTGACTTCCCGAAACATGCCACCGCGGCGGAGTTTCAGACGACTTTCCGTTCGCTCGCCGCCAGGATCGCCGCCATGGGGTTCAACACCATCATGTTCCAGGTGCGTCCCACCTGCGACGCCCTTTATCCGTCCGCAATCAATCCGTGGTCGCGCTGGCTGACCGGAACCGAGGGGAAAGCGCACGACGGCGGGTTCGACCCGATGGCGTTCATGATCGCCGAATCGCATCGGCGCGGCCTGAAGTTTTATGCGTGGATGAACCCGTACCGGGTCGGACAGGTCGACGTTTCCGCGGCTCCGACATTCCTGAAGACGCTTTCGGCCGACAATTTCGCGCGGAAGAATCCCGGGCTCGTGGTGCGCTGGGACAACAAAAAGACAAACCTCTCGTTTTTCTTCCTGGACCCCGGACGCGCCGAGGTCGTGGCGCACATCGTCAACAGCGTCCACGAGGTGCTGGAACGCTACCGTCCGGACGGCATCGTGTTCGACGATTATTTCTATCCGATCGGGGTGGACGACGTCTGCGACGCCGCCACGTTCCGCAAGTTCGGCAAAAAGGGCCAGACGCTCGCCGACTGGCGTCGCGCCAATACCGAACTCCTGATACGGAGCGTGTCCGGTTCCGTGCGCGCGTTCAACCGCCTGAACGGCACATCCATCCCGTTCGGGGTCAGCCCCGTCGGGATCTGGGCGAACCGTTCGGCGGCATTCCCAGAAGGCTCCCCGTCCAGAGGCGTCGAGGCGTACTCCCAGTCGTTCGCCGATGTCCGCAAGTGGGTGAAGAACTCCTGGATCGACTTCGTAATCCCGCAAATCAACTGGGGGCTTTCGAATAAGATCGCGCCGTTCGCGGGGATCGTGAACTGGTGGGCCGACCTCGTGCGCGGCACGAACGTGAAACTGTACGCCGGGATCGGCGTGTACAACGCCGGCGTGACCGCGGGCATGGAGTCGCCCAACGAGATATCCAACCAGGTCCTGTACCTCATTTTGAGGAAGGAAGTCTCCGGCGTCGTTTTCTTCGCGGCGCGTCACTGCCTCAACCCGCAGAACAACGCCCAGAGGACGTCGCTTCGCACTGTCTTCAACAGCTTCTGGCGCGCAGCTCCGCCGTCAAAGTGATCCGCGCCCCAATCTTTTTCCCGGCACGGTCCTTTTCCGCTTGAAAAATCCGGCTTTTATGATAGATTACTTTAAATATAAAAATCGAATCCCGGAGTTTTCGCCATGTTTCAACGCCTGATCCTGACAGCGCTAACCGCATCCGCCATGCTCATTTCCGCATGTTCCTCCGTGACGCCCGCCCGATTCCAGCGCGGATTCACCGTGGGCGGCGTAATCCACGAAACTGTCGTGGACGCGGACGGCGAAACCTCGCATTACACGGCGTCCGGCGCGCCGATGGAACGGCTTTTCTCGAAGTATCTGATGGAGAATCCGTCCTCCGTGCTGTTCGTGGGCTTCTTCTTCCATCAGGACAAAAACAGCTCCGGCAGCGGAACCGGAACCGCCGACGTCGTAAACCGCGCGGCGTTTCTAGCGCTCGATCTGCCGCCCTCGCAGGGCATTCCGACCGCCCAGGATCTCCGCACCTGCCTGCTGAAAAATGATTTCGACCGCGCCACGGAGATCTACGAGAAACTCGCGAAGGACGCGGATGTCACGACGGAGATGGAGCGTTTCCCCGAAAGCGGCTATCCGAAATGCGTCTACGAGTTCAAATACAACGACAAGGGCGAGAAGGTCCTGCATGGCCTGACCCGGAACTACCACGAAAACGGCATGATCGCGAGCGACTGCTTCTTCCGCGACGGAAAGCCGGAAGGCAGGGCGCGCGAGTACAGCGAACTCGGCGTGCCGCTGGAAGATGCGGAACAAACGGAGAGCAGATGATCGTCCGCCCCTCGAATTCGGCTTGTCAACCCCCTCATTTTTTGGAGATAACACCATGATCGACGCAAAAGCGAAAAAATTCCTCGAAGAACTTCTGATGACCTGCGGACCCTCCGGGTTCGAATTCGAACAGGCCAAAGTCTACCGCGACTACCTCAAGCCGTTCGCCCACGACATCCGCACGGACGTCCTCGGCAACACCGTCGCGCGCCTCAACCCCGACGCGAAGTTCCAGTTCATGCTGTCCGGCCACTACGACGAGATCGGATTCCAGGTCGTCAGCATCATGCCGCAGGGCCTGGTCTCCTTCCGCCCCGTCGGCGGCATCGACCCGCTCACGCTCCCCGGAACCGGCGTCGAAATCCTCACCGAAAAAGGCCACATCCCCGGCGTGATCGGACGCAAGCCGATCCACCTGCAGACCCCGGACGAACGCAAGGCCGTTCCGAAGATCGAAGACCTCTGGATCGACATCGGCGCGGCCGACCGGAAGGCGGCGGAAAAGCTCGTCCAAGTCGGCGACCCGGTTGCGTTCGCCCGCAATTTCGAGATGCTCAGCAAGACCTGCGTCCACTCGAAGAGCCTCGACGACAAGATCGGCGCGTTCGTCATCGCCGAAGCCTTCCGCCAGCTCTCCAAGCGCAAGATCAAAGTCGGCGTCGCGTGCGTCGGAACCGTGCAGGAGGAACTCGGCCTCCGCGGCGCGATCACGGGCGCGTTCGGCGTGAACCCGGACGCCGCCATCGCGGTCGACGTCGGATTCGCCACGGACGTTCCCGGCATCAAGCCCGAACTCCTCGGCGACATCAAGCTCGGCGCGGGCGCGGAACTCCAGCGCAACGCCGACAACAATCCGCCGCTCCTGAACCGCATCCTGAAGGCCGCCGCGAAGCATAAGATCCCGTACCAGATGACCACCGGCCACCGCGCCACCGGCGGCACCGACACAGCCGCCATCCAGATGACGCGCGGAGGCGTGGCCACGGCGCTCATCAGCATCCCGAACCGCTACATGCACACCCCGGCCGAGATATGCGACCTGCGCGACGTGGAATCCGCGATCGACCTGATCGTGGAGACCATCGCCTCCCTCACCGGCAAAGAGACCTTCATCCCCGGCATCGACTGATTCCCATGGGCGCTTTCTACCTGATTTCCGGCAACGAGGACTACGCTGTCAAGGACCGCGCGAACGAGATGATGCGCGCGCTCTGCGGCGATCCGCCGGACGACAATCCGTCGCTGGAGATCATCCGGGGCGACTCGGACAACGAGAAAGCGCCCCAGGTTCTCGACAAGCTCCTGCTTTCGCTGGACTCCCCGGCGTTCTTCTCCAGCGAGAAGATCGTCTGGCTGAAGCATTTCCTGAAGTTCGACGAGGCGTTCTCCGAGCCCTCGACCAAGAAGAAACCGTCTCGGCTCGACCGTCTGGCAGCGTTTCTCCAGGGCGGCGTTCCCGCCGACATCACGCTCGTGATCGACGGACCCGGACTCGACCGCCGCAAGGCGTTCTACAAGGTCGCGGCAGCCGCGTGCGAATCCTCCGGCGGCAAGCTCGAATGGTTCGAGAAGGCCGATCCGAAGCAAAAGGGATTCGCGAAGATGCTCATCCGGCGGATCCAGACCATCGTGATGGACCGCGGGAAGCGCATCGAGGACGCCGCTGCGTCGTTCCTCGCCGAGACCATCGGCGCGGACGAGGCGCGCCTGGGCACCGAGATCGAAAAGCTCCTGACCTACGCCGGAGACAAGCCGGTCGTGACGTTCGCCGACTGCCGCGAGGTGTGCAGCCGCGCCACGGAGACGCTGGCGTGGGAATTTTCGTCCGCGCTCGTGGAACGCAATTCCCGAAAGGCGCTGGAATTGATTCCGAGCATCATGGAGCATCTGGAGCAGGACAAAGGCGCGTCCAGGCCGGAGATCGTGCTGATCTACTCCGTGATGAGCGAATTCCGCAACCTCGCCACTGTCAAATGCGAGGGCGTCAAGCTCGGCATCCCCGAGGACGCCTCATCCGATTATTTCTACCGCATGAACGAACGGTACAAGCAGTCGCCGCCTCCCGTCAAATCCCCGCTCTTCTCCATGCACCCGTTCCGGGCGTACAAGGCGTGGGAGAACGCCCGGCGGTTCACCGACCGCGAGCTTGTCCAGGCGTTCCGCGAACTGGTCAAGGCCAACCGTATCATCGTGTCTTCCGGCGGGAACGCCCGTATCGCGCTGGAGCTTCTGACCATCACGATCGCGAAGGGAGAAATCGGCGCATCATGAGCATACCATCCGGCAACCGCATTTCCGCCCCCGTGATCGCGCTCGACATCGGAAACGTCAGCATGAAGCTGAATTTCGACGGGATGTACCGCCGGTTCGACCTTGATCCGGGCGACAGCGAGAGCATCGGGCGGCTGTGGGAACACGGCGCGGCGCTGGAGACAGGACGCATCGCGGTTCCGGAGTTTCTGGACCGGCTTGAAGTTTTTTGCGGACGCCGCCGCACGCGGGAATATCTGCTCGACGCCTGGCGGTGCGGCGTCCGGAACCCGATGCCGGGAATGCTGGAGACCGTCCGCGCGCTCGCCGCAAAAGGGGCGCGGTTCTCGTACATGTCCGACATCTCCCCGATCCACCTGGACCAGGTCTTCAAATACTGCGAATTCGCGCACTTGGTCACGGGCGGCGTCTACAGTTTCGAGGCGGGCGCGTTCAAGCTTCAGGGCAGCGTCATGTTCGACGCCTTCGAATGCCGCTACGGACGCCCGCTCGTGTTCTTCGACGACCGCGCCGAGATTATCGAACACGCCCGCGGACTCGGCTGGAACGCCGTCCGCTTCGAGTCGCCGGAACAGGTCCTGCGCGACGCCTCGGCGCTGCTGGATAATCTCTGATAGTTACTCTTCGTGCCGTCGCGAAGCACGGCGCTACCGCAGTCGAGGCTACGCCTCGGGCCTGTCCGCGTTCTTGAGGAAGAGCCAGTTGTTCCGCAGGACCATCGCCATGCCGCCCGCGAAGATCACCCACAGCGCCAGCACGAACACGTTTCCGAACCGCACGTAGAAAGTCGGCTTATAATTCTTCGGCACCTTCACCGTCATGACCGCCGAGGTCGCCTTCTGTTCCCACGGCGTCAGCTCGGTGTCGCCCGTCGTCGGATCGATCCGTTTCGTCACGCTGTCCACGGTGCGCCCGAACTGGTCGATCAGCACGCTGTAGTTGGAGTTGCCGCAGCGGAGCATGGGCAGACGCGTCTCGACCGTGCGCAGGACGGAGTTCGCGTAGTGCTGTTCCGGCTCCGTGCTGGTCGGGTACCATGCGTCGTTCGTGATGACGAGCAGGAAGTTCGCGCCGTTGCGGACCAGTTCGCGCGCGGCGTAGGCGAACACGTCCTCGTAGCAGATCATGATCCCGGCGCGCACGTCCTTCGTGAGGTCGACCGGACGGAACGCCTTTCCGGGCGTGAGGTTGCGGCCCATGCCGACCAGCCTGCCGATGGCGGGGAACTTGTCGTTCAGCGGGATGAACTCGCCGAACGGTACGATGTGGACCTTGTCGTAACGGCCCGCGGCGTCCGCGTCGTACTTGATGTTGCCTCCGGTCAGGGGGAATTCCTTCAGCAGAAGCGCCGAGTTGAACATGTCGAACTCGGTGTTGCTGCGGATGTTGTCGTAGGAGAGCGTGCCGACCAGGAACGGCGTGCCGCTCTCGCGGATCATGCGGCGCACGCGGGAACGGTATTCGGCTGCAATGGGGCCGCCGCCGTAGTAGGCGGTCGGAACGGCGGTCTCCGGCCAGACGATGAGCTGGAGCACGGGGGGCGGGCTGACGGGGATGGAATCGAATTCGGCGGAAACGGCCTCCGCGGCCTTTTTGTCGGCGATCAGGGCTTCGGACAGACGCGAACACACGTCCAGCGCTTCCCGCGTGCTGTCCTCGCCTCCGGCGCGCCGCTGCGACAGGTCCGGCTGCACCACGCCCACCTTGTATTCCGTCACGTTCTCCGGCGCGTAGATTCGGTTGTATTTCTTCCAGACGCCCATGCCGGAGACCGCGGCCGCCGCGACGATGGCGAGCGCCGCGTAGAGCGTGAAGGGACGGCGGTATTTCGCCCCGCGCGCGACCGCCAGCAGGTCCTTCGCCGTGAAGAAGAGCGCGATGTTGACGAGGATGACGAGGAAGCTCAGGCCGTAGATGCCCGTGTATTCGCAGATCTGGATCAGGTTCAGGTTTTTCCATTGCGTCGCCGCCAGCAGGTTCCACGGGAACCCCGTGAAGATCCACGACCGGATCCACTCCAGGATCACCCACCATGCCGCCAGTGTGAACATCGCCAGAATCTCGTCGCGCGCCTGATATCGCGGGTATGCCGCGACGGCCGCCGCGCCGCGCACGCGCACCTCCGGCGGAACCAGCAGGCTCCGGCACACGACCGGGATCAGCATCGCCCAGACCGCGATGAAGACGCCCAGCACCGCGCCGAAGACGAACGGGATAACGATATTGATCTCACGCAGGAAGAACGTACTCGTGAGGCTCCAGAAATATCCCCACGTCATGCCGTAGGCGAACGCGCGGCGTTTCGACACGTTGGCGCAGAGCCACAGCAGCGGCGCGATGCACACCCACGCCGCGGGCTGGAAATTCACGCCGGGGAACGCCGTGGTCAGAGCCATGCCGGTCAGCGCCAGCGCCAGCAGATCGCGCACCGTGCGTTTCCAGGAGACGCGGAACGCCAGTTCCTCCGGCGTCGCCCTGTCGGCCCGGAAAGGGCGGAAATATATCGAAAAACGGCTTTCTTTCATGAAAAATCGCCTTTTGTTTAAAGTTCGCGTGAAAAAGACTGGAAAAAAACAGGTTTGCAATGTAATTTATATCATGTTTGTTGAAATTGAAAATCGCTTTTGTGATTTTGGACGAAAAAAATGCAGACAGCCAAGGAATGTTATTTCGACCATCTGGTCATAGGAAGCGGTCTTGCGGGGCTTTCCACCGCCCTCATGCTCGCGGAACATCACGCCGGATCCATCGGCATCATCACGAAAAGCTCCATCGACGACTGCAACTCGAAGATGGCGCAGGGCGGCATCGCGTGCGTGACGGACGTCGGCGACACCTTCGAGGAACACCTCGCGGACACGCTTGAGGCCGGGGCGAACCTGTGCAGCCCGCAGGCCGTCATGGACATCGTGCGGCGCGGTCCGGAACGCATCAAGTGGCTCATCAACGACATCGGCACGCATTTCACCACGCGCGAGGAGATGGGCAAGGCCCCCGCCGAAGCCGGACACAGCGATTTCGACCTCGGACGCGAAGGCGGCCACCACAAGCGCCGCATCCTCCACGCGGGCGACATCACCGGCGAGGAGGTCGAACGTTCCCTGATCGCCGCCTGCCGCGCCAACCCGGACATCCACGTGCTCGAATACCACGTGGCGATCGACCTCATCAGCACCTGGCACATGGGCTGGATGGGCGAAAACCGCTGCATCGGCGCGTATGCGCTGGACAGCCGCGAGAACGCCGTCGTCGCGATCACCGCCCTCTCCACCACGCTCGCCACCGGCGGCTGCGGCAAGGTCTACCTCTACACCAGCAACCCGGACGTCGCCTGCGGCGCGGGCGTCGCCATGGGCTACCGCGCGTTCGCCAAGATCGCGAACATGGAGTTCTACCAGTTCCACCCGACCATCCTCTTCCACCCGAAAGTGAAGTCGTTCCTCATCAGCGAGGCGCTCCGCGGCGAGGGCGGCGTGCTGAAGATCTCCCGCGACGGCGGCGAGCCGGTCGAGTTCATGCAGGACTACCACCCGATGAAGAGCCTCGCGCCCCGCGACGTCGTGGCGCGCGCCATCGACAACGAACTGAAACGCTCCGGCCAGACGTGCGCCTGGCTCGACATGCGGCATCACGACCGCGAATTCCTGCAGCGGCGGTTCCCGAACATCTTCGCGAAGTGTCTGGAGGCCGACGTCGACATGTCGCGCGACCTCATACCTGTGGTTCCGGCGGCGCATTTCAGCTGCGGCGGCGTGAAGACCGACGTGAACGGCTACACGGGCATCCCCGGCCTGTACGCCGTCGGCGAGACCGCCTGCACCGGCCTCCACGGCGCGAACCGCCTGGCCAGCAACAGCCTCCTCGAGGCGCTCGTGGTTCCCGCGAACGCCGCCGAGCACATCATGGCGAACCTCGACGACCTCCGCAAGGGCCTTGACAACCACAAGGCCCCGCCGTGGTCCAGCGGCGACGCCACGAGCTCCGACGAGCAGGTCGTGATCACCCACAACTGGGAGGAGATCCGCAGGTTCATGTGGGACTACGTCGGCATCTACCGCACGAACAAACGCCTCGAACGCGCCAAGACGCGCATCGTGAACATCCGCCGCGAAATCGACAAGTACTACTGGGATTTCCACCTTACGAAGGACCTGATCGAACTCCGCAACCTCGCCACCGTCGCCGAGCTCATCATCGACTCCGCCATGAGCCGCAGGGAAAGCCGCGGCCTCCACTTCAACGCCGACTATCCGGATCGCGACCCGTCGCTCGACGGCGTCGACACGATCCTCCAGAAACACTTCTCCCCGATCTCCCGTTAATTCCCCGTATGCCAAAATCCCTGAAAAACAAAATCGACCCCTATATCATCGACGTCATCGGCCGCCTGCGCTCCGCCGGATACGAGACCTATCTCGTCGGCGGCGCGGTCCGCGACATCCTGCTCGACCGCGTTCCGAAGGACTACGACGTCTCCACCGCCGCCACGCCCGAGGAGGTCCGCCGCGTCTTCCGCGACCGCCATACGCTTATCATCGGCAAGCGGTTCCGTCTGGTCCACCTCATCCGCGGACGCGACATCACCGAGATCAGCACGTTCCGCAAGCGTCCCGACCAGGAGGACCAGGCCGACCGCCCGAAACGCTGCGAGAACGCCCCGGAAAATATGATCTTCCACGACAACGCGTTCGGCACCTCGCGCGACGACGCGTTCCGGCGGGACTTCACCGTGAACGCCATTTTCTACGACCCGATCGACGACAAACTGGTCGACCACACCGGACTCGGCGTGAGCGACCTCCGCGACGGCGTCGTCCGCACCATCGGCGACCCGGCGCTGCGGTTCGAGGAGGACCCCGTCCGCGTGCTCCGCGCGATCAAGCTGGTCGGCCAGTACGGGTTCACGATGGAGCCGGAGACCGGCAAGGCCGTGCGATCCTCGCTGGAACTGATCCTCCACGCCTCGCCGTCGCGCCTCTCGCTCGAACTCGAAAAGATCCTCCGCAATTCCTACACCGGCTCCATCCTGAAGGCGTTCCACGAGTACGGCTTCCTGAAGTATTTCCTGCCGGACCTCGACGCCGTTTTCGAGACGCCGCAGATGGACTACGCGCTTCAGCTGCTTGGCCTCCGCGGCGAACGCATCCGGTCCGGCGTCTTCCGTGCGAGCCTCTCCACGGCGGTCGCCATGGTTGCGCTGCCGTTCGCAGAGGCCGAGATCGGCCAGACGGAGCGCGGCGGCCTTTGGAACTACTATCTGGGCGTCGAAAGCGACCTCCGGCACATCATCCTGCGGCTGTTCCACCCGCTCGTCCTGACCCACCGCACCACGTCCGACGCCGTGAACAACCTCCTCATGCAGATCCGGTTCAAGACGCACCGCAGGCTGCATTCCTTCGCCGACCGCAAGGGCTATCCCGGCGCGCGCGAATTCGCCGTCATCCAGAACATTGTCGCCTGGCATATCCCCGATTTCGAGGACAGCTGCCCGCTTCCGGTCCGTTCTTCCGGCGCACCGAAAAAACGCCGCGGCGGTCGGCGCGGAGGACGCCGCGGCGGAAACGGCGGCCAGGGGTCGGCGCAGGAGGCGCAGACCGTGCATGCCGCCGCGCAGGCGGCGGAATCCGAATCCGTTACCGAATCAGAAAGGGATACCAACGAATGAAACACGTTTTCCTTACCCTCGCAGCCGCAGCGCTTGCGTTCGCGTCCGCCGCGGCCCTTTCCGCCGCGGAAGTCGGCGGCATCGTAACGCCCGCAAAAGACCTCGGCAAGCTTTCCCTCGTGACCGGTATTCCCCCGAAAACCGAGGCTCCGCTTCAGGTGTTCCTGTTTTTCGATCCCGCGCTGCCGGGCGCGAAGGAGATTCTGCGTATGGTGGACTCCATCTACGAGCAGTCGCTGGAAAATGGAACGAAACCCGCCTCGTTTTACGCGATCTCCCGCATGGGGAAGACGCGCACCGCCGCGCTGGAGCTTTCGAAGTATCGCATGCCCGTCTACGGCGACGACAACGGCGCGGTCTACCCGGAATTCGCCGGAACCGAGGTCATCATCCCGTTCGCCATCGTGGCCGACGACGGCAAGATCGTGTGGAAGGGCGCGCCGCAGGAACTCGAAACCGTGATCCGCGATCTCCAGGCGGGCAAGTTCAGCTTCGATTCCCAGCTGAAACTGGAACTTATGCACAAGGATCTGCAGAACGCGATCCAGACCGGGCTGTCCTCCGTCATCCTGTCCAACGCGGACAGGATCCTTGCGCTCCGCCCCGACGACCAGATCGCGATCCAGGCCAAGCTTTTCGTGTTCGAAAGCACTGGCCGCGTGCGTGAGAACAACGCCGCCGTGCAGTCCATCGCCGCAAAAGTGAAGGACAGCGTGGACGTGCGCCTGCTCCTGCTCGGCTATTACGAGCGCACCGGAGAAATGGAAAAATTCTCCGCCGAACTCAAGGCTGCGTTCAAGGACTTCTCCGCGTCCCCGACCGCCCTGTCCCGCCTGCTGGCCTACGCATTCGAACAGACGCCGTTCGGCTGGATTCCGGTTCAGGAGGTCGTTTCCGCCGCCGCGTCCGTGAAGAAGTCCTATGCGGGAACAGGCGGATCCGCCGAGGCGTTCTCCTGCGAGTTCTCCGCGCGCGCCGCCTATCTCGCGCTGGATATTGACGCCGCGATCGCCGATCAGACGCGCGCCGTATCGCTTTTCGCGGGAACCGAATTCCTCGACGAGGCGAAGCAGACCCTTGTTTTCTATCGGAACGTGAAGGCGCTGAAGGCGAATCCGTGACCGCGCCATGAGCACGAAGTTCGCACTTTTTTCAGACATCCACGAACACGCGGTCTTCTCGTTTCGCGCGCTGTTCGACAAACGCGTTTTCGGGTTGATGAACTCGACGTTCTGCAGGCGCGGCGACTACCGCATGGAGCGCATCGACGCCGCAGTCCGCACGATTCTGGAGTCCATGCGGCCCGATCTCGCAGTCTTCACTGGCGACGCCGTCAGCACGTCCGATCCGCGCGAATTCGAGGCGGCGTTGAAACAGCTTCGTCCGCTGATCGATTCCGGCATCCCCATCCTCTATTCTCCCGGCAACCACGACCGCTACGTGCGTGACCGGACATGCCGCGAGGCGTTCGAATGTTTCCGCACGGAACTGACGAAACACTGTTCCATGACGCTGCCCGGCGTGTACGAAACGTCCGACTTGCGGTTTGCCGTAATCGACTGCGCGCGCCCGTTCAATCCCGTACTGTCCTGCGGCGAGATGACGCCGGAGACGGCGGATTTTCTGGAACGCGAGGCGGCGAAGGACGACCCGCGCCCGCTCGTTTGCGTGGGGCATTTCCCGCTGCTCGGCAACGACAAGCTGAAGTCGTTCCGGCACAGTCTGCTCGGCGGTGCGCGCGCGACCGCTCTGCTGAACGCCGGAAAGATCGCGCTTTCCGTGGCCGGGCATATCCATGCGCCGTTTCAGCATCTTGATTCACGCGGCTATGGCGAACTCGTGGTCGGCTCGCTCACGAAAAAAGACATCCTGCGCGAGATCACGTTCGACAACGGCGTTTTTACCGTGCGCGATCTGAATTCAAACGGCCATCCGCGTAACTGATTCCCCTCAGTGTTTGGGAACTGTATTTCTCTCCCAGAAGACGCCGTCCTCGTAGCCCTGGATCGTTTTGTCCGCGTCCGCGCGGTGAAGACGTTCGAGCGCGAGACAGCAGTAGTCGCGATCCTGTTCGATGGCGGTGAACGCTCGTCCGAGTTTTTTCGCCGCGACGGCTGTCGTGCCGCTGCCGGAGAACGGGTCGAACACGAGGTCGCCGGGATCGGTCGAGGCGAGGATGAGCTTCGCGATCAGCTTTTCGGGTTTCTGCGCCGGATGGTCGGTATTTTCCGGCATCGACCAGAACGGCACCGAGATGTCATCCCAGAAATTCGAGGCGCCGGTGAGGCGGAATTTCCCGCCGTCCTCCTCGTTCCAGTCCTTCGGACGGCCGTTCTCGCGGTACGGCGCAATCACCTTGCGTTTCATACGCACGGCGTCCGCGTGGAAAACGGCCGCGTCCTCCGGCGGCGCGACGGCGTACCAGATGTCCTCGCAGGCGTTTTTCCAGTTGGTCTCCGCGGCGCGGCCTTTTTCGCGCTGCCAGGTGATGCGGTTCCGCACGATGAAGTGCCGACGCAGGATATCAAAGCATGCCGCGCTGCATTTCCAGTCGCAGCACAGATACACAGCGCCGCCGGGCCGGACCAGACGCTTCACAAGCGGCATCCAGCTTGCCAGATAGTCGCGGTAGGCGTCCTCGGAACGGCTCTTGAAGACCGAGCCGTTGAACGCCTTCGTGAGATTGTACGGCGGGTCGAGCAGCGCCATCGCGGCGAAACCGTCCGGCAGATGCGGCATGATCGCTGTGCAATCTCCCTGAAATACGCGGTTCGCGGCCTCGTCCGGGAACAACGCGGCGTCCGGCGCGGGCGCGATCTCGCGCGCCAGTTGCGCTTTCCGTTCGTCGGTCAGGACGATCGTGCGGTTGTTTTTCGCGCGGGGTTTCGTGCCCATGGTCAGGACGGACAAGGTTATTCAAGGTTTTTCAATCCAAGGAACGATGCAGGGGAGAGGACCGGAATGCTCTCCTGAGGAAAGTCCTTGGCATTTCGCGAGATGATGTAGTCGGCTTCGCAGGCGACTGCGGAGAAAAACTGGATGGAATCCTCGAAGTCCGGCAGTTTCGCCGCGATCGCGCGGCTGATGATGTCCTGCGTCAACGGGAATACCGAGAAATTGACGTTCATCACTTCAACAGTTCTCTGCGCCGCCTCTTTTCCGGCGTATTTGCGCACGATATAGAAGACGTTGTTGAAGCTGATCGCGGATATGACCGCTTCCAGTCTTCCGCATTCCGCGAGCCGCCAGAGTTTGGACGATGTTTCGCAGAACGGTTTCCGGTCCAGCAGGACATCCAGCAGGATATTGGTGTCAAGGAATATCCTCATGATTTCAGCCCGTATTTTTCGCTGAGGATTTCTTCCATTTCCTTCTTGTAATCCCAGTCCGTCGGCACTTTGACGATCCCGATCAGGGACTCGGTCAGAGGTCCTGCCGGAATCTCTTTCCGTTTGTTTTTCTGCTTGTTCCGGGACAGAATGAACGAGGAGAACATCTGCGTGATGCTGGTGTTGTCCTCCTTTGCCATCTCGCGGGCGAGTTCGATCACTTCTTTTGTCGGGCGCAGGGTCAGTTTCGCAGTTTCCATGGATCACCTCATGACGTATCGTTTCTTAAATACTATACGTCATTATGTGAAAAAGTCAAGCCGGAAAGTGAAAAACTTTGGAGATGACGGTATTGTGTTTGAGCTGCGGAGCAGGGAGAAAGTTTTATCTGTCAATCCCCCACGACCCGCCGGAAACTTCCGTCTTGCTCCTGTAGATTGAAAAGAACGCTGCGAGATAGAAAATGAGGAGAAGAGGAGCTCCGGCCAGGATCGACACCGGACCGAAGAAGGAATGGATCGCTTCCGCATACCTGTCAAGCGGCGTCAGGTAGACCGCCATGGCCGTGAATCCGATCACGCCGAGGATCGAGAGCGGGAGAATCCGCCTGGATTTGAAAAAGGAAATCAGGAACCAGTAGGAACGTGCAGCGCAAAGCCAGAGCGCGAGCAGGAGTGTCGCGTGGCACAGGCGTTCGTAAAACCGTTCCTTCAGCACGAACAGGAACAGCACGGCGAACACCGGAACGGCGAGCACGGGAATAAAAAGAAGCAGGCGGTTCAACCCCTTCGAGAACCGTTTTACACGGTCCGGGACGATGAACTGGCGTGCTATGATACTTTCGGAGAGAAGAAAACCTGCCAGCCCGTAAATCAGACAAAAAGGTATCATTGAGCCTTGGCGGGCGTTTTGCCCTTGTATTCCTCGTACAGGCCGCCGTACTTGGAAACGAGCATCACGCCGTCGCTGCGGATGGCGTAACGGCAGTTTGCGATGTGGTTCAGATCCTTGTCTTCGACCAGAACGAACGGTTCGTCGCCGGCCTTTTTGCCTCTGCCGTGGTAGACGTAGTGGTCCGAGCCGTATTTCGCCGCTGGCGCCGGCTTTTCGGGAAGTTCCGCCGGAAACGCGCCGTCGTTGAGTTCCGCGTACTCGATGCATACGATATGGTAGTTGCGGAGGCAGTCGCGGCAGGCGCTGCGGGCGAATTCCTCGGCGGGTCTGCCGCCGCCCATCGGGATGGAGAAGATCAGAGCCGCGCCGAGCGCGGGAAGGAGTTTCAGCACGTTTCGCTGCCAGTGGCGTTCCTGCTGCTGCATCAGGAACAATGTGATGCCGACGGAGGCCAGAAGTGTGAACTGGAACGGGATGCGGATCAGGACCGCCTTGTTCATGACCAGGAATTCCTGCCAGCGGTAGAAGGTTTCGACATCCGAGAAACCGCCCTTATGGGCGTTGAGCTGGGAAAGCGCCAGTCCGGAGGTCATGATGAACAGAAAGACGAGCGAGAGGAAAAGGAAGATGTAGGGATACGCGTAGATGGTCTTGAAGAGCAGTTTGAAGTTTTCGCGGATCCCGGAGACGGAGAAGTTGAAAATATGGAAATGGCGGTGGTGGTGATGATGGTGATGATGGTGGTGGTGATGCTCGCCGTGCTCATGCTTGTATTCGTCGGAATTGGTGTCGGCGAGATTGCCCGTTTTGACGGCAGTGGCGGAGGCGTTTTCCGCTACGGGGTTTGCCTGTGCGGATTCGGGGGCCGTCTTCTCTTCGGACTGGCTGGCGTTTTGTGACATGAGGATGACTCCTGATAAATGGCGCTTGCCGCGAATCGCCCGGAAGCCGGGCGTCCGCCTCGTTTTCGGTTGTAAAAAAGTCTTAACTATAATATAAATTCAAAAAAAGGTTTTGCAAGAAACGCAAATGGGAAAAACAGTTTTTTTTCACAGGGGAAACGGTTTTCCGTGCGTTCTCCCCGTTCAAGTCCGCGCATCGGCGGAATCCGCTTCCGCCTGTTCCATCAGCCAGGCCGCCAGTTCCGGCTCGATCTCGCGCAGCGGATCCATCACGAAAGCGCGCCGCGCCGCCTCGGGATGCGGAACGGTCAGGTCCGGCTGCCGGATCGTCTCGCGTCCGAACAGGATGATGTCGAGGTCGAGCGTCCGGGAAACATGATGGGCATGGTCGTTCGGGCGTCCGTTGTCCGCCTCGATCTTCCGGCAAATCTGAAGCAAATCGCGCGCTGAGCCGTTCCAGAACCCGGACAGGGCGGCGTTCGTGAACTCCTGCGCGCCGGGTTCGCAGTCGACGGGCGAGGTCCGATACAGAGACGAAAAACGCCGGATGCGGAATCCGGCGTTGGAAAGGGCTTCACAGGCCCGGCGGAAGGCAGCGGGAACGTTCCCGAGATTTCCGCCGAGCGCGATGACGCAGAGCGTTTCAGACATCAGCAGTCGAACGTGAAGGCGTTGATTGCGTTGACGGCGGCGGCGATCTCCTTGACGAGGTCGGCCGGAACGGCGCTTTCCGCGTTCACTGCGAGGATCGAGCGGGAATTCTCGAGGCTGTGCGGCGCGCGGACGTCGGCGATGTTGATGTTGTTCTGGCCGAGGAGTCCGGTGATCTTGCCGATGATGCCGGGGGCGTCTTCGTATTCGACGAAGAGGTAGTTTCCGGCGGGATGGATGTAGATGCCGTCGAAGGAGTTGATGCGGGAGACCATGAGGCGGCCTTCAGCGATGGTTCCGCGGATGGAGATGCGTTCGGAGCCGGCGATGAAGTCGAGCGTGATGGCTTCGCCGTAGCGCTTGCCTTCGTCGACTTCGCGGACGATGAACTGGATGCCGCGGGATTCGAGGTATTTCAGGGCCTCGTCCGCGCCGCTGAAAGCGTCGAACTGCGGGCAGATGGCGGCGGTGACCGGGGCGATCATCCACTTGGAGAACTGGTGGAGCTTGCCGTAGCAGCTGAGCTCGATCTTGGAGACCGCGCGGCCGTTCAGGTACGCCACGCCGAGACCGGCGAGCACGGAGGCGAGCTTCTGATAGTTTTCGTCGAGTCCATCCGGCACGCCCTTGTTCACGACGCAGGCGGTTACGCCGTCCTCGAAGTAAGCGACGGTCTGGTCGGCGGCGCGCTTGGCGGCGAGGAAGTTGGCTTCCTTGGTGCTGGCGCCGAGGTGGGGGAGCATGATGTCTGCGATGTCGGCCACGGACTTGTCGCCCGCGGCGTCCTTCGCATAGACGTCGTTGCAGAAGATCAGGTCGTTCTGCTGCTTGGCGGCGCGGATGGCCTCTTCGTCGACGATGCCGGCGCGGGCGCAGTTCACAAGCATGGCGCCCTTCTTCATGAGGCCGAGCAGTTTTGCGTTGATCATACCGCGGGTCTTGTCGTTCTCCGGAATGTGCAGGGAGACGATGTCGGACTGGGAGAAGACTTCCTCGACCGTGCAGAGCTGGGCGCCGAGGTGGGCGGCCAGGTCGGCGGAGAGAACGGGGTCGTAGGCGAGGATTTTCACGTCGAAACCGGAGAGACGCTTGATGAGCAGGCGGCCAATGTTGCCGAGGCCGAGGATGCCGACGGTCTTGCCGGTCAGTTCGCGGCCCATGAAGCTCTTCTTCTCCCATTTGCCGGCGCGGGTGGACTGGTCGGCGGGAACGAGCTTGCGGTAGGCGGCCAGGATCAGGGCGATGACTTCCTCCGCGACGGCGTTGGAGTTCGCGCCCGGGGTGTTCATGACGTCGATGCCGAGCTTGCGGGCGTGGCGGATGTCGATGTTGTCGAAACCGGCTCCCGCGCGGACGACCAGCTTCAGGTCCTTCAGTCCGTCCATGATCTCGGGCGTGACTTTCTCGCTGCGGACGATGATCGCGGATGCGTCGGAGTTCTCGGAGGCCAGGTCGGCCAGCTGCACGTCCGGGTTCTGGATCACGGTGAAGCCGTGTTCGCTCAGGATTTTTTCAACGACCTTGTCGAGTTTGGTGGGAATGAGGACTTTTCTCATAGCTGTCTCCTTGTGCGTTCTCACGCACGGTTGCGGTTGTCCAAAAAATATTGGAGCATATAATATACACCGTATGCGCGAAAGTTTCCACCCTTTTTCGCCAAATAGCGCTGTTTCGCCCTAAAAACGAATGGCGGGAAAGGAACGGACTGATGGATGCCGTCCGTTCCGTCAGATACCCAGACGGTCCTGCCGCATCAGTTCCGCGTCGCTGAAATTCATTTCGGGGATGTAGCCCTCCAGCGGCAGGATAAGCGTGTGGACTGCGTCCAGGATCCATTCTGGCTGCGGGAAGTAGCTTTTCTCCAGTTCGGGGCAAGGCGAAATCTCGTTCGGGGCGCCGATTGCGACAGGCGGTGCGTCCAGGTCGTCGAAACAGAATCGCGCGATGCGGGCGGCCAGCGTCTGCGTCCAGGAACCGCGTTCGCAGGCGTCCGACACGATCAGGATGCGTCCGGTTTTTCGCACGGACCGCACCACAAGGTCGAAATCGAACGGCACGAGCGACCGGGCGTCGATGACCTCGGCGGAAAGATTGAACTCGTTTTCGAGGCGTTCCGCGGCCCGGACCGCAGGATACAGCGCGGGGCCGACCGTCAGGATCGTGAGATCGTTTCCGGCGCGCTTCACGTCGGGCGTTCCGAGCGGAACCGCGTAGTCCTCCTCCGGCACGCCGCCCGCATGGAACATCTCCGGCGTGTCGTACAGGCGCTGGCTTTCGAAAAAGACGACGGGATCGGTTCCCGCGAGAGCTTCCGCCAGCATTCCCTTCGCGTCGTACGGAGTGGCCGGATAGACGACCTTCAATCCGGGGATATGAGCGCAGAGTGCGGTCCAGTCCTGTGCGTGCTGGGCGCCGTATTTCGCGCCCACGGACACCCTCAGCACAACGGGCATTTGCAGCATGCCCGCCGACATCGCCTGCCATTTCGAAAGCTGGTTGAACACCTCGTCTCCGGCGCATCCGATGAAATCGCTGTACATCAGCTCGATCAGCGCATGCCCGCCGCACATTCCGCAACCGACCGCCGTGCCGACGATTGCCGCCTCGGAGATCGGCGCGTTGAAAAGCCGATGATAAGGCAGAGACTCGGTAAGCCCGGTGTATACGCCGTATGCGCCGCCCCAGTCGCGGTTGTCCTCGCCGTAGACGATGAGCTTGTCATCGGCATACGCTCTGCTTAGGATCGCTTCGAACAGCGCATCCCGCAGCGTGAAAGCCTTCAATTTGGAAACCGGGTTCCCCGCGGCGTCCAGGTGAAAACGCGTTTTGCCCGCGAGTTTTTTCTTCCTCGCGTTCTCCTCGATCGGCTGCGTGACGTCGCGTCCGACGACCGCCGGATGCGCTTCGGTGCGCCCGTTCGAGAAATTGTATTTGCGGAATGCGTCGGGCTCCCGCGCCGGATCGGGGCGCGGCGAGACGGAAATGTCCGCCGCGAGGCGCGTGATCCGCGTGACGTGTTCGACGATCCGGGCGTCCAGCGTTTCGAATTCCGCGGAAGAGATAAGTCCGGCTGCTTCCATGTTCCGTTTCAGAGCGAGAATCGAATCCGCCTTGCGCCATTCCTCGATCTCCGCCTGCGAACGGTATGAGTTCGCGTCCGTTGCCGAGTGGCCTGCGTACCGGTATGTGATCGTCTCGAGGAAGACCGGGCCGCGGTTCGCCTCGATGAGCGCGCGTTTTCTCCTGAATGCGTCGATTACGGCCAGCGGGTTGTAGCCGTCGACGCGTTCCGCGTGCATGGCTTCCGGGTTCACTCCGGCGGCCGTCCGTGCGGCGCAGCCGTAGGCCATCGTTTCGCCCGAAGTCTGTCCGCCCATGCCGTAGCAGTTGTTGATGCAGTTGAAGATGACGGGCAGGCCGCCGCGGCATCCTTCCTCCCACAGCAGATTGAACTGGTCCATGGCGGCGAAGTTCATCGCTTCCCATACCGGGCCGCGTCCGAGCGCGCCGTCGCCGAAATTGCATACAACGAGCCCGTTGTTTCCGTTCACTTTCTTGCAGAGAGCCGCGCCCGCGGCGATTCCCGCCGAGCCGCCCACGATGGCGTTGTTCGGGTAGATGCCGAACGGCGGGAAGAAGACGTGCATGGAGTTTCCGTGTCCGCGGTTGAATCCGTTTGCGCGTCCGAAGACCTCGCAGATGAATCCGTAGAGCAGAAAATCCGCCGCAAGTTCGCGGATGCCGCCGTTCCGGGCGTCCTGTTCCGCGGCGCGCAGGATGTCCGGCCTGGCCTTCATGATGCTGTCGAGTTCGGCTTCGTCCAGCGTCCGGATCGCGCGGAAGCCGCGGGCCAGGAATTCGCCGTGACTGCGGTGCGACCCGAAGATGATGTCGTCGCGATTCAGCGTGAACGCCATGCCGACCGCCGCGGCCTCCTGTCCGGTGGAGAGGTGCGCCGGGCCGGTGTAGCAATACTCGATCCCATTGTAGTTTTTGACCGTGCGGACGCCGTAAATCATCGTTTCGACCTCGCGGATGTACCGCATGTCGAGGTAGATGTTCCTCAGTTCCTCCGGAGAAAAGCTTTTGAGTTCTTCCTCAAAGGACCTGTTGTACCGGTTCAGCGGGATTTCCGCCGTTTCCAGCCGCCCTGGACGCCTCAAATTCGAGGGAAGGATGATCTGCGTCTTCGGCATTGTTGCACCGGTTCGCCGTTAAAGTTCCGCCAAAGCGGCGTCGCGCAGGACTTCCGCAACGGTTGGATGGGGGAATACCGTCTGCGCGAGTTCGACGGCGGTCATGCGCTGCGCGACCGCCACGGCCATCGCCGGGATGATCTCCGACGCCGGATTGCCGAGCATGCTCGCGCCAAGGATGCGTTTCTCCTCGTCCAGAACCAGTTTCACGATGCCGTTTCCGCCCTCGTTTTCCGCCTGATACCGGCCGCTGAAAAGCAGAGGCAGCTTGACCGTCTTCACATTCAGGCCCTTTTCCGTCGCGGTCTCCTCGGTCTCCCCGACGGACGCCGCTTCCGGGTTCGTGTAGATCACCGATGGGATCGCGTCGTAGCGCATCGTGTCGTCGACGCCGCGGATTGCGTTCACTGCGACTTCCGCCTCGCGGTATGCCGTGTGCGCCAGCATGGAAACGCCGTTCGCGTCCCCCGCGGCGAATACCCCCGGCACGTTCGTCCGCATTTTGTCGTCCGTCTTGATTCCGCCGTTCGCGCCGAGTTCGATTCCGAGCGATTCCAGCCCGATTCCCTGTACGTTCGGTCGGCGTCCGGCGGCGATCAGGATCCTGTCCGCTTCCAGTTCGAATCCGTCTCCGTTTGACTTCGCTCCGCGGATATGTCCGTTTTCAATTGTCTCAATCCGGCTTCCTGTCAGGAATTTGACTCCACGCGCCGTGTAGTTCCGCTGCAGCAGAGCCGCAATGTCGCGGTCAATGCGTCCGCCAATCCTGTCGAGCATCTCGACGACTGTCACGTCAGCCCCGGCGGAGTTGAAATACGAGGCCATTTCCAGTCCGATCGCGCCCGCGCCCATCACGACGAGTTTCGCCGGAATCTCCTTCATCGACAGGATTTCCCGGTTCGTGACCGCGAATCCGTCCTCAAGAGCCTCCTTCAATCCGGGGATGGGCGGAATCGATGCGGAAGACCCGGTCGCGATCAGCGCGTTTTTCCCTGCGAATCTTTCCCCGCCCGCTTCGATCACAAATTCGCCAGCCTCGTTCCTGCCTGCCAGCGCGCCCTTTGCGCGCACGACGTCCGCACGGGCTTTTTTCATCTGCATTTCCACGCCCGCGACGAGCTTTTTCACGATCTTGTCCTTGCGCGCCAGCGCAAATTCGTGGTCGAGCGTCGCCTCCTTCGCGGTCACGCCGTATTTCTCCGCACCGCCTTTTGCGTAGTCGTACAGCTTCGCCGAATACAGCATCGTCTTGGTCGGAATGCATCCTTCATTGAGGCATACGCCGCCCAATGCTTTCCCTTCGAAGATCGCTGCGTTCAGTCCGAAATGCCCGGCGCGTTCCGCCGCGCGGAATCCGGCGGGGCCGCCGCCCAGGATCAGTAAATCGTATGTCATGTCCTTTTCCCTATTGTATGGTTTTGATGTCGTTTCGTTGCCGTATTTCGCCCGGTTCGAGCCGGGCGGCGAGGTCGTCCAGAAATCTTGCCGCCCGGAACGCGTCGATGGCCGCGAGGTCGTAGACGAGCGTCAGCCGGATTGCCCGGCATGTCTCGTTTTCGCCGCGTTTGTTCGTGCGCGTCTGCGTGCGGACCGCGCCGATGCCGAGCGCGCAGAGTTCAGGAGACGTAAGCTCCGGGGTGAAGAAGTCGATCCCATATCCGCTCAGGTCCGCCACCGTGAACGTTCCATCCTGAAATTCATGCGGCTTTGAGTTGAAATTCCGGCAGCGTTCCGCGGCGTTCCGCATCAGCGCGGCCAGTTCGCCCGGCGTATATGACTCCGCGCAGCGGACCACCGGCTTCAGAACGCCGGCCGACGTCTCCGCGTTCATGCGCAGATGCACCGTGCTGTATTCGTAGATGCGGTCGCCGTGTCTGCGCGCATTCAGTCCGGGGTTCCCGGCAAGCGTTTTTGCAAGTTCATGGCAGATCGCGACGCCGGGCGCAAGTCCGTTTCCCATGTTGCATTTCAGCAGTATGTCACGGACGTCGACCAGACGGCTGACAAATCCTGTCCGTCCTGCCTTGTCTTCTGCGAGTTTCCTCGCGTTGACGCGGTCGTCCTGCGTCAGCGGACGACCCGGATAAATCCCCTTCCATTGCTGTGCGGCGTAGCCTCCGGCTGCTTTGCTGCGTAATGTGTTCAGCACATCGCGTTCGATGATGCGTTCCGCAGGCCCGCTTCCCGAGCGTATGGAATGAATGTCCAGCCCTTGCTTGTCCGCCGTTCTTCTCGCCCTTGGCGATATCCTCCGTGCGGGGGATTGCGCTTTTTGAACAGGAACAATGCTTTTCGCCTGTTCTCCGTCCTCCATGTGGGAATCGCATGTTCCCGCCTCGACGTGGATATGCGTCCGTTCGTCTTTTCCTGGAACGCCAAGTTCATTCAGAATCGCCGCAAGTTCGGACTTCCCGACAGTCTCCTCCGCATCGGTCACGATGCCGACCGGACTGCCGACCGCGGCTTCTTCGCCTTCTCCGGTCAGGATGCGCACGAGAATGCCGTCCGATTCCGCTTCGCACTGGAACGTCGCCTTGTCGGTTTCGAGCGAGAAAACGGGTTGTCCTTTGCGGATGCGCTCTCCCTCGCGCACCAGCCACTTCGACAGAATCGCGCTTTCGTCGGAGACGCCCATCTGGGGCATCCTGATCGTGTTCAACATGGATGCGTTTCGCCTGGGGGCCGGTTCAGATTACATGCACGCCGGCCGCACGGAACGTCGCCTTGATCGATTCCGGCGCCTTTGAATCCGTGATGAACGTGTCAATGTCGGAAAGCCGTGCGAACGTGAAAGGCAGGATCGAATTCAGTTTTGAACTGTCCATCATCATGATTACGCGCCGGGCCGAAGAGATGATCGCGCGTTTCAGCACGCATTCGTGCTGGCCGCCGACTGAAAAGCCAGTCGCATCGGTGTAGCCGGACGCGCAGACGAAAGCCGTGTCGATGTTGAGCGTCTTGAGCTGATCCATAACGTTCAAGCCGGTAATTGAGATCGTTTTCCGTTGGAGCGTTCCGCCAAGCAGAATGACTGTCGGATTCGTTTTCTTGAGCACGATTTCAATCCCGATGTTCGGCGCCGACGTGATGATGATCAGATTGCGGTCCGGGAGCTCGCGCGCCAGCATCATTGCGGTCGATCCCGCATCCAGGTACATGCTGATGTCGGTCTCGACCAGCGCCGCCGCTTTCGCCGCGATTTCCTGCTTCAGATCGCAGTTGCGTTTCTCGCGTTCGCCGTACATCCCCACGCTTACCTCATAACTCGTCGGCATGATGCGAGCGCCACGTTTCGTGCGGATGAGGAATCTTCTTTTCTCCAGAAACTCCAGGTCTCTGCGGATCGTCATTTCCGACCAGTCGGAAAACTCCCCGGCGAGTTCGGACAACGTCACGTCGCCCTTGCGTTCGATGTAGCGTTTGATGGCTTCCTGTCGTTCTTTCATCGGTCTTTCCTTTTGCGGTTGAATGGCGTTTGAGTTGGGCTGCCGACCCGCTTCCAACGGCGTCGGGCGCAAAATGGACATGCGTCTGCGCCCCTGCGGGATCGACATGCGTTGCGAGATTGGCGGGGCGAAGACTCTCTCCCCTGCTTTGCGGCGAACGTTCCGCAGGGAGGAATGTTCCTTGCAACATATTAATGTATCACATCTTATGCGTGATGTCAATCCGTTTCTGTGATTATTTCACAGATTCCATTTCCTTTTGTCAGAAAAATGTTGAAACAAGCTCAATAACGAGGAAGGCTTGTGAAAAACGCCTTGTTTATGCGCTTGTGTCGTTTTGTTGTTCCCGAGCATGAAGCCTCGGACATCCCTTTGGCGTTTCTTCAATCGGGCTCAGCATAAGCGACGCAGAACGATACGAAAAAACCACGAACGCGTGTGCGTGTGTATGCGATATAAACTCAGAATGAAAACGGTTATGGAACGCCGGACTTTTTTCAGGATTTTTTCAGGAAACGGCTTGACAAAGCGATGGATTGGGTGTATTTTATATGATACCGGTTCGGTTTTGGGCCGGTGTTCTCCTCAAGACAAAGAGAGTCGCCGCGGGATTTTCGTGCGGGGCGGTCTGCGCGATGCCGAAGAAAAATCGAAAAATCTTCGGGAAAGCGTTTGACAAAGCGG
>Ga0265298_10000113_pt1 | contig 119668 bp, 95 predicted proteins | sample AusTroGonzalo_MG_3_FD_193486 | JGI IMG/M metagenome (GOLD analysis project Ga0265298, IMG submission 193486) | Bovine rumen microbial communities from tropical cattle in Woodstock, Queensland, Australia - Gonzalo_01 | ecosystem: Host-associated > Mammals > Digestive system > Stomach > Rumen ...
GCCAGCCTTGACAGTGATGTTCAGTATACTGGTCCTCTGACTTATAAGGATATAGCACAGGAATATAACATTATTACTCCGGAAGACATAGATCAATGTGTTTATCCAACCGAAGCAGAGAGCTAAGCCGCTTTGTTTATAGTTTTCAAATGGTGATCTAACAAGTTAAAGGGAGTGAGAATTATGAAAAAAATAATCGCTTTTATTTCTGCGATGACAATTACGGCAGCTATGCCTGCCAATGTGTTTGCGGCGGACGAAAAAGCCTGTATCGTTGACAGTATCACCGAGTTTGACATTCCTGAGAGCACTCTGAAGTACGTGGATTTCTACGGTGAGCATGACAAGGGCTGTCTGGTAAAGAATCTTTTCTACGATCTTGGAGCCGGAAGTGACAACAAGGACGGCACCTATTCTGTGACCTATGACTATGCTCTTATAAAGGATAGGCGCGAGAGTAATTCCCGTTTAGCTGATCCCGAAGCTGCGGCGGATGCCAGCGAGCACATCTACATACAGCTCTATGAGGTACGCAGAAATTACATAACGTTTGATTACGGCGCAGGAGCGAATATCTCTGATGTTCCCAATGCTGTTGCCGGACTCGTACCGGAAAACGGAGGCAAATTCAAGGCTGCCGGTACAATGATCTCGGCTGATAACGGCATCACTGCCGCGGACGCCAGAAGGCTGCGCAAGGTGATGGCTGATAAAAATGTCAAGGTCGAAAAATTTGAATATCACTTTGTTGGAGTCTCCGCGAAAACAGCTGGTATGTTCGGTCTTACGGATTATTCAGAGGCAGCGCGTTTCTACAAGGTGGAGGATATAAAGTCGGTGCTGGAGAAATACATCGGGGATAACTCTCTGAGCTGGCACGTAAGCGATAAGCTCGAGCTGCTCCCGGACAAGGAGGTTTCACTGAAAGACTACCTTGATGTTATCATAGGCATAAAGAATTCCACGGGAGTGTTGCCGTTCTATATGCCAATGGGACAGTCCTCCGGTACTGAGCTGAAATGCGGTTCGGCAGATATGCTGAGTTCTCTGGACGGCGATACCAATAACGACGGCGAGACTAACATGGCGGACGCGGTGCTGATAATGCAGTCCATAGGAAATCCTGATAAGTACAAGCTCAGCGAGCAGGGAAAGTTCAACGCAGATGTGGACGGTGCCTTTGGTGTCACCAACAAGGACGCTCTGCGAATACAGCAATATAAGCTTGGATTGATCGACAATTTATGATATTAACAAAAAACCGTTCCCACAAGAGTGAGAACGGTTATTTTTACACTATAATAGCGCAAGCCGAACCATACGCGTCTGCCAATTCCGCCATATCCGCATTGCTTTAATATTATAGCACAAGTGAAGTAGCTTGTCAAGTATTTTTTTGTAATTAGTTTAGTTAGATTTAAAAGCAATTGATTGTGTGAAGTATTAGTGTGTTGCAACTTGAAAACTGTTATGCTATAATACTCATATACAGCGAGGTGATATTGTGGCAGAAATACTTATTATTGACGACGACATACATATAAACCGTATGCTGGCGGAAGTCCTTGCGGCGGAGGGCTACGATGTCCGCACGGCATTTTCCGGCACTGAGGCACTGAAAACACTTTCAGAGACTAAACCTGACCTTATACTGCTTGATCTTATGCTTCCGGGACTTTCAGGCGAGGAACTGCTGCCAAAGATAGGAGATATACCAGTCATAGTTGTAAGTGCCAAGGCAGCGGTAACAGATAAGGTGGGACTTCTACTCGGCGGAGCAGCTGATTACGTTACAAAGCCATTTGATATTCCGGAGCTGCTGGCAAGAATAACTGTTCAGCTCCGAAAAAAACAGGTGCCCGACGGTATATCATTCAGCGGACTGACGTTATATGCGGACAAGCTTACTGCCTCGGTGAATGGAAGCGAGGTGCGCCTCACCCGTACTGAATGTGCGATACTGAAGCTGCTGATGTCGAATCCGGATACGCCTGTGGGCAAGACCACGATACTCGACAGGATAAGTCTTGATACGCCGGACTGCACCGAGCGTTCGCTGAAACAGCACATAAGCAATATCCGGCACAAATTGCAGGCTGTGAGCGGTAAAGACTACATCGAAGCGATATACGGCATAGGCTTCAAAATGAGATCTTGACGAAATCTTGACCATTTCTTTACCGGTTTCTTGACTATTGTATGCTATAATGTTTTCAGAAAGGAAAGGTGATGACCTTATGGAATATGTTCTGAAAACGAAAGATCTCTGCAAAAAATACGGACACTTCAAAGCTCTTGACGGTCTGGATATGAATGTGCCGAAGGGTGCGATATACGGCTTTGTAGGCAGAAACGGCGCCGGCAAAACTACACTGATACGTCTTGTATGCGGACTTCAGGAGCCAACTGCCGGTGAATTTACTCTGTACGGCGTTAAGAACTCTGACCGCAGCATTTCAAAAATGCGCCGCAGGGTAGGTGCTGTGGTAGAAAACCCTGCATTTTTCGGAGATATGTCCGCAGAGGAAAATCTGAAAATGCAGTACACTATGCTCGGTATGCCCTCATACGACGGCATAGACAAGCTGCTCGAACTTGTCGAGCTAAAGGACGCAGGCACTAAAAAAGCCAAGAACTTTTCACTGGGAATGAAGCAGCGTCTGGGAATAGCTATCACACTCTGCGGCGACCCTGATATGCTCATACTGGACGAGCCGATAAACGGACTTGACCCTCAGGGTATCATCGAGATACGAGAGCTTATACTTCGCCTTAACCGCGAGCGAAATATAACCGTGATCATTTCAAGTCACATACTGGAGGAACTTTCAAAGCTGGCGACCTGCTACGGCTTTATCGACAAGGGAAAAATAGTGCAGGAGATAGGCGTTGACGAGCTTGAAGCAAAACTCCGCAAGTACCTTCACGTAAAGGTGTCGAGCACAACTATACTGGCTCAGGTAATGGAAAAAGCCGGAGCCGAGTACAAGATACTCTCGGACACGGAAGCCTATGTTTATGGCACGTTCAAAATATCCGAGCTGTCCTCAATGCTGGCTGCTGAACAGTGCGAGCTTATATCAAGCAGCGAGCACGAAGAGAGCCTTGAAAGCTACTTCCTTGGACTGGTAGGCACCGCCGGAGGTGGTACGGAATGATGAATCTTATCCGTTTCAGGCTGAAAAGGTATATTTACAGGTGGGAGACTTTTACCGCTGCACTGGTAAACATTATTACAGGCTGCCTGTCAGGAACACTTTTGCTGAGCCTGTACCGCGATATTAACAGACCGGGAATTGAGGACTATTTCTTTCCGGCAGCCTTTATGCTCTCGCTTTTCTGCACTATGTCTGCGGTGATTATTACCGAGGACAATAATATCAGCAACGGAGCTGTCCGCAATCAGCTGATAGCAGGCTATACCAAAACTAAGATATATGCAAGCACTTTTATAACTGTGTTCATTTACAGTATCGTGCAGGGCTTATTTATGACAGTACCGCTGTATATCTTCGGTAATGGTAGTTTCAATACTGAGCTGAGTGATAAATACAAGATATGTCTGCTCATCAGCCTCATTCTTATGTATTCGGCAGTATCCTGCCTTGCCGTGACAGTTTCGGTTCTCAGCGGAAGAAAGTCGATAACGGTGCTGATATGCACCACCGCTGTGGCAGGTCTGACATTTGCGGGGATGTACGCCGATAAACGTCTGGATACTTCAAAATATCATTACAAGGAAAAGTATTATGTCTGGGAGGATTCAGGCGGGATCATTGAAAAGGTAGATTTTATCAAGAACAAAAATATGCTCTATGTCGGGGGACACTCACGGGATGCTCTTGAGCAGTTCGTCCGCTTCGATCCCATGAAGCCTGTTTTCGATTTTTCAGAGTGGTATTTTTCGGACAGGCATAAAGTGAAAAGTATTGACGAGCAAATGTATGAAAGATCTCCGCAGTATGCAGCTGAAACAGACGATAAAATGGCGCTGTATGACAGCCATACCCACCGCCTGCTGCTTTTCCCGTATTATCAGGCTGCTTTTATCGCGCTAATTGGTGCGGTGAGCTTGATAGCTTTCAGAAAGCGCAGCATCAAGTGACGCGCGGAGGTGACACATATGAGAAATATCATACGTTTCAGGCTGAAAAGATATTTATTCAGGTGGGATACTTTTGCAGCAGCCATTATCAATATCATTATCGGCTTTATTTCAGGCACCGCGCTTATTATGCTATATCAGGAAGAAAGCAGACCTCGCTATGAGGACTATTTCTTTCCGGCTGCATATCTTACTGCCCTTTTCTGCACTATGTCAGCTGTGATGATAACGGAACTCAATAATCTCAGCAACGGCGCTGTCCGCAATCAGCTTATTGCAGGCTATGCCAAGTTGCAGATATACCTCAGCAGCTTTTTCACGGTAATGCTTTACAGCATAGTTCAGGGCGCACTTATGGTGCTTCCGACTTATTTCTTTGGCAGGCAGTATATCTCCGGTGAAAATGCCGGCACATATTCTGCACATTTCATAATTACCCTGATACTGATATATCCGGTGGTCTCGTGTGCAGCTCTGACAGTATGTCTGTTATGCAATAAGAGTAATACTGCTGTACTGATATGTGCCGTTACAGTAATGGTGCTGTTTATGTCAGGGCTGTTTGTTGATAAGCGGCTGGACGAGGCTCAGTATAAGAGCAACTATTATCACAGGATAAAGGAAAATATGATGTATGTGGAGAGCCCGGAGCGTGAAGCGTTGGATATCTGTCAGTGTTTTTCGCCGATCCAGCCTGTTTTTGATCTCACGGACTACTACATCTCAGCCGGCAGAAAAGCTGAGGAGCTGGAGATCATCCATAAGAATCCTCAGCGGAAATACCAGTATCGGGTGTACACGCCGTACCGCCTCGAAATAGACAGCAAAAAAGCCAGATACACTGAGCATACAGACAGGATACCGATATTTATGTACTGTCAGACGGCACTGATGATCCTGACAGGTACTGTCGGAGCTTTCGCTTTCCGCAGACGAGATTTGAAATAACAGGGGTGATATTATTGCTGCCGTGGCTCATTATATGCGTTCTGGCACTGGGAATTGCAGCTCTCATTGTTCGTGAATGGCTGCTGAAAAGAGATATGCGCGATCTTTCCGAGCAGATAAGGAATAAGCTGGAAGCTGATACAAACGTGTCGCTCCGCATCAGCAGCAGAGACAGACAGCTCCGAAAAATAGCCTCAGAGCTGAACGAGCAGCTCGGTATCCTCAGAAAGCAGCAGCTCCAGTATATGAACGGGAGCCTTGAACTGAAGAATGCAGTTACCAATATCTCACACGACCTTCGCACTCCGCTTACTGCTATATACGGCTATCTTGATATTATGAACGGAATGGAAAAATTTGATGATGTTCAGCGATGTCTTGACATAATTGCGGAGCGTACTCAGACAATGAAACAGCTTACCGAGCAGCTGTTTCGTTACTCAGTCATTCTTTCCGATGAGAGTCCGTGTGATATTGAGGACGTGCTTATAAACAAGGTGCTTGAGGACAGCATTATGAGCTATTATCCGGCTCTGCAACAAAATAAAATAGCCGTAAATGTCCATATTACCGAGAACAGGATCATTCGCAGAGCAAACAGTGAGTACCTGTCGCGTATATTTGCTAATCTGCTGAACAACGCCCTGAAATACAGTCGCGGAGACCTTGATATACAGCTCAGCGACGACGGGGCGATTACTTTTTCAAACACTGCTGACGATCTTTCGGCGGTTCAGGTCGAGCGCCTTTTCGATAGATTCTATACAGTCGAGGCAGCCCGAAACTCCACAGGTCTTGGCTTGTCCATAGCCCGTACTTTAGCCGAACGTATGGGAGGGACTATTACCGCTGTACATATCAATGGCAGGCTTACTATAACGCTTAAAATATGAAAAACAAAACCGTTCCCACAAGAGTGAGAACGGTTATTTTTTACACTATCATAGCGCAAGCTGAACCATACGCGTCTGCCAATTCCGCCATATCCGCATTGCTTTAATATTATAGCACAAGCGGAGTGACTTGTCAAGAGTTTTTTCAAAATTGGTACAGAAATATGAAAACGCTGTAATATTTGAATCATTACAGCGTTCGTTTAGTATTATAATTGGTGGAGCGTAACAATGAATCGCGTTCCCTTGCCCTCGCTGCTTTCCACATCTATCGTACCGTTCGATAGCTTCAGCACCTGCAGTGCAAGCGCAAGTCCCAGCCCGTTGCCCTCGGTAGAATGCGATGTATCACCCTGATAGAATTTGTCGAAGATATGCTTCTTTGTCTGCTCGTTCATACCGCAGCCGGTACAGCAATGCTGATCGCATTCTTTATCGGCACGGTGATAGGCGGCAGCATAGCTGGTCTGCCATTTACGCTTGGCGATGCAGGAATATCCGGACTTATTATGTGTATGACCGCAAAATTGTTCCTTACCGGAGTATTTACAGCTATTTCTCTCACAATGAACGTGTATGCAAAAAAGAAAGCATGGCTGTCTATTCTGTTGTCTCTGGGTGCAGGAATGCTTCTGTTTATGATGATACCAATGATAACGCCGCTTGATTCAGGCATAATAAATGTCGGACTGTGCCTCGCAGGAAGTACTATGTTCTGCTTTGGACTCGGTGCTGTCAGCAAAACGATATTGAATAGGACGAGTCTGGTGTGATGATTAGTTTGAATGACATTGAATAATATAAATAAAACCGTTCCCACAAAAGTGAGAACGGTTATTTTTTATAATAAGTGGTTTTAGGTTATATTGAAAAGTCGTTGATAGTTTCGAGGAGTTCTGATATATGCTCCTGAGAGCGCCGTATGCGCTTTTCACCAAGTTCACCTTTTTTAAGGTCGGTTATTGCGAGAAGATACAGAAAACGTATCGTTCCAAGTAGCCTGATCTTATCGTTTATTAAAGACAGCGTGTTTTTGTCGGCGTTTTTGAAATAGTTCTCTAAGATACTTTTCCAGATCAGAGTTCCGAGATTGTCGGGGATTCCGAGGAAACTGCTTAGATTATCCGGACAATCCTCACTGAAAGCTATGTAGGTTACATACAGAGCCTGAAGATCAAATATCGGCTGACCGGTCGCAATCGTCTCCATGTCTATCAGCATCGGCTCATTATCAACAAGCATGACATTTTTCATCTGGAAGTCGCCGTGGACCATATGGAGATCATTGGGCATTGCTGACAGCATTGCTTTGAGCCTGTCATACTGTTCCTGAGAGATATATTCTTTTATAACATCAATATAGCCGATAAAGGTATCTCTCGCCATAGGAATCGTATCGGCATCCATTTCCGCACTGTGAACGACCTTCAGGAAATCAACGTACTTTCTCATAAGATCATCGAAATTCTCAGGCTTATTTATGAGGTGATCGTTGAACGAACTCGCTTTCAGAAGTTCAAATACCGAGCCGTAATTATTGCCGACTTTGACAATATCATACGAAATAGCAGTCGGCACGCCTTTGACGAAAGCTCGTTTGGCAAGGCGCTGTTCATTTTTTATTATAGGTATGCTGTCTGGCGTATTATATACCTTTACAATGGTTTCAGGATCAATACGGTAAACCGTGCCGTAAAAGCCCTTGCCAATGATCTCACAGCCGTCAACGGACAATTCGCGCATACGTTTCTCGACCTTGAAAAGCTCCGTAAAGCCGGTCATATCGAATATATCATACACCTCGGGAGAGACATCAAATATCTGCATTTCTTTTGCAGCCTGTTTTCTGACTTTCATCAGAACTCTCAGACCTGCGCTTGAAATGTATTCAAGCTCTGAGGCATCAAAAGCATTCACTGTTTCGGCAGAGAATTGCTGTATGATTTTTTGTTCCCATTCAGAAGCGTTGCTTGTGTCTATTCTGCCGGTCAGTTTTATTATATTAGTTCCCATAGCTATACCTCCATTTCTTGAATACTGTTCATTGCATCGGATAGTATTTTTTCGGCATCTACGCTCTCAATATCGAGCATTTCAGCTTTAATGAGCTTTGTCTTTTTTATGCCGAAGCAGGTTTCCGCAATAGCCTTGATATAGCCGTAACTGAAATCGGGGATATACGGTCCGCCCGCAGTTGAAACGTATATCAGTTTATCTGCCTTGCACAATCCTACCGGCATACCGTCTTCACCATACCTTGAAACTAATCCGACCACATATATGTTTTCGATATAGACTTTCAGCAGTGAAGGGAAAGAGCCATCCCAGAACGGAGCAGATATAACTATCTTATCAGCATTGGCAAACTGCCTTGCATAACGGAACATCGGATCATCAAAAGCACTCTTTTCAAGGAGTTCTGTTCGTTTTTCGAGCATCTCCTCCGTCAGAGGTTTTATGTCTTCTGCAGGAAGAAAAAGCTCGGTATAGTCGCCCATTTTTTTGAGTACAGCTCTCGCAAGTCTGTCAGTTCTTGATTCTTTTCGCACACAGCAGTTAACGTATAATATCATATTATTCACCTGTTCCTATTATTTAATGGAGACTGCTTCCGACTGTAGAATACAAGTATACAACCATAAGCCAAAGTAAATATTCCGGCTGAAATGTAGCTTATATTCCAAGAAAGCCCAAAGCCAATGCGAGCGTTGAGAATATAGCTGCAAACGATGAACATATAGAACATACCGGGTATCAGCGCCATCATATTTTTCAACGGCTGGAGTTTTTCTGTCAGTGGGCTTGAATGCTTTTTCGCATATCCCTCCGTAGATAAGTCCTCCGGAAAACAGTATAGCAAGTCCGATAAAAAAGGTTATCATACTATCCCTTCAATCATAGTAATTTTACGCTGAGCATTGTAAGGTCATCGAACTGCGGCGCATTGCCGACGAAATCATCGACTGCTTTCTGCATATTTCCGAGCAGCTTTTCAGGAGTAGCTCCCGGTTCGGCATTCAAAGCTGCAAGCATTCTGTCAGTGCCGAAAAGCTCGTTTGCGTTGTTGGTAGCCTCTGCAACGCCGTCGGTGTAGAGGAACAGCGTACCGCCCTTTTCAAGCGTGAATTCGTAGTCCTTATAGCGCATACCTTCCATACCGCCGATAACGAAACCGTGTTTGTCCTTGAACAGTTCAAAGCTGCCGTCAGCTTTTTTTACTATGGGGTATTCATGACCGGCATTTGCAGCAGTGACCTTACCTGTTGATATTTCGAGTACGCCGAACCAGACTGTCACAAACATCTCTTCTTCGTTGTTCTTGCATATCTGAGCATTGACCTGTTCAAGTACCTTTGCAGGGCTTCCGCCCATCATTGCGTAATTGCTGACGAGTATCTTCGACATCATCATAAAGAGTGCCGCAGGAACGCCCTTGCCGGAAACGTCAGCCATAACAAGTCCGAGGTGGTCATCGTCAATGAGGAAGAAGTCGTAGAAATCTCCGCCGACTTCCTTAGCAGGCGTCATAGTTGCGTATATATCGAATTCCTCACGGTCGGGGAACGCCGGATAGATATTCGGCAGCATATCAGCCTGAATTTTAGTAGCAAGCTCAAGCTCAGCACCGATACGCTCCTTTTCTGCAGTTATCTTCGTTATCTGGACGATGTAATCCCTTGTGCGCTGTGAGAGATCTGCAAATGACTCTGCAAGCACCTCTATCTCATCTCCGGTACGGTAGGTATCCTCCATTTCAAAGGCGAGGTCGGAGTCCTTTATCTCACTGATACGGCCAGTCATTCTCTCAATCGGCTTGACTATTGAATAAGCAAGCGTAAGAGCGGCAGCAAAGGCGAGTATTAGTATTGCTACGGTTATGATAAGCAGTATTCGCTGAGATTTCTCCGAACGTTGGTTGTAATCTTCCTGAGCGTTATCGTTTATCTTATCATATGCAGATATGAGAGCCTTTGTGGGAGCGTCAGTCATTTCCTTGTCGACAGCAGATGCAACGGTCCAGCCAACAGAGTCCATAGGAGAAGCGCAGACGTAGTATTCTCTGCCCTGAAGAGTGAGAGATGTAAGACCGGTCGCTTCTTTGAGAGCCTTTGCAACAAAAGTGGCAAGCTCCTTGTTCTCGTGCTCTCTGAGGTCAACAGCCTGATTGGATGTTGAGGTCTTGAAAGTGCCCTCGTCAAGTGAGGAGAAAATGAGTTCTCCGTTTTCATTGAGGATGCAGTTGATGCTGCCGGATCTTGCGGAATCCTTCATGAAATCCGATATCTGATACAGAAATATATCTGCGCCTACAACCGCAACGAGTTTGCCGTCCGCATAGACCGGAGCTGAGCAGACAAGACCAGGGATATCAGTCGATGCGTCAAGCTCAACTCCCGTGAAGTAGAGCCCTTTTCTCTCGACAGCACCTGTGTACCACGGTCTGTTGCGAGTATCGAAGGATACGACATCGCCGTTTTCATCAAAATATGCTCCGGAACGGTCGTCAACAAATATGATAGATCCATCGGCGGTCGCTATGAAGCACGAATTGAGGACACTTGAATTTTTGTACATTGAAAGCATTATCTCGCTCATATTGCCTGCAAGTCCGAGGTAGCGATCATCACCTGGAACAAGTCCGTCCTCATGTTGTAACTGCACAGAAGGCCGGCCGTTATTTTCTTTTTTAGGGTAGGAGACTGCCTTATCTGAAAACTCGTCAGGGTGGGTGAAGAGGTATTCCGCATATTCCTGTAAGATCTGGACATCACCCTTGGCTACGGTGAAAACGTTGTTAGCAATGTCAGCTTCCATTTTATTGCTCTTAGTAAGGGAAAGCTCCAGCACAGAGGAAATTGTCTTACCGCTTAGCTCAGTCATAGAGCCTTTTTGCTTGTCAGACGAGTCCTCAACCACTTTCGTGAGATTTTTTGACAAATATACAGAGGTTATCATAAATGCTCCGACTATCGCAAGGACAAATGCCAGTACAAGATTGAGTATTTTCTGTTGCAATCCGCCAATCTTGAATCCGAATAGCTTTTTCACTCAGTCACCACCTCTTTGTTAGCGTCAGGATATTCTGTCCTTCAAGGTATTGATAATCAATACTATCCATATTCTTCTTGACCATATAGATGCCAAGTCCGCCTATCTGGCGATCCTCTGCGGAAAGAGTTACATCGGGATCGGGTTTTGAGAGGGGATCGTATGAGACACCGTTATCAATAAATGTTATCTTAAATGAATAAGGTTCAGCTGACACTTTTGATCGTATCATTACTATGCCGACATTGTCTCCATAAGCGTAGTTTGCGATATTTACGAATATTTCCTCAACGGCGATATCTATCTGCATCCGGCTTTTCACCGGACAGTCAGCAGCTTCAAGCTGCTCATCAACAAAAGCAATCACTTCCGACAGATTTTCTGTCAGAGCTTCAATAATCAGTTCTTTCATAGGAATTCTCCTTAAAAGTTCAGGCAGTTGGCATATTTTGATATTTTATTATACATTATAGTAACATTTTTTATGTGTTTTGTCAAGTGAGCTGTCTTGATTTAATTGTAAATAAATTGTGAAAATGCCTGAAGAAAGCAGCTTTACGTTTTGTAAAACATGGCGGCACTTGAAAGCATAAGAAATAAAAAACTGTCTGAGATCCGCATTTCAGACAGTTTTGGTGCTATTATCAATAAAAATAAGACTTCTGGATCTCCAAAAGTCTTATAATTGAATTATTCGATAGTAAGTATATCAATAAAGCCCGTGACATCAAATATTTCCATTATTTCTTCGCTGGTACCGTGAATGATCATTTTTCCCTGCTTGTTCATTGTCTTCTGAGCGGACAGCAATACTCTCAGTCCGGCTGATGAGATGTACTCCAGACCGTTGAGCTCAAATACAAGCTCGGTTATGCCGCCTAATGAGCTTTTGATCTCTGCTTCAAGCTGCGGAGCGGTATTGGTATCGAGTCTTCCTTCAAGTGCTATGAAGAGTTTTGTGTCATTCTGATTTTTACTGATAGTCATATGGGCGACCTCCTCTGTGGATTTGATTTAAACCAGCATCAAACTTATATAATCATAATACCATATATTTATAATTATTTCAAGAAATAACAAGGAATTCTACGATACATACCATAATAATGAATGTGATTTGTGCAATTTGAATGTTCTCAGAAGAATTATTTAATAGGAAACTTAACAAAAACTCAACACAAATTTGCGGCTTTTATGTTAAAATAATATATGGATTATTATGCTAATTCGCAAATACTAACTTCAGGAATAAAGGTGCTTTTTATGAGCAATACATCATTCACACGGAAAACAGGACTGCTTGGGCTGTAATGTGTTCTGCGGCAGCAGCGCTGCCTTTGCTGTAAGAAAGAGGATCCGCTAAGTTTTTAAAGTATCACTGTCAGAGTTTACATTCGATATACAAGCAGGTTCAACGGTTCTTTGATAAGGGGGGAACTATGAGAAAGACTTTCTGAACAGAAATTATTGTAAATGACAAATAATAATGCTGAAGGAGGCAACAGGTTCTTCCGGAAAGCTTATACAAGACCGCGGTGCAAAATGTAGCTGTTTAAAGCAATTGACAATTCTTAAAGATGATATGCAACCTATCGCACATTTTTTGTTGACAAATCATGCTTTTTATTGTATAATATAGTATATAGATGCTATTTGACTAACTATCTGATTTTTTAAGTTTTAACGTACTGCTCGATAGGGTGATATATATGAGAAATAATATTGCGATAATTTATATAGTTCTGATATGTGTACTTACTGTCTGTGCAATATCGGCTAAACGTTCAAGACAGAAAATAAGCAATCCTGTAATGCTGCTCTGCGCCTCTCTGCTGGTGCCGGTCATCGGAAACTTTTTTATCATCATTTCTGAGGACAGAACAATCTCCAAGGCAGGCTATTACTTTTACTTTACCGGAGTGGATTTTGTTATGTTGTCGCTCATGCATTTTGCAAAGGTCTACTGCAAAAACGGAGAGACAAAGCATAAGGTTCCCAAATCACTGTATGTCCTGATGACAGCAGACCTGATACAGCTTACCGTAAACCTGTTCACAGAGCACGCTTACGACATCGACGAGCTTGAAGTTGAAGGAATGATCTATTATAATTTCACGCCCCGTATCGGACTGACGTACCACCGTATCATCGTATATGCGATACTTGCTTGTATCCTCGCCATTTTCACCGTTATGACCATAAAAATGCCCAGAGTTTACAAGGGACGCTATGCGGTCATACTGGGTACACTGCTGGTGGTGGCAGCGTGGCAGTCTGTCTACGTTGTAGCGAGAATACCGGTAAATACATCTATGATAGGCTACGCTTTCTGCGGCATATGCTTTTTCTATTTCTCGCTCATCTACCGACCGCACAAGTTCCTCGACCGTATGCTCACGAATATAGTGGAGGATATGCCGGAGGCGCTTTATGTGTTCGATCCCAACAAGAAATGCCTCTGGGCAAACGAGGAGGGTATGAGGTTCGCGGACATAGATATTCAGGAATTCGACCTTGTGAACGAGCGCCTGAAAAATGTTTTCGGCGAGATCAGGAGCAACGAGACCAATACCCAGAACAGAGTCATCGGTTCCGGAAATGATACCCGTTATTATAACATCGAGACACGCGTTGTGAACGACGACCGCAATCTTACCACCGGCTACGTGCTCAGTATCCGCGATACCACCGAGGAACAGATGAGGATGAAGCGCGACATCTACAACGCTATCCACGACAGCCTCACCGGTCTCTACACTTGCGAATACCTCTATGAGCGCATAGACGAGCGGCTGAAAAACAATATTTCCGTAAAATACCTTATCGTTTTCCTTGAGTTAAAGAATTTCAAGATAGTAAACGACCTTTTCAGTAAATCCTTCGGCGACCACGCTCTTCAGGTGGTAGCGGAGCAGATACGCACCAGACTCTCAGATAACTGCCTCTACGGAAGGCTTGCCGGTGTTAATTTTGGTATCCTCATCCCCGAGGACGAGTTCAACGCAAAGGAAATGGACGCTCTGCTTTCAAATTTCATCGTGTCCGATGGCAATTTCGATTACCATATCCTCATCCATCTCGGTTTGTACAGAGTCACCGGCGAGGACGAGGACATTCAGGTGATGTTCGACCGCGCTCAGCTGGCACTAACGACTATCGTGGACGAGTTCAAGAACCACATTGCCTACTACAACAACGAACTCCGCCAGAAAATGCTCTGGGACCAGCATATCTCGGCTCAGCTCAGCGATGCTATCAGCGAAAGACAGCTTTGTCCCTATTTGCAGCCCATTGTGGATACCTCCGGCAAGGCGGTGGGCGCCGAGGCACTCGTAAGGTGGATAAATCCCGTGGACGGATTTATGCCGCCGGGAAAGTTCATACCTGTCTTTGAAAGGAACGGCATGATAGTCGAGGTGGACAGGTATATGTGGCGCTGCGCCTGCGAGATACTTTCCCGCTGGCAGAAGGAAGGCATAGACAAGTTCATTTCCATAAACATTTCCCCCAAGGACTTCTTCATCATAGATGTCGCCTCGGAGATAACGGCTCTTGTCAGCGAGTTCGCCATTGATCCGGAAAAGCTCAGGATAGAGATAACCGAGACCGTTATGATGAACAATGTTGATGAGCGTATGCAGGTGCTCAGCGACCTGAGAAGCGCCGGCTTCATAGTGGAGATGGACGACTTCGGCAGCGGCTATTCCTCGTTGAATATGCTGAAGGATATGCCCGTTGACGTGCTGAAGATAGATATGAAGTTCCTCAGCTCCACAGAGGATGAGGTGCGCTCGCAGAAGATAATCCGGAATATAATAAGGCTCTCCACCGACCTTGACATCATGTCCCTCACAGAGGGCGTTGAAACAGAAGAACAGTTCAAAATGCTGGCGGAGATGAACTGCAATATGTTCCAGGGCTACCACTTCGCAAAGCCGATGCCTGTTGCAGATTTCGAGGAATACCTGAAAAAGAACGGATAGTATTGATTCCCGCGGTGCCGGACAAGCACTGCGGGAATTTTTTGCGGAGCCGGGAGACGTCCGTGCCGGATGACAGTTTGCAGCTGAACTGATGGAAGAAAACTTCTCCCGGACAGCCGGAGAAAAATGTCGAAAAGCCTTGACATTTCGTGAATCAAGTGGTATAATGATGAACATAAATAGATAGAAAAACTGCTGATGCTGCGATGGAACCATGAATCCGGAAAGAAATAGCTGACGGTTCACGTCTCTCGCCGGTACCATGCTGTGGACGTATGTGTAGAATTAAAATACTAAACATTATGAATTATTACGACGTTCTCTGCATGGGCTAACTATGTGCAGAGGACGTTTTTTCGTTTGTGGTAGGTACGTCCGCACCGCTGGAAGTCCGCATTTTCCCGGTCTGACCGTTATTTCAGATACAAGAGGTATTTCAATGGATAAAAAAGAATTCAAGGATCTGAACAAGCGGGAACTTGTGGATCTTGTGTATAATATGATGGAGGGCGAGCCCGATAAGGAAAAGGAGCTCCCGTCCGTGGAGGAAGTCAGAGAAAAGCGCGAGGGTATGAATTATAGGCGCCGCTTCAGAAAAATGCTCTGGAGCACCTTGGCTGCACTGATAGTCGTAGCCGCCGTTGCCGCCCTCATATCCACGCTGTTCCTCTCAGTGATACAGGTATCCGGCGACAGCATGGAGCCTACCCTTTCCAACGGCGACGTGATACTTCTGGTCAAGACCAAGAAATATTCCCATAAGGACCTCTGCTGCATATCGTGGCAGAACAAGCTCCTGATAAAGAGGGTGATAGCCCTCCCCGGCGAGACTGTGAGCATTGACGCCGACGGTAATGTTTCCGTGAACGGCAAGGTGCTTGAGGAATCCTACGTGCAGAACAAGTGCCTTGGAGAATGTGATATAGAGTTCCCGTATGTGGTCCCTGACGGCAAGCTGTTCGTCATGGGCGATAAGCGTGATACGTCCATTGACAGCCGCAGCTCGGTCATAGGCTGCGTGGACTACGACCAGATGGTGGGCAGAGTGCTGTTCAGGATCTGGAAGGGTTAAAAATAACATTGTAAAATATATAAGAACAGGAGGTGATAAGCTTGAAAAGAAATGTGAGCAGATATATACGTAAGCTGAAGGCTCAGAAGAAAATGCAGAGACAGCTCTCGGCGCTCATTGCCGCTCTTTCGGTAGTCGTTTCCGGTGCTGTTACGTGGCAGCTCCGCGGTACAGGAGCCGCTCTGAACGATGACAGCGGCGGAGATGTGCAGCAGTCCGAGGACAACACAATGCTGTATGAGACCTCGTCGGTGTGGGAGAAAACGCTCCCGGACGTAAACGGTCTGAGCCTTGCCGAAAGCGTGGCTCTGACAGCCGAATCTCAGGTTGGCTACCGCGAACGGCAGCTTGACCTTTCCTCCGGTGAGCTGAACGCCGAAAGTATGCGATATACCCGTTACGGAGACTGGTACGGCAACCCCTACGGCGACTGGAACACCCTGTTTACGTATTTCTGCCTGAAATACGGCGGCGTGAACGAGGAGGCCATCCCCTACGGCTCAGGCTGCTGGGCGTGGTCGCTGGAGCTGGAAAGAAAAGGACTCGTCATCCCGGCGGAAAGAGGCTCGCCTCAGCGCGGAGATGTGGTGTTCATAGACAGCGACCTCGACGGAAAGACGGATCGCTCCGGCATAGTTGCCGACTCTGCTGACAAGCTTATCATTATAGAGGGTGACACGGACGGGGAGGTCTCCCGCACCGAGTACCGGTACGGCGATAAGCGTATAACCGGATGCGTTTCCCTTGCCGCTGCGGCAAAAACAGAAAAAGCTCCGGCGGTTCCGGAAGAGGATACAGCTCCCGGAATCCCTTGTTCCCGTGAATTCAGAGGTTCCTCTGCTTCGGGCATAAGCGTGATAGCTTCCGCAGACGAAAACGCCTTCCCGGACGGCACGGTCATGAACGTGCTGGATATTTCCAGTGAAGACATTCTGCTTTCAGCGGCGGAGACTCTTAATGTCGATGCCGATGAACTCCAAGCCGTTGCCGTGGACATCACTTTCACAGACGCTGACGGCTCCGAGATAGAGCCTGCGCCTGATACAACGGTACAGGTAAGGATAATTCTTCCGGGCGAGCTGAGGCTCAGGGACGGCGAGCTCTCACTGCTCCACATGGATGACAGCGGCGGAGCAGAGGTAGTCGAAAACGCAGAGCTCTCAGACAGTGGTGCTGAATTTGACGCGGAGAGCTTTTCCATGTATGTGCTTACGTCAAGCGGTATCAATATGACAAAAAGTGTTGTGCTTGCAGACGGAAATACCGGTACAAATTCTCAGAACAATCCGTATATCCTTTATATTGGCGAGAAACTTGAAGTGCTTTACAGAGGATATTATAAAGATAATGGAAGAATAACTTCATTCAATAATAATAGTTATCTTTCCAGAGCAGCTTGGGGTACAGACAATAATGATTTTGTTGATGAAACATACAGACGGGCAGAATTCATTGGCTCAAATGTTGGCACTTGTCGTATTGATATGTTGAAAACCAAGGAATGGAACAGCAACGCTGATAATATCGAAGAGAGTTTCTGGGTAAGAGTTGTTGATCAGAATTATATCAAGACTAATCATGACATATACGTTAATACTGCATTAGGAGAAAAGCATATTGATAATCTTCATGAGTATCTTGATATACATTCCGGTAAATATCATGATTATCCCGAGCAATTCATACTTGATGATGACGGCAATCCCGAATATATCAAAAACGGCGATGTCAGGTATGATTTTGGAAAATATGAAAAAAATAATAATGATGGAGAAGACAGAGCCTTTCTGTCGTACAGAATCAGTAATGGCGATACTATCGAGGTAGTTGCTTACTGTAAGCCGCAGGAAAAAGATAATCTTGATTTCAGCGTAGGTTCAAGAGGCTCGCATTATGATAGCAGCGCACTGGAAAAGATAGGCTCCACTGAAAAGGTTCTTGTGACCTCAGGCGAGCACGCAGGTGAATACAGAATATCTGCAAAGTTTATCGGAAAGAATCCTACCGGCAACCGACGGTCAGGAATTCAGATCGGCAATGATTTCTTCTATGTTGTCGTTACAGATGATAATGACACTATGTCTCATGCAGATATTGAGATAGACGACGGCGGAAGCTATGTTGTCGAGCGGTATTCATTTGACGTAAACGGCAATGTTACAAAGACAGTTACCAAGTACAGCGCCGCAGTATCAGACATTAACTCCTGCAAGATATTTGGCAGCAATGGTGAACAGATTAGATTCCTTGCAGATAACGGACACGTTGCTGCGAATAAGAGGAATGAAGGAAAGCCAGTTGAGTTCGTTAAGGATGATTATTATAAAAACGGAACTCCCGGTTCATCACAGTTCGAGCTTACTTCAAATTATATGACGAGTGATAAAGATGACGAATCTATGGGTTATGGATTTGGAGATGGATTATTGCTGCGTGGCAATAAGAACTTCTCGCTAAAGGATTCCTACCGCGCTGATTTCAATGTTGATCTCGCACTTACTCCCATATCAAGAGTAGTTGAGACTTATGACAGCAGCGGAGAGCTTACAAGTCAGGAAACGGTAACTGATCTTCTTGAATCTGAAACAATGCCTGGTCTTGAATTCTCTCTTGGTCGTCAAGCTATCGTGGATGCCTATAACAAGTGTCCCGTGCATACCGGCCTTGATTTCACTCTCGCCGCCAACGCGGTAATGGTGGACTTTGAGATGAAAAAGGAGCTCGTGGGAGATACCATGAGCGGAGGCGAATTCACGTTCCAGCTGCTGGACGGCGATAAGGTCATCGCAGAAGCTACTAATGGTGCCAACGGCATAGTGAGCTTCCAGAATGTCTACTTCAATAAAGCAGGTACATATAACTATACCGTCCGCGAGGTCAAGCGTGATAAAACAAACGTCCAGTATGCGGATGACAGACCGATAGAGATCATCGTGTCTGAAGAAGGCGGCTCGCTGAACACCACAATAAGCGGTATCACAGAGCCTGTCAAAAACTATCGCACCTATACTCTCCCAGCAACTGGAGGTATCGGAACAACACCGTATATAATTATTGGCATATCTATCATATCAGGCGCAGCAGTGCTCCTGATCCTATCCAGAAGAAAGGAGAAGTCGTAGAACGGTCATTTCCTTTCAGACAGCAACAAAACAAATTATAATTTAGAAAAGGTGAAGAATTATGAAAAAAATGTTTAAACCCCTTTCAGCTATTTTCATGTCAGCAGCTATCGCTGCTTCCGCCGGCGCTATGACGGCTATGCCCGCTTTTGCGGCAGATCACAGTATATCAGTTTCAAATGCAGACGGCGATGAGGCTACCCATGAGTATATTGCATATCAGGTATTTGCAGGTACTCTTGGCGATGATGAATCAACGATTTCAAACATACAGTGGGGCAACGGCGTAAAACCTACTGAGCTCCTTGCAGCGTTAAAAGCAGCTGCTGTATTTGGCAGCGGTGATGAAAACCTGTTTAAAGATTGCGCGACTGCTGATCAGGTTGCCGTTGTAATTGAAAATTTCAGTGCTAACAGCGCAGAGGCAAATGCTTTTGCTGACATTGTAGCTGCTCATCTCAGCACGACAAGCTACAACATTTCAAGCGGCACAAAGGTACCTGAAGCAAGCTATTACTTCATAAAGGATACAATAACCACAAAGCCTGATACAAACAAGCACTATGCTTATTCCGATCACATCCTAAAAGTTGTTACAAACAGTGACCTTGAAGGTGTCAAGGCAAAGGCAGACGTTCCCTCTATCGAAAAGAAGATAGGAACAGTTTTTGCAAGCGGCACAAAGGCAAGTACAGCGAGCATAGGTGATAAGGTTCCCTTTGTACTTGAATCGGCAGTGCCTGATATGTCTAAGTATAATGATTACTATTTCATTATTACTGATACAATGAGCGACGGTCTTACATTCAACAATGATGTAGCAATAACAGTAGGTGAATTTGCGCTGACAAAGGATGTTGATTTTACAGTCGAGCAGACAGGTCAGAAATTCCAGATAGTTTTCAAAAACTTCTATGAAGAGCTGTATCTGAACAAAACTCCGAATGATACTTCTGATGACGGTACGCACCTCGGCGAAAAAATTACAGTTACCTATTCTGCTACACTTAATGAAAAGGCAGATATAACATCAACCGGTAATCCAAATACCGTTGACCTTACTTACTCAAACAATCCCAATCATACATACGGCGGCGGAGATAAGCCCACTGATGACGAGAAAAATAATGATGACGTTATCGGTAAGACACCTGAATCCAAGACGAATACCTTCACAACAGGATTGAAGCTTATCAAAAAGGATGCGACTACAAATGCTGCTCTTGAAGGAGCTAAATTCAAGATAGAGGGTACCGGTGTCAAGGCAGTTATCATCAACAATGAGATATACAAAGAAGCTGAAGACGGAACATACTATATGCTCAAAAATGGTACATTTACCGAGACAGCCTCTACTGCTGAAACAATAGCTAACTACGATTCAACAACTACAAAGTATAAGCTCATAAGCACGGTAACAGCTGATACTGCTGCTGCAACTAATTCTGTGAACCAGACAGCTTATTCAGACACAAACGGTGTTATCACATTCGTTGGTCTCACAGCCGGTACATACACTATTACCGAGCTTGAAGCTCCCGAGCATTATAATAAGCTCAGCGGAAATATAGTTATCAACATCGAGGCTAATCTGAACGAAGCCGGAACAGCATATACATGGGCAGTAAAGAAGGACGGCACGAACATCGGGCAGGAAGATAACCTCTTCAAATTTGAAGTTGAGAACAACAAGGGCATGACTCTTCCCGGCACCGGCGGTATCGGTACTACTATTTTCTACATAGTGGGTGCACTGCTTGTTTCCGGAGCACTTGTGCTTCTTATCACAAAGAAGAGAATGAACATCAAAGAAAAATAAGACCTTATAAGGCAACATCCAAAGCAGGGGACGGCACGTCCGTCCCCGGGCGGGGTGCTGCAGCAGGGAGAAGCCAATGAAGAAGCATTTGCTGACAATAATAATAATAGCCATGTTCATCGTTGGATTCTCCGTACTGCTCTACCCGGCGGTAAGCCAGTATATCAACGCGAAGCACGCCTCGCGGGTAATAGCGGAGTACAATGATACCGTAAGCGGCGCGGAGGACGGAAAGCTGAAGGAGATAATAGCTGCCGCGGAGGACTACAACAGGCGGCTTTATGGGACGAGCTCCGCATTTTACGAGCCTGAGCTGGTGGAGGGTTACGACGATACCCTCGACATAACTGGAACGGGCGTTATGGGCTATATCGACATCGACAAGCTGAACACTGAACTTCCTGTTTTTCATGGAGTCTCGCAGGAGGTGCTCCAGATAGGAGCAGGACACCTTGAGGGCACGTCGCTGCCGGTGGGAGGACCGTCCACCCACTGTGTACTATCAGGACACCGCGGACTGCCCAGCGCGAAGCTTTTCACCAATCTGAACAAGCTGGACGTAGGGGACAGATTCACTATAACCATACTGGATCGGGTGCTCACATACGAGGTGGATCAGGTGAAGACGGTGCTGCCCTCGGAGACCGATGCTCTCCAGATAGTCAGCGGGAAGGACTACTGCACGCTGATGACCTGCACTCCCTACGGTATAAACACCCACAGACTGCTTGTAAGGGGAATCCGTGTGAATGAGGACGAACCTGTCCGCAGGGTAGGAGTTGTGGTGAAGAACGAGGCATTCAAGGTGGATCCGCTTATCATCATGCCGGTGATAGCTATACCCATACTTGTGATAGTGCTTATAGTGATATTCGTACATGACAGACGAAAGAGATCGTGATAAAGAAAGAAGGCGGAATCCGTGACAAAGAGAGCATTTTCGGCGATATTCAGTGCATTTTTTATGTTCACGCTGTTTACGTCGCTGCTTTGCTTATCTGCGGGAGGAGCTCAGGAAAAGGAGCTTCGTCTCATATGTGAAAAGGGAAGTATGCAGATAGAGAATATGCACTGGAGCATATACAGGATAGGAGAAAGAAGCAGCAGCGGCTTTGTGCTTACGGGACGCTTTGCTGATTACCCTGTCAATGTGAGCGATATAAATGAGGAGAACGTGCGCGGTATAGCGCAGGCGCTTGAATCCTTCGTTGTAGGCGACGAGCTCGCTCCGGATGCGGAGGGGCTCACGGACGCTGAGGGAGCCGTTTCCTTCAAGGGCATAGAACCAGGACTCTATCTTGCCATACCGAGAAAGCTGAAAGTCGGCACGATAGATTACCGCTCGACGCCTCTGCTTGCGGAGATAACAGTGGGCAGGGAATCGGTGTTCCCGAAGGTATACTCCAGCGTAGTGGTAGGCTCTGAGGACGCTGTCTATGCAGTGAAAAAGGTCTGGCTGGATAAGGGCAACGCCATGGGCGCAAGACCTTCAGGTATAACAGTTGACCTTTATGGCAATGGCAAAAAGACCGATACAGTGACTCTCGACGAGACAAACGGCTGGATGCACACATGGTCCGGACTGGATGCTGATCTGGAATGGAGAGTCGTGGAGCGGAATGTGCCGGAAGGCTATACGGTAATGCTGGAATGCGACCTGAATCAATTCCTGTTAAAGGACGTAATGGACGAGGGTACTGTCACAACAGGCACCACAACTTCGTCTCAGACGACTGTCACATCGGCAGGAAAAGACGACGACATCCCAAAGACGGGACAGCCGTGGCTGCCGGTATTCTACCTGTCCGTGGGAGGATTAGTCCTCATCGGTGCGGGACTGCTCGTTAAACGAAGAGCGGACAAAGATGAAAAATAAGCTTTGGAAGATACTTGTCGCAGCCGGCGGACTGATGATACTATCGGCGTTGGTGCTGTGCGTGAGCAATATTCTGGAAAGCCGGAGAGCCGGGCGTTACTCGGCTGAGGCGCTGGAGATCATTAAGGAGAACATCCCGGAGCCGCCGGAAACAACATCCGCAGCTGATGACGGTGACGGCGACCTTTTCGCGGAATACGAGAGGCAGACCGGAGAGCCGGTGAACAGCAAGGTCATGGAGATAGACGGGTACAGGTACATCGGCTATATCGCAATAGAGACACTTGGACTGGAACTCCCCGTCATGGAGGAGTTCAGCTATACGGGACTTAAACGCTCGCCCTGCCGTTACAGCGGCTCGCCGGAGACTGACGACTTCATCATCGCAGCCCATAATTACAGTTCACATTTCGGCAGACTGGACGAGCTTGCTCCGGGTGACAGCCTTGTATTCACAGGTGCGGACGGAAAAAAGTACCGCTACAAGGTGCTGGATGTGGAGCTCCTTGACGGAAGCGACGGTAAAAAGCTCCTGAGCGGCGCCGGAGAACAATGGGATCTTACTCTGTTTTCGTGTAATCTCAGCGGCAGGAGCCGTGTTACAGTCCGGGCTGAATATGCCGGCGATGAAAGCAATACAATGAAAAGATAACGGGACAGCCGCTGCTGATGCAGCGGCATTTTTTATGTTCTTGCTGCTATGATTAGATTTTGTCCACCGAAATTGGATTTTATAGGTTGACCGCTTGCTGAAAAATCTGTAATATATAAACTGTAAACAGCAATGTGAACTAAGGAGGTCACTATGAAGAAGACAAGGATAATAAGCGTAATCATGTCATCGGCGATTTTTGTTCAGTCTGTACCGTGCTTCGCAGCCAATGCACAGCCTGAGAAAGAGGGTACTATGCGTGAGATCACAACAATGGAGCTGGTGCGCGATATGGGTATCGGCATCAATCTCGGCAACACTATGGAGGCTTGCGGCGACTGGATCGAAGAGGTCGACAAGCAGTGGGGCGACGGAATCATGGAGGTCAAGGACTACGAGACCGCATGGGGAAGTCCCATAATAACACAGGAAATGATACAGGGCATGGCTAACGAGGGCTTCGGCGTTGTGAGAGTCCCCGTGGCGTGGTCGAATATGATGGACAAGGAAACCTATACCATAAGCCCGGACTATACCGCCCGTGTGCAGCAGATTGTCGATTGGGTAATTGACGCTGATATGTACTGTATAATCAATATCCACTGGGATAACGGCTGGGTAAACGATTTCCCGGACAAAAAGGATGAGTGCATGAAGCGCTACGAGATCATGTGGACTCAGATAGCCGACAACTTCAAGGATTACGGCGACTATCTCATGTTCGAGTCCCAGAACGAGGAGCTCGGCTGGGAGAGCGTATGGAATCCGTGGGGCGGTACAGAAGGAAAGGCTGAATCCTACGGACTTGTAAACGAGATAAACCAGAAATTCGTAGACGTGGTAAGAAAGTCAGGCGGAAACAATCCGGAGCGTCATCTGCTCATATCCGGCTATAATACGGGCTTTGACCGCACCTGCGATCCGCTTTTCAAAATGCCTTCCGATCCTGCCGGCAGAATGGCAGTTTCCGTGCATTACTACTCACCGGCAGGCTTTGCCATACTTGAGGACAAGGATGAAACATGGGCGAAGGCTCGCTCCACATGGGGCACTGACGACGACTACAAGGAGCTCAATGAGCAGATGGACATGATGAAGACCAACTATGTGGACAAGGGTATCCCTGTCATCATCGGCGAGTACGGCTGTCCCACCAAGGGGAAGGAGCCTGAATCGGTAAGGCTGTTCCTGAGTTCTGTGTGCAAGGCAGCGTATGAGCGCCAGCTGTGCCCGGTACTGTGGTCCACACCGGACGCAAAGTCCGACGACGGCGTTGTTACCAAGGGACACTATGACCGTTCCACCTGCAAGATGAACGATCAGAAGCTCAAGGCGCTGTTCAACGAGATATGTGACAGCTCCACTAAGCACCCTGAGAAGATGAACACGACCACCACTGTTGAGCAGACGACTACATCTGCAACAACTACTTCTGCGGAGACAACGACTGCTTCTGAGGCTGCAACTATCTCAGAGACAACAGCTCCTGAGACCACTACCGCAGCTGAGTCCACAACATCAGCTCCGGAGACAACTACCACAGCAGCGGAGTCAATGACGACATCCGCAGTTACAACTGCGGTGACTACAACAGCGGCTGAGACGACCACAGCAGAACTGACAGTCTCAATGCTGGGCGACTCCAACTGCGATGACGATGTGAATATGGCGGATGCTGTGTTCATAATGCAGTGCATAAGCAATCCCGACAAGTACAAGTTCACACCTCAGGGTGAGCTGAATGCCGACGCTAATTGCAGCGGCGACGTCACCAACAAAGACGCTCTTGTAATACAGAAGTTCAAGCTCGGAATGATCGACAAGCTGGGCAAGTGAAAATTTAAAAGCTGATGAAAGCAGCTCCTGCGGGGGCTGCTTTTTTCGTGCCGTGAGGGGAATAATATCAATGTGTTTACCAAATGTGAATACATTATGTATTATAACAAGAAAATGAACTGTAATATTAGCAAAAGTAACTAAAAGTTCGACAAATTATTCTACATATACGGCATGTACAACTTTAACAATAAATCTTGATTTATTTTGAGCAATATGATAAAATTATTATGAAGTAGTGTGTGCAGACACTATGATGATTTTATTTACAAAGGAGGACGATCACAATGAAGTCATTCATAAGAAGGACTGTCAGCATTACAGCTGCGGCTGCCTGTATGCTGACCAGCCTGCGCTTCACCCAGGTCACTGAGATAACCGAAGCGGACGCGGCAAGCGGTATGAGTGCCTTTGACATTACCCGAGAAATGAAAATAGGCTGGAATATAGGCAACAGCCTCGACGCGACCGGCGGTGATGGCAAATACGGACTGGATACCGAGATAAGCTGGGGCAACCCGAAAACTACTCAGGCAATGATCGACACGGTCAAGAAAAAGGGATTCAATACAGTAAGAATCCCCACAACATGGTACCCTCATCTGGACGGAAGCAACAATATCGACAGCGGCTGGATGAACCGCGTCAAGGAGGTTGTGGACTACTGTATCAAGGACGACATGTACGTTATCCTCAACGTACACCACGAGGAGTGGGTGAATGTTCCCACCTTCACCGACCAGACCTACAAGACCGCTGAGACCAAGATCACGGCGATCTGGAAGCAGATAGCCGAGACCTTTAAGAACTACGACCAGCACCTCGTTTTCGAGGGCATGAACGAGCCACGTCAGACTAACAACGGAGCTGTTTCCCAGTGGGGCAACGGCGAGGGTGATAACGGCTACACATGGAACTACATAAACAAGCTCAATGCTAAGTTCGTTGAGACGGTGCGCGGACAGGGCTCGGCGGCTAACAAGGAGAGGCTCCTTATGCTTCCCGGCTACTGTGCATCGTCGGACATGAAGGCTATCAGAGCAGTGACTTTCCCGTCCAACTGCGGAAACGTGGCGTATTCCGTACACGCATACCTGCCCTACTATTTCACAATGGCAGAGGACGACAAGGCTAACCACAACTATCCCGGTCAGAGCGGCTGGGGTGAAGACTACACCGGCGCTATCAACTCATTCTTCAGCGGACTCAAGCAGCTTGAGGACGAGAAGAACATACCGGTGGTCATCGGCGAGTTCAGCGCTTCAAACTTCAACAATCTCAGTGCCCGTCAGGCGTGGGCAAAGGACTACATCACACAGGCGAAAAAGGCAGGAATACCCTGCATACTCTGGGACAACAATGTTGAGGGAGGAAACGGTGGCGAATCACACGGCTACCTGAACAGATCGGCGAATTCGTGGTACTCGGCATCCGAACCGGTGCTGAATACGATGATGTCGGTCATCAATGACAGCTCCATACTCTGGGGCGGAAAGCAGGCGCCGGCAGTCAGCACTACCACCACAACGGTCACAAAGCTCATAGAGCCCTATCCATATGACGACTACTTCATCAACGACTTCGAGAACGGCACCGACGACTGGAACGGCAGAGGCAGCGCCACAGTGGGAACGGATTCCAAGAACTACTATTCCGGTTCCTCATCCCTTGCAGTGACAGGCAGAGAAAAGGAGTGGAACGGCTGTGCCATAACCCTCGACAACAGCCTGTTTGAACCCGGTGAGACATACAGCTTCTCAGCAGCAGTCCTCCAGAAGAGCGGCTCAACCGCTTCCATACAGATGTCGCTCCAGCAGTCGGACGGCAGCGATACCTCGTATAACAAGATAGCCGCCTGCGAAGCCAAGAGCGGCGAATGGACAAAGATAGAGAACACCGAGTACACTATCCCCGCAGGCGGCAACGACCTCATTCTCTACTTCGAGACCACAGAGGGCTCCGGCGCACTCTGCGACTTCTATATCGACGCAGTACAGGTTTCAAAGCCCGGCAAGGCTTCGTCAGTTGTGACCGGCGGAGGAACAGTTGACAGCTCGTCATCTACGGTAACTCCCGGAAACAGCGACATAAACAAGAACAGCGTCATCAAGATAATGCCCATAGGCGACTCAATTACCTTCGGCTACGGACATACCGGCGGATACAGAAAGTTCCTCGATTACTATCTGAAGCAGAATGGCTACACCAAGGTGGACATGGTCGGTCCCGAGGGCAAGAATCAGGCTTCCTTCAATTTCAACGGACAGAACGTGAATTACGACGACAATCATGCCGGATACAGCGGCTTCACTATCAAGCAGCAGTATCCTATCCCCAGCTGGGGCGAGAACGGACTCCTTGAGCGTCTCAAGAGCAAGAACGCAATAAAGAGCGCTCAGCCCGACATAGTACTGCTCATCATCGGCACAAACGATATGACAGCTAACCGCAACCTCAGCGACTGCGAAAAGGACCTCCACGAACTTATCGACTACATACTTGCGGATATGCCTTCCGGCGGCATGGTATTCCTCGGCTCCATCCCGGAGTTCACAGCCTACGGCGGAAACGCGCAGCGTGTAGGCAACTACAACAACACCGTGAAGAAGGTAGCAGAGTCCTATCAGAGCGCAGGCAAGAACGTCAGATTTGCGGACGTTCACGGCTGTCTGGACGGCATGAACGATATGGACAGCGATAAGCTCCACCCCACAGAAAAGGGCTACGAGAAAATGGGCAAGTTCTGGGCAGGAGTCGTGGACGAATACACAGCAGCCTCCGCGCCTCCCGTTGTTACAACTACCACCACGACCACAACTATGACCACTACGACTACGACAACAACCACAACAACGACCACCGAGCCGGAGACCACCACTACTACTACAACTTACCACGTTTCACCTCCGGTAACCATGGAAGAGACTACCGCCGCTACTGCTGCCACAGCTCCCTCCACTCAGACGGAGAGGACTGCCGGCGACGCTAACTGCGATACACAGGTAAACCTCGCAGACGCGGTATACATCATGCAGTCCATAGCCAACCCCGATAAGTACCAGCTTACCGAGCAGGGACGCATAAACGGCGATGTTGACGGCAATGAAGGCATAACCAATAGGGACGCCCTCGTGATACAGCAGTACAAGCTGGGACTGAGGCAGGCTCTCTGAGTCTGAAGTCCGCGTTAAATGAATAAAGAGAAGGCAGCTCCCGGACAAAGGAAGCTGCCTTTTTATGTGCGATGTGTACAAAATGTACCGGAATAGTTGACTTTAACGTGCATTTGTAGTACAATTAGTATATACCGCAGGCTGGCGGAATGCTCAATGAAAGCGGGGGATGACTATGTTCAAAGAAATGCTCCAGATGAGCTATCTAACATTCGTAGCTGATATAACGCTGATACTTTTCATCCTCTATAATTCCACATTGTCTAAGAAGCGGAAGTCTGTATTCCTGTGCAGCAGTCTCATATCACTGGTCATGACGGTCTGCAATATAGTGGTGTATTCACTTGATAACAAGCCGGATCACCTTACCGCGCTGAAAGTGTTCAGCGCCCTGAGCTACTGCATTAGCGGGCCGGTGGTGCTGCCCTTTGTGTTCCTCACAGGGGTAATAGCCAAGAGGATAAGAATGATACTCTATTCGGCTGCGACTCTGAACGTTGTCCTCTGCATTTCCAGTATCTGGACTGGCTGGATATTCAGCTATGACAGCGAGGGCAAGCAGTCGCTGGGCTGGCTGGCACCGATACCGTTCATATTCAGCGGTATGTACCTTATGATGTTGCTGGCGGCTTCGCTGTTAAAGTTCAGGCTCGGCTTCCGGCACGAGAGTATGTTCATATTCGTGCTGAGTCTGGCGATAATCTCGGCAGTCATACTGAATACCTTCTTCCATTACAGATTCCTGATAAGCGGAATGGCAGTGCTGAGCTGCACGTTCTACTATATGTTCTTCGGCACACAGACTCTCACAAGAGACGCCATGACAAACGCCTTCAACAGGCACTCTTTCTACAAGGACATCGAGTATATGAAGAAGCGCCGGATGTATATAATCTCCCTTGACCTTAACGGTCTGAAGCAGATAAACGACACCCTCGGACACGATGCCGGCGACAAGGCTATCAGCACGGTAGCGGAGTGCGCTATGGACGTGCTGCCTATGAGGTGCAGATTTTACAGAATGGGCGGCGACGAATTCGAGATACTCTACCCCGACGCTGAGGAGGCTGAGGTAGAAAAGGTGATGAACAGGCTGAAGGACGAGGTGGAGAGCCGGGATTACAGCGTAGCCATAGGCTGGAGCGAATACCATAAGGGAATGGACTTCGACGAGGCGTTCAGGAAAGCCGATTCCATAATGTACTACAACAAGGCAAAGATAAAGGCGGAAAAGCTTAAAACCTAAGTCCTTTGTCGCAATATGATTGTTTTACAATTACCAATGTAGGGACTGCCTTTGGCAGTCCCTCGCCGTCAGGCGACGAAAATTGTGCTTGTGAGACGTCGAGGACACCGTCCCCTAGAATACGGATGTTTGAGTTTATAGACAGCAAAGCCCTCCAATAATGGAGGGCTTTTTCTTATACATTTACGCCGCAGACGAGCCGCCGTATGAGAACGAGGTCGCCGGGATCAATGATTCCGTTTTCGTTGAGGTCGCCGTTCTTCCACAGGACGAGTCCGGGCTTTCTGCCCACGATATAGTCCTGAAGAGCTTTGAGGTCCTTGAAGTCTGCTAAGCCGTCGTAGTTCACATCGCCCTTTACGTCGTCCCGGGGCTCGACTATTATCTGACTCGGCAGCGGTACGAAGACCAGTTTTTGTCCCGCGCTGCCGTCGAAGGGCTTCTGCACAGCCTGACCTTTTGTAACATCCAGTGCCATTTTTTCGCCGGAGGCAGATGTCAGCAGGGAATAGCTGCCGTCCTTGTTGCAGATAACGCGGAATTCTGCACTTCCGTTTTTAGAATTGCCGAGGACTATTCCTGTGCCATCGTCGGGGGAGCCTCCCTCAACGTTCATAAGCTTTGAATGGCTATCAACAGTACAGGTGTCATCGCCATTCATTTCTACGTGCCATATAGCATAATTGGTGGTATTCAGGCAAACGCCTTTGGAATTGTAATAGAGATAGCCCTTGTCATCAGAGCTGCTTATGATGTAGTCGCCTGATGCCAGAGCCGGGTGGACCGGGACAATGCTCCAGAGCTGACACGCACCGCCCCAGAAGTTCCACTGGTTGACGTTGCCACCGTTCTCCTTGGACCAGTCATAGACGTCCAGACCGGCGGTATCCTTGGAGCACTTGGAGACTATGCCGTACTCGCTGCCGTTTTTCACCAGCTTCCAGAGTTGATTGTCCTTTCCGTCGTATGGCTGGAGCTCCACATTCACGCCGTCCTCAGAGGAGCTTTCTGCAACGGCAATGCACATTTTCTCATTGCCAACGCTGACAATGGAGCAGTAGCCGTTGTAATAGGAATTGATTCTCCACTGCTGAGCCCAGAGCTTGTTGTGTTCCCACTGCTGGATATTTGTGCCGTTTTCTATCTCGCCGTTGGGGAGGTCTATTGCCATGCCGCTGTTTTTGTTGATGATATAGTATGAGACTCCGCTCAGTAGGTCGGTGTCACCGATAAAGCAGGTATCTCCGGCATTGACGCAGGAATCAAAGGACTTGGTTATCATTGAGTTTTTGTCGGTGTAGTCTGCTGTGCCGCTTCTTTCGCTGCCTGAGAAGGTTTTGGTCTGAGCGCCCCAGACGGTATGGTTATTGCTGCCCACAGCTGTGAAGGACATCACCATTTTACCGGCTTCGTCCTCGGCGGCGAGGAAGTAACCGCTGTACCTCTGACCGCCTATGGTGATGACAGCTGCGGAGCTTCCTGCGTCCTGTTCCCATGTACCGTTTACGGCTCCGGAAACAGTGTGGTCCGCACCGAGAGTTATCGTAGAGGCGGTTATTATCTTGCCATCGGTAGCAGTGCCGTGGTCGATGAATTCATAAGTACCGGCGATGTCGTTTTCATCGTAGCCTCCGGCGGAGAGCTTTTCCTCGCCGTACTCGAATGGAGCCACCACAGGCCAGCCCTCCTCGTTGAAGAACATGGAGTGTACCCTTACCTCGTGGTACTCGGAATTGTCGTTGAAGCGTGCATGGTAGAAAAGGTACCATTTACCGTCATCGTCACGGAGGACTGAGTTATGTCCGCAAGCCATGTAGGCGGTCTTGAGGCAGCTGAATTTATAGTTGCCCATGACCTTCAGACCGGTGCTGTCGAGGTTGGAATTTGCGTCCATGATACCGCTGTTGCCGGCAGGATCCACAAATGGACCGGTGGGGCTTTCCGAGCGGAAAACTCGCATATTGTAGCCGCCTTCGGAGAGCAGTCCGCCGTAGGTCTCCCAGAGGTAATAGTATCCGGTATCGGGATTGTATTCTATGAACGGACCTTCTCCCGACTTATGGTAGCCGCCGGAGAGCTTGGTGCCAAAGTAGCTGTCGATCGTCCTGCCGTCGGCGGTCTTGCCGCTCTTGGGACGAATACATTTACCGGTGGACTTATCCACTTCAAGGGTGAATATGCCTCCCGACCATGAGCCGTACACCATATACATCCTGCCTTCGGTATCGGTGTAGATAGTGGGATCTATGGCGTTGGGGAAGGCACGGTAGTTGTAGCCGGTGCCGGAGAACCAGTCCTGATTGAAGGTGATCTCGCCGGCGGTGATGAGCTCGTCGATATTGGTGGAGGTGTACTTCCGGTTGACGTTCTTGGTGGTACTTTTTGCGTAGGTGTCGTTGGAAGTAAAGCCTGAGTAAACGAGGGTGTCCACAAAGGTGAAGGGACCTTCTATGTTTTTTGAGGCGGCATAGGCAATGACCGAGGTGTTCCACGTTGAGGAGGTGCAGAAGTACATCAGGTAAGAGCCCTTGGAGCCGTCAGCGTTGATATAATCGGGGTTCCAGACCACGTCCGGAGCCCACACAGCGAAGCCGCCCACGCAGTCACCCAGATCCTCGCCAGCCCAGTCGAAGGCTTTTTTGAGGTTGGCGGAGAGGTTGCCGAACTCCACATTGTTAGTTCTTGCGTAGCCGTTGGTGAAGAGCTTCCAGTTTTTGAGGTCGGAGGTCTTAGCGGCGTCGATGTGAGAGCCGAAGACGTAATATGTGCCGTTCTCAGCCTTCACCACAGAGGGATCGTGTACGGAGACACGGGAACGGTCGGCAGCAGCAGCTTTCTCCTTAAGGGGAAGGCTGTTTCCAAGCAGTGAGAGGGACATGATTCCGGAAACTGCCAGAGTTGCTGCTTTTTTGAGCAGATGCGTTTTCATAGTAAACTCCTTTCGCATTTGACAGAAAAGCATAATTATCTATTTTAATTGTATTATATCGGCTGGGAAAAGTCAATCCATAATATCCACTAAAAATGTGGGATATTTTATGTTATAGCGCCTATACAAAAAAGGACACCCCTCGGTGTCCTTTTAGTTTTAGCAGCTGACAGTCAGCGGCTTATTGAGTATAGCCATGAATTCTTCGCCGGTGATAGTCTCCTTTTCCAGAAGATATGCGGCGAGCTCCCGGAGCTTTTCGATGTTGCTGGAGAGTATTTCCTTAGCCTTTTCGTGAGCGGTGCGGATAATGCTGTTAACCTCGTCATCGATTCTTGCGGCAGTCTCTGATGAGCAGGCGAGGGAAGCGTCACCGCCGAGATACTGGTTGGTGACTGTCTCAAGGGCTATCATATCAAAGCTGCTGCTCATGCCGAAGCGTGTGACCATAGCTCTTGCCAGCTTGGTAGCCTTTTCGATGTCGTTGGAGGCTCCGGTGGTGCAGGAGTTGAATATGAGTTCCTCGGCAGCGCGTCCGCCGGTGAGGGTGGAGATACGCGCGAGGGCTTCCTCCTTGGTGAGAAGGAACTTCTCCTCCTCGTCCACCTGCATTGTGTAGCCGAGAGCGCCGGAGGTACGGGGGATAATGGTTATTTTATGTACGGGAGCGGAGTCCTTCTGCTTGGCGGCGACAAGGGCGTGACCAATCTCGTGGTAGGCGATTATCTCCTTTTCCTGCTGAGAGATGACGGCGTTCTTGCGCTGATAGCCTGCCAGTACCACCTCAACGCTTTCCTCAAGGTCTGACTGGGTGACGGACTTTCTGCCGCCGCGTACTGCACGGAGAGCTCCCTCGTTGATGATATTTGCCAGCTCAGCGCCGGAGGTACCGGCGGTAGCTCTTGCGATAGCGTTGTAGTCGATGTCCGGCTCGGTGCGGACTTTTTTGGCGTGAACTCTGAGGATAGCCTCTCTGCCGGCGAGGTCTGGGAGCTCAGCGGGGATACGCCTGTCGAAGCGTCCGGGGCGGAGCAGAGCCGGATCAAGGGACTCCGGACGGTTGGTGGCAGCGAGGATGACAACGCCTTTTTTGCCGTCGAAGCCGTCCATTTCGGTGAGTAGCTGATTGAGAGTCTGTTCGCGCTCGTCGTTGCCGCCCAGTTGACCGTCACGTTTTTTGCCTATGGTGTCTATCTCGTCGATGAATACTATGCACGGAGCCTTGGCGTTAGCCTGCTTGAACAGGTCGCGGACCTTTGCGGCGCCCATGCCCACGAACATCTCCACGAACTCAGAACCGGAAATGGAGAAGAAGGGGACGCTTGCCTCGCCTGCAACAGCCTGAGCGAGGAGAGTCTTGCCGGTGCCGGGAGGTCCCACGAGGAGAGCTCCCTTGGGGAGGTCAGCGCCGATTTCGGCGTACTTGCTGGGATCGTGGAGGAAGTCTACTATTTCCACGAGGGCTTCCTTAGCCTCGTCCTGACCGGCAACGTCTGCGAAGGTCTTGCCGGTCTGAGCCTTTACGTAAATTTTTGCATTGCTCTTGCCGAAAGCCATAGAGTTGCCCATTCGCTTGCTCATACCGCGCATGAGGATATTCCAGAGCACCACCATGAAGATAATGGGGAGCACCCATGAGAACAGGAACTCAGTAACGGGATTGGTCTTTTCAATCTTGCCGGTGAAGTCAACCTTACCGCTCTCGTAGAGTCTGGTGACGAGGTCGGGATCCTCTATCTTGTTTGTGGAATAGAGCTTGGTGCTGCCGTCGGCACCCTTGACCTCGAACACTATGGAGGTATCCTTTATCTCAGCCTTGGTCACGGTGCCGTCGTCCAGCTGCTTGAGGAAGAAGCTGTAATTAGTTTCTTTTATCTGGTTCTTTTTCACGGCGGGGAGCACTACCGAGTTGAAGATGAGCAGCAGTACAAGGCAGACAGCTCCGAATATGAGGTGATTTTTTTTATTGTTATCGTTGCGTTTTTCGTTCATTGAAATGATCACTCCTGAAAGTATTTGCTGAAATGATTATAACATATCCCGTGTGAAAATACAACCGGAAAATTGTGATAAACAGACGATATTATCAGCTTGCCTTTCACAAAAAAAGCACTCTCTGCATGAAAGTATCCAGAGAGTGCCTTAAATATTCTGTTATAGCTTATCCGCAGTCATCATGCAGGGAGCTTTGCAACGAGTCCCAGCTTGTACTTCTGGATAGTGAGAGCGTCCTTATTGGTAAGACCGTCGCCGTTGCCGGTAACATCGCCGTTCTTTTCACCCTGCTTGCTGATGCCGAGTTCCTTGCCCACGCCGTATTTATCGGGGTTGCTTATGCACTGCATGATGATAACAGCATCTGCAAGGTTTACGGATTCGTCGCAGTTTGCGTCGCCGTAGCTGATTGCGTCGTTTGCTGCTGTGGTGGTAACTGATGAAGCCTTAGTTGTTGTAGTAACAGCAGAAGCAGTTGTTGTAGTGGCAGCCTTGGTAGTTGTAGCAGCCTTGGTTGTGGTAGTAGCGGACTTGCCTGTGGTGGCCTCAGAGGAAGCCTCAACGGGAACAGTGCCGTCGGGCTCGATACCGCCTACGAGAACGCCGTCATCGTAGATACAGATTCTGTCGCAGCGCTCCTCGGGAGGATCGTCCACAGCGAAGAAGTCGGTCTTCTTGCCCAGCTTCAGAGTCTCATAGCTGTAATCGTTTGTAGGATCCCATTTGTAGACCACATATGCATTGGTCTCGGGATCGGTATAGCCCTTTCCGTAGAAGCCCACGGAGAACTGGCTCTTTTTGCCTGAGTTGGCGATAGTGCAGCCTTCCCATGACATTTCAAGGTAGTAGACGTCGTCCATGTCCTTGAACTTCTTTAAGCCGGATACTGAGGCTTTAGCGCCTTCCAGTTCAGCCTCTGCCTGATCGTAGAGCACCTTTGTCTCGACGATAGAGGGATCGAGTATCTCGGATGTATTGATGAAGTATCTTACAGTGATGTTCTTGGAGGGTGTTGCAGCGCCGGACAGTACCTTGATAGATACCTCAACAGCGCCTGTGCCGTCGTCGTTGCGGTTATCGAGACCGAGAGCCTCTACCCAGTAGCCGCTTCCGCCTTCGCCGCCGTTGCCGCTGCCGTAAACGCGCTTTTCGTCCTCAGGAGGGAAGTTGGGGGTGATTGCCATATCGTCGGTGCCGTACAGAGCGTACAGACCTGCTGCTGCTGCGGGAAGAGCAGCGTTGTAGTCGATAGTTACCTCGTTTTCTACCCAGTCGTTAGTGCTGTCGCTGTGACTGTCCTTTCCATCGGGACCGCCTGCGAGGGCGCCCCAGAGGATGTGTTTCTGCTCACGGGGATCCTCAGCCATGAGGAGTCCTGAAGCCGCACGGTGGTGAGGATTCTTTACGGAATTATCGTTATATCCTACGATGAAGCATCTCGGACCGTGAGTGCCGTTCCTGCCGGCGATGACAGTCTGCTTGGCAGTTTCTTTGTAGGTGATGTCATTGTCGCCGAGTACGTAGTTCATCTGCTTCTTAGCCCATTCGCTCCACTCGGAGGGCTTGCCGTTGTTCTTGTACTTGTCGTAGAGGAGGCATATGAGCTGCATAGCGGTGTTATAGCGGCAGCTTCCCCACTGGTTGAGGTAAGCGAAACCGCCTTCTGTTTCCAGCTGCTGCCATGTCTTGAGGCACTTGCCTACGCAGTCATCGTCCCAGAAGTCGTCAAATACGTACTGGCTCTTGCCCTGGGCGTCTCTTATCTTCTGAACGAGGTCGAGCTCGGGGTTTTCCTGATTAATAGCAGCCCACATAAGACCGGCGCCGCTCCACATATCGTTCCAGCAGTAGCACCAGCCGGAGGGTGCATAGTAATCGAATATTTCCACAGCGTAGTCGAAAACGCTTTCATCGCCGGTAGCCTTGTACATCCATGCGGCAGCCCAGCAGTAGTCGTCCTCCCACTTTGAGGAGCCGTAGAAAGCTCCGGGACCGTCGCCGTTATCGGAGAGCTCCTTGGGGTTGTCGTTGGCGAACTTCCAGAGAGCCTTTGCGTATCTCAGTGACTTCTCGGCGTAGTCCTCATCGGTATCCTTGAAGTTGAGGTAGTTGATAGCCAGAGCAGCGCAGGCAGAAACAACGTAGTCTGTCTGGGGCTTTTCGGCTGTGAGAAAGAATGCCGGACGAGCCATTGTGTCCACCTCGGGGCAGTTCCAGATAGCGTGGTCGATATTTCCGTCGCCCACCTGATAGCAGTGAGCGATGACAGTGCCGTCTTCGTCGAGGAAAGTACACTTCATGAGGTAGTCGTTGAAGTGGCGGAGAATTTTCTCCATATGCTCGTCCTGTTCGAGCTTCTTGTAAACGTCCCGGTACTCGTAGTAGCCCCAGCCGAGAGTTGCGGCTGAGTAGTTTTCGGGCATACCGAACTCAACGTGGTCACCGGCATCGTGGAAGCCGCCTGAAACGTCGATAGTGCCGTCGCCGTCAGGATCGAGGACGTCCTTGTACTTCTCCATGAATTCAGCGGAGAGGTTCGTACCGCCCTTGTTGGGCTTTTCTCTGTTCCATGTCTCCATGGGAACGTGAGCGTCATAGGTGTGACAGCTGCCGCGCCATTTGAGAGCATTTTCATTTTCTTTGAATTCGCCGCACATATTTGCGTCGTAGAAGTAGAGCGAATACTGGAGCGCACGAGCGTAGTCGATGTCGAGACCGGAGTCTGTTACGACCTCGCTTATAGGCGCACAGAACTGCTGCTCTTCAGTATCTGTTGTAGTATCAGCGGCAAGAGCGCTGCTGAAAGAAGCGATCACAGAGGTGGCAGCTGCTGCCGCGCAGACTGCGCCTGAGATCAGACGTTTGGATAAATGCATTAGATTTCCTCCCTCTCAGATTTGAATAAAGCTTGTGTCTATCCGTACATTTATAGTATATATTATATCACTTTGATACGCGCCGTGTCAATAGGCAAAGCTGCGGAAAACTTACCGATTATTGCTGAGATACACGGCTCAGTCGAGGGACTTGTCAAGTCCCAGCAGGTATCGCTGTATTTTCATGGCGTCCTTGTTGGTGAGACCGTTTCCGGGCTCGTCCACGTCGGCAGCCTTTTCACCCTCCTTGCTTATGCCCAGCTCCTTGCCGATACCGTACTTGTCGGGGTTGCTTATGGACTGCATAACGAGAACAGCGTCAGCCATATTCACTTCGCCGTCGGCGTTGGCGTCGCCGGGCTTTAGCTGGCGAATATCGGGACCGGAGGTCGTCGTCACAGTGGCAGCCGCGGAAGTGGTGACAGAGGAGGTGGTCACAGCGGCGGTAGTTTTAATTGAGGTGACGGGCTCGGAGCTGCCGTCCAGAGGGTAGGTCTTCAGGTCGGGGAGCTCATCGAGGGTTATGCAGTATTCGCTCTGGTATATCTCCACAAGGTTGTCCACAGGATTGTTCTGCTCGCTGGTGAGGTAGTTCATATACCACGGGCAGAAGTAGAGCCATGCAGCCTTGTCGTTCTGGAGGTTCTCCAGTGAGGGGATAGAGTCGTTCTCGGTCATGGCGACCATTTTCTCGCCGTCTGTGCCTTTTACGAGGCTGTAAAATGTGGAGGCGATGGAGCTGAGGTTAGGCTCGCCGTCCATAGCGTTGTACTTGTCGTAGCCCACTAAGTCCACAACATCGTCGCCGGGATACCACTCGTCAGCAGCAGGGGAGGTAGAGCCTGTCCACACCCAGATGAGGTTGTCCAGCCCGTACTCGTTGGTGAGTTTGTCGTAGAGGAGGCGGTAGAGCTTCTTGCAGGGCTCTGCGCCCTCTGCGCCCCACCAGAACCAGCCTCCCTCGGCTTCGTGGAGAGGTCTCCACAGTATGGGTACATCGGCGTCCTTGGCTTTTTTCAGCTCGCCGGCGATGAGCTCTATGTCTGCGAGTATCTTTTCGTGCTCCCATGTGCCCTCCTTGACGGCGTTGGTGACGCTGAAGGTGGTGAAGGGAGTGTTGCCGGTATTCTCAACGTAGAATGCGATCTTATCGCTGCCCTTTTCGGTGGGGACGTTCCAGTGCCATGTTACAGTGGCGATGCCGTGGTACTTGTTGGTCCACTCGATTATACGTCCGGTAGCGTTATCGCGCCAAGTGGTATCGGTGGTATTATAGGAAAGGAGGTCTATGCCGCGGATAGCCGGCTGTTTGCCGGTCTTATCGAGAATGTACTCGAATTCAGCCTCATTGTCCTTTATGTAGGTATCAGGATCGTTCCACTGATTGTAGTTGTGGTCGCCGCAGTATTCCTGCTGACCGGCGATGATGTGCTTTCCGTACTGGTCGCAGAGGTAGTTGTAGAGGCGCTTTGCGGAGTCGGAAGCGTCGGGGTTGGAGAGCTGTCTTGTGGGCTTGAGGTCGGAGTATTTCTGGTCGGCGGGGGAGAGAGTAAGGTAGTCGAAGAAGGTGTAGCCCCAGTAAGCCTTGAGCTCGATGTCGTTCTTGCCTTTTTTGAGGTTCACCAGACCGCCGGAGGTCTCCTTGAATGAGGGGGTGTAGGGGAAGGTGACCTCGCCCTGATTGGAGCCGTTGATGTTGAGGTACTGCACCTTTTTCCGGGGATCGGAGGGCTCACAGTAGCAGATGTTGAGTTCGTAGAGACCGGCCTCTGGGACGTCCACCTCTATATTGAGCGTAGTGCCTTTCTGATCGAGGTAGGCAAAGCCCTTGCCGGAGAAGCCGGTGAGGTCGGTATCCTCCGGGAAGTCTCCCAGCTTTACGTCGGAAACGCCGTTGGTGTGGAGCTTGCCGCCGCTTGTTTTGCCGTCCTCGAATTCATACTTGAGAACGGTATCGGCAGCGGACACAGCTGAGGGAGCAGAGAATGCTCCGGGTGCGGCAGCATAAGCTGCCATGAGGGCGGCGGCAGCAAATGAAGCTGAACGCCTTAATGAACATTTTATCATGGTAATACCTCCTTGATAATGCCTAAATTATCATTATTTAAGTTGAAGGGCAGCGCGGAGTGCCTGATTCCGCACAGCCTTGGTGTGAGGACCGTTCCTGCCTGAGACCGGTCCGAAAGCTTACACTTATATAATAGCACTATTGCGTTAAAATTTCAAGGGGGTATGATAAAATTTAACAGTTACTTAAATTATCGGGATTTAATTGGAAACTCTTTTCAGTTTCTCTGAACTGTGAGAGAAAAAAGAAGAATCGCAGTACAGCCCTGTTTGGCAGAAGGGGGGATTTTCTGAGAAAACGCTGCTGATCGTCATGTTAAGTCAGCTCCTTGAGTCATGTTATATTCAATTATGCAGTAAAAATAAAGCTTTGTAAGGATATATGGTAACTTGTGTATAAATAAGAAAAAATTTCGCAAAACACTGGACAAATTAAAAGGGATGTGATATAATAAATTTAGTGTTTTGTATCTGCCCTTTAATTCGATCCTGTGAGGTCGGCAAGGTAAGCTACTGTAACTATAACTATATGTATAGCTATAACTGTAAGTAAACCCGTTTGCCGCCGCAGACGGGTTTTTTGTGTGCAGAGCCGGAAAAATCTTCACGCGGAGGGAGTGAACGTTCTGGAAAAAAAACGTATCATCATGGACGAAAAGGCTATGCAGCGTGCCATAGCGCGTATCGCCTACGAGATAATCGAGCATAACAAGGGCGCGGAGGATCTCTGCATAGTGGGGATACTCTCCCGGGGCGTGACCATAGGCAGACGCATCGCCGGAAAGCTCTCAGAGCTGGAAAAGGTGGATGTCCCTTTCGGTCAGCTGGATATAACCCCTTACAGGGACGACGGCAAGCCGGACGCCTCCGGCGACAGGACCGACATCTCCTTCGATGTGAGGGACAGGAACGTGGTCATCGTTGACGACGTTATATTCACCGGAAGAAGCTCCCGTGCAGCGTTGGAGGCTATCATAAAAAGAGGCAGACCGCGCTCCATACAGCTTGCGGTGCTGGTGGACAGAGGTCACAGAGAGCTGCCCATACGTCCGGATTACGTGGGAAAGAATCTTCCCACCTCACACAGCGAGGTCGTCAAGGTAATGGTCACCGAGAACGACGGCTGCGACGGAGTTTACATATACGGCTGAACAGGAGGAAATATGTCATCAATTCTTATCAGTAACATACGCGCGGTGGACGCTGAGACCGACGAGGTCAGGGACGTTCTCATTAAGGACGGCACCATTTCTCAGGTGGGAAAAGGTCTTCCCTGCCAAGCCGACGAGGTAATCGACGGCACCGGTCTTGTGCTCATGCCATCGCTCTTTGATATGCACGTACACTTCCGGGATCCCGGTCAGACTCACAAGGAGGACGTCCTCACTGGCTGCGCGGCAGCTCTTGCAGGAGGAGTCACCGGAGTGCTGGCAATGCCGAATACGATTCCTCCCTGCGACAGTCCGGAGATAGTCCGCTATGTGAGGGAAAAGGCTGAGGGAACAGGCGTGGACGTCTACCCTGTGGGCTGCATAACATCCGGCATGAAGGGCGGAGAGCTCACCGACCAGAACGCTCTCAGGGAAGCCGGGTGCCTGTGCGTTTCCGACGACGGCAGACCTGTGGAGAATGCAGAGATGATGAGAAAGGCTTTGGAACAGTCCAAGAGCAGCGGACTCCTTGTAGCCTCCCACTGCGAGGACCTCAGCATCATAGACGGCGGCAGGATAAACAAGGGCGCTGTCTCGGAAAAGCTTGGAATCAAGGGCATGGACAGAGCCTCAGAGGACTATATAACCGCCCGTGAGATGATCCTTGCTTCCTCCGCGGACGCAAGGATACATATATGCCACGTCAGCACCGAGGGCAGTGCGGCTATGATACGCTTTGCCAAGTCGAGAGGAGTCAGGGTGACCTGCGAGACTGCTCCCCATTACTTCATGCTCACCGACGAGCTGCTCCTGAAAAAGGATGCCGATTACAGGATGAACCCGCCCCTCAGGACTCCCGTTGATGTGAGTGCCATAAAGGAAGCTATCAAGGACGGCACTATCGACTGCATAATCACCGACCACGCTCCTCATACTGCCGAGGAGAAGGCTGATTTCGAGAAGGCTCCCAACGGCGTAGTGGGGCTGGAAACATCCCTTGCGGCAACTCTTACCGCACTTTATCACACCGGAGAGATAAGCCTCAGCAGAGTCGCTGAGCTCATGTGCGTCAACCCGAGACGCATACTCGGTCTTGAGGTGCCTGCCATAAAAGCCGGAAAGCCTGCCGACCTCGTTATCGCTGACATAAACATGAAGTGGACTGTGGAGCCGGAGAAGCTCCGTTCAAGGTCGCACAATTCCGTGTTCAAGGGCATGACTCTCACCGGAAAGCCCCTTGTTACCATATCAAAGGGCGTTATACGATACGACGCAAGATAAGACGATGATCTTCCGGCAGGGGACGCCCGTCCCGCAGCCGGCAATACCAATATATCAAGGAGGAATACTATGTCATTCGACAGACTCATCGAAAGAATAATCGAACTGAAAAACCCTACTGTGGTGGGACTCGATCCTAAGCTGGAATATGTTCCCCAGTACATCCAGCGCCGCTACCTCGATGTGGACGGATGGACCATGAAGGCTGCTGCAAAGGCTATATACGCATTCAATCAGGCTATCATCGACGAGATACACGACGTCGTACCGGCTATCAAGCCTCAGGCTGCCTACTATGAGATGTACGGCCACTATGGCATAAAGACTCTTGAGCGCACTATCCGCTACGCCAAGCTCAACGGTATGTTCGTCATCACAGACGGCAAGCGCAACGACATCGGCGCTACCATGGAGGCTTACACCAACGCTCACCTCGGCGTTACCATGATAGGCGAGAACGAGGTGGAGCCCTTCGGTGCGGACGCTCTCACCGTCAACGGCTACCTCGGTACGGACGGCATTTCTCCGCTGCTTAAAGCCTGCAAGGAGCGCGACAAGGGCATATACGTCCTCGTAAAGACCTCCAATCCCTCATCCGGCGAGCTTCAGGACATGAAGCTGGCTGACGGCCGCACTATCTATGAGTGCATGGGTGATATGTGCGAGAAGTGGGGAGAGGACAGCATAGGCAAATACGGCTACTCCGGAGTGGGAGCAGTCGTTGGAGCAACATATCCCGAGATGCTCACAGAGCTGAGAAAGAGGCTGCCTCACACAATGTTCCTTGTACCGGGCTACGGCGCTCAGGGCGGCGGAGCAGAAGGCTTGAAGGGCGGCTTCGACGAGAACGGTCTGGGAGCTATCGTGAACTCCTCCCGCGCAGTGATGTGCGCTTACAAGAAGGAAGAGTGCGACGAGAGAGACTTCGCCAAGGCAGCACGCCGCGAGGCTATCCGTATGCGCGAGGACATCTGCCAGTACATTAATCTCAAATAAGAACTAAGAGCTAAGAACTAAGTTCTGAATCGGAAGCTTCGCACAAAGGCGTGCGGAGCTGAAACAGATCCACGATTATTGCGAAAGGAATGATCCTAATGTCATTATTCAACATGGGAGAAAAAGCTTACCTTATGCTTGCCGACGGACAGGTGTTCGAGGGCAGGAGCTTTGGTGCAAAGGGCACTGTCATCGGCGAGGTCGTATTCACCACCGGTCTTACCGGCTATCAGGAGACTCTCACCGATCCCAGCTACTACGGACAGATCGTCACCCAGACCTTCCCGCTCATCGGAAACTACGGAGTGAACTCACAGGACAGCGAGTCTGCAAAGTCCTATGTTACCGGCTATATCGTCCGGGAATGGTGCAATTCTCCTTCAAATTTCCGCAGCGATGGAAACATAAACGATTTCCTTAAAGAGCATAACATTGTCGGCATACACAATATCGACACCCGCCGTCTCACGAGGACTATCCGCGAGGCAGGTGTTATGAACGGCGTTATCACCACCGAGGACGTCTATGCGAAAAAGGAAGAGCTCCTTGAAAAGATAAGAGCATTCGCAGTAAGGGACGCCGTAAGCACGGTCACCTGCACCGAGGAGCGCACCTATGAGCCTGAGGAACGGAAGTACCGAGTAGTGCTGTTTGATTTCGGCTACAAGCGCAATATACGTCAGGAGCTTGTAAAGCGCGGCTGCGAGGTAATTGTGGTACCTGCGTCCACCACCGCCGAACAGGTGAAGGCTCTTGCGCCGGACGGCATAATGTTCTCCAACGGACCGGGAGATCCTGCCGAGAACGTGGAGATAATCGCAAATATCAGGGAGATAGAAAAGCTGGGCATACCGATATTCGGTATCTGTCTCGGCCACCAGCTCATGGCGCTTGCCAACGGCGGACGCACGGAAAAGCTGAAATACGGTCACAGAGGCGCTAACCAGCCTGTTATAGACATCGAGAGCGGCCTTACCTACGTTACCAGCCAGAACCACGGCTATGCGGTAGTAGGGGACAGCATTGATCCCTCAGTGGGACACGTTTCACACATCAACGCCAACGACAAGACCTGCGAGGGCATACGCTATACCTCAGTCAATGCATTCACGGTGCAGTTCCATCCGGAAGCCCACGGCGGCCCGCTGGACACATCGTATCTGTTTGACGAATTCATTAAGACTATGAAGGAGGGTAAGTGAAATGCCGCTCAGAAGTGATATAAAAAAGGTGCTTGTTATTGGTTCAGGTCCTATCGTTATCGGACAGGCTGCCGAGTTCGACTATGCCGGCACTCAGGCTTGCCGCGCACTCAAACAGGAGGGACTCGAGGTAGTTCTGGTGAACTCCAACCCTGCCACCATCATGACCGACAAGGCTATGGCGGACAAGGTCTACATAGAGCCTCTTACACTTGACGTTATAAAGCGTATAATCGAGATAGAAAAGCCGGACAGCCTCCTGTCCACACTGGGAGGACAGACCGGTCTAACACTGTCCATGCAGCTTGCCGAGGAGGGCTTCCTCGAATCCCACAACGTAAAGCTTCTCGGCGCCGATCCGGAGACTATACACAAGGCTGAGGACAGACAGGCTTTCAAGGACACTATGGAAAAAATAGGCGAGCCTGTCATCCCCTCGAAAGTCGTTGAGACCGTGGAGAACGCCGTGGACTTCGCACAGGTGATACACTATCCCGTTATCGTCCGCCCTGCATTCACTCTCGGCGGAACAGGCGGCGGTATCGCCCAGAACGAGACGGAGCTCCGTGACATCGCTACAAACGGTCTGAGGCTTTCTCCTATCACGCAGATACTTGTTGAGAAGTGTATAAGCGGCTGGAAGGAGATAGAGTTCGAGGTCATCCGTGACGCAAAGGGCAACGTCATTACAGTATGCTCCATGGAGAACTTCGATCCCGTGGGAGTCCACACCGGCGACAGTATCGTTATCGCACCGGCGGTAACTCTCAGCGACAGGGAGTACCAGATGCTCCGTACCGCAGCTATCAACATCATCAAGGAGTTGAAGGTAGAGGGCGGCTGCAACTGCCAGTTCGCGCTTCATCCCACAAGCTTCAGGTACGCTGTTATCGAGGTAAATCCCCGTGTATCCCGTTCCTCTGCGCTGGCTTCAAAGGCTACCGGCTATCCTATTGCAAAGACTGCTGCGAAGATAGCTATCGGCTACACCCTCGACGAGATAATCAATCAGGTAACAGGCAAGACCTACGCCTGCTTCGAGCCTGCACTGGACTATGTTGTAATAAAGTTCCCCAAGTGGGCATTCGATAAGTTCGTTTACGCAAAGCGTACCCTTGGCACACAGATGAAGGCTACCGGCGAGGTAATGGCTATCGGCACAAGCTTCGAGCAGGCTATGATGAAGGCGGTACGCTCCATAGAGCTCGGTCTTGACACCATGAACCTCAAAAAGCTGGAAAAGCTCTCCACTGAGGAGATAAGAGAGAAGCTCCACGTCATCGACGACGAGCGCTCCTTCTGCGTATTCGAGGCTCTCAAGCGCGGTATCACCCCCGAGGAGATACACGAGATCACCATGATCGACAACTGGTTCCTGTACAAGCTGCTGAACCTTGTAGAGCTGGAGAAATGGCTCGCTGACGGCACTCCGCTCACCGAGGAGAAGTACGACATCGCAAAGCAGTACGGCTACCTTGACAGCACTATCGAGCGCATTTCCGGACAGAAGTGCCCCAAGCACAAGTCCGCGGTATATAAGATGGTAGATACCTGCGCCGGCGAGTTCAAGGCTGAAACGCCCTATTTCTACTCCACCTTTGACGAGGAGAACGAGGCAAAGCAGTTCATCGAGCGCACCGACAAGGGCAAGAAAAAGGTCATCGTATTCGGAAGCGGTCCTATCCGTATCGGACAGGGCATAGAGTTCGACTACTGCTCAGTACACTGCGTATGGACTCTTAAAGAGCTGGGCTACGAGGCTGTCATCTGCAACAACAACCCCGAGACCGTCTCCACCGACTTCGATACCGGCGACCGCCTCTACTTCGATCCTCTCACCAAGGAGGACGTGCAGTCCATAATCGAGACAGAGCAGCCCTACGGCGTTGTAGTGCAGTTCGGTGGACAGACAGCTATCAAACTCACACGCTACCTCTCTGATATGGGAGTGAACATCCTCGGTACCTCCGCGGACATGATAGACGCCGCCGAGGACAGAGAGCGCTTCGATGAGGTACTTGAAAAGTGCGGTATACCCCGTCCGGCAGGTCACACCGTAATGAACACCGAGGAGGCTCTAAGAGCCGCTCAGGACCTCGGCTATCCCGTCCTCCTCAGACCTTCTTACGTTCTGGGCGGACAGAATATGATAATCGCCCATTCCGACGCCGACGTTGTGGAGTACATGGGAATCATCATGAGTCACAACATCGAGAATCCCGTGCTCATAGACAAGTACATGATGGGCACCGAGGTGGAGGTCGATGCTATCTGCGACGGCGATGACTTCCTCATTCCCGGTATCATGGAGCATATCGAGCGTGCAGGCGTACACTCCGGCGACTCTATCTCTATCTACCCGGCACAGCACCTCTCAGAGCGTATCAAGCGTATAATCGTTGAGTACACAAGGCTTCTCGCCAAGGAGCTCAACGTTATAGGTCTTGTGAATATACAGTATGTTGTCTATAACCACGAGGTATTCGTTATCGAGGTGAACCCCCGTTCGTCCCGTACAGTGCCCTACATCAGCAAGGTGACAGGCATACCTATGGTGGACATCGCCACAAAGATAATGTTCGGCGCAAAGCTCAGGGACATGGGCTACGAAAGCGGACTCCACCCGGCAGGCGACTACGTTGCCGTAAAGGTGCCGGTATTCAGCTTTGAGAAGCTCACCGACGTTGACACCATGCTGGGACCGGAAATGAAGTCCACCGGCGAGTGCCTCGGTATCGGACGCAATCTCGAGGATGCCCTGCTGAAGGGACTTATCGCAGCCGGTTTCGACCTCAAGCGCGAGGGAGGAGTGCTCCTCTCAGTGCGTGACTCAGATAAGCGGGAGCTGCTGCCCATAGCGGACAAGTTTGAGCAGATGGGCTTCGAGCTCTATGCTACCTCGGGTACCCAGAGCGTGCTCCACAGGAATATGATAGCGGCGAACCTCGTCCGCAAGATATCGGACGGCGAGCCCAATGTGGAGACTCTCCTTGACAGTGGAAAGATACACTATGTTATTTCCACCTCGGCAAAGGGAAGGCTTCCCGAGCGCGACAGCGTAAAGATGCGAAGAAAGTCCATAGAGCGCTCCATATGCAGCCTTACCGCCATAGATACGGCGAAATCGCTGGTAAAGGTGCTTGAGTCCGGACGCACCATAAACGACGTGGAGCTTGTTGACATAACCAAGATATGAATACAAAAAAGGCAGCTGACTAAAACAGCTGCCCTTTTTTGTGAAAAGCTGACAAATATAATACTGTATCCGCCTTAAAACGCGGATTCGGGTTGACTATTGGCAGAGTTTACTGTATAATTAACTTAGATGTTTTATTTTTTTATAGGGGGACGTAATCATGGCATATGTATTTGCAAAGTGCTACAAGTGCAGAAAGCTCGTCAAGGTAAATGACGCCGAGGACGCATGGATCTGCAAATTCTGCCGTAAGCCATTCATCGTAGAAAAAGCTATCGAGTTCTTCAATGAGTCGAGGCACGAGGAAAATGCCAACAGAAAGGTGGAGGTCAAGAAGGCTCACGTAAAGACTCACGGACACGTTCAGGAGGCTGAGATCAAAGAGGAGCCGAAGCCGTTGGAGGCAGAGGAGGAGCTCGCAGCAGCAGAGGTCAGCGAGAAAGCTGAGCCTGAGGTAAAGGAAGAAGAAAAGCCTGCCGCAGAGGAGAAGAAGGCTGAGCCTGCCGAAGAAAAAGCAGAGGACGAGTCTGCCAAGGTTGAGGACAAGGAAGAAGACGAACCCGCAGAGTCCGATGATGATAAAGAAGAGTCTGACGATGATGATGAAGATGAGTCCGATGACGAGGATGAAGAAGCTGAATCTGACGAAGACGAAGACAAGGCAGACGACAAGTCCGAAGACAAGGAAGAAAAGTCCGGGGCTGAATCTAAGACCGATGTCAAGGACGAGCCTGCCAAGGTCATGGACGACATCAAGCCGGTCAACTCAAACTTCGTGATGAAGTACGATATTCTCGAAAAGTACACCGGAAAGGCTGAGTTCCTTGAGATACCCGGAAACGTCCGCCAGATAGCCGACCATGCCTTCGAGAACTGTTCCAATATAAAGAGAATCACCCTGCCCACAGGTCTTACCACTATCGGCGACCATGCGTTCAGGAACTGTACCTCACTGGAGGAAATAAGACTCCCCGTGAGCCTCATAAAGATAGGCGACTGGTGCTTCCGCGGCTGTACGAGCCTCAAGAGAGTTTTCATCCCCAACACCGTTACCGTTATTCCCGAGAGCACCTTTGCCGAGTGCGAGAGCCTTGAAAAGGTGGAGATGCCGAACCGTATCACCGATGTCCGTGCATTCGCTTTCTCAGGCTGTAAGAGACTTGCCTCTATATGGCTGCCCAATACTATCAAGGTGCTTGGCAAGTACGCGTTCTCCGGCTGCGAGCGTCTGGAATCCATTGAGATACCAGAGTGTGTCACAGCTGTTGAGAGCAACGCCTTTGCCGGCTGTTACAGCCTTATGGAAGTTACCATAGGAAGAATGGTCCGCACTATCGAGGACTTCGCCTTCAAGGACTGCATCTCCCTGAAGTCGATCACATTCCCTTATGGCGTTACTGCTGTGGACGGCTTCCGCGGCTGCCGCAGCCTCAAAGTAGTCACCATTCCCGACGGCGTTCAGACACTGGGAGACTTTTCAGGCTGTATCAATCTTGAATCCATAAAGATACCCTCGTCGGTAAAGAAGATAACTACGCCGTTCAACGACTGCCCGAAGCTCATGAATATCACATGGGCGTATCTGTCTGAAAACCTCAAGATGTTCCCGGCTTATCAGGAAAAGGTCGTGGAGCACCGCAAGGCTGAGGGCAAGTGCCTTTACTGCGGCGGCGACTTTAAAGTGATAGGAAAGACCTGCAAGGTATGCGGAAAGAAAAAGGATTATTGATAATACTAAGAGCCGGTATGGGAGTCCTGCTGTGCGGAGCTTTAATGCTGGCGGCAGGCTGCGGAAAGAAGACATCCTCCGGGAGCACAGCGCCGGAAGCTGAAACGGATGAGAGCTCTTTGACGGTGACAACGGTAACAGCAGCGGAGACCACCGCTGTTACGACTACTGCTGCTACCGTGCAGACCACAACGGCTGCTGCCGATCCGGACAAGGGCTTCCCGGACGTTATGTCTGCCGCTGAGCACTTCTACAAGGCGTATGTGGAACACGACGCCGACGCGGTCTACGCGATGTTCGACCGGAGCGAAATGGAGGGTTACTATAAGAATGCCGAGGCAGAGCTGGACGGAGCTTCCCCCAAGGAGGTCTTCCGCAGAGCGGCTGTCATCCGGGCAATTATCGCTTCTATGGACAACATCGGCGAGATAATGGACTACTATGCTGATACAGGAAACGATAAGTGGACCTATTCCCTGAAGGAAGAGGACCTGAAGGAGATCACAGAGGAGGAGCTGAATGATTTCAACAAGTCCATGGGTACCTCCTATACCAAAGCGATGCACTGCCCGTATATGTTCTACAAGGACGAGACCAACAATGCCAGTTTCACCGGAAACAGCTCGGCTTTTCTGGAGCGCGGCGGAAAGTGGTATCTTTCGTTCTCAACGGCTATGGGCACAGACCTAATAAATTTCATTGAACTTGAATGACATAATGGACCGCTGCCGCGGTCCATTTGCGGCTATACTGAATCAGATATGATATGGAGGATAATATGAAATACGGACTTGTACTTGAGGGCGGAGCAATGCGCGGTCTGTTTACCGCCGGCGTCATAGACGTGCTTATGGAAAACGGCATAGTCTTTGACAGTATAGTGGGCGTTTCTGCCGGAGCAGCTTTCGGCTGCAACTATAAATCCGGTCAGCCGGGCAGAGCAATAAGGTACAACACCAGATTCTGCAAGGATAAGAGGTATTGCAGCTGCCGTTCTCTGATACGAACCGGAGATATGTTCGGGGCAGACTTCTGTTACCACGAGATTCCCAAGAAGCTTGATCTTTTCGACTTTGAAGCGTTCAGGAAATCCGCCGTGGAATTCTACGTGGTGTGTACCGATGTCGTTACCGGCAAGCCTGTGTACCACAGGTGCGATACTGCCGACGACAATGAACTGGAATGGATAAGAGCTTCCGCTTCCATGCCCCTCGCTTCAAGGATAGTGGAGATAGACGGCTATAAGCTTCTGGACGGCGGTATTGCTGATTCCATACCCCTCCGGTTCATGGAGAAAAACGGCTGCGGAAAGAATATCGTGGTGCTCACCCAGCCGAGGGACTACGTCAAGAAGAAGTCAAGGACTCTCGGTCTTGTAAAAGCGGCTATGAGAAAGTATCCCGAGCTGATAAGGACTGCCGAGAACCGCCACCGTATGTACAACAGCGAGCTGAAATATATACGCCGCGCCGAAGCTGAGGAGAGAGCCTTCGTCATAGCTCCGGATGAGAAGCTCCCAATAAAGAGGATAGAGCACGATCCAGATGTGCTGAGGGAGGTCTACCGCCGGGGCAGAAAGGCTGCCGCTGAGAATCTCGCAGCCATAAGGGAGTTCCTCGGACAGTCCGGTACAGATGAATAAAAAATGAAGCCGCAGTCAACCGTGCATGGGCTGCGGCTGTTGTTATACTTACCGGAAAAATTGACATTTCAGCGGCAGTGTGCTATAATGTATGCTAAACTAAATCGGAATCTAAGGAGTTGTTATCTATGAAGATCGGATTAAGAAAAGCTGAATTATCAGATGCAGAGTTGCTGGTAGATATTTACAATTCTTCATTCTATAACGATTATATAAAATACGGCGAATGTCCTGCATATGGAAAGACCAAGGAAATGATGAGACGATCGATCATTGATTTTCCCAAATTTCTGATCCTATACAATGAAAAAGCGGTTGGGTGCATTTCGTGCAAAGAATTGCAGCAAGGAATATACGAAGTCGGCTGCTTATGTGTTATCCCGGAGTTTCAGGGAAAAGGCATCGGAACAGCTGCAATGGAATTCGTTAAGTCATATTATACCGATTGGAACAGGTTTACATTGGTTACTCCTGTAAATAAAAGCGAAAACATCTTATTCTATACGGAAAAATGCGGATTTTATATTCAGTCATTGGAAATGGACGGAAGTGTTCAGGTTGCTCGGTTCGTTCTGGAAAGATAAATACTGATTTGGTTTATTTTGCAGGCGGACAAACACAATGCCCCTGAGCGTTGATAGCGCTCAGGGGCAATAACTCTATATGGGCATCTTTTATGACTGCGAGCTCTGTACCGGCGGCTTTGGAGCTCTTGCGGACCTTGTGAGTAGTTCACGGAGCTTATTGAGAATGAGGGTAAGGTATCTCATGCAGGGCTCGGCAACGATAGAGAAGTTGATGCAGAGGAGCACGCAGCGGGGCGACATAGCGGTAATGTCGAAGAAATCGCTGATGAATACCATGCTGACGACGAGTCCCACGGCGCAGAATATCCACAGCCACAGCTTGTAGACGTCCAGCGGTTTGCTTATCTCGTAGACTATCATAAGACCGACCACGCTGAGGAGTATTGTAGAGGCTGTGGCGATGTCGGTGGAGCTTACTCCGAAGATATTGCCGAAATACAGCATAGCGGCGATGATAATGGTATCGGTGATACCGGCTGGCAGAGCTTTCAGGAGCACGTTGGTCATGAACTTTCCGCGTATGAGCTCCTTGTTGGGCATCTGTGAGAGGAAGAGACCGGGTATGCCGATGGTGAACAGGCTTATGAGGGTTATCTGCGAGGGCTTCAGAGGATATGCGATACCGAAACTTATAGTAAGGATAGAGAGTATCAGTGAGAACAGGTTCTTTACGAGGAAGAGGCTTCCTGAGCGTTCAAGGTTGTTTACCACCTTGCGTCCTTCGAGAACTACGTCCGGCATTTTGGAGAAGTCGGATTCCAGAAGGACTATCTGTGAAGCCTGAGCAGCCGCGTCGCTTCCCGAAGCCATAGCCACGGAGCAGTCCGCGTCCTTGAGGGCGAGAACGTCGTTGACGCCGTCGCCGGTCATAGCGACGGTCTTGCCGTTGCGCTTGAGAGCCTGAACGAATTTGCGCTTCTGATCGGGGGTAACTCTGCCGAATACCGTGTAGCGCATTATAGCGTCGTTGATAGAGTCGTCCGTGATGAGGGTGGATGCGTCTACGTAATCGGCGGCGTGTTTGATTCCAGCCTGCTTAGCCACCTCGGATACGGTTACAGGGTTGTCACCGGAGATTACCTTTATAGCCACGCCCTGCTCGGCGAAGTAGCGGAAGGTGTCGGGAGCATCCTGACGTATGGGGTTAGTGAGTATAACGAAGCAGACGGGGGTGACAGGTTCCACGAGGGCTTTACCGTCGGGACGTCCGTTGTACTTGCCGAAGGCGAGGACTCTGTAACCCTTGCGGCTGTTGTTCTCGATGATATTGCGGTAGAGGTCGAAGTCGTCCTTGAGAACGAATTCCGGAGCACCGAGGACGTAAGCGCCGCTTTCAAAGGTAACGCTGCTGTATTTGAACTCGGAGGAGAAGCCTGTGTGGGAGAGCACCGGCTGACCGGCAGGTCTCTTGAAGTAATTCTTCACGGCACGCATGGTCTCGTTGTCGGCAGCCTGAGCCGAGGCGAAGTCGCTGAGCAGACCGTTGGCTTCCTGTTCGGTGATATGCTCGCTTGCGGGGATGAGGCTCTGTACCTGCATGGCGTTTTCGGTAATGGTACCGGTCTTGTCAACGCACAGCACATCTACACGGGCGAGAGTCTCGATACATTTCATGTCGTGGATGAGTACCTTATCGTAGGCGAGGCGCATTGCGCTGACAGCCATAGTAGTGCTGGCGATGAGGAAGAGTCCCTCGGGAATCATACCGATGACGGCAGCCACCATTGAGCGAATGCTGTCCTTGAAGGGATCGCCGTTGAGGATATACTGCTGCCAGAACATTATAGCGCCGATAGGTATAATGATGATACCTGCGAATTTAACGATGCGGTTAAGGGAGCGAATCATTTCGGACTGCTCTCCCTTTTTAGAGCGCTTTGCCTGAAGAGTGAGCTTGGAGATGTAGGACTCGGCGCCGACCTTTTCCAGTCTGGCATGGCAGGAGCCGGAAACGATATAGCTTCCGGACATGAGCTTGTCGCCGCGTCTCTTAGTTATTTCGTCAGCCTCGCCGGTGAGGAGCGATTCGTTGACGGAGGCGTTTCCGCTGATGACTCGTGCGTCGGCGCTTATCTGGTTGCCTGCACGGAACACGGCAATGTCGTCGAGGACGAGGTCCTTGGAAGGCACTGTTATCTCCTGACCGTCGCGGACTACCGTAGTCACTGGAGCGTTCAGCACGGTAATCTTTTCGAGTACAGCCTTTGAACGCATCTCCTGAACGATACCGATGAGCGAGTTTGCAGCGATTATCGGTATGAAAGAAATATCTCTCCAGCATCCGATAGCGATGAGCATAGCGCCCAGTACGACGAAGATGAGGTTGAAGTAGGTAAATGTGTTGTCGGCGATGATCTCCTTGGTGGTCTTTGAAGGGGACTGCACCGGTTTATTGTCGTAGCCCTCAGCCTTGCGCTGAGCGACCTGCTCTGAGGTAAGACCTTTATCTGGATCTGCTTTTATCCTCTTAGGTCCTTCCTCCGGAGAGGCAGTTGGTTCCTGAAAGTTGCTCATATAGAATTGATCCCTCACAATCCGGAAATGTCATATAGCATATTATACCATACATTTACAAAAATAGCAACAGACGCGAATAAAATTTACTGTTAAAATTTACTATGTCTCCATTGTCAACTTGAAATTCAAAAAGCAGTTGACAAGCGCTGCGGAGTGTGATATAATATCTAATGTTACAGGAGGGATAATATGACTGATACAAAAAACAAAAGCAGCATGACCACGAAAGAAATGGTGCTTGCTGCGATGATGACGGCTCTTATAATTATATGCTCGTGGATCTCAGTGCCGGCGAGCGTTCCTTTCACGCTCCAGACCTTTGCCGTATTCTGCACGGTAAGGCTTATCGGCGGCAGGGGAGGTCTGCTCTCCATACTGGCATATCTTCTGCTGGGAGCAGTGGGAGTACCGGTATTCTCCGGAATGAAGGGCGGTGCGGGGGTCCTTTTCGGACCGACCGGCGGCTATCTGCTGGGCTTCCTGCTGATACCGCTCATATACATGGCAGCGCAGAAAGTATTCGGCGACCATATGGTCACGAACATCGCGGCAATGCTCCTCGGACTCCTTGTCAGCTATGCACTGGGAACAGCGTGGTTCATACATGAGAGCACGAAGGCAGTTACTCTGCATCAGGCACTGAAATGGTGCGTGATACCATTTGTGATACCGGACATTATAAAACTGGTGCTTGCGGTGGTGCTTGCCTCACGTGTGAAAAAGTACGTCAGGTAATCAGTAAAGGAAACGCCTCCCGGAAACGGGAGGCGCTTTGTTCTGTTTATCTCTTTTTTAGCGAGAAGTCTGTTTCTGTACAGTTTATTCGTGCTTCTCTTTTGCTTCTTTTTTGTATCTTTTGTTTTTGGAATCACTTCTGAAAGCTGATTTACCGATTCTGCCGCTGGTAGCTGCAACGGCGAGAACAGCTGAAACTGCCACCCAGAAATCCGTATTATAGACAATACCGTCCATACTGATGTTGATACTCCTTCCGGAACACTGACATAATAATGACAGCACACAGCTGTCCGACAAATAAGATTTTATACCTTTTTTTATATAAAGTCAATGGAATAAGCGTTAATTTTGACAATAGTGTGAAAAATCAGCGTTTTCGGTATATTGTCACAATGGGCGGCATGCATATTTGTGCAGCTTCACCAATGTGGCAGGACTGCTCTGCCGCAAAAAAACGGACCGCCCTTGTGGACGGTCCGTAATAATACCGGTTGATTTATTTGTCGGAACGTGTTATAATAACACTGTAACGATCACTTGGAGATAAGGGCAAGAGTGTCTCTTGCGATGAGGAGCTCCTCATTTGTGGGAACGATCCATACCTCGACCTTTGAGTCGGGAGTGGAGATCTTTGTGAGCTTGCCTCTTATGGACTTGTTGAGAGCCTTGTCGATCTTGATTCCGAAGTAATCCATGTCTGTGCAGGCACCCTCACGTACTTCCCATGAGTTCTCGCCGATGCCTCCTGTGAAGAGGACAGCGTCGAGACCGTTCATAGCAGCAGCGTAGGAGCCGATGTACTTTCTGATCTCGTAAATGAGCATATCAGATACGAGCTGAGCTCTCTTGTTGCCTTCGTTGGCAGCGGACTGAACGTCGCGGTTGTCAGAGCCTACGCCGGAAACTCCGAGGAAGCCTGACTTCTTGTTCATATATTCGCTCATCTCTGAGGGAGTGAAGTGGTGCTTGTCAGCAACGAATGTAACGGCTGAGGGATCAACAGCGCCGGTACGTGTACCCATTACAACGCCGTCGAGGGGAGTGAAGCCCATGGAGGTATCCACTGACTTGCCGCCGTCAACAGCAGTGATGGAGGAGCCGTTTCCGAGGTGGCATGATACGATCTTGAGATCCTTAACGTCCTTGCCCATAGCATCAGCAAGAGCCTTGGAAACGAATCTGTGGGAAGTGCCGTGGAAGCCGTACTTTCTTACGTGGTAGTTCTCATAGTCGGAGTAAGGAAGACCGAACATGAAAGCCTTGGGAGGCATAGTCTGGTGGAAGGCTGTGTCGAAAACGACTACCTGAGGAACGTTTGCGGGGATGACGCTCTTGCAGGCTCTGAGAGCGAGGGCATGAGCGTGGTTATGTACGGGAGCGAGCTCGCGGAGTTCGTCGATCTTGTCGATGACCTCATCGGTAACGAGAACAGACTTATCAAAAACATCGGCGCCCTGTACTATTCTGTGGCCGACAGCTGAGATCTGGTCCATGCTGTCGATGACCTTTGCGTCGCCGGTGGTAAGAGCTTCAACAAGCTTCATGAAAGCCTCGGTGTGGGTGGGGAAGGGACAATCAGCATCAAGAGTCCTGCCGTCGCTGGTCTTGTGAGCGATGTGACCGTCGATACCGATTCTGTCGCAGTTGCCCTTTGCTATCACGCTCTCATCGTCCATGTTGATGAGCTGATACTTCAGTGAAGAGCTTCCTGCATTAACAACTAAGATAATCATATATGCATATTCCTTTCAAAATTAATACTGCATATATTATTATATACCATTTTCTGCAAAATGCAAGTCTTTTTTGTAAATTTTCGGCATTGAGAGGCTGAGATCCGCCGCATATTGGACAAAAAGGACAAAACCGCATGGCAAACCGCCCATAATGTGTATACTTAATGAAAAATTGCACGAATCCATTGAAATTTATGAAAAGAGGTAGTAAAATGAAAATCAGCGGTATTATCTGTGAGTACAACCCATTCCACAACGGTCACCTTTACCACATACGCGAAACGCGGAAAAACGGCGCGACTCACGTAGTAGCGGTGATGAGCGGAAATTTCGTCCAGAGGGGCGACGTAGCCGTCATGGACAAACTGGAGCGTGCCCGTCTTGCAGTGCGTTCCGGAGCTGACCTCGTTATAGAGCTTCCGGTGCAGTACAGCCTTTCCTCAGCGGAGAATTTCGCTGTGGGAGCAGTTCATCTCCTGAATTCTCTCGGTGCAGTAGACGAGCTTTCCTTCGGAAGCGAGTGCGGCGATACGGAAAAGCTGAAAAAGGCGCTGAACGTGGTGGAGGTCACCGCCATTTCACATTCCGACGAGATACGCAGTATAATGGAAAAGGGATATACATATCCACGGGCGCTGAACTCAGTGATAAACGGCATTGATCCGGCATCTGCCGAGATAATCTCGGAGCCGAACAATCTTCTTGCTATCGAGTATATGCGTGCCCTGAAGCGCTTCAATTCGAGAATGAAGCCCTTCACCGTCAGGAGGACTGCCGGTGTTCACGACAGCCTCATCCCCGATAACGGCTTTGCCAGTGCCTCGTTCATAAGAGAGAGGCTCGTTTCAGACAAGGGAGCTTCCTCCATAGCGGAGTACACAACTCCAGAATGGGCGGAGGCGATAGCCGCAGCCCGCAGCCGCGGAGAGATAGCCTCGCTGTCAAGACTTGAGCGGGTGATGCTTTATAAGCTGAGAAGCACTACCGCAGAGGAGATAGCCTCCATAAACGATGTGGGACAGGGACTTGAGCACAGGATACTGGGCGCACGAATGGCTGGCTCTCTGGACGAATTGCTGTTCACGGTAAAGACAAAAAGATATACGATGGCGAGAATCAGGCGCATAATGCTCTCACTCCTCATAGGCATAAGGAAGGAGGACATGAAAAAGCTCCCGCCCTACGGACGGATACTTGCTTTCAACGAGCGCGGCAAGGAGATTCTTGCTCAGGCGAAAAATAAGGCGAAAATACCATATGCAGCTTCCATAGCAAAGCTTGCTCAGCGCGGCGAGGCAGCCGAACGCTTTGCAGAGCTTGAGATAAGGGCATCCGATGTCTATGGGCTGGCAATGGATACAGTTACCTCTGCCCAGAAGGATTACAGGGCAAAGATCATGATAGATATGGAGTAATTTTGATGAACGGAGCTTTTATGAAGATCACGGCAGCTGCCATGTCGGCAGTATGCCTTGTATCCTGCGGTGCAGTTATAGAATCCGGCGACGGAGATCCCGACAGACCGTCGGTAAAACCCGACAAGGGCGCTGCTGTGACTGAGATAACTCAGCCGACGACTGCTGCCCCCACCGTGCCTACAAGTGATCCCTTTGATATTTCTGTGCCCGCAGACTATAAGCTCCCTCAGAAGTACGTGATAGACGGCTTTGAGACAGTCCTCCAGAACCCGGAATTTCCCTCCGGCTGCGAGGTCACTTCTCTTACGCAGACGCTGTGCTTCCTTGGCTTCAAGGTGGATAAGCTGACTCTTGCCTACGAATATATGCCATCCGATCCCTACGGAGACGGTCTCACAGACCGGGCTTATGTGGGCGATCCCAGCAAGGATGGTTTCGGCTGCAACGCAAATGTCATAGTCCAGACCGCGGATAAGTATTTTACCGCGGTGGATTCTCCCTGTTTTGCCAACGACCTCACCGGTGTCGAGCTGGATGCAGTATTCGCTCAGGTGAGCTGCGGCAGACCTGTTATAACATGGGTGACCACCGACATGATCGAAGCCTATCCGGAGTACGTATGGACAACTGACAGCGGCGAGGAGCTCATCTTCAACTGGTATCAGCACTGCCTTACAGTCTACGGCTATGATCTTGGCGAGGGCTTGGTGTACGCAGCCGATCCCCTCAAAGGAAACGTTACATACCCCATAGATAAGTTCCGGAAGGTGTATGAGATCCTGGGAAGGCAGGCAGTGGTCATAAGCGGAGACGCCTCCGTAAAGGGACACCATGTCACCACTGATGCCGAACGCAGTGTGACTGCGCTCACAGCCTCGGAAAGAGTTGAGATAGACGGCATACCGGATGAGCCCTATGCCGGATACGTATATGAGGAAGTGCCTGTTCAGGAGACATCAGAGACAACAGGACCGGTCACTGAGCCATCGGACGTACCCGGAGGGACACGGAACGATACTCCGGAAACAGCTCCTCCCACAGAGCAGACAGCTGTCACCGACGGAAGGAGCTCACAGTGATAAAGGGAGTTATCTTCGATCTTGACGGCACGCTTATAGACTCCATGACCGTGTGGAGCGACATCGACAGACGCTTCCTCATGGAGAACGGTGTGGAGGATCCCCCTCCGGACGTTTCCGAAAGGGTAAGAAAAATGACCGTGGACGAATCCGCTCAGTATTTCATCGACGAGTTCGGACTCAGGCTGAATAAATACTACATCATCCGCCGCATAGAGGAGCTGGTGCGTATGCAGTACGAGGAGGTCATCCCCCTGAAGCAGGGCGTTACCGACCTTCTGGACTGCCTTGACTCCAAAGGCATACCCTATGGAGTGGCAACTGTCACCTACAAGACTCTCGCGGAGGCGGTGCTGCGGCGCTGCGGCATAAAGGACAGATTCAGGTTCATCCTTACGGATAAGGAATACCCTCTCGGCAAGAATTACCCGGATATTTTTCTGGGAGGCGCTGAAAGGCTCGGCACGGCTCCGGCTGAGACGCTGGTGATAGAGGATTCGCTCCACTGCATAGAGACCGCAGCAAAAGCCGGTTTCATCACGGTGGCAGTTTACGATAAGGTCTCGGAGCCGGACCGTGATGTCATAAAGCTCATAGCGGACTACTATATGTGGTCGCTGGACGGAATAAAGTACATTTTATAGGGCGGACTAAGGGGGACTCCCGGAGTTCGCCCGTGATTTTTGAGGAATGATCGTATGAAGAAAGTTATGGTGGGCATGAGCGGCGGAGTGGACAGCTCCGTAGCCGCAATGCTCCTTAGAGAGCAGGGCTATGAGGTAATGGGCGTTACGCTCAAGCTCTTTTCCGATGAGGATATTTCCGAGGCGCAGAAGGAGGGCAAGACCTGCTGTGCCCTTTCAGATGTTGAGGACGCAAGGAGCGTGGCATACCGTCTCGGCTTCGAGCATCTTGTTTTTAATTTCAAGGACAATTTCCGTGAGCACGTAATGAAGCAGTTCGCGGACAGCTACCTCTGCGGCAGGACTCCCAACCCCTGCATAGAGTGCAACCGCCATGTGAAATTCGATAAGATGCTCCGGAGAGCGCTGGAGCTTGAGTACGACTTCATAGCCACCGGACACTACGCCGTGAACGAGTACGACGGGGAGCGCGGACGCTGGCTGTTGAAACGTCCCAAGGACCGCAGCAAAGACCAGACCTATGTGCTGTACGCTCTCACTCAGGAGCAGCTCTCCCATACGCTCTTTCCTCTGGGCGGACTGGAAAAATCACAGGTGCGGGAGCTGGCTGAGTCGGCAGGACTGGTAAATTCCAACAAGCCTGACAGTCAGGACATCTGCTTCGTTCCCGACGGCGACTACGCCGGCTTTATCCGCCGCTTCACCGGCTGCGAGACACCCTGCGGAAAGTTCGTGGATACTGAGGGAAATGTCCTCGGCGAGCACAAGGGGATCATCAATTATACTATAGGTCAGCGCAAGGGACTGGGCATAGCTCTGGGACACCCTGCCTACGTGGTGAAGAAGGATATCGCCGCGAATACGGTCACCCTCGGACTGGAATCAGACCTGTACACAAAGAGCCTCATTGCGGAGGATTTCAACCTTATATCAGTTGAGAAGCTTGATGTGCCCATGCGCGTTACCGCAAAGACTCGTTACAGCCAGACAGAGCAGCCTGCGGTGGTCTCCTGTCTCGGGGACGGCAGGTACTTGGTGGAATTCGACCAGTCCCAGAGAGCGGTCACCAGCGGTCAGGCGGTAGTTCTCTACGACGGAGATATCGTTGTAGGCGGAGGTACCATAAAATGACAAAAACGGCACTTCTTGTTATAGACGCTCAGAACGGCATAACCAACGGCAAGCTCTATGCCTTTGAAAGATTTACCGCAAACGTCAGTACTCTTATAGCCGAAGCCCGTAAAAACGGCGTGGAGGTTATATACGTCCGTCACGACGACGGCGAGGGCGCTCCTCTCCACAAGGGCAATGAGGGCTTCGAGGTGTATAGCGGCTTTGCTCCCGAGGCAGGGGAGAGTACATTCGATAAGTATGTGAACAGTCCCTTCCGTCGTGACAGCGGTCTCCTTGGATACTTGCAGAAAAAAGGCGTGAAAAGGCTGATAGTTACGGGCTTGCAGACAGATTACTGCATAGACGCCACAGTGAAGTGCGGATTTGAGCATGACTTTGAGATGATAGTGCCTGAGTACTGCAACTCCACCTTTGACAACGAATTTATGACCGCAGAGCAGAACTATCGCTACTACAACGAGTTCATGTGGAAAAACAGATACGCAAAGTGCGTAACAATGACAGAAGCCCTTGAACTGATACATCGTAACAATGACATGCCAAAATTCAGCAGGGGCAATGAGAAACATATCAGAAGGGCTGCGCAGGAAGATATTTCGAGGATCGCAGAGATACTTGTGTTTGCAAAACGAATGAAGTATCGCTCTATATTTAATGACGACGCATACGCATTTGGTGAATTACAGGTAATTCCTGTCGCAAAAAAATACATTGAAAACAGCTTTCTGAACAACATGTTCCTGTATGATGACGGTATCATAAAAGGACTTATCCGCATTGAGAAAGAGGAGATCGTTGAGCTGTATGTCAATCATTTCTTTCAGGGACATGGAATTGGCTCGGAATTGATCGAATATGCCAAAGAAAAATATTCCGTCAATTATCTTTGGACAATTGAAAAGAACACTGATGCTGTACGCTTCTATGAAGCGCATGGTTTTCGCCTTACAGAAACAAGAAAGCTTGAAGAAGGAACTGCTGAATATCTTGTAATGATGAAAAGATAAAAAGGAAAAATATGGAATATAAATACGAAAAACTCACCGATAAAATTTACGTTTGTGCCAGCAGCGACCACCGATTCGGCACGGACGCCTTTCTGCTGGCGGACTTTTCCCAATACCGTGCCAAGGACAAGGTCTGCGACCTCGGCACCGGCTGCGGTATCATACCGCTGATCATGCAGAAGAAAATGCCGCCGCAGGTGACCTACGCTGTGGATATTCAGGAGGGTGCTATAGAGCAGCTTCGCCTCGGTCTGGAGCGCAGCGAGACCTCGGGCATAGTTCCCGTGTGCGCTGACCTTAAAGAGCTCTGGGAGGGCGCACCTCTCGGACGGCTGGACCTCGTTACCTGCAATCCGCCGTACAAGGTGAACAATGCAGGCTTCCAGAGCGCCATAACCGCCCAAAAGATAGCCCGCCACGAGATACTCTGCACCATTGACGACGTATGCGCTGCTGCGGAAAAGCTGCTGAAATTCGGCGGCAGGCTCTGCGTGTGCAACAGACCGGAGCGCCTCAGTGACGTGATGTACGCGATGAAGTCCCACAACATCGAGCCCAAGCGGCTGAGAATGGTATCAAAAAATGCTGAGGAGGCGCCGTGGCTGTTCCTTATCGAGGGCAAAAAGGGCTCGAAGCCGTTCATGAAGATAGAGCCTCAGCTGTACATCCGCAGCGAAAACGGCTTCTCGGAGGAGCTTCAGAAAATATACGACACAGGAAAGGAGCTGTCATGAGCGGTACACTTTATATAATCGGCACGCCTATCGGAAATATGGAGGATATTACTCTCCGCCAGCTGCGTATGCTGGAGGAGGTGGACTTCCTCTGCGCTGAGGACACCCGTGTTACGCTGAAGCTGCTAAACAGGTACGAGATAAAGAAGCAGCTGGTGAGCTTCCACGAGCACAGCAGTCCGGCGGAGACACAGCGCATAATCGACCGTCTTGTTTCCGGGGAGAGCTGCGGAATCGTCACCGATGCCGGTATGCCCTGCATATCCGATCCGGGAGAGGTGCTGGTGCGGCTTTGCGCTGAGCAGGGGATAGATGTAAAGGTAGTCCCCGGCCCGAGCGCGGTAGTGTCCGCGGCGGCGCTTTCCGGAATGAGCATACGCCGCTTCACCTTCGAGGGCTTTCTTCCCGTACCGAAGAAGGAGCGTGCTGAGAGGCTGGAGCTCCTCAGGAACGAAACTGCGGCGATGATATTCTACGAGGCACCTCACAAGCTGAGAGCCACTCTTGCGGACCTTGCAGGATTCTTCGGGGGAGAGCGGCGGATAGCCCTCTGCCGTGAACTTACCAAGATACATGAGGAGGTACTGCGCCTAACGCTTTCCGGGGCTGTGGAGCACTACTCCGTGAACGAGCCCAAGGGCGAGTACGTGCTGGTGCTGGAAGGCGCGGGAAACACTTCCGGAGAAGAGATAACCGTGGAGCAGGCTCTTGAGCAGGTAAGGAAGCTTGTGGAAATGGGCGAGCGTCCGGTGGATGCCTGTAAGGCTGTTGCCAAGGAGCACGGCTTCCGGAAAAGCGAGCTGTATGCGGCGTTCTGCGGAGAGTAATTTGATAAATATGTGAAAAAATATGCAAAATCCTTGCAATTTTATCGAAAATGTGGTATAATTACTGTCGGTTTTGTATATCTATATACTGACTATCGCTCATGCGCCGGATAAAAGCATGGCTCCCGGCGGCGGACGATACTGATTTTTATACTGCTTCATCGCGGTATATGCCGCGAAGACGGAGGTTATTATGATTTGCGATCTTCACTGCCATACCAAGCTCTCAGACGGCTCGCTGGGAATCGAGGACATCATAGATCAGGCAAAACGTACAAATATCGACTGGCTCTCCATAACCGACCACGATACTATGGCTTCGTTTTCAAGAGCCGATGTTCTTGCTGAACGAGCAGGAGTAAAGATACTCCGCGGTGTGGAGCTCTCGGCATGGGATAAGGATAGGAACAGCAAGGTGCATATCCTCTGCTACGCCCCCTCCAAGCCCGACAGACTGGAAGGTCTCTGCCTTAAATGCTGCGAGATCAGAAAAGAGTGCTCGAAGGAAATGATAAGCAAGGTAATGGAGAAATACCCTATAACCCTTGAAAGCATACTCAAGCATACAACTTCCTCAAAGAGCATTTTCAAGCAGCACATCATGCGTGCCCTCATAAGCTACGGATACGCCCTTGAATTCTACGGCGATCTCGACAGAGAGCTCTTCAATCCCAAGAACGGCTCTTGCTACGTAGAGCGCGAATATCCGGACGTAAATTTCGTTATCGACCTTATACATACCGCAAAGGGCGTGGCTGTAATGGCTCACCCGGCTCAGTATGACAATATAGAACTCCTTGAGGAGCTAGCCAAGAACGGCAAGATAGACGGTGTTGAGATAGGTCACCACTCCGCTGACGCCGCTTACAGAAAGGAGCTCTCAGCTATCGCTGACAAGTACGGTCTTATCGAGACCGGCGGCTCCGATTTTCACGGTCTCTATAACGCTGTGCCCACACATCTGGGCAGCGAGACTACCACAAAGGAAAACCTCGAAAGAATAATCAAGCTCGCCTCCAAGATGTAAGAAGTAGAGCATGAAAGAACTTTTACGAAAAGGGGAAGTTAAGATAATACCCGCACTCATCTCTTTTCTCATGCTTCTGGTGTTTATCGCACCGCTGTCCAAAAGGATAATCAATATCGGAAATATATTCGGCATAGCTGTGACCGGCGGGCTCACCCTTGCATTCGTGTTATGGGGCAGTACCGTGAACAGAATCAGGTCTGCATGGAGCAGTCCGGCTGGCAGAGTGCTTCTGTGCGTCTGCGGAGGACTTGCCGCCGTGTTCGTGATATATGCCTCAGTTATAAGCGCATTTATGGTATCTGCTGCTCATCAGCAGCCCAAAGACGGCGACGCTACACTAATAGTGCTCGGCTGCCGTGCAAGGAACGGAGTCCCCAGCCGTATGCTGAAAAAACGCCTCGACGCGGCTTGCGGCTGCCTTAACGAAAACAGCAGCATAAAGGTCATAGTTTCCGGCGGAAAAGGAAACGACGAGACCGTCAGTGAAGCCGAGGCGATGAGAAACTACCTTGTGGCAAAGGGTATAGCTCCCGAGCGTATCTACATGGAGGACAAGTCGGTGGATACCGGGCAGAATCTCCGGTACTCCAAGGAGATAATAGAGCGCGAGGGGCTCAGCAGGAATATCGCCATTGTCACGGACGGCTACCACCAGTTCCGCGCCGGACTAATCGCAAAAAGACTGGGCATGGATACCAGCGCTGTATCTGCCCATACCTCAGCGTACCTGCTCCCCACTTACTGGGTGAGGGAATGGTTCGCCATCCCGTATTACTATATTAAAGGAAAAGCGTAAAACAAAGCCGCTGCAATTTATTGCAGCGGCTTATATTATGTACTTATGCGGTTACAATACTGTCAGCTTTATGGAGGTCAAGTTTTTCAACAGCTTGCTCTCTCATCTTGTACTTGAGTATCTTGCCGGCGGCGTTCATGGGGAAACCGTCAACGAAATCGACGTATCTGGGGCACTTATGCTTAGCCATTCTCGCAAGGCAGAAGTCCTTTATCTCCTGTTCGGTAGCGGTCTCGCCGTCCTGAAGGATAATGCAGGCCATGATCTCCTCGCCGTAGTCCTCGCTGGGAACGCCGATGACCTGAACATCCTTTACCTTGGGGTAGGTGTAGAGGAAGTCCTCGATCTCCTTGGGGTAGATATTCTCTCCGCCGCGGATTATCATGTCCTTGATTCTTCCGGTTATCTTGAAGTAGCCGTCCTCGGAGCGTCTGCGTGCGAGGTCTCCTGTATGGAGCCAGCCCTCGGAGTCGATAGCGGCAGCAGTTGCCTCGGGCATTTTGTAGTAGCCCTTCATGATATTGTAGCCTCTTGCTACGAATTCACCGTCAACATCGTCAGGCACTTCCTGATTAGTCTCGGGATCAACTATACGACACTCAACGCCGAAGATAGGTCCGCCGACAGTATTGACGCGCTGCTCGATAGAGTCGGTGGTCTTGCTCATGGTGGTAGCGGGAGAAGCCTCGGTCTGACCGTAGGTTATGCATATTTCAGACATATGCATCTTCTCGATGACCTCCTCCATAGTCTTTATGGGGCAGGGCGAGCCAGCCATGATACCGGTCCTCATGTAGGAGAAATCGGTCTTGTCGAAGTCCTCGTGACCGAGCATAGCGATGAACATAGTAGGAACGCCGTGGAAGCAGGTTATCTTCTCCTTATTGATGCAGGCGAGTCCCTTTCTGGGGGAAAATCTGGTGATAGGCGACATGGTAGTGCCGTGAGTCATGGAAGCTGTCATAGCGAGCACCATGCCGAAGCAGTGAAACATAGGCACCTGAATCATCATGCGGTCAGCGGTGGAGAGGTCCATGCAGTCGCCGATAGCCTTGCCGTTGTTTACAACGTTGTAGTGGGTGAGCATAACGCCCTTGGGGAAGCCTGTTGTGCCGGAGGTGTACTGCATATTAGCCACATCATGGATATTGATGGTCTTGCGGACAGCTTCGACCTCGCTGTAAGGCACGTTCTTGGAGAGTGCAACAGCCTCCTCCCAGGTATAGCAGCCGCTGTTCTTGGAATCAACGGTGATAACGTTTTTGAGGAAGGGGAGCTTCGCGGATTTCAGCTGACCTGCGGGACAGCTTTCCAGTTCGGGACAGAGCTCCTTGATGATGTCAACGTAGTTGATGTCTTTGATACCGTCTATCATTACGAGAGTCATGGTATCTGACTGGCGGAGGAGGTACTCAGCCTCATGGATGCGGTACTCGGTGTTCATGGTAACGAGGACGGCACCGATCTTTGTGGTAGCCCAGAAGGTTATGTACCACTGGGGAACGTTCGTAGCCCAGATAGCCACGTGGTCGCCCTTTTTGACTCCCATAGCGAGGAGGGCGCGGGCAAATGTATCCACATCGTCGCGGAACTCGGGGTAGGTGCGGGTGTAGTCCAGCTCAGTGTAGCGGAATGCGTACTGGTTGGGGAACTGGTCGCAGATACGATCGAGGATGTCGGGGAAGGTGTAGTTGATTATTTTCTCCTTTGGCCACGGATACTGACCGTCACCACGCATATTGGTCTGGAGAGAGTGCTTGTGCTTTTTCTTATACGGAGCCATGTACTCGGCGAACTGGGGGATAACGATACCGGCATCGCTGAGGTCTCTTGCCCAGCGCTTTACCCATTCGAGGGAGATATAGCCGTTGTAGTTTATCCTGCCGAGTGCTTCAATCATTTCCTTTACGGGGATGTCGCCTGATCCCATGATACGGTACTCAACAGTGCCGTCGGGGCGCATAACGCTGTCCTTGACCTGTATATATTTTATGTATTCGCCGAGATTTGCTACAGTGGTCTCCGGTGCTTCATTGTTATAACGGTAGGGGTGGTGCATATCCCAGAGAGCGGCTACCTTGCGGCTCTTTACAGTGTCGAGGAGACGTGCGAGGCGGGCGGTATCGCTGTAAACGCCGTTGGTCTCCACGAGGAGGGTGACATTGTGCTCCTCGGCAATGGGCACGAGCTTTCCGAGGGCTTCGGCGATATAGGCATCGTCCACATCTCCGCCGGGAGCGGGATCGAGGTCGCCGAGGATTCTTATATAAGAAGCGCCGAGCTTCTGGGCGAGCTGAGCGTAGGCTTTGATCTCAGCCTCTGCTTCGCTGAATTTATCCTTGAATTTCAGGCAGGCACCTGATGACAGACAGGGAATCTCAAGTCCGAGGGACTTTAGCTTTGCGATAGTACCGGGCAGCTGAGAATCGGTAAAGGGCTTGGCTTTGACAGAGAAAATCTGATCGCCTAGACCTCTTATCTCGATACCGTCGAAGTTGAAATCCTTTGCCATTGAGTAGATATCCGGCCATGTCCAGTCAGGACAGGCAAGAGTTGAAAAGCTGATCTTCAAGAATATCATTCCTTTACAATAAAAATAGCTAACTTACATTATATCATATAAAATGAGAAATTTCAAGTATAAATATTTCAATCAACGGAATTTTTTTGTGAGGCATATTTTAACTAATTCAGGATGTGCCGCCGCAGGTGTTTACAATCTGCCGGCGGTATGGTATAATTATTGCAGATAATGTTGTTTCCAGCAAAAAAATATTACGGACGGAGGTTCACCTATGAAAAGATATATCAGGCGTTCGCTTTCCATGCTCACTGCCCTTGCAGCGGCTTCAGGATACTGCGTTCCTCTCATATCGGAGGCTGAGGCGTATGTCCCGCGTATCTCTGTCCCTGTGTCCCACAGCTTTGTGTGCGCTGTGCCGGAATTTGACACTTTGACGGGTGATCCGGACGGCGAGCTTGCTCCGGCAGCAGTATACTCTCCCGTAAGCTCATTGCCGGAGACAGAGAAGCTTCCGGCTGAATACGACATGAGGAGCTCCGGCGCAGTGACCACTGTAAAGGGACAGGGAGTATTCGGCACCTGCTGGACCTTTTCCTCGGCTTCCAGTGCAGAGACCAGCATACTGTCAGCTGTTCCGGACGCCGACCTCGCCGAGCTGCACACTGCGCTTTTCACGAACTATACCCCCGACGGCAGTGCTCTCAGCACCGCCGACATGACAAAGATTCTCGACGCGGGCGGCAGCAGAGAACTTGTGACTAACCTTTGGGCTCAGTGGCACGGTCCCGTGAAAGAGGAGCGTATGCCCTATGATGGCATGGACATCTACGGTTACAGCGGAGACAAGCTGGAAAAGCTGTACAGCACCGCTGACTATCACCTTGAAAATGCCTATATGTTCGACTTTGACAGCGAAAGGGAGAATTTTTCCGAGGTCAATGACCTTATAAAGCATTTCGTTTACAGCGGCAATGCTGTGGACGCCTCCTTCCATTTCGATAACGAGAAGAACATGAATACTATCGACTTTGCCACCAACAGCAACCGCAAGCCGCGGTTTGCCAACCATGCCATAACCATAGCAGGCTGGGACGATGACTATCCGGCACTGAACTTCCTGAACGCTCCTGCCGGCAACGGAGCATGGCTCGCCAAGAACAGCTGGGGCATAGATTTTGGCAACGACGGCTATTTCTGGATCTCCTACTATGATACCTCCCTCTGCGACTTTGCTGTGTACCAACTGGATGACAAGGAGAATCACAGTTACATATACCAGCACGATTCCTTCGTGCCCACCCAGACCTTGTCCGCTTCGGACGATATTTCCACGCCGAAGCCTTCGTATATAGCCAACATATTTGACACTGAGGAGGATATGCAGATAGATGCTGTGTCCACGTACATAATGCGCCCCGACACGGAATACGAGGTCACAGTGTACACCGACCTCACTTCTGAGGATGATCCCGCATCCGGAAAGCCCTCCGCAGTCACCTCAGGAAAGAGCTCTGTTACCGGATATATAACCGTTGATCTGAAGGAGAGCGTTCCGGTGGAGAAGGGCGAGAAATTCGGAGTTCAGGTGAAGCTTTACTGCGAGGATGATCCCTTTGTGATACCCCTTGAGACCTGCATGACCGCCGTGAACAAGGAGACCTCAGAGCTCACGGACATAAGCCTCTTTACCGACCACGATACTCTCAGGGAGATGACCTCAGCCGGTCAGAGCTATTTCAGCGCGGACGGCAGCGACTGGGAGGACGTTGTTGACTCGGATTATACATATTCCGACGAAGAAAAGGAAGCTGTGCTTGCTTCTATAAAGCATCAGCTCTACGACGGACTGCTACCGGAGGACACCGAGCTCATGGAGGATGCAGACGAGAAAAACAAGTATTATACCGAGCTCTTTGCAGCTTCTGACATAATGGTCATAATGGGCAACATATCCCTGAAGGCTTTCGGAGATCCTGTGAACACAGTGGAGTTCTCCCATATATCTGGAAACGTTTCCACAAATGAAAAGGTTTCCCTGAGCACGAAGTCCGGGGAAAGTATACTCGTTTCCGTGAACGGCGGCGAGTACAAGCCATACACGGAGCCGATTGCCATAACCGGGGAGACTGAAATTTCCGCCACAACTGACAGACTGCATTTCACTGACAGGAGTTATGTCCCGAAGAAGGCGCAGCTCTCGTCACTGCTGTTCACTGACCGGAATGATATGACGTGGAGCCCGTTTGCTGCTGAAAGGGTGAGCGAGAGCGAATACATACTCCGGCTGAGAGAGTTCCATTCCGATATAGTGCTCTATCCTGCCACATCGGCTGTAATAGTGAAAAATCCGCATAATATAGAGCCTTTCCACTGGAGCGACGAGATACACGCGGACTACGGTGAGACTGACATAAAGCTGGAGCTCAGCGGTGAAAATATGCTGGACAACACGGTGACTCTGCGGATACTGAGAGATCCGGTCTGCTTTGATCTGGAGAGTGAGACTGTACAGTTTTCGCCGGACGCAGTTGTTAAGGACAAAAACGGCAATAGACTGGAGACCGCGCAGAAGGTGGGAGACCTTGTCGGTCAGACGCTCACCGTTACCGCAAACGGCGCTGAGACCGAGATCCAGGTGCCGGAGCGGTGGGAACTCCCGGAACTCACTCTGGACTACAAGTTTGAGACACTGGATTTCCTGCCCAATGAGACAGCGGAGCTGCTGACATACTGCGTGGACGATAAAAAGGAATTTGAGTCCGCCTCATCAAGACTGAAGGACGGCTCGTGGGTGAGCTCCGGCATGGCTATGAACAAGGTGTTCGTGGTGATACCCGGAGAGACGGTAACACTGAAAATAAGGGCTGGTGGAGGAAAATTCGCCGGCACGGAAAAGACCTTCTTGATACCGGAGGCAGGGGAGGCTCCCACTGCTCTGCCGGAGTATGAAGTGAAAGACAACAAGGTCGATTTCGAGGGCATAGACTACGAGGCAGTGCCGGCTCATGCAGCCGCAGACACCGATATATCTGTCATCGCAGGCAGATACGGCTACAAGGACACAGAGCGGTTCGCCCAGCTTATGAAGTCACGTTTCGGGGCAGCCACAGATGAAAGGCTTGCAGCCTGCCTTGCGGGGGACTGGAGTGGCGAAGAGGCCGTCTCAGCCGGTGAGGAATTCCTCCTCAGATATGCGGCGACGGAAAACAGCTTTGCTTCGAAGGCAGCTACCTTCCGTATCGGCAGGAACGAAAAGGGCGACGCTGACGGCAGCGGCATGGTGGATGCCATAGACGCGGCACTGGTGCTCCGGCACTATGCGGAGCTTTCCTCAGGACACGAGGGAGTCATTATGGACAGCGACAGGCTGTATGCCGCCGATTACGACGGAAACGGTCTGATAGACGCCATAGACGCCAGCGGCATACTCAGGCTCTACGCCGAGCGCTCGTCGCTGAAAAGCTCCGTGTGAGGCTGAACTGCAATGAAAAAGAACGAAGCAGCTGCTCTTGTTATGGGTGTGCTTGCCGCGGCAGCGTCGGTAACAGCCATAGCTCTTGGCAGAAAGAGCAGCGGATACGACAGAAATACGCGGACGGAGCTAATCACCTCGCCAACAGCAGCTTCGGAGGAGAAGAATGATACGGCGGAGACTGTGAGCACAGCCTCTGTGACGCAGGCTTCCACTGTGTTCTTACTTATTAATATTAATACTGCCACGGCTGAGGAGCTGGCAAAGCTGGAGGGCATAGGTCCTGCAAAGGCAGAGGCAGTCGTCCGCTACCGGGAGGAGCACAGCGGCTTTTCCGACACCGAGGAGATAATGCAGGTGGATGGCATAGGCAAGGCGACCTATGCGACTCTCCGGGATCACATATATGTGGACGAAACGGGCAGGAGGGATACTGTCACCACGGCGGAAACTACCACGGAGCCCGCAACAGAGCCGGAAACGGCTACTGGCACTGACGTTGGGATAAAGCTGGAGGACATTGCTCCCATAAACATAAATACAGCTGGAATCGACGAGCTGACGCTGCTTCCCTACGTTGACAAGGAGATCGCGGAGAAGATAATAAAGCTGAGAAACGACATCCACGGCTATGGTCACGTATACGAGCTGCTGTACATTGACGAACTGACACAAAAACAGGTCGCTGAGATAGTAACATTTGTAACCGTTGGTGAATAGGCATAAAAGAACGGGCTGCGATTTGTGAAATAAGAGTTAAAATGACATTTTACCGTTTTGTAACTTTTTACTAATCGTGAATTGAATTGTGTAATTATTACCGATAAAAACCTGTTGAAAATGTACATACTGCCCAAAAAATATTAAAGAACGATACAAAGCATTGACTTTGCAAAAAAAATGCTGTATATTTGAAATACAAAAGCGAGCACTGTATATGCGCTAATACTGCAAATGTACAGAGTCCGCGGAGGATTACACAGACACAAAAGTCTTGGTAATAGCCGTCCATAAAAGAACGGCGAGCGGCAAACCCGAAGGCGGAAATACGCTGAGACGAGTACATTCGCCCGCAGAGATATGCCCAAAGGTCAGCCGAAAAAAATTATCCATTCATATTATGCTTCCAGTGGAGTATAATATACATATTTAAGGAGGAAAAACCAATGAACACACTTAAGAGAACATTAGCATTAGTAGCTACACTTTCTATGTCAGCTACTGCTTTCGTTGCTTGCGGAAGCTCATCTTCATCTTCATCCAGCAAGAAGGACACAGCTACAACTGGTGCTGCTACAACCGGTGAGGCTACAACAGGCGCTGCAACTGAGGCTCCTACAAAGGCTGCTGAGACAGGCAAGCCTAACTCAACAACTCTTGGCGACGTTAAGCTCAAGACAGGCGGTTCACAGTTCACAGTTGGTGCTTGGAACCACGACGACGCTCCCTACCTCAAGGATCTTTGGGTAGCTGACGGCGGCGATGCAAGCAAGTGGAACTTCATCGAGTACGGCTGCGGCGGCGGCGAGTCTCCTGAGCACATCGACGCTCAGTTCCAGGCTGGCGGCGACTTCGACCTCTACTTCTGTGAGGCTGACTGGGCACTCAAGTATATCAACGATGATTCAAGAACAGCTCCTCTCGAGGACCTCGGTTTCACAGAGGACAACTTCTCTGATGTATATGGTTACACAACTGAAATCGGTAGAGCTACCGCTGGCGCTAACGCTGGTAAGATGGTAGGTGCTACATGGCAGTCATGCCCCGGCGGCTTCGCTTACAGAACTGATATTGCTGAGAAGTACCTCGGCGTTAAGACTCCTGAAGAGATGCAGGCTGCTATCGCTGACTGGGATAAGTTCGTTGACTCTGCTTCCAAGATCGCAGAGGCTACTGATGGTAAGGTTGCTCTCGCTGACTCACTCGGCGGTATGTGGCAGGTATTCGCTGCTAACAGAACAACTCCTTGGGTAAGCGGCACAAGACTTACAATCGATGATTCTTGCGAGACATTCGCTAACTACGCTAAGAAGCTCTGGGACAACGGCGGTGTTACAAAGAACGGCCAGTGGACTCCTGACTGGATCCCTGCTGGTAAGGACGGTTCTGCTGTTGGTTACTTCGTATCAACATGGGGCTTCGGTGACGGCGCATTCTTCGGCGATGCTTCTTCTGAGTCACGTGGACAGTGGAAGGTTGTACAGGGTCCTGCTCCTTACTTCTGGGGCGGTACATGGCTCGTTGTTAACCCCAAGACTGATAGCGCTGATGACTGCCAGAAGTTCATCTTCAACGCTTGCGTAAATCCTGAGACAATGGCTAAGATGGCTCTCGAGAAGCCTGAGTACGTTAACAACAAGTCTGTTATGAACGACATTGTTGAGAAAAACAAGTGCCCGAACGACTTCGTTACTAACAACCTCGGCGGACAGAACTACTTCGCAGAGCTCCACGAGAACGCTAAGAACATCAACCTCAAGGGCCTCATCACTCCTTACGATGCAACCTGCAAGGGCGCATTCCTCGATGAGCTCACAAAGCTCTACCTCGAGGGCGGCAAGTCCTATGAGGACGCTGTTGACCAGGCAATCAAGGACATCTACGCTAAGGCTCCTGACCTTGCTAAGTAATTTAATACTGAACTGAATTAAATTAACACCAGAATAGTTGCCTGTGGGATTCTGTCCTGCGGGCAGCTATTTATAATCTTTTGACTAATCTTTATACGAGAGGGTGTGTGCTATGGCATCAGCTGCCCAGCGAAGAATCAAATCGATCAGCTATGCTAAATATGGCTATATCTTTATATTGCCGTTTTTTCTTGTTTATTTCTTTTTCCAGCTCTGGCCTCTTATAAACACTTTTATTGTAAGCTTTCAGGGTAACGGTTCCAACACAGGTGAATGGGTAGGTCTCGAAAATTTCCAGCATCTGCTCAAAAAGGTGACTCTTACCGCTGAAGACAGAGCAAACCTCAGAAACTCCGCAAAACTTACCGACGATGAATACCTCGCACTGTCCAATAAGGCTCTCCGCGCAGGTATCCACCAGGATTTCGTTACAGCTTTCAAAAATACCCTTATCCTCTGGTTCGGTAACTTCATCCCCCAGCTTCTCCTTTCACTTTCTCTCGCAGTTTGGTTCACTGACGCGAAGCTGAAGATCCCGGGAAAGGGCTTCTTCAAGGTTGTTATGTATATGCCTAACATCATTACTGCCGCTTCAGTAGCCGTTCTGTTCATGTCTATGTGTTCAGAGAGTAAGTACGGTGCTGTTAACCAGCTGTTACACAGCCTCGGCATCGTTAAAGAGCTTGATGGTCCGCAGCGTGATACGATCAAGTTCCTAACAGGCGTTTGGCCCGCCCGTATCGTTATCATGTTCATTCAGACCTGGATGTGGTTCGGTAATACTATGATCATGCTCATGTCTGGTATCATGGGTATCAATCCTTCACTGTTTGAAGCTGCAAGCATCGACGGCGCTAACAGCGGTCAGGTCTTCAGAAAGATCACTCTGCCCCTCCTTAGCCCCATTATGGTCTACACCCTCGTAACATCTATGATGGGTGGTCTCCAGATGTTCGATATCCCGTTCCTCTACCACCAGGGTGGCAGCCCGAACAAGGACGTTTCGACCGTCGCTGTATTCATATATGGTCACTTCCATACAGGTCAGATGTACCAGAACTACGGTTATTCCGGTGCTGCTTCTGTACTTCTGTTCATTGTAACTCTCTGCCTTGGCTTCATTACGTTCTACCTCAACAGAGATGTTGACGCTATCGCTAAGAAGAAACAGCGCAAGCGTATCGCCAAGCAGGCAAAAGCACAGAGTAAACAGTTTGGAGGTCTGAGCATATGAGCAAGATGAAATCTGTCTACGGCGAGCCCAAAGACAACTATATGTTCAAGATCAGACTCAAGTCTACCATTCTTTTCATCTGGTGCCTGATTCTGACAATTATCTGTCTGCTCCCCGTTTATATCCTTATTATCAATGCAACACGTTTGCATACTGATATTGCCGGCGGTCTTACTATTGCCCCCAGCAAATATCTCCTCAGAAACTTCAGACACATGAGATCTGACTTCGGTAACGTTTTCAAGCCCCTTATCGGTTACAGAAACAGTGCTATCATCACAGTTTGCGCTACTTTCCTCTGCGTATTCTTCTCAGCACTTACCGCTTACGGTATCCAGGTCTACGATTTCAAGCTGAAGGAAGTTTCCTATACAGCTATCCTTCTTATCATGATGGTTCCTTCACAGGTAACTGCTGCAGGTTTCCTTAACTTCATGGCTAAGATTGGACTTACTGATACATACTGGCCTCTTATCATTCCGGCTGCTGCGGCGCCTTCGATCGTATTCTTTATGCGATCATACATGAAATCGTCGTTCCCGCTGGAGATAGTTGAAGCCGCACGTATCGACGGCTCCGGCGAGTTCAGAACATTCCTCACCATCGCTATCCCGATGATGAAGCCCGCTATCGCCGTTCAGGCTATCTTTGCATTCGTTGCAAACTGGAACAACTACTTTACACCTTCTATGATCCTTATCAGCGGCAAGACCAGTCAGAAGACACTTCCTATGATGATCTCTACTATTCAGGCTTCTGATAAGACCAACGACCTCGGTGTTGTATACTTCTGTATCGCACTCAGTATCGTTCCTATCATAGTTGCTTATGTTCTTCTTTCAAGATACATCATTGCCGGTGTTGCACTCGGTGGTGTAAAGGAATAATTCAAATCATAACAGCACACTTCGGTGTGCTGTTTTTTATGGGACGCTCCGGCGTCCTTTTTTTGTTGTACTAAAACAGCTTGTTCGGGAATAGAATTAAGTGAAAGGAAGTGTTGATAATGAATGACCGTACAAGCTATGAGGTGATAATGAACTACCTTCCGGCGAGGATACGCTTGGCAATGAGCAGGGTTCCCGAAGCAGATCGCCGCAGGCTATGTGAGGTAAGGCTCAGGAACGGCAGACCTGTCTCCTTTGTGTACCCTCACAGATTTTTGTTCCTCACGGAAAGCGGAGGACTCACCGCCACATACACCAATGCCGACTGCCTTTCCGTGAGCTGCGAGGAAATATCCGAGACTGTGGAGGCTCTGTGCAGGTACTCGGTACACAGCTGTGTCCGGGAGCTCAGGCAGGGGTACTTCATTCTCAGCGGCGGTATCAGAGTCGGGGCAGCCGGCACCGGCGACGGCGAGCACATCCTCCGGGATTTTAGCTCTCTCAATTTCAGGTTAGCGCGGAATGTCCCCGGGTGCGCCGACGAGGTCGTAAGGCGTTGCGGCTGGGCGGGGAGCATACTCATATGCGGCGGTGTGAACTCCGGAAAGACCACACTGCTCCGCGATCTCTGCAGGAGCTGCGGCTCGAAGATGAAGGCGGCTCTTATCGACGAGAGGAACGAGATTGCCTCGGTATCGGACGGTCTGCCGCGGAACGATGTGGGCGTGATGACGGACGTACTTGTGGGGTATAGCCGGGCGGAGGGGATAACCGCTGCGGTGCGGACACTGTCGCCGGATATGATATTCTGCGATGAGATAGCCGGTCCGGAGGACGCTGCCGCTATACTTTCGGCGTACGGCAGCGGTGTGAGGTTCGCTGCCACTATCCACGCGGGCTCCTACTCCGAGCTGATGCAGAGGGAGATAGCCCGTGAGCTTCTGGATGCAGGCGTGTTCACCAGTGCCGTTTTCCTCTGCGGCAGCGGACATCCCTCGGAGATACGTGAGATAAGGAGGCTTGACAATGCTTCTTAGGCTGATGTCTGCGGTGATGTTCGTGCTTGCCGGAGCAGCTGCCGGGACAGCCGGTTCTCAGCGGCTCAGACGCAACCGTGAGCTTTGCCGGGAGATAGGCTGTGTACTGCGTAACACCTCAGTTTACATACGCTGCATGGGGCTGGACGTCTATCATCTCGTCCGCAGGCTGAGGGGAAATTGCAGCCTCAGCTTTATAGACAGGCTACCGGACAGCTTTCAGGAGGGGCAGAATTTCCACCGCTGCTGGCACGAGGCTCTGTCCTGTGAGGAGCTCCCGGACGAGGAGCGCGGTCTGCTGGAGGAACTTGGCAGGACTATTGGAACAAGTGATGTGAGTGGTCAGCTCTCGGCTATCTCCGCGCTGGAGGAAGAGCTCCGTCAGCTGGAAAAAAAGCGCGCGGAGGCTTACCTGCAAAAGGGCAGGATGTACCGCAGCATAGGCGTACTTTTCGGGGTAATGGCAGGAATACTTGTGATATAGCGGAGGAGTTATGGACATAGATCTTATTTTCAAGATAGCAGGCACCGGTATAATCGTAGCCGTGCTGAATCTGGTGCTGAAGCGTGCGGAGCGCGAGGAACAGGCGATGATGACCACTCTTGCCGGACTTATCGTGGTGCTTGTGGTGATAGTGCAGGAGATTGGCGACCTTTTTGAGACGGTCAAGACGGTGTTCGGGTTATGGTAGACAATTCTTTTTCGATAGCGGTATTCTGTATCTGCTCGGCTGTTATGGCAGTCCTCCTTAGACAGTACAGCCGGGAACAGGGCTTGCTGGCGTCCCTTGCAGCCTGTACGGCAGTCCTTGCCGGAGCCATACTCATGACTGGACCGATGATAGATGAGGTCAGGGACATTTTTTCACAGGCAGGAGTCTCAGAAAGCTATATATCGCTGATATTCAAGGCTGTGGCTATATGTTTCATAACGCAGGTAACCTGCGAGATATGCCGCGACAGCGGTGAGAACGCTATCGCCTCGGCGGCGGAGCTATGGGGGAGGGGAGCTGTGACTCTCATGAGCCTGCCCGTGGCGAGGGTACTTCTGGAACTGATAGACGAGATAATTTAGGACTGGTAATTATGAGGAATATTATTATTGTGCTGGTCATGGCACCGCTTCTGCTGTTCGCGGTCATACCTATGGGAGCGGCGGCGGAGAGCTCCGGCGAGGAAGCTGAGATAGCTCAGCAGATGAACGATATACTGGAAGAGAGCGATATCGGTTACGATTACGGAGAGCTGGGGGAGCTCAGCTTCGGCGGACTTATGCGATATGTCAGAGAGACTGCCGCTGCGAGGGCAGCTGCACCGGTGAAAATGCTTGGACTCCTTGTGGCGCTGGCGGTATTCACGGCAGTCATGCGCGGCGCAGGGGAGAGCGCATTCCCGGACACATCCCAGTCGAAGGTGTACGACATGGTTTGTGTCATGGCAGCAGTGACGGTCATCGCGCCGCAGCTCATGTCCGTGTACAGTGGAGCTTTGGAGGCTGTGGAGCGCGTGGGAGGCTTCGTTGCGCTGTTTGTGCCTGTGTTTGCCGGTATCACCATCGCATCCGGCGGAGCTGCCTCCGGTGGACTGTACAACCTGATGATACTGGGAGCCTCTGAGGTTATAGTGGGACTTTCCCGGAGCTATCTCATGCCTGTGCTGAGCATGACGGCTGTCCTTGCAATATCCTGCAGCGTTTTCACTAACGCTTCTGTGGAGGGGCTGGTGGGACTAATAAAAAAGACGGTCACATGGTGCATGACAGTGGTCATGACGCTCTTCACCGGCTTCGTGACTATGAAGTGTACACTCGCCGGCAAGGCTGACGGAGTTGCCACAAAAGCTGCAAAGTTTGTATTTTCCGGCTTTATCCCCATAGTAGGAGGAGCGGTCTCCGACGCCTATTCCACCGTCAGGAGCAGCTTCGACGTTATCCGCAGCACTGTGGGTGCGGCTGGCATGGCGGCTGTACTGTTCATACTGCTGCCGCCGGTGCTGGAGATACTCATATTCCGCGGAGTTATGTGGATAGGAGCGGCTACTGCCGATATGTTCGGAGCGGCGCCTCTGACGAAGCTCCTAAGCGGAGTGGACAGCGGGCTCGCCATAGCCCAGAGCGTACTGATATGCTACGGGATAATGTTCACCATTTGCACCGGCATACTTATCCAGACTGCGGGGTGAGACATGGAAGGCTTCGGGAATGCTGTAAAGGCGATATGCATTACCTCGGCGGCTGTATGCCTGCTGGAGCACCTTGTGGACGGTACCCGTTTGCGCTACCAGATGAAGCTGCTGCTGAATCTGATAATGGCAGTTGTGGTGATAATGCCCTTTGTAAAAGGCGGAGCTTCCTTCGAACTGCCGGAGATAAGCACACGCCAGCCGGTTTCCGATACGGCACTGGAGCTCTATAACAGGCGGCTGTGCAGAGAAATGGCTGACAATATAGGCGGAGTGCTTTACAGTCAGATAGCCGCTCAGGGGATACTGTGCGAAAAAATCGACATTGAAATTAATATTTCTGAGGACGGCAGCATATTTATTAGTAAGGTCACGGTGAGTGCGGAGGATTTCGGTGCAGTTGCCGAGGTTATAAGGAACAGTCTCGGAAAGGAAACGGAGGTCGTGAATGGAAATATCTGAGAGGATAAAAAGCTTCGGCAGGGAAAAGGGAATGATAAAGGCTGTGGCTGCACTGGGAATGGCAGGACTTCTTCTGCTGCTCATCTCGTCTCTTGGAAACAGCGGGAAAAAGTCCGACGACGCAAGAGGCAGTCCCTCTGAGACGAGCTTTTCCGACGGAGAGAGCTACTGTGCCGATACGGAGCGCCGGCTTGAGGACTTCCTGCGGAATATCGACGGCGCCGGCAATGTGAGAGTGTACCTGACCGTCAGCGGCGAGCAGCGCTACGTTTACGCCACCGAGGGCAGAAAAAGCAGAACTGACAATAAGACGGAGGAGGAAGAAAAATATGTGCTTGTAGGCGGGAGCGGCGGAAAAACTGCCCTCATAGAGACAATAGAGGCTCCTGGTATAGAGGGAGCGGTGATACTTTGCAGCGGGTGCGACGATCCCTCTGTAAAGGAACAGATATACCGTGCGGCTTCGGCGGCACTGGGTATAAATACGGCGAAGATATATGTAGCCAAGCTTAAATGAATAGGAGAATAGCTATGAAAAAGCCAACTGTAATAATCGGAAAGAAGCAGATAATCATGACCTGCCTGACAATGATGTTAGCCGTAGCTGTGTACATCAATTATGCAACTGCGCCCAAGCCCGACAGCAAAAAGAGCAGGACCGTTACTGCGGCGGAAAGCGGAGATATAACCCGCTATGGTGAGACCGAGTTCGTCAACGCCGACGCTGCGGCTGCTGCGGACTACTTTGCACAGGCGAGACTGGATAAGATGAACAGCCGCGACGAGGCGGTGCAGACTCTCCAGACCATGATAGGCGGAGGGGACGTTACCAAGGATGAAATGGTGATGAACGCCATAGACGCAGTTCAGGTATCGAAGCTCATAGAGTCGGAGGGAACTATCGAATCGTTGGTGCGTGCTCAGGGCTTTGAGGACTGTGTGGCATACCTTGACGGCGAGACGGCAAAGCTGGTAGTGAAGACAGAGGGGCTGGACAAGGCACAGGCAGCGTCCATAAAGCAGATAATAATGGGAGAAACAAAAGTTTCGGCAGAAAATATAAGAATTTTTGAGGTAAAGTAGTTGAACATTGCAATTTTTTTTGGTATAATATAAAGGTAGTGGTGTAAAGTGATTTTTGATTAAAAGATACACCTAAATATTGACCACCGGAGGTTCATTATGGAAGTTGTAAAGGAAGCTGTAAAGAGCAGACTTAAAATATCCGATGACGTTATAATCACTGTCGCCAGACTTGCCGCTCTCGACGTAAAGGGCGTTGCAAGCCTCGGCGGCGAGGTGAATAAAAGAAGCAAGATAAAAAAGAACGGTCCTATCAGTATTACCATGATGGGCGACGTTGCCGCCATAGACGTGAGGATAATAGTAAAGGGCGGAGAAAAAGCCTGCGCCGTTGCTCAGGACGTGCAGAACGCGGTCAAGGAAAACGTTCAGAATATGACCGGTATCACTGTGGCAAGAGTCAATGTGACGATAAGCGGTGTAGTTTTTGAATGAACAGATACGTTAAAAAGTAAGGAGTGTTCAAATGACAAGACGTGAAATAAGAGACAGCGCTTTCAAGCTGGTTTTCGAGCAGCTTCTGCGCGACGACGATATTAACGAGCTTTATGCCATAGCTGAGGAGATAGACGAGATCACCGTCAACGACGAGGTGAAGAAGATAGTTGAGGGCACTATGCAGCACGCTGAGGAACTGGACAGGATAATCTCCGGTTACAGCAAATCAAGAAGTCTGGCAAGAATCTCAAAGCTTAACCTCGCTATTCTCAGGATAGCGCTCTACGAGTCCATATACGACGAGAATACCCCTATGAATGCAGCTATCAGCGAGGCTATCAAGCTCTCTATGACCTATACTTATCAGGAGGATACCTCCTTTATCAACGGCGTGCTGGGAGCCTTCTCCCGCGACCGTCAGAAGGAAGAACAGGAAAATGCCTGAATTTCTCGGGGTAGATACCAGTAACTATACCACCTCTGCGGCTGTGTATTTCAGTGACGAGAACCGCATAGTGCAGGCGAAAAAGCTCCTTCCGGTAAAAGAGGGCGAGCTTGGACTGCGCCAGAGCGACGCAGTTTTCCACCACACAAAGCAGCTCCCGGAGATGATTGAGCGGCTCTGCGGAGGACTGCCTCCCATAAGACCGGAAGCCGTTTCTGCCTCCGTAAGACCTCGGAATCTGGAGGGCTCCTATATGCCATGCTTCCTCTGCGGAGAGGGATTTGCACGTTCTGCGGCGGCTGTGGTGAATATCCCCGTGTACAGGACCTCCCACCAGGTGGGACACATCCTTGCGGCGCTTTATTCCGCGGACAGGCTCAGCCTTGTGAGGGAGCGCTTCATCGCCTTCCACGTCAGCGGCGGCACTACCGACTGTCTGCTGTGTGAGCCCGACGAGGAGCTCATCGTTAAGGTCACCGAGATAGGCACGTCCCTTGACCTCAAGGCTGGACAGGCTGTGGACAGGTGCGGTGTGATGCTGGGGCTGAGATTTCCCTGCGGCGCTGAGCTGGAAAAGCTGGCGGCAGGTGCTGACAGGAGCTTTAAGATAAAGCCGGTGCTGAAGGGCAGTGACTGCTGTCTTTCAGGTATAGAGAACAAGTGCAGGACTATGCTGGCTCAGGGGGAAAGACCTGAAAATATCGCTAAATTCTGCCTTGATTCCGTCGCGGCGGCGGTAACAGTCATGACTGAGGCTGCTGTGGAAAAATACGGCAGGCTACCGCTGGTCTTTGCAGGAGGAGTAATGTCCGATGTCATCATCCGCGACAGCATTATTTCCCGTTTTCCGGAGGCGAGCTTCGCCGCTCCGGAGTTTTCCTGCGACAACGCTGCCGGAGTCGCCATATTCGGCTATTTGAAGCATACAGGAGCAAAAAAATGCCTGTGATTACAGTTACACAGATAAATAAATACATTGGGTTCATCCTCAAAGGAGACAAGAACCTTCAGGGCATAATGGTAAAGGGCGAGATCTCCAACTATGTCCGCCATTACAAAAGCGGACACGCTTATTTCACCCTTAAGGACAGCGAGAGCGCGGTAAAGGCTGTGATGTTCTCGCAGGCTGCCTCGCGGCTGAAATTCCAGCCGGAGGACGGTATGTCCGTTATCGTAAGCGGCAGCGTTAACGTCTACGAGCGCGACGGCGCATATCAGATCTACGTGAACGATATTGTCCCCGACGGCGCCGGAGCTGCCAGTGTCGCCCTTGAACAGCTGAAAAAGAAGCTTGCTGCGGCTGGTATATTCGACGAGGCTCACAAGCGTCCTCTGCCGGAAATGCCCCGTAAGATAGGCGTTGTGACATCGCTGAGCGGTGCAGCTGTGAGGGACGTGATAAACGTGCTCTCAAGGCGCTATCCCATAGGCGAGATATATGCGGTGAATGCTGTGGTGCAGGGAGAAGCGGCTCCGGATTCCATATGCCGGGGGATACTTTGCGCTGAGGCTGCCGGCTGCGACGTCCTTATCGTGGGACGAGGCGGTGGCTCTGATGAGGACCTGAGCGCGTTCAATGCTGAAAAGGTCGCATACGCTATATACAACTGCAAGGTGCCGGTGATCTCCGCTGTGGGACATGAAACGGATTTCACTATCGCTGACCTTGCTGCGGACAGGCGTGCGCCTACGCCGTCGGCGGCAGCAGAGATAGCTGCTCCGGACGTGCAGCTTCTTTATGAGAAGATAGCTCAGCTGGAAAGGCGTGCCGAGAGGAGCGCACTTTCGGCTCTGGACAGGGCTTCTGAGCGCTTCATAGCCCTTAATGCGAGACTGCTCGCACAGTCACCTGAAAACAGGCTGAAACTCAGCGGCATGAGACTGGATGAGCTGGAAAAACGCAGCAAAACTGCCGTTCAGCATTATCTTGACAGGCTCTCAGCAAGGCTCGGAGAGAACATCGCCCGGCTGGACAGCCTGAGTCCGCTGAAGGTGCTCGCAAGAGGCTACTCCCTCGTCTATAAGGATGGCAGACTGCTTGCCTCCTCCGATGGACTAAGCTCCGGAGACACCGTGGAGCTGCGCTTCGGCAGCGGCGGCGCAAAGGCTGAAATTACTGATAAATGGTGATAAAATGGAAGAAAAAATTACCTTTGAGGAAAATATGACGAAACTTTCAAGGATAGTCTCTGAGCTTGAAAAGGGAGACATCCCACTTGAAAAAGCCGTGGAGCTCTACGGCGACGGACTGAAGCTCTCAGCCATGTGCCGGAAGCAGCTGGACGAGGCTCAGATAAAGATCACAGAGGAGGACGGCGCGGCTGTGCCGGAAAAGTAATATGAGTGAGAATTTCAGAAATAAATTTGAGGAATATATAAGCTTTACAGAGGAAAATCTGAAAAAATACAACAGGCACACACCGGAATCGGCTGCACAGAAAAACCTCATAGATGCCATGAATTATTCCCTTGAAGCCGGTGGAAAAAGGATACGTCCTGTGCTGGTATATGCGTTCTGCGAGGCTATGGGCGGTGATTACAGGAAGGCTGCCGCACCGGCTGCCGGTATCGAGATGATACATACCTTTTCCCTTATACACGACGACCTCCCGGCTATGGACAACGACGATTACCGCCGCGGAAAGCCATCCTGCCACAAGGCTTTCGGAGAGGCTATGGCTATCCTTGCCGGCGACGCTCTGAACGTGCTGCCCTTTGAGGTCATTGCAGGGGACAGCGTTCTTTCCGCTGAGCAGAAGGTGGAAATAATCAGGAGGCTCGCTTCTGCCGCAGGACGCGACGGAATGGGCGGCGGACAGGTCATCGACATGGAAAACGAGGAGCGCTCCGATGTGGACGAGGCTAACCTGAGAAATATGTACAGGCATAAGACCGGCGAGCTCCTTGCGGTATCCTGCGTCATGGGCTGTATATGCGCTGGCTGCATGGACGAGAACGTTCTCAGCAGCGCCGCCGACTACGGCTACAAGATAGGACTTGCCTTCCAGATAGTGGACGATATTCTTGATGTTACCAGCACCACCGAGGTACTGGGTAAACCGGTGGGCAGTGACGAGGAGGAGAACAAGACCACCTTCGTTACCCTCCACGGTGTAGAGGGTGCGGAAAAAATAGCCTCCGAACTCACCGGAGAGGCTATGCTGCTGCTGGAGACCTTTGATAATAACAGCTTCCTCAAGGAGCTCACAGAAATGCTCCTGAAGAGGAAGAACTAAAAATATAAGGAGCTGCGGAGAAGGTCTGTGACTGTTTCCGCATCATAAAAAATGAAGGATAATGTAAATTCAGAACAGAAAGTAACGCTTTCCGAGCTTGAACTGCCGGGAGATCTAAAAAAGCTGTCCTTGAATCAGTGCAAGAATCTGTGCGGCGAGATAAGGAACCTTCTTATCTCCACCGTTTCCAAGACCGGCGGACATCTTGCATCAAACCTCGGCGTGGTGGAGCTTACTATGGCTATACACCGCAATTTTGATTCGCCTGAAGACAAGATAGTCTGGGACGTGGGACATCAGTCCTATGCCCATAAGATACTCACAGGCAGAGCTGACCGCTTTTCTACTCTCCGCCAGAAGGGCGGTATATCAGGTTTCCCGAAGCCGGAGGAATCGGTCCACGATACCTTTATAAGCGGTCACAGCAGCACCTCTGTCTCGGTAGCCTGCGGCATTGCGGAGGCTATGAAGCAGCAAGGCAAGGACAACTATGCCGTGGCAGTCATCGGCGACGGTGCTATGACCGGCGGTATGTTCTACGAGGCTATGAATAACGGCGGGCGCGAAAAGGACAGAAATCTCATTGTCATACTCAACGACAATAATATGTCCATATCCAAGAGCGTGGGAGCAGTTGCGAAGTACCTCACCTCCCTGAGAAATACCGAGAAGTATCTCCGCACAAAGCGCACCGTTGAAAAGGGACTTGGAAAGATACCTCTTGTTGGCGACGGCGTTTCCAAGGGCATAAAGTACGTAAAGGACTCGGTGAAGTATAAGCTCCTTGAGCAGAGCACCATGTTCGAGGACATGGGCTTCATATACCTCGGACCGGTCAACGGACATAACCTTGCAGAGCTGGAGGAGGTCCTCCACGTAGCAAAGTCCTACCACAGACCTGTATTCATCCATGTAAAGACCATAAAGGGAAAGGGCTATTTCCCCGCGGAAAACAATCCTGGCGAGTACCACGGCATCTCAAAATTCGACGTGGAAACAGGCAACCCGGAGGTCTCCGCCGATGAGAGCTACTCTGTCATCTTCGGCAAAGAGCTGGTGAAAATGGCTGAAAAGGACGACCGTATCTGCGCTATAACTGCGGCTATGAAATACGGTACCGGTCTCCAGTTCTTCCATAACCGCTTCCCGGAAAGATTCTACGATGTGGGCATTGCCGAACAGCACGCGGTAACGTTTGCAGGAGGACTCGCCTCCATGGGACAGATACCGGTCTTCGCCGTGTATTCCACCTTCCTTCAGCGTGCCTACGACCAGCTCGTTCACGACGTCGCTATCGGCGGACTTCACGTTGTACTAGGTGTGGACCGCGCAGGCATTGTTGGCGAGGACGGCGAGACTCATCAGGGACTCTTCGATGTGCCTATGCTTACATCTATACCCAACACTGTGATATATTCACCTTCCTGCTATGAGGAAATGAAAATGTGTATGCAGAAGGCTGTATACGTGAACAAGGGACTGGCAGCCATACGCTACCCAAGAGGCTGCGAGAATGTGGATTTCAACACGAATTACCTGAGCACGGACTACCTCTTCATGCGCAATGACAGGAGCGATACTCTTGTCATAACCTACGGAAGGCTCTATAACGAGGTCTATAACGCCCACAAGCAGCTTTCCGGGGAGGGCGTGCACTTCGATGTGCTGAAGCTCACGAAGATATTCCCACTGTGCAGGAGCATAGTCAGCGAGATAAAGGAATACAATAGGATATTTTTCTTCGAGGAGTCCTTCGGCGAGGGAAGTATTTCCGAAAAGATAGGCGATAAGCTCTTGGAGGCAGGCTACGGCGGCGATTACAGCAGAATCACTGCGGACGGCTTCGTAAAGCAGGCTTCGGTACGGGAATGCCTCAGCGAGCTTCGACTTACATCAGATAAAATGGCGGAGACTATCCGCGGCGGCAATGCCAAGGCTTGACGCCGAAATGGTGGCAAGGGGCATTGCCAGGAGCCGCCAGCGTGCAAAGGAAATGATAACCGCCGGAAGCGTTTCCGTCAACGGCAGAACAGCGTCAAAGCCCTCCGCGGAGGTAAGCACTGAGGACGAGATAGTTTCCTCCGAGTCGGAGCTGTTCGTGGGCAGGGGAGCTCTGAAGCTGGAAAAGGCGGTAGCAGAATTCGGTATCGACCTGAACGGAAAGGTCTGCGTGGACATTGGAGCTTCCACCGGCGGCTTCACCGACCTCATGCTTCAAAAGGGCGCAGCAAAGGTGTTTGCAGTGGATGTCGGTCACGGTCAGCTGGCGGAGAGCCTCCGCAGCGACAGCCGTGTAGTGAACATGGAGGGCACCGACATCAGGAACGTCACTTCCGGTGAACTGGGAGGTCAGGCGGATTTCATATCCGTGGACGTATCCTTCATTTCCCTTAAAAACATACTGCCCAAGGCATTTGAGCTCCTCAGGGACGGAGCCTGTGCCGCGGTGCTGATAAAGCCGCAGTTCGAGGCTGGAAAAAGCAATATCGGCAAGAACGGCATAGTTAAGGACAGAAAGGTACACCTGTCGGTACTGCGGGAAATAGACGAATTTGCATCCGGAATCGGATTTGTCTGTGAGAAGTACACCTTTTCGCCGGTAAAGGGCGGAAGCGGCAATATCGAGTATCTTGTAAAGCTAAGCAAGTCTGGCGGCGGACGGGTTGTCCATGACCTCAGGGAGCTTGTTGAAAGCTCATTCAAACAACTTTAAGGAGTAATATATGAAAGCGGTATTATATCCAAATTTTCAGAAGAAAAATGCTCTCAGCTGTGCCCGTGCGGCATGCGAGGTGCTACACGGAGCAGGTATGGAGGTATCTGTAAGCGGCGAATTCAGAGAAGAATTCGCCGATAAGAAATTCGTGGTGTTCGAGGACATCGCACAGTCTGCTGAAACGGCAGACGTGGTGATAGCTATCGGCGGCGACGGTACTATCCTACGCTGTGCAAAGTTCCTCATGGGAACGGATACCAAGCTTCTGGGGATAAATACCGGTACCCTCGGCTTTATGGCGGGTCTTGAAGCTGACCAGCTGGACAAGCTGAGTCTGCTGACCACCGGCGAGTATGAGATCTCACAGAGAATGACTCTTGATATAGTCTTTCACGAGAAGGACGGAGACGTGGTGTACACTGCACTGAACGAGGTCTCGGCGAAGTCCGGCAGCTTCAGGATATGCAATTTCGATGTGTACTCCGAGGACTATCTTATCGGCAGATACCGTGCCGACGGTGTCCTGTTCAGCACTCCCTCCGGCTCCACAGCATATGCTCTTTCTGCCGGCGGACCTATCATCGAGCCCGACCTTGAATGTATCGAAATGACTCTTATATGTCCCCATTCGCTTTTTTCAAGAGCTACTCTGTTCTCCTCCGGAAGACACCTCCGCCTCACGGACAGGACTCCCGGCGAGGATCGTATGGTCATAAGCGTTGACGGCGAGCTGGACGTCACTCTCGGCGAGAACGAATCCATCGAGATAAGCCGCGGAAGACACAATATCAACTTTATAAATCTTATCGGAAATTCGTTCCACGAATCTATCTGCCGCAAGCTTTGCAGACCTTTGAAGTAACGGAAGTGCATTATGAAAAACAGAAGACATGAAGTGATCCTTGAATTGATCACAGAAAGACCTGTCGCCACTCAGGAGCTCCTTATGGAGCTTCTTGCGGAGAAGGGCATCAAAACCACTCAGGCGACTCTTTCAAGAGATATACAGCAGCTTTCGCTGGTGAAGCTCCGGGACGAAAAAGGCGAGTACAGATATACTCTTCCTGCGGCTGCGGCTGCGGAAAAGAGCCTTTTCGAGGAGGCTGTCATCTCGGTGGACTACGCTATGAATACTATCGTACTGAAATGCAGGGCTGGAATGGCTCAGGGCACCTGCGCGGCTATCGACTCCGTTGAGCATCAGGGAATCGTGGGCACTATCGCCGGCGATGATACCATATTCATCCTCGTAAGGACTGAGGCGGATGCAAAGAAGCTCTCGCGCAAATTCAGGAGCGAGCTTTTTCCCATCGGGAGGTAAGTTCTGAGGAATGCTTAAGGAAATATACATCCGTAACCTTGCCGTCATAAAGGAAGCGGTCATACCGCTTAGCGGCGAGCTCAACATATTTACCGGCGAGACCGGTGCAGGAAAGTCCATACTCATAAACGGCATAAACGCCGTGCTGGGACAGAGGTGCACTAAGGACATAGTGCGCTCCGGCTGCGAAAAGGCTGAGATAACGGCTCTGTTCACGGAGCTTTCTCCGGAGGTGAGCGCCAAGCTGGACGAGCTGGGAGTCGCTCACGACAACGACGAGATAACTGTAACAAGAGAGATAAGCGCCGACGGCGGAAGCGTGGCGCGTATCAACCACAGAACTGCTTCCGCTTCGCTGCTGAAGGAGATAGGCAGTATGCTTATCAACATCCATGGTCAGCACGACAACCAGATACTCCTTGACAGTGAAAGACATCTGGAGATACTGGATGATTTCGGCGGAGATACCGCTCTGCTGGACAGCTACCGAGAGGCTTTCAGACAGCTCCAGCACACCGCACGCCGTCTGGGTGAGCTGAAAAAGCTGGAGCAGACAAAGATAGAACGCCGCCGCTACCTCGACGAGGTGATAAGCGATATAGGCGGACTGGAGCTCTCCTCCGGCGAGGACGAGAGCCTTGAAAGAGAATACAACGCGGCAAAGGATTCCGAGCGTACTATCATCGCTGTGAAGAGCGCTGTTCAGGCGATAACCGGAGATAATGCCGCTAACGATATGATAGTTTCGGCGGAGGGCGAGCTCTCTGCATTTACGGAGAACCTGCCGTCGCTGAACGAGCTTTACGAGCGCCTTTCGGCTGCGGAGATAGAGCTTGCGGACATCGCCGGAGAGCTGGATGCTCTTGCGGACAGGATAGAGCTGGACGGTCAGCGTCTGGAATATCTCGGAAGCCGTCTGAATACCATTAACAAGCTGAAGCGCAAGTACGCCGAGGATTGCGACGGTCTGATAAAGCTGTACGACAGCGCGTGCAGCGAGCTCACACAGCTTGAGAGCTCCCGCAGCGAGATAGAGAAGCTCAGCGCAGAGCGCGACGAGCTCCTCCATACTGTCACCGAGCGTGCAAAGGCACTTTACGAGTACCGTGAAAAAACTGCGGAGCGCTTTTCCGCAAGAGTCACGGAGGAACTTGAATTCCTCAATATGTCCGGCGTAGTTATCGCCGTAAGGCACGAGAAGGGAAAGCTTACCGTGAACGGTATGGACACCGTGGAGTTCCTCATTTCGGCAAATAAGGGCGAGGAGCCCAAGCCCATAGCGAAGATAGCCTCCGGCGGCGAGCTTTCAAGGATAATGCTTGCCCTGAAGAGCGTCATCGCCGACAAGGACAGCATCCCCACCATGATATTCGACGAGATAGACACCGGTGTAAGCGGAAAGGCTGCCCAGAAGATAGGCATAAAGCTCCGTGAGATAGGAAAGGTGCGTCAGGTGATATGCGTTACCCACCTTTCGCAGATAGCTGTAATGGCGGACAATCACCTTCTGATAGAAAAGGGCATAGTGGGCGACCGCACCGAGACTCATGTGACCTGCCTCGACATGGAGGGCAGAGCTGCTGAGATAGCAAGGATAATGGGCGGTGATTCACCCAGCGAGCTCATGCTGGAGAACGCCCGTGCAGAGATAGCTAAAGCAATGGAGTTGTGATATGAAGATATATTCCACCCGCCACGGGCAGACTGACTACAACAGGCAGGATCTTATCCTTGGAACCACTGACCTCCCGCTGAACGAAACCGGCATAAAACAGGCTGAAGTACTGGCGGAGCAGGTGGCTGCTCTGGGGGAGATAGACCTTATTATCGCCTCGCCTATGAAGAGGGCAGTTCGTACTGCTATGGCAGTCTCACAGAGGACTGGCATACCGGTGGTGACGGACGATAGGCTCAGAGAATGGGACTACGGCAGATTCGAGGAAAAGCCACGTTTCACCGAGGGCTTTGCAGAAAACAAGATCAATTTCGGCGTCAGGATGGGGGAGACCGGAGAATCTCTCCTCCAGCTCGCTCACAGAGTATATTCGGCGCTTGACGATATAAAAAACAGGTACAGTGATAAAACGGTGCTGCTGGTGACTCATGGGGGAGTGTGCAGAGTCATCGAGACCTACTTCCACGATATGACCACCGGGGAATTCTCCGGGTGGTTCATGGGCAACTGCCAGCTTATCGGCTACTGTACCGGATAACGGAGGATATTATGAAAATAGGAGTTGATTATTACCCCGAGCAATGGGACAGGAGCCTCTGGGAGCAGGATGCCTCCCTTATGGCACAGACCGGTGTCAAGCTGGTAAGACTTGCTGAATTCGCGTGGTCGAAGCTCGAGCCTAAAGACGGCACCTTTGATTTCGGCTGGCTGGACGAGGCGATAGGTATTTTCCAGAAATTCGGCATAGAGGTCGTAATGAGCATACCTACCAACTGTCCGCCGCTATGGCTCTACGAAGCTCACCCGGAGGTCATAAGAGTGGGCGCAGACGGCAACAGGATACAGACAGGTATACGCGGTCACAGGTGTATCAATTCGCCGGTATTTCAGGCATACGCCAAGAGGCTCACCTCGAAGCTGATACTTCATTACGGCAATCACCCCTCGGTGACTGCATGGCAGATAGACAACGAGCTGGAAGCCTACCCCTGCTGCTGCGATGAGTGCAAGGCACGTTTCAGGAACTGGCTGCTTGATAAGTACGATACCCTCGAAGCCATAAATCAGGCTTTCGGAACGAGCGTGTGGAGCGGCGAATACAGCGACGTTACGCAGATACAGCCTCCCGCAGCCTATCCCAAGGCATGGCAGAATCCCGCCCTCTGCCTCGACTGGTACCGCTTCAACTGCGACAGCGTTGCAGCCTATGTCAAGGAGCTTGCCATGATAATGCGCCGTGAGGTGCCAAAGGTCAGAATAACTACGAATACATGGTTCAGTGAGAACACTCCCGATTTCTACAAGTTGTTCAACGAGGTGGACTTCGTCTCCTACGACAATTACCCTCCGGTAAGACTGCCCGAGGATCCCGAGGAGCTTTATTCTCACGCCTTCTACCTCGACCTTATGCGCGGTATAAAGGGACGCAGCTTCTGGATAATGGAGCAGCTCAGCGGTCCTACGGGAAGCTGGGCGCCTATGTCTCCAACCCCGAAGCCGGGCATGATAATGGGATATTCACTTCAGGCACTGGCGCACGGTGCGGATACGGTAGTGCATTTCAGGTGGAGGACTGCCATAACCGGCGCAGAGATGCACTGGCACGGTCTTATCGACCACAGCAACGTTCCGGGCAGACGCTTCTTTGAATTCTCGGAGCTCTGCAAGACCGCCACGAAGCTGAACGTTATAGATTCCACAGAGCTTGTCTCAGATGTGGCTATAATATACTCTCCCGAGAACGACTATGCCTTCAAGGCACAGCCGCAGGTGGAGGGCTTCAGCTACCTTGAGCAGCTGAGATACTTCCACGCCGCATTTTCACGCTATGGAGCAAATATCGACGTTGTTCCACCAGAGGCTGACCTTTCACACTACAAGGTAGTGATTGCTCCCACCATGTATATACACAAGAGCGCAGCCGCCGAAAACCTTTACCGCTATGTTATCAACGGCGGAACTCTGGTAATGACTAACCGCAGCGGAGTCAAGGACAACAATAACAACTGTATCATGGAGACTCTCCCCACTGTTTACAAGGAACTCATCGGTGCGGAGATAACCGAATACGATCCCATAGGCAGCACTGAGCAGACTATCGTCGATTTCGCCGGAAACAAGTTCACCTGCCGCCAGTGGTGCGACATTCTCCGTGTGACTACCGCGAAAGCCTATGCGGAGTACAACGATAATTTCTACCGCTGCTGTCCCGCAGTGACCATGAACAGGTACTGTGCCGGAGTAGCTTACTATGTGGGAACAGTCTGCAAGATGGACTTCTATGAGAGCTTCGTGGGCAATCTCATGCGTCAGACAGGTATGCCCCGTCTGAAGGGACTTCCCAAGGGCGTGGAGGTCACTACCCGCACCAACGGTCTGGACGACTTCATATTCTTCTTCAACAATTCCGAGGAGAACGCTACAATAACGCTCCCGAAGGCTATGTTCAGCATAATAGATTCTGCCGGCAAGGACAAGATAGAGCTGAAGCCCTTTGAAATGGACATCGTAAGAAAGTAGGCGCGGCATGAGGATAGTTTTGCAGAGAGTTTCCTCTGCCAGTGTCAAGGTGGATGGCGAGCTCTGCGGAAAGATAGGTACAGGTTACCTTCTGTTGTTCGGAGTAGGTCACGAGGACGGCGAGGAGGAATGCCGCCGGCTTGCTGACAAGATAATAAATCTCAGGATATTCTCCGATGAGAACGGGAAGATAAATCTTTCCCTCAGCGATGTGGGAGGGGACATTCTTGTGGTGCCGCAGTTTACTCTGTACGCCGACTGCCGCAAGGGCAACCGTCCGAATTTTATACAGGCGGCAAAGCCTGAGAAAGCCGACAGTCTGTTCCGGTACTTTGTGGAATACTGCCGCAGCAAGGGCGTAAGGACCGAGACAGGACGCTTCGGAGCCGATATGAAGGTGGAGCTCCTCAACGACGGACCGTTCACGCTGATAATGGAATAAACGTATAATATCGCCTCCGGTGCAGACAATAAACCGGAGGTGATATTTTTGATACGCAGACGGGGTGACAATGGGATATTAGTGCTGACGGCAGCTTTTTTTGCGGCGTTCACTCTTATCGCCATGAACTATTTTGTGATAGCTTACCGGCAGGAGCACGTCAGTGCGGCGGCGGAGCGCTCGGAGCTGACCATATGCGCCGGTGAGAGTCAGGGCACGATATACGACAGGTACATGAGACCTCTTGTAAACAGGGAGACCTGCCTGAGAGCCGTAGCTGTACCCACTGCTCTTAACCGGGAAAAGACCGTCGCATATGCCGCTGACAGGGAGAGTTTCCTTGAAGCCTACGACAAGGGTGTACCCTTTGTTTTTGAATGCAGAAAGGACACTCCCGACCTTGAGGGACTGACAGTGTTCGGTATACCCGAAAGGTACGGCGGGGAGAGTCTGGCACAGCATATCGTGGGCTACACCTCCGACGGCAGAGGTGTAGCCGGGATAGAAGCCGCCTATGATGCAGTCCTCAGGAACGGCAGCGGCGAGAACAGCGTGACCTACTCCATAGACGGATTCGGCAGAGTGCTCATCGGCGACGGAAAAAAGGTAACAAGGAGCAGTGCCTCGAAAACGGGAGTGGTCACTACCTTGGATTCGGATATACAGCGTATATGCGAGAAGTACGGCAGTGCTGCCGGCAGGGGGGCAGTGGCTGTGGTGGATGTAAAAAACGGAGACATTCTGGGCATGGCGAGCTTTCCCGGCTATACGACGGATGGGCTCGGAGCTGCCGTCAACGACAAAGACTCTCCTCTCATAGACCGCTGCCTCTACTCTTACGGAGTTGGCTCGATATTCAAGCTGGTAACAGCCTGCGAAGCCATACAGGAGAATAAGGGCGGTTACAGGTACTGCTGCACTGGCAGCACCAGCGTTGGCGGACAGAATTTCAACTGCCATCTTCTTGACGGACACGGCTTGCAGGGGATGTCCAGTGCCATGACCAATTCCTGCAACACCTATTTTATCAGTCTCAGCAAGGAACTCAACGTGGAAAAGCTGCGTAAATGCGCCTACAACCTCGGATTCGGCAGGGAGACCTACCTTTGCGAGGGGATAGTCGGCTCGGCAGGGGTACTCCCCACTGTGCGTGAACTGGAGGTCCCTGCGGAGCTTGCGAATTTTTCCTTCGGTCAGGGCAAGCTTACAGCGACTCCTCTCCAGATAACCCAGCTTACCTGCGCTATTGCAAATGAAGGCGAAATGCCGGTGCTAAGGCTCATAAAGGGGATGACTCTGGACGGCAAAAGCACAGCGAATGAAAAGTCACCGCAGTTCTCAGCGGCAATAGACCGGCGTACAGCTTCGCTTCTCAGGCAGATGATGATCTCTGCTATCAGGGACAACAGTGAATCCAAAGCCCGTTCCGAAAAGGTGCAGATAGGCGCAAAGACCTCCACTGCCCAGACAGGCAGGTACGGCAGCGACGGCGAGGAGCTCTGTCATGCGTGGATAACCGGCTTTTTTCCGGCAGAATCTCCCGGATATGCCCTTACTGTGCTGGTGGAGGACGGCGGCTACGGCAATACGGCAGCCGCGCCTATATTCCGCAGTATCGCCGAGGAGATCACTGCACTGGAAAAATGATGAATTTTTCGCAGAAAAACTTGACAAGCGGCATATACTGAGTTATAATATCAGTATATGGCGCTGAAGGGACTGACTGTCCGGCGCACCTTTCAGAGAGAAAGCGGCTGGTGCGAGCTTTCAGGTGCAGGATGGGTGCTAACCCCGAGCCTTCGCAGAAATGCGGCGTATTCCGCGTTAAGGAGCATGAGGAAAGGACAGTAGTCCTTTTGAATTTGGGTGGTACCACGAGAGCCTTCGTCCCATTTGGCGGCGGAGGTGTTTTTATTTAATTCGGAATCCGGGATTGTGGTGCGCCGGCGGCTCGACTGGGTGAGCCAGAGTGTCTTGTACAGGACATTTACAGCGATTTTGATTTGTGGGTTCGATTCCTTCACGGCGCACCGCAATCCCGAATTCCGAATTTGATATGTGCCGTTAGCTCAGCGGTAGAGCAGGATAATCCTGTTTTGTACAAGACAGTGACAGCAATTAGTTCGCCTCGTAAGCGCCTTGTCGCAGGTTCGACTCCTGCACGGCACACCTATTTATTCCGTGTCCGGAAGGACACACAGCATATCACGCATTACGAATTATTTTAAAGGAGATCATTTTTATGCAGTGGACAGGTCTTAATGACTTACGTGAAAAGTATCTTTCGTTCTTCGAGAGCAAGAACCATACCCGTATGGCGAGCGCTTCACTTGTGCCTCAGGGCGACAAGAGCCTCCTCCTCATCAATTCCGGTATGGCTCCCCTGAAGAAGTTCTTCCTCGGACAGGCTACTCCTCCCAACAAGAGAGTCACCACCTGTCAGAAGTGTATCAGAACTCCTGATATAGAGAGCGTAGGAAAGACTGCCCGTCACGGTACATATTTTGAGATGCTGGGCAACTTCTCATTCGGAGACTACTTCAAGACCGAGGCTATCGAGTGGGCTTGGGAATTCCTTACCAAGACTCTTGCTATCCCTGCCGAGAAGCTCTGGATAACCATTTTCGAGAGCGACGATGAGGCTGAGCAGATCTGGGAAAAGCACATCGGTATCCCTCACGAAAGGATAATCCGTCTGGGCAAGAAGGACAACTTCTGGGAGCACGGTTCAGGTCCCTGCGGTCCCTGCTCTGAGATACACTTCGACCGCGGCGAGGCTTACGGTCCCTTCGAGAGCTTCGAGCAGGCAAGCGACTGCGACCGTGTTATCGAGATATGGAACCTCGTATTCAGCCAGTTCGACAGCGACGGTGAAGGTCACTACGCTGAGATGAAGAACAAGAACATCGACACCGGTATGGGACTTGAAAGACTTGCCTGTGTAATGCAGGGCGTGGACAATATCTTCGAGGTAGATACAGTCCAGAACATAATGAAGCATATTTCGTCAATTGCAGGCGTTGAGTACAAGAAGGACGCCAAGACAGACGTTTCCCTCCGTGTTATCACAGACCATATCAGAAGCACTACTCTTATGGTAGGCGACGGCATACTTCCCTCCAACGAGGGCAGAGGTTATGTTCTCCGCCGTCTGCTGAGAAGAGCTGCACGTCACGGCAGACTCTTGGGTATCACACGTCCCTTCCTCTGCGAGGTCTGCGATACAGTCATAAACGAGAACAAGGGTGCTTATCCGGAGCTGGACGAGAAGCGCGACTACATAAAGAAGATAATCAGCGTCGAGGAGGAGGCTTTCGCCAAGACTATCGACAAGGGCACAGAGCTCCTCAACGGCTTCACTGAGACACTCAGGGCTGAGGGCAGGACAGTCCTCTCCGGCGACGACGCATTCAAGCTCTCTGATACCTACGGATTCCCCATAGACCTCACCGAGGAGATATGCGAGGAAAGAGGCTTCACAGTTGACCGCGAGCGCTTCACTGAGCTGGCAAAGGAGCAGCGTGCAAGAGCCAAGGCTGACCACGCGGCAAAGGCTGGCTCGTCATGGGCTGACAACAGCATAAAGGTAGACGCTCCCAAGACCGTATTCACCGGCTATACCAGCATGAATGAGGACGGTGCGGAGGTACTTGCTATCTACAAGGACGGCGCTGAGGTACAGACCGCTGTTGAGGGTGACGACGTTGTTATCGTTCTTGACAAAACTCCCTTCTATGCTGAGAGCGGCGGACAGGTGGGCGATACCGGTACTATCTTCACCGGTTCCAGCGTTGCTGCTGTTGAGGACACTATCAAGTCTGAGGGACACTTCCTCCATATTGCTTCAATCACCGAGGGCGACCTTTCCAAGGGCGACAAGGTAACAGCAATGGTAGATACCGTAAGAAGAAACTCCATTATGCGCAATCATACATCCGCACATCTTCTTCAGAATGCACTCCGCAAGGTGCTTGGCGACCATGTTCATCAGGCTGGTCAGCTCGTTAATGAGAAGGCCTGCCGTTTCGACTTCAACCACTTCTCCGCTATGACTGAGGAGGAGCTCGCAGACGTCGAGACGATAGTGAACGCGTCCATTATGGCAGCTATCCCCGTAACTATGGAGGAGATGCCTATTGAGGAGGCTAAGAAGCTGGGCGCAATGGCACTGTTCGGTGAGAAGTACGGCGACACTGTAAGAGTTGTGACTGCCGGTGATTCTATCGAGTTCTGCGGCGGTACACACGTTTCAAATGCTGCACAGATCGGACTTTTCAAGATAGTTTCCGAGAGCTCCGTAGCTGCTGGTGTAAGACGTATCGAGGCTGTTACAGGTACAGGCGTGCTTGAGCTTCTCAACGGCTACAAGGACACTATAAACAAGGCTGCAAAGGCTATCAAGCTTGCCAACGTGAGCGAGCTTCCCGAGAAGTGCGCTGCAATGGCTGCCGAGATAAAGGAAAAGGACAAGAAGCTGGAGAGCCTCACACAGCAGATGGCTAATGCCAAGACTGCTGCTCTCTTCGACAACGCAAAGGAAGTTTCCGGCGTGAAGCTCGTATCCGCACGCATGGACGGTTCTGCTCCCGACGCACTCAGAAAGCTCGGTGACAGCGTCAAGGACAAGAACGAGGCTATCATCGCACTCTTTGCAGGCACGGTCGGCGAGAAGGGCACATTCTACTGCGTATGCACCAAGGAGGCTGTTGCAAAGGGCGGCAATGCAGGAACTATCGTCCGCGAGATAGCTGCCGTAACAGGCGGAAAGGGCGGCGGAAAGCCCGACGGAGCTATGGCAGGCGCAGGAGACATCTCAAAGATAGACGAGGCTCTTGCAAAGTTCGAGAGCGTAGTGTCCGGACTTGTTAAGTAATAAATCAATAAGCCGTTAGCCATTAGCTATTAGCCATTAGCTTGCGGTATCGCCTGCGGCGATGGATCCTATAATCTTGTGAGCGCAGCGAACACATTCAGCTAACAGCTAACGGCTAATATAACGTAAAGGAGAATAATTATGGACTGCATTTTCTGTAAGATAATCGACGGAGATATTCCCAGCACAAAGGTCTATGAGGACGACTATGTTTTCGCATTCAAGGACATCGCTCCTATCGCACCGTTCCACTGCCTTATCATCCCCAAGGTGCATATCAGCGGAGCCGATCAGATAACAGCTGAAAACTCCGAGGTCGTAGGAAAGGTGTTCGAGGCTGCTGCAAAGATAGCAAAGCAGGAGGGCATAGAGAGCTTCCGTATTATCAATAACTGCGGCGATGACGCTGGTCAGACAGTGAAGCACATCCATTTTCATATGCTCGCAGGCGTAAAAATGGGCTGGGGACCGGAGTCGCTCGGCAAAACAGAATAAGGAGATCGCTATGGCTGAGACCTATAAAATGACCATTGCAGGGCTGGAGCGCGAGCTTATCCGCTGCCCCCTCAATGACAGGATAGATATTGCCGCATTCATCATGTTCTCGGACGTTGAGCTCACAGTAGCCTGCGCTGAGGAGCTCCTTAAAAAGTGCGGAGACTTCGATGTTATCCTCACAGCAGAATCAAAGGGCATACCTCTTGCCTACGAAATGGCAAGACAGAGCGGAAAGACCTATGTAGTGGCAAGAAAATCCGTTAAGCTCTATATGACCGCTCCTGTGGAGGTAACAGTAAAGTCCATAACCACAGCAAATGTACAGAAGCTGTATCTTTCTCAGGAAAAAGCTGAGCTGCTGAGAGGCAGAAGAGTGCTTCTGGTAGACGACGTTATCAGCACGGGAGAGTCCCTCAGAGCTCTTGAGCAGCTCACAGAAGCTGCCGGAGGAAAGATAGCAGGTGAAGCAGCAGTTCTTGCAGAGGGCGATGCCGCTGACCGCGACGATATAATCTTTCTGGAAAAGCTCCCGCTCTTCTTCAAGTAAGGAATAAAGAATATGAAGCGAAAAATGATTTTAGCAGCGGCAGCATATATGTCGGGATTATTTTTCGCTTCCTTTTTTACCGGAATAAGCGGAGCGATAACTCTCGGCGCGGCTGTATGCGGAGTATGCGCGGTGGGAAGGCTCCGGGGCATGACGAAAAGGGACGCGCTCATAGCGGTATGCTGCTTTGCGGCGGCTGTGGGGTATATCAGGATATATACGGCTGTGAATTACGACAGAGTCACAGCTTACGGCGGCACGGAGGGCAGCTTCAGCGGCAGAATTGTTGGTATCAAGAGCTATCCCGGCGAAAAGGCTCTGTATACCCTGAAAGGCAGTATAAACGGCTCCCGGACGGCAAAGATAACGGTGTATACCGATGATACCGGCGCCCGGTACGGAGACATCATGGACATAGGCAGCTGCGGCTTTTCTGTGCCGGAGGACGATTACCTCTATAAGACGCGGGGAAAGCTCCGTTCCGAGGGTGTGTACGTTACCGTGTCCGGAGCAAAGGATGTGACGGTGCAGAGCAAGCACCGGAGCCCCATTAAGAATCGCCTTATGTCCTACCGGGAGCATATCGTGGACGAGTTCCGCTCGGAGCTGGGCGAGGAAAAGGGGACCTTCCTCGCAGGCATGATATTCGGCAGGAGCGTTTCCGTGGACGACGACGTAAGAACTTCTCTTTCAAGGTGCGGCATAGCCCATATCCTTGCGGTATCCGGACTTCATGTGTCTATAGCGGCATTTGCGTTCATGTGGCTGATGAAGAGGCTGAGGGTCCGCCGGACTGCTGCCTTTGCGCTGATGAATCTATTCACAGCCCTGCTGGTGATAATGGCGGAATCGCCTTTGTCCGCGGTGAGAGCGGCGATAATGCTGGACTTCATGTACGCATCCGGACTTTTTCGCAGGCAGAACGATACCTTTACGTCCCTTGCTGCAGCTGTGCTGCTCATATGCATAGTGAATCCCTACGCGGTGTACAGCGGAGGCTTTCAGCTTTCTGTCGCCGGTACCTTCGGTATAGGCGTTGCAGCTCCGTACATGACAAGGAACATTTCCGCAGAAAGCATTCCCGGAGCTCTGTTAAAGAGCGTGTTGTCCATGCTCTGCGCGGCGCTGTGCATAATGCCGCTCAGCATGATGTATTTCGACGAGACATCCCTTGTATCTCCGCTGACTAATGTTTTCATGGTGCCGCTGTGTACTGCGGTGCTGATAGCAGGTCTGGTTTACGTGTTCACGGGAGGAATTATCTCGCTGCTGTTCCCGGCGAGGTACGCCATAGGGCTGGTACTTTCCGCAGCTGACCGCATATCCCGTCTGGACGGTGCTTATTTTACAGCCGGCGGTGACAGGACAGTTTTCCTCGCTTTCGGAGGTGCGGCAGTCGCGGCGGTGGTACAGCTCGTTATACGCAGCAGAAAATGTACCGCGGCTTTGGCAGCACTGGCGTTCGGGCTGGTATTTCTCAGCTCGACGTTCTATACTGCGGAAAGATACGACCGTTTTACCGTTGCAGTGCTGGGAAAGGGAAGCGATGCCGCCGCAGTAGTGTCATTCCACGGAAGGACGGATGTCATAGACCTCAGCGGAGATCACCGCACTCCGGCATACGTGCGGAAATACATGATGAAGAACGGTATCGGCAGTGCGGAGGTGCTTGTGCTCAGCAGTAAGGTACAGTCGGCGTATTCGTCTTATGAGGCGGCTTCGGGACACATAAGTGCAGGAAAGCTGCTGCTTGCAGGAGATATACCTCCTGCCGGTGACGACGGTGAAGTATGCTTCGGAGAGGAGTGCCGGTACTCCACGGAGGATTACACGGTAAGCTGCTCAGGCGGCAGGACTGTCATAAGCTTCGGGGAAAACAAAGTGAGCTTCTTGCCGGCAAGGGAGGGCGGTTCCTCCGACGAGGGACTCTGCGTGTACTACGGCAGCATTACTAAGAATACTGAGATACGTCAGGACAGCAATGCGCTATATCTGGATAAAAAGGAAGAGAACGCCGTGAGGAATTTCGAGCTTATACTCGACAGGAGCGGCGGTTACAGGATAAGGAGGCTCTGATGCCATACACGGATGTGAAAAGTGTCAGCTCAAAGCTGAAAAAGGGAGAGCTTTCGGGCATATACTATATCTACGGACAGAATGTGACCGAGGTGGAAAGGCTCACAAAGCGCATAGTAAAGGCTGCCCTCGGAGACAGCGAGGAATTCGCACTGAACAGATTCGAGGGAAAGTATCTGGATTTTTCCAAGCTCTATGATATGGTACAGATGATGCCCATGATGTCGGAGTATAACTGCATACTCATCAACGACTATAACTGCGAGAAGCCCCGTGAGGATATGCGCGGACAGAGCGCTGATGATCTGAACAAGAAGCTCCTTGAGGCGCTGAAGGATATACCGCCCATGACCGTGGTTATATTCAATGTTACAGGCTTCGAGGTCAAGACGAAGTACGACAAGAAAACTCGCAGCAGGTCAATTTCCGACAAGAACAAGAAGCTTGCGGACTTTGCTGCCAAAAACGGCGAGACGGTGGAGTGTCAGGTAAAGACTTCCGATGAGCTTGCAAAGGACATATATGCCTCCGTGACAGCAAGGGGAGGCATGATAGCTCTTGACACAGCCCGTGAGCTTGCGGAGATGTGCCTTTCCGACACGCTCACCATAAAGAACGAGATAGATAAGCTCTGCTCCTATGCAGGTGCAAATGAGATAACCCGGGATATGCTGGAGCAGATGGTCCACAGGCAGAGCGGAGTCACCGTATTCAAGCTGGCGGATGCAGTTGCGGCTTTCCGGAAAAGAGAAGCCTTCGAGGCTCTGGACGAGCTCATGGCGGACAAGAACAACCGCGGCTCGGTGCTGGGAAACATAATCTTATCCTTCATAGATATGTACAGGGCAGCCTGTGCAAAGGCTTCCGGCAGGAGCCCGGCGGACGTGAAGAATGATTTTGCTTATGTATGGGGATTCAAGGTGGACAACGCTTTCCGTGACTGCTCCCGTATGAGCCTCAGGCGACTGAGGGAGTGCATCGCAATACTCCGCGACACAGCTGTGCAGCTCAATACGTCTGCTTCCGACGAAAAGGTAGTGCTGGAGCAGACCGTTACCAAAATGCTGATGACCAGAAATTAGCGGAGGAACTGATGATACATATCAATGAGGCAGTAATAGTCGAGGGGAAGTACGATAAGATAAAGCTTGCATCGGTGGTGAATGCGGTCATAATCGTCACCAACGGCTTCGGCATATTCAAAGACACCGAAAAGCTTGAGCTTATACGCTACTATGCCCGGAAGACAGGCATAGTCATACTAACCGATTCCGATAGTGCCGGAAGAAAGATACGCGGCTATATCAAGGGCGCGGTAGGTGAGGGAACGGTCCGCAACGTATACATACCTGATATTTTCGGCAAGGAAAAACGCAAGACCAAGCCCTCGGCGGAGGGAAAGCTCGGCGTGGAGGGCATTGATACCGCAGTCCTCCGGGCTGCGTTTGAGAAGGCAGGCATAACCTCCGAGGAGAACATCAGGGAGTGCGACATAACCAAATACACTCTTTATGAGCTCGGTCTCAGCGGCGGCAGGGACAGCAGCACTTTCAGGAAGAAGCTCCAGAAAAAGCTGGGACTTCCGGAAATGCTGTCTGCCACGGGACTTGTGGAGGTGCTCAACACCATGATGAGCGCTGATGAGCTTAGCACATACGTAAGAAATATCGGGGAGGAAGAAAATGATATATAGCAGTCTGCTGTTTATATACGGCTTTCTGCCGTTTTCCATAATCATATACTTCTTAACGCCGAAGAAGGCGCAGATGCCTGTGCTGCTGGGAATGAGCATGGTATTCTGCGGAATGCTCGGACTGAGATACCTTGCCGTTATGACGGCTTACACCGCTGTGAACTACGTTTTTGCAAGGCTGGTGGGAGTTCTGAGTAAGAGCTCAAAGATACTGTGCGGAGGCGTGTTCGCGCTGGGGATGTTCTTTGATATAGCTGCGCTGTTCATGTTCAGGACGGATATGTTCCAGCCGGTAAGGGAGGCTCTAAGGCTCCCGGAGGCTTTCTATCCCATAGGCTTTTCGTTTACAGCGCTGTCGGCAGCCGGCATCCTCATCGACGTCTACACCGGCAAGACTGAGGCGGACAGGGATATAGTGCGCTTCGGGCTGTACTTCATGTTTTTCCCGCGCATTATAATGGGACCTCTTATCAGATACCGCAGCTTCGTAAAGATAGCGGAGAGCCGCAGACCTGATCTGGCAGAGCTGGGCGTAGGCTTCACCATATTCATAAAGGGACTTGCCAAGAAGGTGATAGCAGCTGATACGCTATACGCAATGTACACGGCTGTAATGAGTCAGGACGTGACAAAAACGGCAGTGCTCACCGCATGGCTGGGAGCAGTCTCATATGTGCTTTGCCTTTACTTTATGCTTTCCGGCTTCTCTGATATGGGAGTGGGAGCAGGTCACTGCTTCGGCATAAAAATGCCCCAGAGTTTCAACTATCCGCTGTTTTCCACCAAGATAAGATACTTTGCTTCACGGTGGCATATACAGCTCATCCACTGGGTAAGGCGGTACGTTACAAAGCCTGTTTCGTCGAGAGTAAAGAACAGGTTCGTCAAGAAGCTGATTCTCATTTGTGCGTGGAGCATCATAGGCTACTGGTACACGTTTACATTAAACGGCATGATATGGGGCATGATAATAGGAACTTCCCTTGTGGTGGAGAGCTGGCTGCGGAATGCAAAGCTGCTTGACATAACCGGCGCAATATACACCTTCTTCGTAATAATTATGAGCAGCGTTTTCCTTTTCGGAAACGGTACCGGACATTCCCTCAGGTATCTGCTGGCAATGCTGGGAAGAAGCGGAGTCCCGGCTGACAGCCTTTCACTGTATCTGCTGAAATCATACGTGGTAGTTATGCTCGTGTGTATGTACGCCTCCACTGACCTTTTCCGGAATATGCTGCTGCGTTCGGGCAAGGAGCGCGTCCGCAGGGCAGTTACGATAGCATCGCCGGTGATAGTCCTCGCATTGCTCATCGTATGTACTGCGCTCATATCGTACAGCGGGACATCCGGCATGATACTCATGGAGCTATAAGGAGGGGAAGGTCATGATAAAGTTTTCAAACAGGGTAACAGCTGTTCTGGTAATGGCATTCATGCTGACCTTCATGCTGTTTACAGCTCTCGGAGGAGGCAGGAACGATTCCCGCAGCGAGAACAGGGAGCCTGCACACATACCGGATTCCGGAGCCTCTGAGCTGGCGGACGGCAGCTTCACGGAAGGCCTTAACAACTATATCGCGGACCATTTTGCTTTCCGCGGAAAATGGGTGAAGCTTAATGCAAGGCTCAGAGCCGAGCTGGGGGAGGGACTTGTGAACGGTGTTTACATCGCAGGCGACAGGCTACTTGATACGGAGTATTCCTCAGAGTACAGCGTGGGTGAGATAGCCAAGGACATAAACCGTTACGCTGAGAACTACGGCAGCGCGGTATATTTTGTGGCGGTACCCACTTCGGCAGGAGTCTACGGAGACGAGCTTCCGGAATACCTCAACGGCATCCGTGAGAGCAGCACCATTACCGGTCTCTATGAGAAGCTTGATCCCTCTGTAAGGAAGATCGACGCATACAACGTACTGAAAATGCTCAACGACAATTACGTGTACTACCGCAGCGATACCCGCTGGACAGTGTACGGAGCCTACTGCGTTTACCGCACGGTCATACAGAAACTGGGCTTCCTGCCCACCACCTACGACAAGTATACCATTGAGCACGCCTCCTCTGATTTCAGGGGGAATCTCTGTGACCGCAGCCAGTATACAGGCGTGAAGCCCGACATTCTGGACTTTTACAAGTATCAGGGCGGCGCAGAGGCGGTTAGCTGCACGGGCTATTACAACGACGGCACCACTGTGGAAAAGCAGATATACGACAAGTCGCAGCTCAGCTCCGGGGATATGTACAATGCCTATCTCGGGGAGGAAGTGCCCTTTTTGAAGATAAAGACGTCCGCCAGCAACGAGAGAAAGCTCCTTGTTTTCAAGGACAGCTATGCTGACTGCTTCATACCATTCCTGATTCAGCATTACTGCGAGATAGACGTGGTGACGCCGGAACTCGTGGAGGGCGAAGCAAGCAGATTTGTGGATCCCTCGGAATATGAGCAGACTCTTTTCCTGTTCGGCATAGAGAATCTTACCCGGAGCGGTATACCTGCTTCGGTGAATAAATAACGGAAGGAAGATGAATGATGAAAGCACTTATCACAGGAGCGACCTCGGGCATAGGAAAATGTATTGCCCGTGAGCTCAGCAGAAGAGGCTGGGAGCTGATACTCACCGGACGGAACGAGAACGCTCTCCGGGAACTTCGGGAGGAACTGGGAAGAACAGAGATAATCGCGGCTGATCTTGCGGTCCGCAGCGAGGTATTCAAGGTCTACGGCTTCTGTAAGGACAAGGGCGTGACCATGCTGGTGAACAACGCGGGATACGGGCTCTTCGGCGAGTTTGAAAAGACCGACCTTGACGACGAGCTGAATATGATCGACGTGAATATCACTGCCCTCCATATCCTGACAAAGCTCTTCCTCAGAGACTTCAAAAAGGACGACAAGGGCATTATCCTGAATGTTGCTTCGGTAGCCGGCTTTATGACAGGACCTCTCATGTCCTCATATTATGCCTCGAAGAATTATGTGCTCCGCCTGTCGCTGGCGATTTACGAGGAGCTCAGACGGGCTAAATCAAATGTCACCATAACTGTGCTGTGTCCCGGACCTGTGAATACCAATTTCAATAACCGCGCGGGAGTAACCTTCAGCGCAAAGCCGGTATCTCCGGAATATGCTGCCGAATACGCAGTGAAGAAGGCTCTTGCAGGAAAGCTGTTTGCTATACCGCTGCTTTCCATAAAGGCTTGCGCGGTGGGACAGCGCTTCATTCCCCACAAGCTGCTTGCGGCACTGACCTATAACGTACAGCGGGCAAAGAAGCCCTCCGGCGGAAGCGGCAAGGACTGATAATGAGGGATATAAGTTACAGAGTAGCACTGGGAGGTATAGTGTCGGCACTTTGTCTTGTGACGATGTTCCTTGCCGGAGTGATTCCGGCACTGTACCTTGTACTGCCAATGGTAGCAGGTGTGCTTATGATGATAATTGCCGAGGAGGTCAGCAAGGGCTGGGCGTGGCTGACGTACATCTCGGTGGGACTTCTTTCCCTGTTCGTCACCTTCGATAAGGAGGCGGCGCTGATATTCATAATGCTCTTCGGACACTATCCTATCGTAAGGATATATCTTGGCAGGATACCTCTGAGGGCGCTCCGGGCGGCGGTGAAGCTCATTGTCTTCAATGCCTGCGTGCTGGCGTATTTCTACATTACCGTTTATATATTCGGTCTGGACCAGATGCTGGACGAGATGGGCGATTTCGGCAGATACGGCGGCTATATCATGCTTGCGCTGGTGAACATCGTATTCTGGCTCTACGACTTGAATCTTGACAGTGTCCACAGTATATACAAAAAGAGGTTCGCACCTAAATTCAAGAAAAAAAGATGACCGCATATCAGGAAAGTGATATGCGGTCTTTATTATTTCCGGTCAGGTGTACTTGAAAAACACATCGAGACGTGTTATAATTGAGAAAAAACACAGCACTGATGTGTGCGGAGGAGGAAAACATGAAAAACAGCAGGGCATTCAGCATACTTTATCCCGTTCAGGAAATTACGTCATACAACAAGCTCTCAGAATCAGCCTGTCACGATATCGGACTTGACACCATATGCCGCAGCGTCACCAGCGATGCGAAGGAACAGCGTCTCATAATGAACGTCATCTCGGATATGACCTCCGATCCGAATGTCGCTGAGTACCGGCGGAAGGTGTTCGTGGATATACTGAAGCTCCCGGAACTCCGCAAGCGCATGACGGAGCTTTTCGACAAAATGGAATTCATCCGCAACTTCGGTACGATGCATAAGAGCACCGACGATGAGCTCGGTCTGTGGCACCTCATGCACAGAATCGAAGAACTGAACGACTACATCCAGTGCGTCGAGGCGATGAGGGAGTGCCTTTCTGACGAGAGGATAAGCTCAGAGGGACTTATGGGGCTGAGGGAGTATGTAGCCTCGCTGTACGACGACGCCTGCTTTGCAGACATGAAAAAGGATATAGCCGAGCTGAAAATGAAAACAGCTGACGTGCAGAGCGTAACATTAGGCATTAACGTCAACGAGAGGTTTGAAGCGGTGAGCATGGGACTTATCTCGGTGAACAAAAAGCCCTTTAAGAAGTCCGGAATCGTCAGCAATTTTGCAGACGCTATCGCCTCACGAAACAAGATCAATGAGGACAGTGAGTGGGACGGGGATATGCACTATCACCCTATCGACTCCGAGCACCGCGGCGAAGTGGTATCGTTTCTGGAAAAGAAGGCTGGCTTCAAGAGTATCAGCAATACGCCTTTCGTGGACGCCAACACAAGGCAGACCATTGTCAATGCGGCAGAGGGCGATGGCGTTACCGGTTCCACCTTCTATCTTGAGAATGTGATAAACAAGATGCTCTCCTCACTTGTGAAGAAGCTCAGGGACACTCTTACCAAGTACGCTAACATAGCCATAGTCAACATCTCCCAGCTGATACCTGAATTCTTATACTACATAAGGTTTGCGGAATTTATAGGCGGACTTATGGAAAAAGGCTTCAGCTTCTGCGAGGCTCAGACAGCCTCTGAGGGGACTGACACTGACGCAAAGGGTTTCTACAACCTGAAGCTGGCAGTAAATCTGAACAGCATGGAGGAGATAGTCAGCAACGACCTCGGCTTCGACGGTGAGCATACCGTGTACATACTTACCGGTGCCAACAGAGGCGGCAAGACCACTATAACTCAGGCGGTGGGACAGCTTTTTGCCCTTGCACAGGGAGGCATTTATGTGCCGGCTGAGAGCTTCGTATACAGACCTGTGGACTGCATATACACACATTTCCCTGCGGATGAGGACAAGACCATGGACCTTGGCAGACTGGGCGAGGAATGCGTAAGATTCAAGGAGATATACTCCGGCTGTACCAAGGAAAGTCTGCTGCTCCTGAACGAGACCTTTTCCACCACATCATTTGAAGAGGGCTTGTATATCGCCAAGGATTCCGTAAGGGCGCTCCTGAAAAAGCAGGTGAGGACGATATACAACACCCATATCCACAAGCTTGCGGCGGACGTGGACGAAATGAACACTGACAGTACCGGAGCAAGGGCTTCGTCCCTTGTTATGCTCAGCGACAATGGCAAGCGTTCTTTCAAGGTAGCTGCTGCGGCTCCTGAGGGACTCTCCTATGCTCGTGACATCGCTGAAAAGTACGGAGTTACCTATGATATGCTGGTAGGTGAGGGCGGCACTGCCGGGAACTGAGACTGTTACTGTTACAGCAGATTGTTCAGAAATTGCGGTGATTAAGCAGCGTTTAACTATCAACATTGTTAAATGTGCACAAAATTTGTGAGAAAAATTTGTTAGCAAAATTCGTAAGTATTAATAATCTGTTAATGACATCAGCCCGGATTTATGGTATAATCTATTTAGCACTTTTATGATAAACGGGTAACTATGCCCGAAGAAAGGGAGTTTTACAGATGAAAAGGTTAATATCTGCAATGACAGCGATGTGCATGGCTTCAACTATGCTCACCGTAGCTGCGCCTGTTGTGACCAGCGCTGCAGATGCAACAAAAACATTGTCTATCAAGACTTACGCTCAGTCAGGCTCAAAGTATGCCGCTGACGGAAACAAGGTGACTATCTCCGAGGCGGATATAGCTGCCGGAGACGTTACAGTGCCCTGTGCAGTATATCTCACCGAGGATACTGCCGACACACAGACTATGTCTATCCCGCTTACTATCAACTCGGATCAGGCAGACGTCAAGAACGTAACATTTGATCTTATTGATCCTGCAAAGCCCTATTTCGACGAGGAACAGACTGTTACCTCGGCAGCAGGAGATACTCTCAAGACCAAGAACGCTATCGTGTTCGCAGCCGGTCTCAATAAGATGAAGAAGTACACCCCTACCGGTACTTCACAGCTCACAGTTGACGATCACCAGGAAGCTGCCAAGGCTGACAACTACTACATCGGCTACGGTTGGACAGCTCCTCAGGGCTATTCATGGACCGGAAGCAAGTCCGATGATTACCCTGTATTTGTTTTCGATGTTACATTCCCCAAGGGAACAGCTGCCGGAGATTACAAGCTCCAGTACTGCAACTATATCAAGGACGCTCAGGGCAACCCTGCCCTTATGATAGAGACCGATGACAGATACGCAAATATCGGCGATCTCAAGAACCTCGTGCTCAACGAGATGACTATCACTGTTGCCGGAGATTCAAAGACTCCCGCAACAACTACAACTGCTGCAACTACATCTACCAGCAAGGAGGAAGTACCCGTAACGACTTCCGGCACTGCTGACGGCGACATCGTATTCGATTTCGGCAGCTATACTGCTGAGCCCGGCGAGGAGGTCACAGTAGAAGTAAAGCTCAAGTCCGGCAACAATCACCCCGTTGCTTCTATGGACGTTAAGTTCGATATTCCTGCTGAGCTCCAGCTGACAGCAATGGATACAAGCGCTCCCGCATTCGACAATGCTACTGTTGAGGCAAACGAGGACTCTGCTCAGGCAAGCTTCATCTCCCTCGACAAGAAGAGCGAGCCCGTTATCGGTACTGACGGCGAGGTAGTATTCACTTATATGGTAAAGGTACCTCAGGATTCTCAGGGCGGCAAGTATAAGCTCGGCTTCAAGAACTGCGAGATCTACAAGAGCGGACAGAATTCCGATATGTGGTCTTATTCAGTTGTTGGCGGCGACTTCATGGTTGCAGGCTACAATCCTCCTCCCACTACCACAAGTGAAAGCTCAACTGTAAACAGCCCCAGCAAGGACGGCGACATCGTATTCGATTTCGGCAGCTACACTGCTGAGCCCGGCGAGGATGTTACAGTAGAAGTAAAGCTCAAGTCCGGCAACAGCCACCCTGTTGCTTCTATGGATGCCAAGTTCGATATTCCTTCCGGACTCGAACTGACAGCAATGGATACAAGCTCTCCCGCATTCGACAACGCTACTGTTGAGGCAAATGAGGAGACTGCTCAGGCAAGCTTCATCTCCCTCGACAAGAAGAGCGAGCCTGTCGTTGGTACAGACGGCGAGGTAGTATTCACATTCATGGTAAGAGTTCCCAAGACCGGTTACAGCGACTCCTACACTCTCGGCTTCAAGAACTGCGAGATCTACAAGAGCGGTCAGAACTCAGATATGTGGACATACTCCGTTGAAGGCGGAAAGATAACAGTTTCCGGCGGCAGCGGCAGCACGACAAGCGGCAATGATGTAACAACAAGCAAGGTAACTGATAATTCCGGCATCGTATTCGATTTCGGCAGCTACACCGCTAAGCCCGGTGACGAGGTAAACGTAGAGGTCAAGCTTGCAAACGGTAATAACCACCCCGTTGCTTCTATGGACGTTAAGTTCAAGCTTGATTCTCCTCTCAAGATCACAGCATTCGATACAAGCTCTGCTGCATACGACAATGCTACTGTTGAGGCAAATGAGGAGACTGCTCAGGCAAGCTTCATCTCCCTCGACAAGAAGAGTGAGCCTGTCGTTGGTAAGGACGGCGAAGTAGTATTCAACTTCATGGTCAAGGTACCTGAGACCGCAACCGCTGGTACATACAAGATCGGCTTCGATAACTGCGAGATCTACAAGAGCGGTCAGAACTCAGATAAGTGGGCATACGACGTGCTCAACGGCGCTATTACAGTTACTGGCGGAACTTCAACTACCGGCAAGGAAGAGCCCACTCCCAATGGTGAGATCGTATTCGACTTCGGTAAGTACGATGCTAAGCCCGGCGACGAAGTAAACGTAGAGGTTAAGCTCGCAGCAGGAAATAATCTCCCTGTTGCTTCAATGGACGTTAAGTTCTCACTTGACAAGTCATTCAAGATCACAGCTATCGACACAAGCTCTCCTGCATTCGACAACGCTACTGTTGACTGCAACGAGGATACAGCTCAGGCAAGCTTCATCTCACTGGATAAGAAGAGCGAGCCCGTTATCGGTAAGGACGGCGAGGTAGTATTCAACTTCATCGTTAAGATACCTGAGAACGCAGCCGGCGGCACATATAATATCGGCTTCGATAACTGCGAGATCTACAAGAGCGGTCAGAACTCCGACAAGTGGAAGTATTCAGTAAAGAACGGTACTATCAATGTTGCAGGCGGCACAACTTCTTCCGCTGCTACAACAGGCTCAGCTTCCAAGGCTGACATCGTATTCGATCTCGGCACATACAATGCTGATCCCGGTCAGGACGTAACAGTATCTGTTAAGCTCAAGTCCGGCAACAGCCACCCCGTTGCTTCTATGGACGCTCAGTTCGCAGTAGATAAACCTCTCAAGATCACAGCTATCGACACAAGCTCTCCTGCATTTGACAACGCAACAGTTGAGGTCAACGAGGAGACATATCAGGCAAGCTTCATCTCACTGGACAAGAAGAGCGAGCCCGTTGTAGGTAAGGACGGCGAGACCGTATTCGAGTTCATCGTAAGCGTTCCTAAGGACGCTAAGGGCGGCACATACAATGTAAGCCTGAAGAACTGCGAGATATTCAAGAGCGGTCAGGACTCCGCCAAGTGGACCTTTGAAGGCGTAAACGGTACTATCAAGGTAAGCGGAAGCGGCGAGGAAGAGCTCGTTATAGCCAAGGGCAGAGTAGGCGACCTTGACGGCGACGGCAAGAGAGTTGCTATCGACGCTGCACTCCTCCTCAGGTTCTACGCTGAGCTTTCATCCAACTCCGGACGTGTTGCAACTGATGACGAAATGTATGTCTGCGACTGCAACCGCAACGGTAAGATAGAGGCTGGCGACGCTGCTATAATCCTCAAGTGGTATGCTGAGGCTTCCGGCGGCTACACCAAGACCTTTGAAGAATACCTTAAGGAAACATATGGCGTTATAGTCTGATTTGAAGCTTCGGCTTCGTGAACGATATGCTCCCTGAGATGACTGATTAATGTCAGCTGTTCTCGGGGAGCGTTTCGCATATTAACAGACAGGAGGGGAGAATATGAAAAAGCGTGTTCTTGCGTTTATTTCGGCAATGGCAGTGGTGACGGCTTCTGTGAGCAGCACTGCGTATCCTGCTGCGAACAGATCGATCATGAGCGCGGATGCGGCGGTCAAGCCGAGCTATACTGATGAAAGCGGTATAGTGTATGAGCTGGATGAAGTAAGCGGCAAAGCCACAGTCAAGAAATATACTCCCAAGGTAAATACTGACACATTAGTTATACCGTCTGAGATAGTTTGCGGCTCCGGAAGATATACCGTTACAGACATAGGCAAGGACGCTTTCTACGGCAGCAGCAGCTTGAAGCAGATAGCCTTACCATACACTGTGGAGACTATCGGCATGAGAGCTTTCGGACTGAATTCCGCACTTGAGGCAGTGGTGTTCCGTACCATCAGTGAAGGCGGGAATATTATCAGCTCAAGACTGAAAAGTATAGATGAAAGTGCATTTTTCGGATGCTCGTCCTTGACACTGATGGACCTCCCTGCAAGCCTTGAAACCATCGGAGGCACAGCGTTCACAGGCTGCACCAAGCTGAAAAGCATAATCATCCCGGACAGTGTAGTATCTATCGGCAGCAGCGCATTTTCAAACTGTCTTGCGCTGACGAGCGTTAAGCTGTCTTCAAGGCTTGAGAGCATAGGCAGTTCCGTATTTGCTTACTGCTCGCAGCTGGACGGAATAAAGCTCCCGGAAAGTCTCAGGACGATAGAGAAGCTGGCGTTTTCAAACTGTACGTCCCTGAGCTCTGTAACGATACCCTCCCATACGGAGCATATCGGTGAGAACGCATTTCTCGGCTGTACGTCTCTTGAAGAGGCTGTATTCAAGAGCGGAGTCAAGGACACCGGAGCCAAGACCTTCGAGGATTGCAGTGCCCTCAGGACACTGGTGCTCCCGGAAAGCCTTGAGAACATTGGCGCCCTGTGCTTTACAAACTGCGATTCCCTTACTGTGCTTGACCTTCCCAACGGATTAAAGAATATCGGTGAGGGAGCGTTTTCCAGCTGCCGCGGACTGCAAAAGGTGACAATTCCGGAGAGCATGAAAAAGCTTGGAAAGCAGATATTTTCCAACTGCGCTCTGCTTTCAGAGGTGAAGCTTCCGGAAAGCCTTGAGGAAATAGGCGAAGAGACCTTTGCTTACTGCGCTTCCATAAAGACGATAGAGTTTCCAGCCGGACTGAAGGTCATCGGAAAGGGAGCTTTTACAGGCTGTGCCTCCATTAAGGAGATATGCATTCCCTCCGGAATCGAGAAAATCGGTGACGGAGCTTTCTCGTACTGCATCCAGCTCCGGGATCTTGTGCTGGATAAGGGTGTTAAGCACTTTGAGGGAAAGTCATTGTTTGATAGCTGCATTATGCTTTCCACAGTGACCGTAAACGAGGACATAGAAGGCGATATGAGCGGTATATTCGGTAATAACAGGGGAGTACTCACTCTCCTGTTGGCCGGCAATGCAACAAAGTATCCTCTGGGACTGTTGTCTATCCAGCCGGTCTTCACCGTCTACGTAGGCTACGAAGCTGACGCCCAGGCGTGTGTGGATATGAACATACCCGCAAAGTGTGTTATCAAGGTAGTGCCCGGGCTGCAAAAAATGACGGAATATGTAGTGGAAAAGAATCCGGAAGCTAAGATAACCAGTGAGTTGCTCCCCAACACCGTGGAGAAGATCGTAATTGCCGACGGAGTAACAGCTATACCGGAGGATTACTGTCAGGCGATAATCAGCCTTAAAGAGCTTTGGATAGCCGATTCTGTGACCTCTATGGGAAAGAGCGCATTCAGGAACTGTCCTGCGCTCAAAAAGGTGAGACTTCCCGGCGGTGAAACGGTATATACCGGCGGCGAATTCGCTTACTGCTACGGACTGAGGGAGATAACTATTCCCGAAGGCACGAAAAATATCAGCAGTAATATGTTCGATAACTGTACATCTCTCAGCAGCGTGACCATAGCCTCCACCGTGGAGACTGTTGGCGACGAGGCTTTCGCGAGCTGCAAGATACTGAGCGAGGTGTTTTTCAACGGCACCGGAACAGAGCTTCAAGGGGACAATATATTCCACCGCGGCGGAAACGGATACACAGTAAAGCTTAGGGTGGAGGAAGGCTCCAAGGCGCTGGAATACGCCAAAGCAAAGGGTATACCATACGGCATTAGAAAGAATATTGGAGCGTATACCGTGGAATTCCCGGAGGAGATACTCTGGAACGGCGCTCCTCAGGAACCACAGCTTACATTAAAGGACATCGAGGGGAATGTCATAGACACCTCAGACTACACGGTCCGGTACGAGAACAACACCGACGAGGGCACAGCAAGGGCTGTGATAAGTGGCATCAGACACTGTTCCGGAGAGCTTGCTGCGGAATTCGCCATAAAGCATAACTGCGAGCTTCAGGGCGGACACGACTGGGGAGAATGGGAGCTCATAACTCCCGCCACTGAATACGCTGACGGCCTTGAACGGCGTGTGTGCAAAAATGACAGTTCGCACACTGAGGAGCGAATCATACCGAGGATAATCGTTACAACAACGACAACAACTACTACCACGACGACCACTACTACCACCACCACAACAACAACTACTGCTACGACATCCACTACAGCTACAACGTCAACCACTACTGCTGCCACAACTACATCAGCTGCCACTACATCCACGGTCACAGCTCCGCCTGTTACTACTTCGGTTCCGGAGGAAAGCTCAACGGTCACCACAGTTTCCGGTCAGGAGATATTGTGGGGCGATACCAACTGCGATGAGGAGGTAAACCTTGCCGATGCAGTTTTGATAATGCAGTCCATAGCCAATCCCGACAAGTACGGTCCCGGCATGGAACTGGGCATTACTCCGCAGGGAGAGCTCAACGGCGATGTTTCCGAGAACGGAAACGGTCTTACATACAAGGACGCACTCGCCATCCAGAAGTTCAAGCTGGGATTTATCAAAGAGCTCCCTGTTAAGTAATATGAAAAGAGCCGCATGAGATTTCTCATGCGGCTTTATTGTGCCGTAAAATGGCTGTATGCGGAATATGTGCCTTATTCAGAAGGGAAAGTCATGCCCCACTGTCTGCGGCATTCGTCCATGATTCGCATTACGGCGAGAGTGCAGCTGTGGGGGACAAGGGGACTGTCGGTCAGTCCCTCGCTGAGACAGCGCTGGAACTCGCGTATCTCGTATTCATAGCCGTTTATTTCGTGAGGGCAGCGGAATGTTTCAACGGGTTTGCAGTTCCTGTCGAAGAGAGTGACATCGGAGATGCAGAAGAACCAGTCACTGAAAAGAATCATACCGGCAGTACCGGAGATAACGGCATTGTTCCTGAGAGGTATCTCGAAGCTGGAGTCGGTGGAAGCGAAGCTGCCGCTGTTATATCTTAGCATAATGGAGTTGCTGAGATCAACGCCGTCCCCTCCAATGTGGGCGGAGCTGATTATCTCGTCGGGCTCACCGCCGAGAACATCTGCGGCAAGTGTAAGGGGATACACGGAAAGATCGAGGAGAGCTCCGCCGCCGCAGTCTGGACGGAAAAGCCTGTCGTTGGGATCGTATTTCACGGTATTGCCGAAATCAGCCTTGACGTAGCGGACATCGCCTATCTTTCCTGCTCTTATCCATTCCTTGGCTTTGAGGTAAGCCGGAAGACATTTCGTCCACATGGCTTCCATGAAGAAAACGCCCTTTTTGTCAGCCAGTGAGAGCAGCTCCTCCAACTGCTTTGAGTTCAGAGTGACGGATTTTTCGCAGAGAACGTTTTTGCCTGCGCTGAGGCATAGAGACGCATTTTCAAAATGAGCAGTCATAGGCGTGGCTATGTAAACAGCATCTATGTCCGGATCGGCGGCGAGCTCGGCGTAGCTTCCGTAAGCCTTTGTGAAGCCATTCTCGTCTGCAAAGGCAGCGGCTTTGGAATTGTTGCGGGATGCGACCGCATAAGTCATTGAATCAGCGCTGCCTCTCAGAGCATATGAAAATGAGCGTGCAATGCGTCCGGTGCCTATAACACCCCAGTTATATTTTTTCATGATACTCAGTCGAAAAGGGGAGTGGAGAAGTAACGCTCGGCCGTATCGGGGAGAATAGTCACAACCGTCTTGCCCTCGCCGAGCTTTTCCGCAAGTTTTATGGCAGCGGCAACGTTTGTACCGCTGGATATGCCGCACATGATACCCTCCAGTGAGGCGAGCTGCTTGGCAGTAGAGATAGCGTCCTCGTCGGTGACAATGTGGATATGGTCGTAAATCTCCTTGTTGAGTATGGAGGGGATGATACCGTCGCCGATACCCATTTGCAGGTGAGTGCCGATAGTACCTCCGGCGAGTATAGCGGCGTGTTCAGGCTCCACAGCCCATATCTCCATATCGGGATTCTGGGATTTCAGAGTTTCGCCGATACCGGTGATAGTGCCGCCGGTGCCGATACCGGAGCAGAAGCCGTCGATTCTGCCGGCGGTCTGTTCGAGTATCTCAAGAGCTGTAAAGTATTTGTGAGCGCGGGTATTGTTTATGTTTTCAAACTGCTGGGGAACGAAAACGTTAGGATCGGCGGCAGCCATTTCAAGGGCTGTATCGAGGCATTTCTGTATGCATTTTCCGATGTCGCCGTCGTCGTGGATGAGGATGACTTTTGCACCGTAGTGTTCCACAAGCTTGCGGCGTTCCTCGCTGACGGAGTCTGGCATGATGATGATAGTCTTGTAGCCCTTTACTGCTCCTACGAGAGCAAGACCTATGCCCTGATTGCCGCTGGTGGGCTCCACGATAATTGTATTGCTGTTAATTTTGCCTTCCTTTTCGGCGCATTTTATCATGTTATAGGCTGTCCGTGTCTTTATGGAGCCGCCTACATTAAGACCTTCAAATTTAACGAGTATGTCAGCATTGCCGGGCTTGTTCATCCGGTTGAGCTTTATCATGGGGGTATGTCCCATAGCTTCGAGTATATTGTTATAGACCATTAGATATTTCTCCGTTTCAGCAATTATATGCGGTATGAGCCAGCGCATACAACACCATTATATCATATTAATATAAAAAATGCAACAGCCGCCTCAGCATTCTGTGTTATCAGAAGCCGTCTGTGCCCGCCAATCCTTTGCTTTTCTGAGAATAGCGCTGATAAACTCACTTTTCATCTGTGTATAGGTAAGTCTGTCCTCCGGGTACTGCCGGGCAAGTGACTCCTTTAAATCAGAGTAGGCTTGGGCGTCAGCCTCGTGGCAGTTCAGGTAATCCCTTATGTCCAAATAGTTGTTCCAAGGAGCGGAACCGTATTTCAAAACGTGGATATGGTGCGTGCGGAAGTCATTCCAGCCGCACACGTACAGGTACTGATCAGGCAGATCCTGACCGCGGAAGATGAAGCCGTTCTCCGCAAGTATATCGTTCATTTTCAGTATATCACCGAGCCGGGCGACTCCCACAGCAATGTCTATGATAGGCTTTGCGCTGATACCGCGTATCGCAGTACTTCCGATGTGCTGTATATCCATCGCAGTGTCGGAGATCAGTCTTTTCAGCAGCTCAATAGTCTGCTCAGCCGAAGCTTCCCATTCGGGACAGTGTAGTTCTAGTGCAACTGTACCGCGTATAAGTCCTATGCTCATTTTGCACCTCCGGTATAATACACTTCATGAATTGCAGCAAATGTTGCCGCGGTGCAGACGAATGCTCTGAATGTGTGAGTGTATGGGGTGGGAGCAATCCCACTCTTGTACATAATAATGCTAATTCAACAGTTACAGACATATACCATATTCCAATTCTTCACATATTTCAGACCAATATGTATTCGTATCCCGAAATGCACTATTGTCCAATTTGAGAATCTCATTTCTAAAAATATTAGCATAATTACGAAGTTGATGCTCAGAGGGATTATCAGGTAATTGACCATGAATATTTGTCATGTAATCATCAAATAAAAGCAACTCTTTAATAAAGGTTTCGATGTCACAAGCGATATAGCAGGCTATATCATCATCAAGAGTAAGATAATAAACCTCTCCGTTATCTTTTATACCTATGAGATTAGACTCTATTTCCTTATCTCCTCCTACAACATAATAATGGGTGTGTTGAAACGTAAGGTTATAGAAAGCATCATTATTTAGAAAAGCAATCTCAAGTATTACTTTATTTGGAAAATTCACATCAAATATCATAATTAGTCTCCAAAACACGATGGTTTATCACAATGGTACTTTTCTCTATTATATATCATGCCCACTGAAAAAGTCAAGGAGGTGCATCCATGTTTTTCAAACTTATCCTCGAAAATGCCAACGGCGACCGTGTTGATATGTGTACATGGAATCACTGATTTCTTCCCTCGAACTACATAAGGTCGGGTGCTTTGTGTCAATCAGGTTATGCTGTATCTGAAAAAGACACCAGACTTGTTCCCGAGGACAAGCAAAACTACGAATCCGTGAAAATACTCATTCCTACATAAGAGAAAAAGTGCCGAATTTTCGGCACTTTTCTTATGCTCTTTAATTTTTCTTTGACATCAATACTACGCACTCAACGTGCCCCAATACGTCGGAATTGATAAAACGCATAGCTATGCGGTTTAGTGGTGCTCCCACGATAGGGGAGATTGAATGTATTTTTCTGTATAATTCTCATTTGGTGATATGTTAGTTTCGCTTTTATTTGTTAGGTAATATGCAGAAAGCGCTTTGTTCGATGTAAGATATTTCCCAATACTTCGTCTGCTTTTGGTAGACGAGTAGTTCTTACCTCTCAAATATTTGTGCAATTTTAATATCCTTTTGATTAAATAGAATCGATGTCTTTCAGCTTAGTACCGTTTTTGTCCTTCCATAACTCATTCCCACTTAAAGCTGAACCTCCGACAAAGGAAGCCGCACCGGAAGGACTGGAAAAAAGCAAATCATCAGTCAGAGTGTAATTTTCGTCAATGGACTTTCCATACTTACTTCGATTCTTTATAGCGCTATCTGGACATGCTTTGGTAGTTGTTGAGTTTATAATACTTCCAGTCAAAACAACAAAGCCATCGCTTGTTCTCTTCCCTTTTGCTTTTGCAGAGCCATAGTTCATAAACAACATATTCTCTGTATCATCTGCTTCAGGTTGAGCCTTTGGTTCTAAAA